>Ga0315283_10000416_pt1 | contig 31273 bp, 41 predicted proteins | sample YL17G09_0_MG_FD_204541 | JGI IMG/M metagenome (GOLD analysis project Ga0315283, IMG submission 204541) | Sediment microbial communities from Yellowstone Lake, YNP, Wyoming, USA - YL17G09_0 | ecosystem: Environmental > Aquatic > Freshwater > Lake > Sediment | place: USA: Wyoming | collected...
CGTCATAGCATCGCTTTCTTTAAGAATAGACTTCCATTCCTCCGGCGTCATCAACTCCGGTGCCTTGGCCTCACCCCCAGCGGCTTCCTGAGACGCTACGGGCTTCTGTACGGCCTCGGCGGCAACGGGGGGCGGCGTAACTGTCTCGGCCCTCTGCGATACCGGAACCGGCATCTTGACCTTCTTGGCTTCCGCACGGGCCTTGGACGCTTCGGCAAACTTCTGGCGGGCCGCCAACTGGGCAGGACTCGCTTCGCCCTTCTTCCTGAGCGGCGTAATGGGCTTCACTGGTTCTGAAAGAACAGCACCGGCAGATGTGGCCTGCGGCGGCGGGAATATAACCTCGGTCGTCGGCGGTTGTTCTCCGGCTACCTGACGCGGTGCTATTAAAGTGGTGGGGGTTGGCTGTTCCCGTACCTGCTGTTCTGCTTCCACGGCTGGCGTGGCAGTAGCCAGTTCAACGCTGGGCTGGACAACGGGGGCTTCCGTGGCCGATTGGGCATCGGTGGTGGCGATAGGCTGTTCTACGGGCAATTGGGCAATCTCAGCGTCGGGAATACCGGCCCTGACGTAATCGGCAAGGCGTTCTCCGGGTTCCAGCGTGAATTCCGTGTCTGGCAATGCGCCTTCGTGCTGTACGCCCGCTATTACCCGGCCATCTGGCATGACGTGGTATGTGGTTTGTCCCTGCTTTTCGGCCTGCAAAGCCTCTATCGGCACGGATATTCTCAATCTTGCGACGGGAGCAGGGGCTTCTTGGTCCTGCTGGACTGCGGCGGCCGGCGGCTGTTCGGCTTCCTGTGCGGCGGCCCGGACTTCATCGGCCCGACCGTCCTCTACGAGTTTGATCTTGCCATCCACGATGTTGTCGTTCATGGCGGCTTCGGCCTTGGTAAGCGGTGCGCCCTTGCGGAGTTCTTCCATCTCTATGAGTTCGTTGACGGTCAATACGCGACCTGATTCCCGCGCGCCGTCGAGCTGGTTCAGTCGGTTCGCCATCATGAAGCGTTGCACATTCGCGGTGTCAGCGGGTCCGGTGACATTCTTGAGTTGCCCGAATTCAAGGGCTTCTTCTGTGGACAAGGAACCTTGGTCAATGCTTTTCTGTTCCAAGTCGTTGAGCCTTGCAAGTCGCGCCATTGCGGCATTGAATTCTTCGGTTTCTGCGGCTTCCGGCATGTTCTGTTGCACAGAATCAATGACGGCCTTCTGCACAGCCTGCTTGCCCTGCTGAGTCTTCTGCGCGAGGTCGATTGCCGCACTGGCCGCGAGGTTGCCGCCACCAAGCCACATCATTGACGGCACGGATTGCGTGAATGCCTGAACGCTGTTTTTGTAGATATTGGCAACTGCTCGCGGGATTTCCTTGGTCGCAACCAGATCGTCAAGGACGCGGCCCAAGAGAATAAATCCCTCTTCCGTACCCGTCTGACCCAATTCCTCGCCCGACTCCTTGACTACCTGTACGCCATAATCAATTAGCTTCCGAAGATACGCGCTCTTGATCTTGCCAGTGAACTTGCTTGCCACGGGGCCAAGACCGGGAACCCAGTTGATGTTGTCGTTGACGAATTCAATGCCCGTATAGATACCGGCTCCGGCAAGCGTAAGCGGCTTGGCGATACGAGGATCAACGCCAGCCGATTCCATGCCGCGGTCAATGTCGGCAGTAGCCTGGTTCATCCAGTATTCGAGCTGGCCCGCGGTCATGCCCCACTTGAACGCCACCGGTGCCAGTTCGGGAGCGCCAAGTAAAGCTGACCCAACAGCCAATGTTCCACCCATGACCGCGCCTTCGCCTAATCCACGAACCATTCTGGTCGAGGAACCCAATGCGCTAAGGAAGGATTTGCCCAAGCCGGTCTTGGCAACGCCGGAAGGTTCTCTGTATTCCAGATCCGCAAGCAACTGTTCGTATCGGCGGGCTTCGTCTTTGGACGTATCGGTTAAGAACGCCTGTGTCCTCAAACGGTCGGCTTTTTCCTGTTGCAACGCCCTGTTGACGGTGCGCGGTATCTGCTTGAGGAATCCACCAATACCGCTTGTGGCTTCGGCGACACGGATTTCGTGCATCACTTTGCCAATGTCTTCCGTCTTGGCGCGGGCGAGCAGGTCAGTCGAAGCAATACCGGGCTCGGAAGGTGCCGGACTCGGCTGAGGCTTACCCGGCGCAAAGCGTTCCATCAGCCCCATGCTGGCGTCGCTGTCGCTCTTTATCGGGCCGAACGGCTGAAAAGGTGCAGGCTGTGGAGCCGACGGGGCGGCCGGTGAGGTGTCCGGCACTTCGGACACAGCCTGCTTGGTGCGGGGCGCGAGAGATTCGGCTTCCTGAGCGATTCGGTCTATCTCGGCGGCAATACCGGGAGATGGCTGTCGGCCCGATGCGGGAGCGGGTTGACCCCATGACTCTGCTTCCTTGGCGGCCTTTTCGATCTCATCCCAGAATGACTGAGGCGGTGGTTGAATAGCATTGAGCCCGGCGGGTGGTGCCTGGTTTTGTTCCATTTCGAGCGCGACTCGGTCTATTTCGTCGTAGATAGACATGGATTTAGAGTCCAGATTGCCCCGCCAGTTGCTTCGCCTGCTCCCTCGTGATGAGATTATTGCGAAGCATCGTCATAATGGCTTGCGTCAGTTCGTTGGTGTCCCCACCCGAGGCCATTGCCGATACCTTGGGTCCGGCTTGTGGCGACGGTGCCTGTGGCCCTGGCGGTCTGAGCGTCGGTGGTGTAGCCTTTGTCTGCGGTGCCATCATGGGTCCGGGCGTCGGAGCTTGTCCGGGCCTGACTGGCGAAACAGGCGGAGGCCCGTTTCGCACTTGGTCCTGAATCTGGGCTTCAGACAGCGGCGAAGCAGGGGGTTGTGCAGGCTGTGCAGGAGTTGCTTGGGCCGGAGGTTGTGCTGGCATTCCGGTTGTCAAGCCGCCTTCTTCCTGCTCTGTGGCCTGTCTCGCCTTCATTTGCGTCTGTGCTATCTTCAGGAAGGTTTCCAAAGACTGTCGCCTAGCAACGGCTTTTTCGTCCTTTGTGGCAGGTGTATTGGCAAGATCGGCGGCCGCTTGCGCCACAACTCTTTGTGCCACGTCAAAGGGTAACAGCGACATCGAATTGAGAGCGGCCTGATATTGAGGCTTGTCGCCATACGCATACAGCGCTTCGTTGACCTTGTCTAGGACGGCTGAGACATCTTTCCTCTCTGCCAAACTCAGACGCGCCTTTTCGCCGGGTTTCATGCCGCCGCCGGAACTAGCTCGTGCGTCGATACCGGCTTTCACCTTGTCTGCCCAGTTCTTTGTCTTGGCGGTTTCCAACTCCACGGGGTTCATGCGTTCGGCCTGCTCGTTTGCGGCGTTCAAACCAGTAGTTTTGGCTTGTTCCCCACGAGCTTCAGCGCGACTTTTGGCTATGCGGTCGGGGCTGGTGACAAGGTCTTCTTCGGCCTTCCATAACGCTTGGTTGGCATCTATTTCGGATTTACCGGCATCGGCTTTGCTTTTGGCAATCCGCGACTGCTCAGTTCCCATAGCCACGTTGGCGTCAGCACCGGCACCTCTCGCTTGATACTCAGCACGCATCATATCCCATTGCTTTTTGCCTTCCTCAAGAGGATCGTCTACTTTCTCAGACAGCGCATAGGCTATGTTCTCGGGCTCCATCAGGGACACATGGCCAGCGTCGTCTATTGCGACAAAACCGCCTGTCGGTTGCCCGGCGTCGTCCTGTGCTGGCTTAACCGTTACCCACTTGTTCTTGGTCTTGCCCTGATTCATGATGTCGAGGAAGCCGTCGGTGTTCCCATACTTCAACTGTTTAATCGCTCTTGGGAATCTGGATTCCTCAAGTTGCTCGTCTTCTTTCTCGCGAACGCGACGAGTTTCCTCATTCTCGCGTCGGTTGCTACGCAAAGTTTGAAACGCTGATAATAGTCCTCCGGCCATAGCGATCTCCTTGTTCTACCCGGTGGCCCATTTGAGCCAATCAAGGGTTGTGTCTTTAGCTCCTTCTTTAGCGGCCTTTACGTTCGATGCGCCTTTTTCAAGGAGCCCATACCAGTCTATCATGCCGCTGTACGGGCTCGTGTACAAGCCAGCCCTGTCGCTGGCCGTACCTGCCGCGCTGGTGTAACCTTGTTCGGCGGAACTCAGGCCCGACAAGCCACCAGCGGTCATGCCCGCCGCAGAGCCCGTAGTTGACACGGCCTTGCCTGCATAGGGTTCGCCAAGACCGACGGCGTATTTCTTCTTGTCCCAGTTCTCGGTGCGGGTTGTGTCCCGTGCGGTATTCATGGCCCCGGCTTGTGCGGCTGTCCCGGCGATGTCGCGCAAACGCTGTGCGCGTTGCCACGTCGGGTCTGCGGAGGAAAGCCCTGCACTGAGAAGGCCCGCTTCCTGTTCCTGCCCAAGTTCGTTGAACTTCTGCTTGACCCCGGCCCCGGCGCGTTCTGCGGCGTAGTCGAGTGGCGTACCAGCTTGGCTCTCTTTGACGAACTGGGTTTCAAGCGGCTCATAGACGGTCTTCCAGCGGTTCCACAAGTCCTCGGAACGGCCCTCCTGCTTCTTGGCAAGTTCCATCTCGAAGTTGTTGCGGGTTTCAGCAATCTTGGCAATCTTGTCGGCAGTTTTGAGTTGCGAGTTCTGAATGCCCTTGATCTCGTTGGCGTAGGCATCCATGCGGGCCATCCAATTGCTGAACTGGAATTGCGTACCCTGTGTGGGCGTCACGTCTTGGGCTGGTAGATATGAACCGCCGCCACCGGGAACAGTTCCGCCACTATTGACGCCAGAGACTGATGTTGGACTGACGTAGTTGCCTTGCTGGTCTCTGGTTCCGCCGGGAAGCACGGGATTAACGCGGTTGCCGCCGCCTGGTCCGGTTCCGTCTGACGTGGAGTTCGGAAGATACGGTGACTTGAGTGTGTAATACACGCCGTGGGAAGTAGTGATCGTCCTGTATTGACTCTGCTGATCGGCTGGCAACTTCTTCCAGTCGTCTCTCCCTATGGTCGTAGGGGCCGGATTCCGAGCAGGCATCGTCCTCGGATCGTTGCCACCTCGATTCCCGCCAGTCCCTCCGCTGGAGCCTCCGGCTGATACGAAGTCGCCGCCGTACAAGCTGTTCATTTTCTGCTGTAACGCGGAATTGGTGGGGTCTTTCGTGAAGGCGATGTATGCGTCAACATACGGCATATTGCGCGGCTGTCCTTCGCCGCCAGTCGTGAGTGCAACATGGCCTTGCTGGTGATTGTAGATTAACGCTTGTCGTGAATTCGGAAATGAATCCCATTGCGATTGTGACCAGTTGCCCATGATAGCGCTCCTTGTCCCTATCGGCCATCATGGCGGCTCATGGAGAGACGTTGATATGTTGCTTTACTCTGTTTTTCCTATTTGTCAATCATGTTTTTAGGTTCCCTGCTTCGCCTGCATCATCAGCATCAGCGCGTAGCGGTCAAAGCAATATTCCTTCAACGCCGCGAGTTCCGTCCGGTACTGCTGTGGAATGAACACGTCACAGGGCATGGCCCGTACTTCGTCCGGCACAAGGTCAATGTTGTGATCGCCTTGGTTAAGGTCTCTCCACGCCGACAACCCGAAGTTCCGCACAGCCCGTTCCATGATCCACGCCATTGCCTTGCCGGTACGGTCGCACTTGGCGGCTTCCCTGAGCATCCTGTCTGCCTCTATCTGCGAACGCAACTGATACATGTATGCCGTGTCATGTGGCGCGGCGGCGCGGCGGTATAGGCCCGTATAGGGGCTTCCGAAGATGGTCCAGCCGAAGCGGGGGATTGTTGCGCCGTCGATGATGTCGCCCCTGAAGCACGGCCAGAGCCTGCCATCCGAATCGAGGAAAGCGAAGTCGAAGTACACGACCATTTGCAACTTGTCGTGTGGTATCTCTTCGAGAACCAGCCTGCCCAAGAACTCGCTCATGTTCCAATCCTCGCGTTATGCGCCGCTGCCATCTCGCACTCCTCACGCCATGCTCGCGTCTTGTCCATCGCGTCAATGTCTGTGCGTATCGCCGCCAGCGTTGCTCGTGCCGCGTCCGTCATTTGAACTTGCCCCTCAAGGCGTTCGAGCTTCACCCGAAGCTGGCTGAGAAACAGATGCAGTTCGTGACAGTGCGAGATTAGATTCATGTGCTATGTTCCCTATGGCGATCTTGTTCGAGCCGATGAGGTAGATGAGGTAGAACACGGAAATCAGCAGGATAAGCCTGTTGATGTCGCGCAGTGAATCTTTGTCCGCGAATTGCACCTTGGCCCCACCGGGAAGCGTGAGGGTCCGCCTGCCGTTGCCGTTTCCGTGGCCGTTGGTTTTGGCGACTTGCTTTGCGACTTCGGCGGGCAACAAACTCACGGCTTCGGACAGTTCGCCGATGTCCTTGCGTACCGCGATGCAATGGCGGATCGTGAACTTCTGCGCTCGGACAACAGAACTATGCCCGGCGGGTCCACAATCCTTTGCGTCGAGGTCCGCAATGATATCCTCGGCTTCTCTTTCAATCACATTGTCAGTTGCCTCTGTCATGCTCTCCCTCTTTCCCCTTGTGCCGCTCTGTTATTTGTCTGCCAGGACAGTCCAGCCCAGTTTCGCAAGGTCTATCCTTGCCGACTTGGCTTGGCTTTCAATCTCACGCTTCTGGTCGTCGGTCATTGTCAGCTTCAGCGCAATGATAGATTCAATGGCAAGTTGCAGGGTTTTGCATTCCACGATCTTGTGCGGCGTGTACGTCGTGCTTCCGGTGAAGTACGGCTCCAGCACAAGTGCCTTGCCGTTGTGCACGAATCGCCAGCACTCGATTTTCGATGAGCTGTAATCCGTTACCACCTTGCCTTTTGCCGACGTAAAGATATTGGTCTTGCTGTTGACAACGACATCTGCGGAGAGTGTTGCCTGTCCGTAGCTGACTACTGCTATCAACGCCATGGCGATAATGGTGCATAGTGTTTTCATGTTAATTCACCGTCACAGTCCATGTTTTCGCCCTAAGATTTGTAACCGCCACATACCCTGCCGCGTTAGCCGCTTGATTTGAAATGCCCACTGTGGTGCCGCCGACATTGATGGTGCCGTTAGTTGCACCGGAATTGTCGAGGTCAATCAGGATTTGAGACACGTCATCTTGTACCAGCGAGCAGTTATCCCACCGCATTGTGAAGCCGTTTGTTTTGATGTTGTTGGCAAAGCATCCGGGTCGGTTGGTGTAAGTGAGTTTTGAATTGTAGCAGTCGAAGTCTACGATGTTTGTGCGCCAAGGAGTCCAATTGCCAACTGAGCCTGTGAGGTTAGAGCAGGAACGGAAACAGTCGTGAAAGGTTGTGCATTTAACCATTGTGGCGAAATTGGAGACGTTGCCTGTAAGGCCGGAGCACATACGGAATGTTTCAGAACAGGTTGTATTACTCACCATCGTGGAGAAATCAGACATCGAACCAGTGAGACCGGAGCAACCGGAGAAGGTGGCGCTAAGAGAAGTGTTGAGGACCATCGTGGAGAAGTCGGACATCGGACCCGTGAGACCAGAGCAACTTTGGAAGGTGGCGATAAGAGAAGTGTTGAGGACCATCGTGGAGAAATCGGACATCGGACCCGTGAGACCAGAGCAACCGTTGAAGGTGGTGTTAAGAGTAGTGTTGCTCACTATCGTGGAGAAATCAGACATCGGACCCGTGAGACCAGAGCAACCGTTGAAGGTGGCGCTAAGAGAAGTGTTGAGGACCATCGTGGAGAAATCGGACATCGGACCCGTGAGACCAGAGCAACTTTGGAAGGTGTAGCCAAGAGAAGTGTTGAGGACCATCGTGGAGAAATCGGACATCGAACCAGTGAGACCAGAGCAACCGTTGAAGGTGCGGTCAAGAGAAGTGTTGCGTACCAAATTAGACACAACTGGCATATTTGTAACACCAGAATCGCGCCACGAACTATTCAACGTGTTTATTGAAACCGGCAACAACTCGGCATTGCTCCAGCCAAAGCGGTTTGTGTTGTATGCCCATGAAATTGAAGCCAGTGCCGTCTGCGAATTAGAGACGCCACTGATAGTCACATTGGTTACGAATGCTCGTACCGTCGCTTGGTTGAAACTATACGCAGTTACTTTGGGCCATTGACTTATTGTGAGCGTGTACTGGCCTGCGTTTGTGAAGAAAGTAAATGGCGGGGTTTTGGTATTTGTAGTACTTGCATCAGGAGCAGTCCACAATATCTCAGGCCCGAAATTGGTGATAGTAGCCGCTGTTATTGTTGGAGGCACGTTGGTTGTATTGGCTTGAATGCCGAAAGTGAAGGTGGCTACGGGACCGCTGGGGCCTTGCGACAAATAACAAGCCGGGTTAACAAGCATCTGCACCCCTGCCGCTACGCAAGCGACAAGCAGACAGCCGCAGAGCAAAACTGCAATTCGGGTTTTCATGGGTAACTCACCTCGATAAAGCCGCTCCATTGATTTGTAGCGTTCCACGTCCCAACATTCGTGATGCACACGCACAACCGGGAATCGGCTCCAAGTGCGGTGGTATAGAATGCTGTGGTATTCAGGCCAGCCGCGTTGGCGGTGAGTTGACTCGCGCACGTTGCGGCGGTGTTGTTGCTCCAGTTGGCGAAGTAGTCCACTTGATAGCCAAGCGTGGACGGGCCTGCGCGCATGTACGAAGACACGCGCCGGAGCGTCGCGTTAGTCTTTGGAAACCACGTTACGGCCATGCCGTTTGTTGCGCCCACGACAGCGAACGATTCGCGATGCACGTTCCAGATGTTTGTCCGGGCCGTCAGGCTGTTGATGTTGCCCTGCAAGGTGTTGGTATCGGCATTGTGCGCCGCGATGGTCTCATACGGAGCCATGAGAACCGACGATGGAACGCTGAATCCGAAATGGCTCGCCATGTTCGTGCCGGTGCCGACGAGCATTTCTATGCCCGCCGCCGCCGTGCCGCTGGTACGCTTGAATCGCGCCCACAGGTCAAAGGCGTTCGTCTGAATCTGCGAGATCGGTATTGAATATAGCACGGATTGTGGCGTAGCGTTGTCTGGCACGGTGAAAACAGTACCGCCTTCGCCCCATTCCGTGAGCAAGCCCGATGTGCGGTCGCGCAAGTAGAACTCCATCTTGCCGATGATAGTGCCTGCCCCGTTTTCAGAACACCAGAGCGTCCCTGAAATCTCCTGATCCGGCAATGATGTATACGCGGTGTTCGTGCAACCCCATGCGAACAGATATGCGCCGTTGGTCTGCGCGGCGTTCGTTGTCCACGCATTCGGGCCTAGTGTGGAAACTGGCTGATAGCATAGATATGTGTTGTTGGTAGGCCCGAAGAAGTTGGTATGGATGAGTGTCTTGGTGTTGGCCATGTAGACGACTAGCGGGGACACGAGCGACTGATCTAACTGGTTTTTCGTGACGAAGCCGTTTGTCACGTTGGCGTCCACGCCTACGACTGGTTGACTGAACGTGTTGTTACCGCTGAACGTATTGTTGCCAGTGACTACGCCGTTTGTGGCTTGCACGATCCGGGTCTCTGCGGCGTTACTGCTGATCGCAACGAGGTTCGTGGTGTCGATCCATAGCGTGTTGGTGCCAGAGCTTGCCTGCCTTACCGTAGCGGCGGCGTTGGTCACGGTGCTTTCGCCGTTGAGTAGGACGATGTCGAAGCGGCCGGTTGTCGCGGCGAACTGGTTTGTGGGGTTCGTGAGGGAAACGGCGGCGTTCTTCTGTACCCGTGTAGTGGGGTCAACAACCATAATCTCGTTGTTCGTTGAAGCCGCTATCGCCAGCGAAGGCACACACAAAGCCACCAGAATTGTCGTGAGTATTTTCATATGATTTGCGAAATCCTCCCATCCGCTATCGTCATGGTCATTGTCGTGCTGGTATGCGGGTCCGTCACGTCGTAGGTGCCGCTGGGCGAACACAGGCCCGATGCAACTACGACGGTATCGGTTGCCCCCGTGCTGGTCACGACTACGTCAAAACTGCCTGTGTACCCAATGACTTCACCGTTTTCGACGAGGATGTGAATCGTGTGTCCTGTCGTGGTTTCGATGCAGGCGAAGATGCCGGTAAAGCCGCTGGGGGCCAGCAGGTGTTCAAGGAACTCATCAACTACCGGCTTGGACGGGTCATACAGATTGTCCTGATCCGAAATCGCCAGTATGCCAAGGTCCACAAGGTCCGATACTCGCACTGCCCGGTCCCGGAGCTTGCCCTGTGCGCCCTGGATCATCTGAAGGGCTTCCACGATAGAACTCAGGACTCGCCGGATTTCCGGGTCTCTGACGTTGCCTACCGATACGATGCCCTTTTTTGTTATCTCGGTCACGATACCACCTCGGTCATGTCGTTGGCTACCACGAGCGAATGCACGTCGTCATTGCAGACGATCTCGAATTCCCATGCCTTTTCGTTCCGCAAGAGCGGGATGCGCTGTGCTTCTTCGCCAGCGATCGTCACGGCCAGCACCGGGCTTGCGGCTTCGGCGGCGTAGATATTGACGGTCTGTGGATAGCTGTTGGCGATGAGTTGAACAACCGCGGGCGACCATTGCTTCGCCATCTGATACAGTTTCGACTTCCATGTGCCCGTGAGATTTGCCGCGCCGCCCCGCCACGACTTGATTGCCGCGCCAATAATCATGTACAGCGTGTCGGTTTCGAGGTCGGCATATAGGCCCGTGGGCTGAATGCTCGTTGTGCTGACGGCCGCTGAGGCTTCCGCGAAGTTGAAGATGATGCTGTAGGCCGTAGTCCATGCGTAGTAAATGCCGTCGTGTTCGGCGGCAATCATGGTACTTGGCAACAGCGCATTCCACTGTTCGCGCTTGTAGAACGGCTCGGTAATCAGGTTCCCATTCGGCCCCCGACACGCTACGAGGCCGTCCGGGCTTGCGTAGATCACGACGCCATTGACCGTGACCATACTACGCTGGCTGATACACGACTGTTCCATTGCCATCTTGGTCTTGAACATCTCGTCGGGCTTCGTGCCTGTAAGCGCGTAGGTAGCGCCCTTGGTGCCGACAATCACGGTATTCTCTGTCACGGCGATGCTGATGATGTCGTAATCCACGGAAAGGCCGTAATCGGGCCATGCGTGGGGATAACCGGGTTCCGAGAAGTACACGGTGCGCTTGCCAGACACGAAGCCCGCGAGGAATCCACCGGGCACGGCTACCAAGTTGGTCAACCCGGTCGGCGGCGCGTCCCATTCCGTAGACAGCAGGAATGCCCCGCAAGATGAATCCTTCTTGGAATCCGCATAGGTCGTTGTGCCGATAGCCTGCTCCACTACCAACTGATATGCCGTACCGCCTTCGGTCGTTATCGTGCGATACAGCCTGATTTTCGTGATGTTGTAGTTGCCGGACGGCGCCGCCGCTGGCAATCCGCTGATATTGCAGTTCTGCGTAGGATCCACGGATACCACAAGCGAGGCCGGGCTTGGCGGACCTTCTTCGCCATAGGCGCTCAGGTATGTGTAGACGTAGAACCGGTCTACCTTGTAGTCACTGGCCCTGCTGGTGTCATAGGTCAGAGCGTAGGTGACATTGGGCGATGCCGTCGAGTTGACTTGGGCCGCCGATGCCGCCGCGCCGTCGAGATAGAAGTCGGTTGTGCCCTTGTATGCGCTGATGTCGGGATAAATGCGGCCAAGCCATGAGCTGTTGGAATCGTAGGCGTCGAACCACATTGCGAACTTGTCACTGGCCCCCGCGGTTACGCGAGTCGGCATTGTAGCCAGCGTGTAGCTTTTGCCGGGAATCACTTCCACGACTTCCGTTGCCGCCGTGCCTTCAACGAGAGTACCCTGCTGTGTCACGGTCCCGGCGCTGTTCTCGAAGTAGTAGCCCCATGACCGCGTCCACGGCACAGAAGCCTTGGCTACTGCCGCACAGACTGGGGCCGCTGTGGGCGCCGGAAGGCCCAGGTCGTACTCGCCCAGGGTTCCCCGGACCTTCGGTACGCTGTTGTCGCTGTAGTAGATGCGGTCGTAGAGATCGTTGTCAATCGGGCTCTGTACCACGGTAACGTAGTTGTCCCAACTGAGCCAGCTTGAGCCATACTTGAAGATCGACAACCTCAAAGCGTCGGGCAACGTTGTTACATCGCCAACGTCCTTGATTGCACCCAGTTTGCCAGAAAGCAGGTCGCAGTTCTCGGCCTTCTGGGCTTCGCCGTCGCCCAATAGGCGCGGAGACATTCGCGGTCGAAGTCCTTGGAAGTTGAGTATTGAGAACTTCATTCATGCGCCCTTCTTAAATGCAAAGATTTGTCAATGCGGCCAGATGCCGCCTTCATTCGTGTAGACGTTGGCTACTGTGCCGGTGGGCGAGCTTTCGTCGCCCCAGCTTGATCCATAACTTGCGCCAGCTAGGTCAATTCCGTACATGACGGCACCAGTTGAAACCGAACCTCTATTGTATATTCCTGCTAACAGGCGGCCGTGCAACGCCGACTTGACTGTTCCCGCCACGTTTGAACTTGACGCCACCACCGAGTAATCCGCGCGGAAACCGTAGCCGAAATTCGTGACCTGACCTATGGTGCTACATCCCTGAACCAATATGTAGTCGGAATTGCGAAGCGCCCACACCCCGGCGTTGTAGTTTGTGGCCGGCGCACTGTTGTTGTAGACCTGGAACTTGATGCGGTCTACCTCGAAGCCAACGGAGTTCCGTTTGAGTTCCAGACAGTTGCCGTTGTAATTTGTGGACGTGAAGATAACGGCCTGATTGGTGTGTGCTATGCCGGTTTCCGACTGGTTGCCTCGGACGTAAATCGTGCCGCCGCCATAGAACCCCTCGAATACAATGGCGTTGGTGAAGAAGTACTCGCCGTCGCCAAACTGCACCACGATGTATCGGTCAGCCGGTACGAACCTGTTGTACGAGCTGATTTTGTTCTGGATAGTGGCGTAACTATCGGCTGTCGTGAACGTCACGCTGGCGTTGGTTGTGGGATCGAGCCTGAAGTTGCCGCCGTTCTCAGAGTTGATTTCGTTGGCGGTTACGCGGTAAACGTCTACGGTGCCGCCAGCAAATTGACTCGCCGTTACGGTTTGCAGCGTAGCCGTGCCACCGCTGATCGTTACGGTTGTGGCCGCGAGGTTGCCTACAGTCGCTTTTGTGAGGGTGCTGGTGCCTACGACGGCATTATCCACCACGGAAGTTGTGATTATGGCCTTGACTAACGTGCTGGTGCCGCCCACTACCCACTGAAAGGTTCCGGTCGTGCCGGAGACCATCGTAAAACTCTGCGTAAGCGAAACAGCTTGACCCAGTACGCCACTGCCGATGTTGAACCTGCCGACATCGCCCCATTCCGTCCAGCGGTACAGGAAAGATGCCGCGCCAGTTGCGCTGCCAATGCCCGCAAATGCCTGATATGGCCCGGCGTCAAAGACGTTGTTGGAAAATGTTACGATATTCCCCGCGCTGATATTGAAGTAGCAATCCCGCGCCACGGCTACGCTGACATTGGTGGGAAAGCCAATGCTTGAATTGATCGTCCACGGGCCGCCGTCAAAGATCAGCCTGTACTGGCGATTCGAGACCTTGCCTAGAATGGTCATGATCTCGCTCGATACCCGATTCGTGCCGCCTGCCGTAAAGTTGCGGACCAGAATATCGCTCGATACCCACTCCGAGAACTGGGCAAACGCTGTCAAGCCTATGGTTGCCATAACAAGCACCACGAGAATCGTCCATATCGCCATTGCTTTTCTAAGTTTCGTCATGTTACACCCCCGCCGTTATCGCGCTACTGACATCAATTCGCTGGAAGTATCCCCAGAGATACCACGTACGAGCTGCACCTGAATTCGTGAACTCGATAGACTTGGTGCCGTTGGCCGCGGTATAGCCCTCAAATACCGTCTGTACGGGTTCTGTCGGCGTAGTCAGGCTTGGCGTGGGGTCCGTTGCTGAATCAGAAAGCCACAAGCTGTATTTGTAGACATCGGCTACAGGCATGGCGATTGACACCGTTGCCTTGAGTCCCACGACGGCCACGGATAGAATGGCGTCAAGTTGCGTGATGGGCAGTACCGATATGCCGATGCCCGTTTCGGATGTATTGCATGACGTACCCATGTCTGGCCTCCTGTTCCTATGCGTCAGGAAATTCCTGATTGACCCTTACCGTGATGATGTCAAGCACGGTTTCCGGGAGCGAATTGTCCGTTACGGTGAACTCCAACTCATACGACCCTGGATCAACGTCAAGCCCGGATGCCGGCACCTGGACACTGACGATGCCCTGTTCGGCCTTGACCTTCGTGCAAGTGGCTTCCCACAGGCTCTCGTCGGTGTCGCCGCGAGCCCTGAACTTGGCCGTTACGACAACGCCACTGTCGGAAAGGTCATAGACCGTCTCGTTGTAAAGGCGGTATAACTGGAAGTACCGAATCGGCCTATCGTCTACTGTCCATGTGATGTCTGCCATATCAGCCTCGCAATCCCGTGGTACGCCGAACATGTTTTCGGCTGGTTTCACACTTGGCCCTTGTCACGGCGTCGTTGTAGTCCGCAAGGTACTGGCCGGCCAGTCCGTTATCGCTCCACTTCTTGCCCGGCATTCGCAACAGTTCGTACATGGCCCTTGCAATGATGCCTTCGGCCCAGAGATTCAGAAAGGCCCGCGTCTGGTCATTGTAGTTGAACGGCCATTCGCCGATACGCGGCGCCATGACGACGTTGACTTCCAGCCCATTGGTTTCGTCGGACGCCGGGATGATCGTGGACCTGAGTTTCAGGATGTCCGGGGGATCAAAGTCGTAGTTCTCCGCGTCTTGTACGGTGCCGGGCTTGCCAAGAGCGGCGTTGTCTTCTGTGTTGAACCGGACTTCGTCAATACGAATCACGTCAGAACAAATGCGGCTCCAATCCAGAACGTACTCATCTTCTTCAGCCACAAGGTTCTGAGATTCAAGCGTTACAACCCAGCGTTCAGACGCCAAGCAGAACCGTCGCGCGCCCTGTTTTAGCTTCTGCTCGATAAGCGGTTTCCCGCAAGACGGCAACTCGGTCATGACATACTCGTAGAAGTCGGTGTAGCATTTCATTTTGCCTTGCATGTTATGCCCCCGATGCTTTCTGGTAGTGCAGGTTTGACTGAGCCATGTTTCCAGCGGATTCGCTGTCTTCGCTCAATATCCAAGAACATGCGTCGTGTATCAACGTCTCACGATACTCGTCGAGTACTGGGATGACCGTTGCCGTTGCCGTGCTGGCGATGTCGGTCGGCGACGACGTGACAACAGTGGACACGTAAAACGCCTCGGGATGTGAACCCCAGAGGCGTTTCAGTGCGGTGTTAAGGTATGTGATCCAAACGGCTGTGCCCCAACGCCTTGTGCCAACCGCATCTTTTATCTGTCGCTCACCTAGCGCAATGAATTCGCTCACCGTCATTGGCGTCACCTCATTCGCAAGCACCGACAAATAACGGCAGCGGCAGATCAGACCTGTGCCATATTGGCTTGGTTCGCCATCTCAGCCATCTGCTGTTCACGCTCCATTGCTTCTCGGGTCCGCGTTGTTCCCTGTTTACGCTCGGCCTCGAACTCGGCCCACGTGCCTTCTCGCACAATCTCGAAATTGTATGTCCTGATCTTCGCCACGACCTTGCGTGGTATGCCCGGCAACTGCTTGTACTGGGGGTATGTTCCGTTACGGGCAACATCCCAGTAGCGTTCCGGCAATGGCACCAACTTGTCGCGCTCCATCTGGACGACTTCACCGTTGACGCTGAGGACTACTGTGTCGGAATCGCTTTCCTTCGACTTCGGAGCGAACCGGCCCCAGAAGACCTTCTCTTCGGCAACCTTTTCGACTGCCGGGGCAACCAACGTGCTTTTCTCTACTGCGCCCGACTCAACCGTCGGACTGATCCTGACTTGGCTCGGCTGTTGCGGAGGCAAGTCGTTCTTCTGCGAAATCGCAAAGCCACCCTGGACCTGTACGATCTCGTGAGTCTCGGGACTCAGCCCTTTCTTTCCCATCACAAGCCCGGCGGCCTGCGCTGTGCTGAATGGGCGGCCCGCCATCGTAACGATCAACCCGGTCTGCTCTTGGCCTTTCTTCGGCTCTTGGCTACTCATTGTGAACCCTTCCTGTTTGTTGTGCAGAAAAGGTGCGCCCCCGGTTAAGAGGGCGCACCTGCAATTCTGCGTTGACTCCTACCTGCCGCTCGAACACCTGTCGAACGACCCAGCGCGAATCAGTGCGCGTTCGTCGTTTGCGTTGATGTCCGTGGTCGCGCTCATCTTGATGCCCGCGGGGGCAACCTTGCCGATCGCGATCGGAAGCAGATCCCAGCGCCCGGTGATGCGGTAAATCGTACCGCTCTTCACGGCGCGACTCAGCGTCACTTCGTCAGCACTGATTCCCTGTCCGGCTGTCAGCACTTCGATTACGGCTTCCTTCTCGGCGCCGCCGGCTTCTTCCTTGATCAGGATGCGACTTCCCTCGCCGATCCTGTTGCCGCTCGCCGGCACGTCACTGTTGAAGTGACCAGTCCGGTTCGCCGTCGTGTCCAGCGTCCACGAAGCAATGGCTTCGTCTTCGTAGCCGTAAGACGAATTGGATTTGTAGTCTCCGATTTCGTCCCAGCCCAGATAGACGCCGTCGCCATACGCCACTGTCGTCTGGATCGTGGATGTCATCTGGTCGCCGCCTTCATACGGCTCAATGCCTGCACCGGCCGTATAGAGACTGGTCGCCTGCGAGCCGCCATGTTCCATGAAGCCGTTGTCAGACGCCGCGGTCGTGAAACCCTTGCTCCAGTGAGCATGAGCCACTTCCGCGTCGCCAACCGCGATGATGTCAACCCAGTCAGGAATGAACCCGATGCACAGGTAATATGCCGCTCCCGTGCTGTTGTATGTTGCTTCGATACTTCTCATTGTGCCTTCTCCTTGCATTCCCCTCTTCTACTGCGCGGGGGAGATCGGCGCTTTGGCGTCAATCGCCAGTTGAAACCCTTGTCCTACCATCATCAGGTAGGTTCAGCAGTGGCGCCGACTTCGCAACGCGCTGCCCAGAGCTGTTGCAGAATCGCCGCGGCCTGCATGGTCTTCCACGACACGAACCCGCGCTGACCCAGGGGGTCGCCAGGAACCGGCTTGCCGGGGTTGTACACCGCAGGCGTGATGGCATTCGAGCCCGCCAGCGGCACGATGCCGTAGGCGTTACGCGCCACGATTACCAGCGGATACACGTCGCAGGGCGCCGCAACCGACACCTTGGACCCACCGCTAAGGTAGGTTGTGCCCGACGCGCCAGCCGAGTTGAACGGGTCCCAGAGTGCGCTCAGGAGGAACCGGACGCCCTCGACTTTGCCCAGCTCGCCTTCGATGGCCTTGCCGGAGTCCGCGTACTGCTCGGTCGGAACGAAGCCGGGGACGCCACGGATGTCAGGCGCGAGGTCCGTGTGACCCATCGCCCAGAATGCCGGAGCCACGGGCTCTGTAGAAATCTGAGACGAAGCCTTGATGAGCTGGCTGATTTCCATGGCCTTGTTGCGCTTGAAGCCGCGTACGACTTTGCGGAGCATCCCGCGCGTAATCGTGCCGTTCACGGTTGCCCGTGTCGTGCCCGTGCCGCCGTAGTAGACGTTCGTGCCGGCCTTGAGGACGGCAATACGCACCACTTCGACGGTCTCAGCCGCCTGCTCGCCGCAGACAGTTGACATCTGATCGAGAACCGGGTCTTCGTGGGTATCCGCGATCACGTCCGTGATCTGAACCCAGTCACCGTACTGCTCCAGTGTGGCTTCAACGTCCGTAATACGGACGATCTGCCCCGGAGGAGTTACGCCTTCAGCCAGCGGGGCCGTAGCGCGAGCAAGAGGCTCAAACCTTCTCCACTTGACCGTCTTGGTCTTGTTCTTGCCCTGAGGATCAAACTGCCCGAAGCGCTCGGTAAACATGAGGTGTTTGCCGCGTTCGAGCATCTTCTTCGCCACACGAGCGGCCGTGCGGCTTCCAATGTCGCCATAGGTCGTTATAGGCATCGTCGTCTCCTTGTGCTTGTTTGCTCACACGCGCAGGGGCTCGACGGCCTTCGGGCTCATTGGTGAGTATTATGTTTAACTACATCTGTCTCACTCTGAAAAAGAAATGCTTGCCTTCCGCGTCGTAACATCTACGACACTGAATCTCTATCTCGGTTCCGGGTCCGAGCCTACCCTTGAACGCCAGCTTGTTACATTGTGGACAGCGCATTTCCTGAGACTGATCCACAACCACAATCTTGCGGCTATCAAGCTTTGTTGAACTCATCTTCGAACTCCCGCTTGTCATCGCCAATGCTTGTCGACGACGAACGCGAGGCCCGCAATCCGCTTTCATCCTTCAGCGAATCACCGAGCAGTCCGTCCTTCTTGGCCTTCTTGTCGGCTAACACGGCGTCCTTGCCTGCCTTGACGGTCCTTGCGCGGGCTTCCTTGAACGCGCTGATGACGCGAATGCCGTCGAGTCCATCCCATGAACCCACGACTTTCTTCATCATCGGTGGCAACTGCTTCTGCCATTCCGCGAATTCCTTGGTGTTCACGATTTCCTGGGCGTCCGGGTGGCCCTTGACGTAATTGCCTTCGGCGTCCCGGACACCGCGCTCGACGGTGTTCCAGAACTGCGTCTTCTGGATTTCATAGGCCAGCGCGTCATGCTGTTTCCTGACTTCGGCCACGGCTTCGTTCAGCGATCCATCTGCGGGCGCCTGTCCCTTCTTGGCAATCATGGTCGCCAACGCCACAACGGCTTGCATGACTTCGGGATACTCGCCAACCACAGTCTTGACCGTGTTCTTGAGATCGCCGTCGGGCAGGCTGTCTACGAGTTGGGCCGGATCATCCAGTGCAGGAGCCGACGCGCCAGTCCGAGTCAAGCTTTCAGCGATTTCGCGCCGCAGGGTCTCAATCTCAGATTCCAACTGCTTCTCACGGTCAGATACCGCGGGCGCGGCTGGATTGTCATCCTTGGGCGCAGGAGTAGAGGATTTCTTCGACAATGTTTCGGCACGTTCCCGCATCCACTTCTCGTCAGCAGATTCGCTGGGGACAGGAGTAGTAGGCGTTGCTTCCGGCTTGGGCTTGCCATCCTCGCCGTCTTCCGCACCCGACGCAGTGGCTACCGCTGGATCTGCCGGCGGCAGCTCGTTGGTGGCTTCCTTGGCCGGCGTTGCAGACTGGGCTGGAGCCGATTCGCTCTCGAATTCCTGCCGGAACGTGTCATCGTTCTCGACCGGACCCGATAGCGCAGCGGCTACTTCTGGGGCTTCTATTGTCGATGCTTCTGCCATGTTCGTCTCCTTGGTCGTCGGGTCTTCGTGACTCAGCGACTACTTGTGTGATGCAACCTACTTGGCCTTGCTTGACTTCTTCTCGGTCTTCGCTTCGGGCGCAGGCGAGGCAACAGGTGCGGCAACTGCCGCTACCGGTGCCAGGCGCAACTCAGCCAGCAACTCTGCCTTCAGCTCGCGCTTGATATCTTCCTTGAGTGCCTGATCTCGTGATAGTGCCATGTGCGGACTCCCTTTTGCTTACGGCCTAGTAATCGCCGAGGTTGATTGAATGAGCGCGAATCGTTCCGTAGGTTAGATTCGTGGTGCCCGTTGCGACGTAGTTACTGTCCACGCACACGTTCAGCCACATCTCTACGGGAGTCGTGGTGCCATCGAATGACGCCGGAGATGCCAAGCAGGCGTCAAACGTATTGGTGGCCTGTACCGTTGCGCCGGTAGGACACAGATTGACTGCCGTGCCCGACAGGCTGCTATTGGCTCCAGCGGCCGTGCCAAGCGCATACGTCACATGAGAGGTAGACGTCAACGACGCCGCGTTGGTGGTCATGCGGAAATCGTCCATCATCACACCAACAACGTAGATGCGACCAGTCGGCCATGCGCCTATCTTGACGCTGTACACTCCGTTACTCGACGGCCTGTTCGGCAGCTTGATCGACGTGCCGGATATAGCAATGGTGTCCTTGCGGAGATTACCGTAATCCACAGAAGCCACTGTTGATCCGTTTGTTGAAATGCCAGCGAGACGCAATCCAGCTACGCCTTCGATCGTTGACGTAGTAGAGATTGCACCATCCTTGGTCAGCCGGAATCCACCGTCTTTTTGAGTGATTGTCAGATTGCCGTTGAGATCAACATTGCCATTCTCGAAGACGTTATCGCCAGCATGAAGCCAGTTCTCGCGGTCATCGAGCGCGAAGGCCGGCGATATGATTGCCAGAGCGAGGGTTATACCGCAGAGGGACCGGAAGGCGTTCTTCATGAGCTGTCTCCTTGTTTTTCATTGCGAGGCTCATGGGCCTTCTCGGTTAAATGCGTTATTTTGTTTTAGACTCTATCTCATCCTGCAACCGCTTAACTTCTGTCGGCAACTCCAGAATTAGATCGAGTCCATCGATGATGCCGAGCAAGTAACATACACTCTTCTTCATGTCAACACAATTTATTGACGGACTGTCATGGATTCTGCGATCCGTCTTGTCACGAGCAATCTGCGCGGCTTTGAGAATCACACGAGCGGCCTGGATTTCCTTGGCGTCAATGACTTCGCGCCACTGCGATCCGTCCGGTACGAGGTCTTTGATTTTGTACGCTGGATTCATTATGCCTGTTCAGGTTTCCCGGCGCCCTTCTCAAGATCGCGGATGAACTTCGCTTTCTCCATCCGCATCTTCTCAACCTTGAGTGCGGTGTCGGCTTCCTTCGCCTTGACATCCGACTCTGTCTTCGCGATCTCCAAAGGATTCGGAGGCTCGGGCGGCGGCGGCTGGGCCTGCGCCTGTTGCTGGGCCTGTTGCATCTGTGCCTGGGCTTCTGCCGCGGCCTGCGCTTCTTCCTGGCGTTCCTGCTCAGACTTGAGTGCTTGGTCCGGGTCCATGTCGAGCGACTTGGCGATCTCCGTGATGATCCATGACCACTTGCCGTATGACGCCAGCATTGGATTCGACATCAACAGCGAAATAAACTGCATGATCTTGCTCACGCGCACAACGCGGTCGGTGAATGACGTGAAGCCCAGTGCGTTGACAACGAAGTTGCCTTTGCCCACCTGCACGTTCGGGTCGTCCATGTTGTACTCGTAGACGTATTGGATGCCAGGCTCAATCGTGCTTTCATCGAGGTTACGGATTGCCGCGCCCACATACTTGCCCGCCTTCTCCATCATCGTTGACAGTTCATAGGCTGTCCTATTTCCGGCTGTGGCTTGGCCCTGTGCGATCTTGGGGACCAGTGATTCCTCGTCGTTCCACTGTTCCCACTTTTGCAGACCAGCCACGATGCCGTTGATCATGTCGTTGAGTTGTATCTGCTGAACGGCCATGCGGGCGTCGGGACAATCTTCGCTGATGTCGAAGATCGTGCCGGGTTTCATGCCGTTCTTTTCGATGTCGTCGATGTTGGTGATGTACCTGCGCTTGACGCCAACCATGACATTGCCGGCCAGTTTGATGTTGTCTTCCATCGCCCGGACGAATCCATTGAGGGCCGCCTGTGACTGCTTCATGTTGTCAGCCACACTGATGCCGCCGAGTGCGTCGAGGTCTTCTTCCCAGAACCCACGGTTGAATGGCCTGTTGCCCGGCGGTAACTTGACGTAGCGAATCACCATAGGCGTCTTGTCGGGTCCACTCTGCACGACACCAGCCATAATCTCAACCTCGTCACCAGCCTTGTCGCGTTCGCCCAGCACGTCGGTAAGGTCCGGCACGGAGTAATCGGGATTCTTCTGCGACTGCTTGGCCGTCAGTTCTGCCTCGAAGTCGTCGGCCACCTTGCGCGGCACACGGCCCCAATACTCAGCGTACAACACGTTTCTCGTGCGGAACTTGAGATTGCGGAACCGCGGAGGTAGTTCCGTTGTGTTCTTGCCGATCGTGTTCGTGTTCGTCGAGCCCGTTGTCAGCTCGTCGAGGATGGAGTCAATGTGGTCGTTGATGAAATAGCTCTTGCCCTTCTGGCCGCGTAGCCAGTGTGCAGATTCCGGCGTCTCCTGGTAGACTCCGGCGCCTTCCTGCAAGTCCGGGTCCTCAACGTCCCAGTACATGCTCCACACTGTACAAGGCAACCACGGAGATGGTGACTTGTGCGTCTCTGTCGTGGATTCCCAAGAGGCCAATGTCGGGTCAGCTTGGGCTTCGGGCGCTATGCCTTCGGGCATGGTCTTGGTGTAGCCCGTGCGCGTTACGTCGATGATGCTGTTCTTTGACCAGTACTCGCCATAGATTGCCCCTGACAACACGATCTTCATGAGATGCCGGTCGGCCTTGCAGTCCGCAAGCTGCTGGTCAATCAGATCCGTCATGTCGTCAATATTCGCGTCGAGGCTCTGCTGTGTTTCGGGATTCTGGGCCGCCGCGTCAGAGTCTGCCGGGCTGGGCTTGAGCATATACGGAATCTTGCCGCCTTGCAGGATCATGTCGATGAACAAGGCGTAGACATAGGTGATCTTCTGCTTGGTCTTGTTCAGGAACCTTGTGGATCGCCAGCCTTCGGCCTCGCCTTCCTTCAACCGGTCTTCCTTCGGCTCGACTTCTGCTTTGTAGGCGGCGTAGTTGTCGTTCCACTTGTCTTCGAGGTCTTGCCGGTTCTGCCGGAATTCGTCGAGCTGATTCCACAGGAACCCGGCGAGCGTGTTTTTGTCGAGGGAGACGGTGTTGGCGGCCATAAGTGTGTTCCTCTCAGTTTGTCGCCGAGGCTCACTGGCCTTCTGTGTAACTATCGTTGCGAGCCGTAACATGCGACGGATGGAATGTCAAGCATGTTTCATGTGCGACGCGGCGGATACAACGAAATGCCCGTCAATGCCGCGCCCAATGCAACGACTACGCGGCCAGGGTTGTTGCCGCGCTGAATGCGCCGCAGGTCCAGGGCCGTAGCCACCATGCCACCGCGCTTGTACTTGAGTCTGCCGGCGGCCATGGCTTCCCATATTTTGCGTTCGCATGTGTCTTCGGTCTCGCCCGGAACTGCGATGAAGTGCGGCTTGGGCTGGACTGACTTTGACCGAATGCAATCGAGCATGTATGGACGATGCACGGCGTCAGGCTGTACGATGTGGTAGGTGTCTGCAAAGAAGTCGGACCAGCACCGGTTGAAAAACGAGCCTGCTCCGACGTTGATGATCTTGCTCGACGTGTCGTCCGTGATGTTGTCGATAACAACGAAATCGTGCTCGTCAAATACGATACAGCCCTGGCTCTTGACGTTGAGCCCGACCATGACCGCGAAACCCGCGGCGATCCCGTTGGGCGACATAGGCGTGAGCGGCCAGCAGATGCCACCGCGCATGTAGTATTCGCCGTTCAGCGGATTTTCCATTTCGGGCGCGGCCGGGAATTCCAGCAGGACCGTGCCTTGCTTGAGGTTAGCGGCCTTGCGATCGGGCTTGGTGATTGAGCTGGGGGGTTGTGGGGTCATGATCGTAGATGGCGTCCAGTACCTATGCAAACCGCTTGCATGTTCCATCGTCAGTTTCTGCATGGTCACTTCCCTCCTGTCGAATCGGACTGCGAACCAAGTGGTGGAGAGGTACGCGGCGAAGCGCCGTGCCCCTCACCACCGGCGTTCGGCTTCATGCACCCCGGCTGGATTCGTTCTGACTGGACGAGCTTCAGAACCGTTACCGGACGGCCTTTCACGCAGAATGGACGACCATCCGCGTGTAGGAATGAATGCGGAAACTCCACGCACGAATGCCTGCACTCGGAGCAGTCGGACGCCGAACAAGCCACTGGACTTGACTGCTCACCCGCGCTTTTCTTCGTGTCCATCGTTCTCCTTTCGCCGCAAGTCAGCGGCTGCGTTCGCATCAGACCACTTCCAACCACGCCTCAACCCCATCCACTCAAAACGGTTTTGTATCTTACGAAGTCCAACGCAAAGTTGAATATGCGCGGGCATCAAAACGAATAGCCATTTGAAAATGCGAACAATGTGCTTCACGTTACCTCCTTCCGCTCCGCTCCAGTTGGAACGTGAGCTTTGTCGTTGGGCATATCTTCCCAGTGCGGGAACAGCACGCCCACGTAGTATATCGTTTTCAGGTACTTCTCATCGGGGTGCGGGTCCCAGTGGTTGACAACACAATGCTTGCCGTCGTCAGGGTCAATGTAGTGATGGACGATGACCGAGTGCTTGCACCCTCTCGGCCCGTCGCCGGTGGCAATCATGTAGCACGGCCCAACCCAGTGCCACGGTTGCGAGTCCTTGTCCCAGTTCCATTCGATGAAGCAGTATCCCAACGGATGCAGAATCTCATCCAGTTGCTTGAGCCAGTTGTCTTCGTTCCAAATCACGTCAACCTTCTCAATCGGAAGGTCAAGCAGCGTGGCGATGCAAGCGTTAAAGCAGTTGCCATCGCCCTTGTTGAACCTCGTCTGTCGTATTGGTCTCATCGCGCCTTTCTGGCCAGTCGAACAGGGGAGGCTTGCGCCTCCCCCGCCCGTGGGGTTTTAGAACCATTCCTTGCCCGGTTGGCATCGTTCGCTGCCGCACGTCGGGCGACAGCGATTGTTACGGGCTGGCACCAAAACCGTGCCATCCACACCGTGTCGGTGCGTCTCCAGCGTATCCTCGATGTCCTGTTGCTTCTCGTGGGTTCTGCCTGCGACTTCTTGTCCCTGCCTGATGACAGTGCGAAGCCGTTCGACTTTCTCGGCATCCGTTATTTCGGACCACGGCAAGCGGTCCCTCGAAACTTCCTTCGTCCTGATGTCTGCCTTCAACTCGTTCATGTCAGTTCTCCTTTCCCCTGTTGTTGTTGCTGGCCGGGACGGGGAAACGCCCAACCAGCAAATGCTGCCTACTCCGCTTCTCTCCGAGGCAGATTTGTCGCGTTGGAACGACGATGCTCCCGACGAATCAACCGGATCTCGGTCAGTATCTCGCGGGCCATGTCGGTTACGCCGTTGCCCTCGGATTTCGCGCCCTTCATCTGTGCGCCGGGTCCGGGGATTCGGGGCCAGCGCGGGTCATACGTCGGCCCGAACGCGGCGATGTTCTCGCGGCACAACTTGGCGATTCGCGCCAGCGCCTTCTTGCAGTCTCGGTTCATGCGTCCTCCTGATTCAGAGTTCCAACATCGGCCTGCACGCTATCGGCGCTCCGCGCCTCAACGTGAGGCCATGCGTTCGGTCTATCGTAAGCGTTACTGAACCTGCAATCGGCCCAGAACTCGGCCTCGGTCTTGAACGGATACCAGCCGCCGCCACTCCGTCCGCCGCGTCCGAATCCAGTCCAGCGGATCGCCACTCCTTGCAGTGCGCCGTCATCCTCTGGGTGTCCTCGAAAAGCCACGGCCTTCACCAGAAAACCGGAACTGAATCCGGCAAACTGGTAGCGCCGTCCTCGCGCCAATGGAGACTGAACCAGTGCAGGCACCGTACTGTCGGCCCGGCGCGCGCCGTTTGCGTTGTCAGTCGTCATTTCGGGCCTCCAGTCCGGTGCTGCTTTTGTTCGGCCTACCGCACGTCGGGCACTTCGCAGGCGGAGCCTGCTTGACCTCGCCAACGGAGTTGCGCGACGGGTAAGTGTGCCCTGCGCTGCATCGGTCGTTTCCGTCCGGGCGGCGCTCGCGGATGATGCCATTCGCGCCACAGATCGGGCAGAATCCATAGGGGGCCGAACAAGCCGGTGCAGAACTACCGGCGGCCCGCGTTGCGTTTCTCTCAGTCATACGGTCTCCTTGTGGGCCGCCGGAGTCTGACCGGCAGCGTTGGCGTGACTCTGATTCCAGTACCACCGTGCCCGCTCTTCCGTGTCACAACGCGGCCCGGTCGCCCGGCACACCTCGCAGACGACGTACCATTCGCCCGCGCAGTATTCTTCGACGCGCTGATGCGCCGGATCGCACCGGCAGAACGGGCAATTGGTGCCTTTCATCTCCCCAGCCTCCCTTCCTTCCTTCCATGGATTCTCTATGATCTCCCGTAGCTTCTTCGTTCCATCGGTCTCCTTGCTATGCGTCGTAACGCATATTGCGCTGTTGGCAATGAAGATTATGAAAGAGTCCATAAGAGCAACCCTCCGAGAACAACGTAAATCCCTGATAGTTGGATCATTAGCATATCTGCTAACCGCATCCCTCGCGGCAATAGGGACCGCTTTGCCTTCTGGATGGCTGAGCACGTTGCCATCGAAGCCAATCCTACTACTGCTGGCACTATCCATTCTGCTGAACATATTGGTAACATGCTGGATTTACCTCCTTCTGCGTGAAGACAAACTGACTCTGCGCGATGCCGTGTATTGGGACAAGGCACACCAACCACACTGCCCAGCGTGTAAATCCCCAATATCGTTTCGCGGACTCAACGACGACAACACGACCTCCTATTTCTGTGTTCAATGCAAGTCCTTCGTGAAGGCGACTGGACTACATCCGGTAGATGGGAAATGAGAATTGCCAACCAGAGGCCGGACGGTATCGCGTACCCGCGAACCGTCAGCCTCGGCGTTCGGCATATCAGGAAGCGGCATCCACCAATGCGGTTGTCTCGCTCGGTCACGCGACTTGCTGAATGGATCCCACGTTGTCCAGTATGGACGCGGCCTTTTTGTGTATTTGTCCGCATACCACTGAGCTATTTCCACTCGCGTACCCATTACGCAAAGGATGCGCGTTTCATCCTTCGGTGCAGTCTCAATCGGTTGCCAGTTCATTGTCGATCCTCCGTATTACTTCAGCAGAAACAACTTCGCCGCAATCGCAACCCAGCCCGTTACAAGGCTCACATAAGCCAGCACCCTAAGCACCGTCTGCCACCGCAAGACTTTACACGCCACGGCCAGCATGATAGGCGCAAGCATCCAGCCGACCCCAAGCGCGACCTGAAAGACCAGCAGTTTCATATCTTCGGCCCCCTGAACCACTCCCACAGCGCGGGAAGCATTGCCGTGACTGCCGCCGCCAGTAAGACGAGCGTGAGTTTCATTTCGGCTCCCCCGCTTTTTCTGGATTGCAGATTGCGCAACCCTCCCCCGTCATGCGCTGGTTGAACGTGCATTTGCATAGAGGCACAACTTGTCCGCGCAGTTGCGCCAGCGCAATCTTTGTTTCCTCAATCAGCATTTCCAGTTGCCCGCCATGCCACAGCTTTGACTCCGTGCCTTCCCGGCGCAGTGCTTCCCATCGTTCCATGCCGTACTTGTTGATATACCACGCGACGTAGGGCCACTGGTCTACCGTGTACTTGAACCTGAAATGCTGGCCGCCGTGTGTCACGTTGCATCTGTGGCAATTGCAGTGCAGGTTTCCATCTGGCCGCAGGTCAAAACGAAGAGCCGACACGGTACGAGACAAAAGATGTCCACACTCCGCACTGGTCCAGTCTCCCTTCGTCCATGTAGGATTTCGTGTTCCGCAGATAACGCAGGTGTAGTCATCGCGCAGTCGGACGTACTGCGAGCAGAGCGTGTCCAGTTCCCGCTTGAGTTTCTTAATCGGCTCGTCGCTCAGGGACTTGAGGCTGTTGGTGCGCTTCAACCCGGTCTTACGCTTTAGCGGTGTTCGTTCCATCGGTCTCCTTGCTATGCGTCGTGACGGCTATTGCCATGTTCGGCAGAAGGATGAACGCCGCGATGTGGCGTCCAGTCCCTTTGCCCTTCGATCCGTCCTCAGTTGCCCGCCAGCGCACGTCCCCGAGGTTTCGGACGTTCACCGCTCCCGTGCTCTTGAGCATCATCAGCACCCACTTGTCCACGGGATAGACCACCACCGAGAGTTTGCCCTTGGCTTGCTCCTCGATGGCTTTCCGCATCCATGCGGTCGGGCCTTTCTTCTTGCCCATGTGCATGATGGATCCGAAGGGCGGATTTACCCAGTTGCGCTGTCCCCATTCGCACGTCAGCCCGTCGAAGTTGTCAGGCTTCGGGCATGGGCACGGGTCGAAGTCGAACGGACCGTAGTCGGCCATCAGTTGAGTTATCGCGGGTTCATCCCACGGAGTCAGCCAGTAGTGTTTCCCGTCCTGCCCGTTCCCCTTGTGGAACTTGTTCATGGCGGGCGGAAGCTGCGATTGATGCGCCACAACGGCCGAACCAGTCGCTGCACACAACGGAGGCCCGGCGAGCGTTTCAGTGGATTCGAGAGTCATTGGGTCGGTCCTCCGTGTGTGAGCTTGTTGTTGGCCATCATACCCGCGATCCACGCCGACACATTGACGCAGACCGCATTCCCGAGCATCTTGTAGCGGTTGCTGTCGGAGAAGCCCGCCGTGTAATCTGGACTCCACCAGCGGCCAAGTTCGTCTTGCCATGCTCCAGGGTCGGTTGGATCGCATCTCCACTGAAAGCCCTGCAACCGCTCACAACATCGAGGCGTCAATCTTCTAACCTGCATAGCGGACTGTGCTGGTTGCGCTTGAACATGAGCGGGTCGCCGTACTTCTTGAAGCGCTGATAGTGCTTCTCGCAGTATCCAAGTCCCTTCTGCGGTTTTCCACACACCTTGCACGGCTCGCGTTTCTGGTGAATCATGTTGTGGCACGAACGGCAAATCCGCAGAAGGTTCTCTGGCGTGTTGTTGTTCGTGTTCTTGTCCTTGTGGTGGACATCCCGCGCTGCGTCCCGCCCGCACAATTCGCACGGCCCTTTGTCTTTCCTTTTCCTCGCCCTGGTCCTGCCGTTGCTCGGATTCGTTTCCGGTAAATGCTTCTCCATCCATCCCCGAACCATACACAGCCTGTCGCAATACTTCTGTCGGTTGAAATGCAGCAAGGAGAGAATCTCGCCATTCGACATACGCTTTCTCTCCATACGTTTTCCGCAATAGGCGCAGAATCGTTCCGGCGTCGGCTTCTGTGGCATTGGCATGACTAATCCTTTCTGTTATCGGTTGCAACAGCAAGGTATCAGTCTCGCGGGATTGTGTCAACGGTTTATTCTGCGTGACCGCCACCGGCACGGCCACCACGTCCATGCCGCGGTCGGCGCAAGGGCTGGAGTCATGCCGCGCCGCCAGCGTTCGGGCAACGTCGCCGCCAAACGCCACCGGAATCAGATGCCCCGCATCAACCGCCTGGTTGCAAGCGAATTTCCCCGCATCGTGTCCGGCTGGCCCGGTGTTGCATGACAACGATCCAACCACCGGGATCACGCGCCCAGTGTATGCGTCCTGTCCGTTCAACCCGCCGCCGTTGTGCGCCCCGTCAGTCAGCGAGCCGCAGACGGCGGGTAAGGCAATCACCGGGTCTTGTCCTCGGCTTTCTCCGGTTCGCTCTGTGCCCCTGCCACTTGCTGCAAGGCATGGCGCAACGCTGTAGGTAGCTCCTTGCCCCGCTTCTCGGCGCGGCGCAGGATGCCCGCGCAGGCTTTCGCGGAGAGATAGTATTTCGGCGCAACGCTCGGCTCCAGAATCGAGGCGAGAGAACAGGCCGAAGACCCTTCTGCGGCGCTGGGCCACTCCGAGCCATTGAGCATCAAGCACTCGCCATGCTCCATGATACCCGATCCTGTCCATTTCCATGAGCACCCTTGCAAAGTCACGTCCCCCGTCGGAAGAGAGAAGTCCGGGAACATTCTCGAATAAGCAGTAAGCAGGCTTGATTTCATTGATTATCCTCGTCGCTTCATAGAACAAACCGGAACGCCCTCCGGCCAGGCCCGCCCGTTTGCCGGCAACCGACAAATCTTGGCAGGGAAATCCGAACGTAATCACGTCGCACGGTGGCAGGTTATGCGCCCCCGCCGTGCATACGTCATCTAGCGCAACCGCGTCCGGCCACTTCGCAGCCAGTAGTTTCCGGCAGTTGGCGTCCTTCTCCACGTGCGCCACCACCCGAAACCCGGCCCGTTGAAAGCCGAGGTCAAAGCCGCCAATCCCGGCGAAAAGGGAGACTACAGAATGGCCAACCAGATGCTGCACTCTATGCCTCCTTCGCTTCGCTCACTCGGCAAGAGTGAGCATTGTCGTTGGAACGTTTCTGTTTGACACACATAACCCGGACTGTGGATTGAAACGCGCACTCATGCCACAACTGGCACCCATCGGCGTAGTGTTCCATCGTGCATGGGCAGTGGTGGCAACACTGATACCAACCCGCTTTCTTGCATCGTACTTTCATGGATTACCCGTTCCAACAACCACTTGCAAATCGATAGGTATGAGTTTCCAACCGGCAGGCACCGTACACTGTTCTGGTTTCATTGCGCCAGTCTCCCTTCCGCGATCTGGTTATTCAACTCCGCGATCTGGCCTTGCGCCGCCTTGAGCAAGCCTTCGAGCCTGCCGATTTCCTCAGTCGCCTGCTTCTGCGCCCGCAAGCAATTCCCAAGCCGCTCGTCTGCCAGCAGGAACGCCCGGAACAGCGAGGACCGGAACGTCATCCAGAACGGCGCCGACGGCGAAAGCAGGGTGTCGGCCATGAGCTTGCTGATCGCGGCTTCTACGATGTCGCGGGGTGTTAGTTCGGTGGACGTGTTCATATCTTGCCTTCTTCCTTAGCCTTCAAGTAGCCGCGAACGGCCTTGCTCACTTCCTCGTTGTGCCAGTTCATGCGACACGCATCGGAATCAAATCGCTGGCTAGCCCTGACCTTCGTGAACGGTGCGCCACACCAAAGACACGCCGCCTGCATTTTGTCCTTTACCCTGAATCCCGTCGTGCCTCTCATATCGTGTTCTCCGTGCCCAGTCTTGCGCCTGCGTTGCGATAACCCGCTGTCTTACCGTCTTTAGGTACAGAGGCTATCAGAACCGTTACACCCGTGCAACGCTTTTCTGCAAAGATTCACCTTGGCTACGTCTTGTTCATCCTCAGCCTGTCGCCCATCTTTGCGATCCGCGCTATCGTCCCGCCGCCCTCTGAAAAGCGTTGCGCCGCCGCCGCGAGTTGTGCCGCAGAAAACTCGGTGGGGTAGATCATGGCTAGGTAATCGTCTAGCAGTTGCGCCGCGTCCAGCAATAGTTGTTTCATCACTCCCCATCTCCCGGCTTCTCCATTGCGGCCACTAATTTCTTGCCCTTGAGCGTGTACCATGTGTCAGCCTTGATCTTCTTGCCGTCCACCCTGGCGGTCTTTACGCATACAACGTGATGCTCTTTGTCGTACTCGGCCAGCACGATCCATGACCCCTTTTCGGCCCTGGCTTGTGAATGTTCCCCAATCGCCGCCGCAATCGAATCGTCCCCGCTTGTCGCGGAATGCGAGTAGTCCCCGCTTGTCGCGGAATGCGAGCTGTCCCCGCTTGTCGCGGAAGGCGAGTTGTTCCCGCTTGTCGCGGAATGCGAGCGGTCCCCGCTTGTCGCGGAA
>Ga0315283_10000421_pt1 | contig 31121 bp, 44 predicted proteins | sample YL17G09_0_MG_FD_204541 | JGI IMG/M metagenome (GOLD analysis project Ga0315283, IMG submission 204541) | Sediment microbial communities from Yellowstone Lake, YNP, Wyoming, USA - YL17G09_0 | ecosystem: Environmental > Aquatic > Freshwater > Lake > Sediment | place: USA: Wyoming | collected...
CGGCACACATCGCCAGGAATAACTTCCAAGATTTCCCTATGCGTTAAAGATTTCATTTCTTTCTCACCTTTTTGAAGTAGCAGAAATAACAATCGTTCAAGTCCATGGCTTCACCGAAATGGGGACAGTATCCTTTCTGTGGGTCTTTAATCTTCTTCATTCAAAAAACTCCCTCATACCGCAAGAAGAATCATTTAAGCAAGCATTCTTTTTCACTCTATACCACGTCATCATTAGATTAACATGTTTTATAGTGAGTTCCCTAAAGTCTTCAGGACTATAACCAAGTTCAACAAGACGATAAACTGCAACCTGAAACCTTCGAGACTTCCGTTTAAGTGAACGTGAACTCAAGATTTTAAGGTTACGGGCAATCTGAATATTCCTAGAAGCTTCAGAAGAAAGAGACTCAGCTAGATTCATCTGCTCTTCAAGACTCGTAAACTTTCTCGTAAACTTTATTCTCTCCTCATAATCTTTCATTTCAGCATCTCTACGTTTCTTGCTTTCTTCTCTAGCTAATCTCTCAGCTTCTTTTCTTGCTTTATAAGTAGAAACGCAAAATGAAAGAGTAGGAACATATACTCTTACTGTTCTAGGCTCTCTTCGCCAATACCTTTCAGGTAAATATGGGTGTCCTAACCCTGGGAGTTCATAGTAGATTTTTTCTGTTTTGCTAGCTGTACAATCCTTACATTTCCACTTTAAAGTAACTTCAGCGAAGACCAAGAAAGGATCGATTCTGACTGGATAATTTGGTTTATCATATATATGAAAGTCCGAAATCTTCAAAGGTGACCATCTATGAATACTTGAAGAACGCAGCGTACCTATTGAAGATAGAAGATAAATGAGCTCATGGAGCCCTGGAAGGTCATTAGGTATATCTAGAATGATCTTGAAGGTTTGAGCAATTCTCTCTTTAAGGGTTCTTTTCTTCTTTGTCACCAATCCAGACGCCTCTATCTCTATCATTCCAGCCCATCTCATAAGACTTAGCAGCAACCCACAAAAGAACAATAATCACAACAACGACTAAAACTAGGGTAACTCCAACAAGAGCCAAAAGAACTAAGAGATCCATCTAATTAACTCTCTCTAGCTTTTTTAGCGTTGACGATTTCTTCACAGTAATATCCAGGAAGGGCGCTTACCCAATGAGTACACCCACAACATGAATGCTTGTCTGGTCCATTGCAGTCAAGCATCATTTTATGCTTTCGCTTCAACATCTAACTGCCTCTTCCTATCTAATCTCTAGAGAATCTATTGCCTTAAAAGATTTCGGATGACAAATGTTAAAAGCGAAAAAGTCGCTAGGTGTATTGGCGTTGAGCAGAACGAATGGCTAATACGAAGTTTCCGCGGGAAGAGATCGTTAAGATCCAAGATCTTAAAGTTGATGGACAGAATCCTAATCGGATGAGTGAAAGGCAACTTCAACAAGTGAGAGATAGTTTCGAAAAATTCGGGTTCCTTATCCCGATTATTACGAATAAAGACTTGCTTATCGCTGATGGAGAACAGAGGTTAACAGTCGCTCGAGAGCTCGGCCTCTCACACGTTAAAGTTATTCGTTGTGATGTTGATGATGTTGACCGCCGCCTCCTTAGACAGATTCTTAACAAAGTACACGGTGAACATGATCCTGACGCTGATGCTGAAGAATTTCGGCGAATTATGGATTTAGGGAAAGGAGAAGACTTGAAGAATCTTCTGGCTCTTAGTGATGAAAAACTCCAGAGGCTTCTTAATAAAGCTGATAATGAAATACCAGCAGAACTTAAGCCAATATGGGAAGTCGTCATTGAATGTGAAGATGAGCATGCTCAACAAGTAGCATATGCTTTCTCAATAAAGGGAGGTTTCAAATGCCGACTTTCGACATTGTAAAAAGTTGGGAGAATACAGATTCTTTCAGAGCTCAATCTGTAGTCGGCAGCTTTTCTCTTCTAGACTGCAAACTCGAAAAACGCTTCAAAGGTAACATACCCTTTGATGATGACTCTTGGAAAGTCGGCGTAATAGTAGGCCGCAGCGGCACAGGCAAAACAAGCATAGCAAAAGACCTCTTCAAACAAGCTTACATTTGCGGCTTCAAATATACACATAAGACTATCCTTGATGATTTCCCAGAAAACCTGAGCGTATCAGACATAACAAAGGCTCTTTCAAGCGTCGGCTTCGCTAGCCCCCCAGACTGGCTCAAAAGTTACGATCAACTTAGCCAGGGAGAGAAAATGCGCGTTGACATCGCAAGAGCGTTAGTCCTCGAGCAAGACCTAATCGTTTTTGACGAATTCACAAGTGTTGTGGATAGAGAAGTTGCTCAAGTCTCAGCCTTTGCGATTAGTAAGGCAATCAGAAAATCTAAGAAGCGTTTCATAGCTGTAACTTGCCATTATGATGTTGTCAACTGGCTAGAGCCAGACTGGGTCTTTACAACAGACACAATGGAGTATAGTAAAAAAAAAGAGTGCGACCAGAAATCTCGATTCGGATTCATAGCTGCAGCGGTGACGTCTGGAGAATCTTTAGGGACTATCATTATCTAAGCGGTCAGCTCAATCCATTCACAAAAAACTATGTCGCAATCTACAAAGAGAAACCGATAGCGTTCATCGCAATAATGAAAATCCACATGGGAACAATTTACTATAGAGTTAGCAGGCTTGTCGTCCTGCCAGACTATCAAGGCATAGGCGTCGGCAGAAGACTCCTGAACTTCATGGCAAAATACTATACAGAAAAAACGAAGCTTCCCTTCACAATCATAACCAGCAATCCTCAGCTAGTCAGAGGCGGCTTGAAAAACTGGAAGATACGACACATAGGCAGAGGCAACAGAATTGACTCGAGAAACTTCAAGAATCTCTACACAGGCTCAAGCGAAAAAAGAATCACAGTTTCACTTCGGTACATTCCAGAAAACAAGAAACAGGAGAGCTGCTTAGATTAGACAAAATCTCTTAACACAGAAAGGAATCTTACGCGGATATGCACGCCTAAACAACAAACTTAACGATCTCCAGAAAGAACTCCACCAAATCTTAACATTGCTTACTTCTCCAATCAAACTAACACAGAACGAGAAACTTATTCTCTTAAGCCTCCCCTCACACCTTATCAAAACATACTTCACACTAGAAAGCTTAGAAGCTGGAACAGCTGAGAATATAAGCCAACGGACACATAAAGCTCGAGCAGTAGAATCATCTTACTTGAATCAACTAACCATAATGGGCTATATGAGAAAGTCTCGAGAAGGTAGACACGTAATTTTTAGGATGCGAAGACAAGAATGTCCTCAAACACCCATCACATAGAGGTCTTCACGTTGCCTTCTCTAGGGTTTTCAGTCTTGAAAGAAAGGCTCGCTAACGGTTCAAAACTACAGACTATTCGTAAGCAACGAAAGAAGCCTATCAAAGTTGGAGATATCTTAATCGTCTATTGGGACCTGAGGACTAAATCTTGCATGAAAATAGGAGAAGCAAAAGTCACAAAGATAATACGGAAACGATTCAAAGACATAACTTATGAAGATGCAGTAAGAGACGGATTCCAATGTTTACAAGATTTTCGGTTAGCATTCAGAAAGATGCATCCTGATCTTCTCTATATTGACGGAAGAGGCGAGATTCAAGAGAGACCTCCTTATGAAGGCTTTGACATTATCACTTTTGAATGGGTACAGAAAAACAAAGAATTCTTTACGGTGTGAACAAAAATTGAATGAGAATTTGCTAGCACGAAGGATAGAGCTTTTTGATAGAATGGTTAGAGGAGGAATGCTTCACTTAGTAGCAAAAGATCTGGCAAAGCGTAATCCTCTCTTTAAAGGCGTCTCTCCTGGAGCAATAATGAGAGACTGGGGAAGGCGTAAGAGATGGATACATCTTATCGTAAGATCTGATGATGAAACGATTCTAGACCAGACTTTAGGCGCGATTCGTCAAGTTGGATTAGAAGCCTGGAGAGTCTATGCAAACACAATGAATATGAATGCTAAAGTAGGCGCTCTTCGAGTGATTCTTGAAACACATGTAAAGTTGATTGATATCCTACAGAACATCGGAGCAATCAAACGAGAACCAAGCGAGACAAGAGTAACACTTTCTTCAACACCATTCGATGCTGACCCTGAAATGAAACGGTTACTTCTTGAAGAGGCAGCAAAACAGAGGGCAGAAAAGAGTGCCGCTAAGCAAGTGTAGATACTGCGGAAAAAAGGTGCCGAACATCTTCCATAAGTACCATGAGCAAGTTTCTTGTCTGGTAATGAGGAAAAAGCGAGGAGATGTCGACATGATTATGCGGGAGCTTCCTAAAGTCCAAGATCAGCCTGAGCCAGTAGATAAGGGACAGAAGAGGCTCTTCGAAGTATGTCAACTCGCCTAATTTCAGGCCATAACTTCCTTCTCTACTGCCCCCATACTAAACAGAAGGAATTTCACGGCGGCAAAGACGTTTATAGCCAGCGAGGAGTCTCATGCGGTACAGGCGCAGGCAAAACTTTGTGTGGACTCTTTGAAGATGTAAGGTGGGCACTAGATTATCCTGGAAGTGTCGGCTACATTTTTGAGCCTTCATACCCAATGATGAGAAGGATATTACTTCCAACTCTTGAATCGCGCCTCTTACTCGGCTGCCCTTACCCTTTCACTTCAAACCCTTTGATTAGAAATTTTAACAGGGGAGATAACTGTCTAGAATGGAAAAATGGTAGTCAATGGTGGTTTGTGAGTTTAGACGATCCAGAGAAAGCTGAAGGACCAAACGTTGATTATGCTCATATTGACGAAGCAAGGCTTATCCTACATTTTGACTCTGCCTGGCTAACAGTATTAAGACGCTTACGAGGAAGTGGCCGCTGCCAAATTCCCTTTACGCCAAGCGTCTGGATAACTACGACTCCAGACTCGCCAGGCTCACCTCTCTTCAATGCGATAGAGAATCCTGAGACAACTTCCTCAGAATGCCGCGTCTATCGTTGGAGTCTCTTTGAAAACCCGCAACTTCCGAAAACTTTTGTTGATGAAATTATAAGAACACATACAGGCGGCCTTGCTGACAGATTCATTTATGGACGCTTCGCAACTGTAGCAGCTGGCACATTGCCTTTTGATACTTCGATACATGTTAAAGAAATTGAGAAAGCCTCTATCCGATCTATGCGGTTCGGCGTAGATTTCGGCTGGACAAACCCTTCAGCGATTCTAGCTGTAGCTTTTGACGGAGACAATAGAGCATGGGCAGTTGAAGAATTCTATAAAACACAATGTACAGATGAAGACTTGGCAAGTGCAGCCTTAGAAATGCAGAAAACATGGAGAAACGGCATCTTCTGGTGTGATAAGAGTCACCCACAAGGGATAAGTAAACTTCGAAAAGTAGGGTTAGACGCGCGGCCTTATGACTACAAAAGAGACGATGGCCTTCGTGAAATGGGAAGCAGATTAACAGTTGCGGGGGATGGTTTGCCTCGTTTCTTTACGTCAAAACGGTGTGTGAACCTGATAAGTGAGCTCCTTGAATACAAGGAAGACGTTAAAGAGCGAGACCATCTTTGCGACTGTTTACGGTATGCTTTGCCTCTTACGCCTGTTCCTGAAGTTGGCGGTTTCAGGTTCGGCTAAGAATCAATAGGCTTTTAAAGAGAATAAAGAGACAAGAGAATATGGCTACTCAAAAGACTCAAGAACTGAGGAACTGTCCGAAATGTGCAGCGGTACTAGATGGCTTAAGAGTCTGCAAAGTCTGCGGCTATAAGCTAAGGGGACGTAAACCAAAAGCAGAAGTCATTCAAAAACCTGATCTTGAATATACTCCAGAACTACCTTCTAAGAATGATAACATAGTTAGATCTTTAGATCGTTCAACAGTTTCACAATCGATCTCTTCGATAGCTACAATCAGCATTATTGTTGACTATAGCAATCCAGCTCAGGTTCAGGCTCTCAGAAAATTTCTGGAAGAGCTCTTCTAATTCAGTTAAGCAAACTTAGAGTCTTCCGGAAACTGCACAAAAGCTATAAGGAAAACAATTCATAGTCCCTTTAAGAGATTCTACTATTCAAAGCTGGGGACGTATTGAGTGAATGTACAGATCCTGAACACTGCAGTCTTACCAATGTTTCTATTGACCTCTGCAAAGCTTATCGTGAAGGATGCCAAAGACTAACAGATGAACGCTTCAGAAGCCTCAAAAATGTTGTCATAGCTTGCTCAACAACTCTCGGAATCGTACTTACAGGAGCTCAACTAATAATAGTGTATTGCCATTGGTGAAAAGATAGTGCCTGAAGAGAAAAAGCCTACTCGTCTTCAACGATTAGGAGCTCGCTTAATCAAACGCATAACAGGCGTGGATACTTCAAGCGTTGACATTTCTTCTATTCGGATACCAACTAGCAATCTTCTTTTCGGACAAGAAACAATAAGCGTCCAAGACCTTGTTTTCGGAGCTAAACGTGAAGGATCAGCATACCGCATAAGCTTCATGGTAGGAAATGACTGCTGGGACAACTGGTTCAAAATCAAAAACAAAAGTGACGAGAAAGACACAGAATTTGAAAAGCTTATTCTCGAGAAACTTAACGCTCTTGACGCTAGAAAAAAGCTTACTCTCTTGACAACTTTTGAAAGGCTCTTCGGCTGGGCAGTCCTCGTTCTACGGTACAGTGACTATGGTGGAGACTTAAGCAAGCCTATTACATCTCCTGTCGAAATCAGCGAATTGCAGGCTTACTCTGAATTGCATGTCACTAGCGTTGAAGAAGACAAGAAGCCTAACAGTGAACGGCTCGATCTTCCAGAATGGTACAACTTCGGATCATCAGTAGCGCCGATTAGAGTCCACTTCACAAGAACAATTCATTTAGCAACACGAATCTTTGATCATCCTTGGAAGGGCATAAGCGCAGTCGGCGTCGTCTACGATGACATTATGGCTTTGCGTTACATCAGATGGAATGTAGCTCTTGCTATGATACGGTACGGTTCAGGCTTTCCAGACATCACTTTAGAAGACGCTACAGGAGCTCAGATTGACGCTTTCATCGCAAGCGGCCAATTTGACAATATGAACGCCAAAAAATACTTCGTTCATAACCAAACAAAGAAACTCGAATTCAAAGGCGTTGGAGCACAAGCATTTAACCCTAGCAACTATCTACAGCCAAGCCTTGAAAGTATGAGCGGAGGAACAGGGATTCCAGAGCCTGTTTTTCGTGGTGCACAAGCTGGAGCCCTAACAGGAAGCGAAGTCAATGAACGAGCATACTTCAAAATGATAAGTGACGTTCAAACTTCACAAGAGCCTCTACTCCGTGATCTTATCAACAGAATTGCAGCCCTAGAATATGGAGAAGACAGAATTCCTGACTATGAAATAGTTTGGAATCCAGGCTTTGAAGCTGACGAAAGAACGAAAGCAGAAATCGAACTGCTAAAGAGCCAAACAGCAGAAAAAATGCTTGCTTACATGACTCCTGATGAAGTACGAAGCAAACTGTATCAGCTTGATGCTTTGCCGAATAGTGAAGGGAAAATGTTGAAGAAGATCCAACAACAGCAGAATCCTCTCGATCAACCTGCTCCTTATCAAGAGAAGAATCTGATGGATCAAGCGCCGAGTGAAGTTGAAAAAGACCTTGCTGTTTCTCTCAAGAAAATCGTGGGTGAATGCGTCTCTGGAAGAATGCCGCCTGAAGATGGCATTTTAGGCGCAAAGTTAGTCATTGAAGAATATGTCCAGAGGATGAAACAGGTTACGCTCCTGAATGTTCGAAGTTTGGCTGGAAAACCAATCTCACAATTAAGTCCAGAAAGAGAAAGGCAATATGTGATGATGGCTGCCGAATATTTGGACAGTTTCAAACGGATACTCAAGGATGCAATGAAGGGAAAAGTGGTTGAGTGAAAGCTTCTGGACAAGTGAAGCAGGAATCCTCTTAAGGCTAGATATGCTATCTGAAGATATAGTATGGCGAACAATAAACCATTCAATCCAATTAATCGGCGGTGAAGCTGGAGTTAGAGAGTTTGAGTGGGTAACTGAATATCTTAACAATGAACCATGCAATTACTGTGACTTCCAAAGCGGAAGACGCTATAGAGTAGGCCAGTTTATTCCGCGAATTCCAGCTCATACTCATTGCAAGTGCCACTGGAGCATGAGGCTAGAATTAGACTGACAAAACGCTAGAAACCCAGAAGCCTGCCCCCCGAAGCTCGAGTCGGCGTAGTCACGGCGTCGACTCGAGCTCTAATCACACTAACGAGGAATAATGAAGATGAGAGACAATTTCGTTAGAGTTTCAGCAGAGATAGACGGAACAAAAATCATAGAAGAAAACGAGGAAAACCTAGTTGTCCCTGCGATTCTAGCTCGAGAAGGCATATTTCCATTCAAAGATCACATTGGAAAAACAACACTAGGCTACAGGCCTGCTTCAGAATTAAAGAATGCTGCTTTCACTGCTGAAGGCGCCTGGGTCGTCAGCGAGAAACATATCGATACAGTCTTCGTTGAAGATGCAGAAGCTATTCAGGGAAGAGTAGAAAAGACTCGCTGGTGCAGTGACATTAACGGAATCATAGGTCAAATCAGGTGGTTTAAGAAAGCCTGCGACCCGAAGTTTCTAGACGCTGTAAAAGCTGGAACAAAGAAAGATGTCAGTTTCGCATACTTCTGCGAGAAAGATATTATGCCCGGCGAATGGAGCGGCCAGAAATACGATTTCGTTCAACGCAAACTAATGTTTGGACATCTTGCAGCAGGGATCCCTGAAGGCAGGTGCCCCAGCCCCTTCTGCGGCATGCAACTTGACGCTGCATTAAAAGCAATGTTTGACCCTGAAGTCACAGAAGAGTATGTTCGGATCAGAGTAAGAGATCCTGGCATCTTCGTTGATGGGAGCTTCAGAACAATCGTCTTGAGTGCTGGAGAAGGAATTCATGCGATCATTGGCAAGTTTAAGAGTGACCCGCAAGGTGCGACAGTAATTCAGAATTACATGTTTGAAAGAAGCAAAGGCTGGACGATGGAGAAAGCTCAAGCTTGGGTAGACAAACACAAAGAAGATTCTTTCGAAGAAACTAAAGAACCGGACAAGATTCTTCCTAAAGAAAAGGTTGACCCTGAAAAAGAGATTCAGCGTTCAAGAGACCTCTTGAGTCCATACCACTTGAATGACATAAGTAAACGGTAGCGCCTCACAACGAGGCAATATGACTAGCACGGGATGGTGTGCTCCCGACCACTGACGGCGGGTTAGAAGTAGCAACCCAAAAGGAAAAACGAAAATATGCCAGAAAAGCAAGAAAAGGTTGAAGAACCGCAGAATAAAGTAGCGAAAGCAAGCATGGATGCTATCTCAGCAGAAAACGAAATGATGAAACGGTCTATCCAAGAAAAGGATGCTATGATCGAAAAGTTGAGTGTAGAACTGAAAGAAGCTAATGAAGTTCTGACAGCTCAAGCAAAAAGCAAACTAATCAAAGAGATCGTCCCCCACAGCAAGTTGCCAGTAGATGAACTTCAAGCCAAAACGATAGATGAATTGAAGAACATTAAAATCGCTGTTGACTCAGCAACACCTTCAAGTCCAAACATCCACTTCGACGCTATAGAATCCGACAGACTGAAAGGTCTCACAGTCGGGAGTCTCTACGGGAAAAAGCAGGGTGAACAATAATGCCGCAAGGACACCAGAAACCAGCAAACCGTATATTATGCGAAATGATTGCTGGCAAAATCAAAGAATACGAAGTCGGAGCCAACGCAACAATAGGAGAATGCATCCCAGGATCCCTCGTCATAAATGATACTTATGAACATGCAATCAAAGAATCAGGAGCCAAAGCCGACAACTTTGTCGGAGTTGTCGAATGTGCACCTGACCAAGCGATCGGAGCCACCAAAGCAATAGGAGAAACAGCTCTCGTTTTGACAGGTCACTTCATCTGCCAGGTTAGACTGAAAGCATCTGAAAACGTCGCAATCGGCGATACTCTAGTCACAGGAGCCGACGGCCTAGCAGTAGAACTAGCAGTAGCAGCCATCGGTGGACAAGGCTGTACAATCGGAAAAGCCCTTGAAGCCAGCAACGTCACAACAATCGCATACATCCTAGCTGAGATCTGGACAAACACTGCAGAAGCAGCAGCCGCTTCATAGGAGAGAACTACAATGCAAAATGGATATAGTCTAAGAAATGTCGGCAGAGACACAGCAACACTAACAGACGAAGAAATCAGGTACATCGAAACCAAGATAGTTGAAGCAGTTCGGCCTCAACTAATCGGCAGACGCATAATGCCTGTAACAACTCTTCCACACGCAGGCTTCACAAGCATGCGAGGCTACAAAGCAACAGACATGTCACCTGCAAACCTGAGCCTTTACGGAACAGGCAAAAACATTGACTCCGTAAAGTTGACAGCATTCGATATTCCGGTCCCAGTAATCAGTAAAGACTTCCAAATCATGTGGCGAGACTTAATCGCTTCAAGAGGAGGAGGCTTGCCAATCGACACAATCAACATTCAGAATGCAGCTAGACAAGTTGCAGAAGAAGAAGATGCATGCATTCTTGTCGGAGAAACAACACTGTACAAACGCTTAGGACTCGAAGGACTAGCAACTGCAACAGGAAGAAACGAAAGCAACGGTGGAGACTGGAGCGCAGGACCCGAAGCAGAAATCGCAGCAGCTATCCAACTGCTCGTAGCAGATGGACATGCTGGCCCATACGCGATAATCTTGCCGCCTGTACTCTGGGGCGAACTCTATGCTCTAATCTCAAACACAGCCGTTACTCACATGGAAGTAGTCCAGAAAATGTGCAGTAAAGGCGTCTTCGTAAGCACACAACTCACAGCAGCAGATGATGCTGCAGACAGTGTCCTCGTTATAGACGCAAGCGCTGGAAACTTTGAGCTCGTCATCGGCAAAGATATAGACACATTCCTACAGCAAGACAAAGACATGAATATCGACGGAAAAGTCTACGAAGTAGCAGCTCCGCGAATTCTTCAACCAACCGCTATATGCGAGATTAATACTCTAACTTAAGCGGAGCGTGTTAGACCGTCTCGTACCCCCCATTTGTTTATTTCAATCAAACTATAGAGGAGGGATGGTACAATAAAATTCAGAATTAAAGGCGTCTCAAAAATCTTGATAGGTGGAATAATCTATCATAATGGCGACGTTGTAGAGTTGCCTGATAAGTACGTTGGAAAAACGTTTCTAGAAGTTATTGAAGCTCCTAAGCCTATCGTGATCCCGAAGCCTGAGATACTCAAGAAACCCTTAGAAGAATTGGAACCAGTAGACGAGATAGAGCAGGCTGAGCCTGGAACAAAAAAAAAGTCAAGGTTCACCAGAAGATCCTAGTCGGGATCCCTCAGCTTGGCAGAAAAGACAGGTATGCAAGCTTTAGTCTTGCTATTCATTCTGCCATTTTAGAGTCTATCCAGTTTTATGGAGAATTTGACTTTGAAGTCTGTGAGACTCCCCCCTGTGGTAGTCATGGACTCTCAGGCATAGTCAACAGGCAAAACTATCTCGTTCACAAGGCATTAGTTGAAGATTTTGATTATCTCTGGCTAGTCCAGGGAGATGTTGAAGTGCCTAAGCATGCTTTCGGAAGCCTCTATACTTTAGGCGTTGATGTTGCTTATGGAGTAGTCCGTAGGCATTCTGAAGCTGATTTTATCGCTGGCTTCATTGATGGTAACATGAAAGTCTGGTACTTGCCTGAAGCTCTTGTCCAGAATCATGTTTTGAAAGGGCCAGTTATGGCAGGCTGCAGTTGTATCCTTATTAAACGAAAAGTAATAGAGAGACTTAAGTTTCGGTGTCAAGAGAATCTGGGGGAAGATGTCTATTTTGCGTATGATGTTGCGAGAGAAGGTTTCACAGCAGCGATAGATGGTGATGTTCAATGTGGACACTTGCCTGAGAAGCCTCTTGTCAAGAATACATTAGATATCGGCTGCGGCCATAAACCGCAAGGCTCAGTGAATCTTGATCTACATCCTGAACCAACTTTACATAGAAGTGATGGTCAAATAGTTCTTTCTGACATTCCAATAGACCTCGAGAAGGCTGTTAACTTCATCAAAGGTGACTGTTTACATTTGCCTTTCAGTAACGAAAGTTTTGAGAATCTCTATTCTAATCAGTTAATTGAACATCTCGAGAATCCTCAAGATTTTCTAGCTGAATGCATCCGAGTTGCGAAGCATACATTAATTATTGCTTGCCCTGACCCTGATGGACCATGCGCTGAGATGCCCTTACATATTCAAAAGAGGCTGTTAACTCCTGAATGGTTCAAAAGAATCTTAGACAGAAACCAGAGTCTACATCATCAAGAAACAATAGATAAACCTCGAGATTATTTGTGGGTCAAAATCTTTAAGCAAGGAAAGAGAGTATTCATTTATGCCTGAAGCTGAAGAAATCCTGAAAGAGACTAAAAGATTAGTTAAGGATGCTAAGGCTTCTCTTGAAGGAGAGCGGCTTCTAGAATTGTTGCCGCAGGGTGAAGGTTCAGGGCTTGACGCTGACAAATTAGACGGCTTGCATGCTGTTGAAATTCTTGAGAAGATACAGAAGCTTAAGACTCATCATGGAGAAGCAGGCGGCGGCGGTGGAGGCGGTAGCAGTACAGCGATGCATGGGAACGAAAAGCATAATGTTCCTTTTGCGACTAAATGTTGCCAGATCTGTGATGTTGATGTTTTGCCTGCTGATGCTTATCCTGGCTATGCGTTACTTTTAACTACTGACTCAAGCATCTATGTCTGTACAGTAGGAACAGGAGAGCTCGCCTGCGGTGGGTGCACCTTCGAAAACGTTGATGATTTGCCAGCAACTATGGAAGTTGGCGAAGCAGTTTTCCTTCTCAGTGATGAACATCCTTACATCGGAGTCTAAATGGAGGTGATATAGTGGTGACAACATGGAAAAAACTTGCGTTTTCCGATGAAGTAGCAAGCCTAAGCGACCAAGACCCACATAACGTAGGAACAACTGCAGCTGAAGGAGTAGCAATAGACGCTAGCAGACATGACCACGTTCACATTCTCGGAAACGGTTCAGTAAACGCTGCAGCAATCATAGCGAATGATGTTGTAGGCAGCGAACACATCGAAGCCTTATCAGCCGATCTTGACTTTGCCAAGAATGAAGCAACATCGTTGTGCCTTGACAATCAAACATCTGATCCAGCAACGCCAGCTTTGGGGCAGATCTACTTCCACGCAGGCGCAGCCGAGTTACATCCGTACATCTGTACAGTAGTCTAAGAATTCCCTCCTTTTTTTGGGAAAAAGAAAGACTAAGGGGGTATTCATAATATGAAGTTTGAGAAGTGGGTTGAAATAATCAGGAAAGAATGGGAGAAGGAGTGGAGAGAAGAAAAAGCAGACTGCATAGCGAATATTCATAATGCTCTAGTTGATGCTTTAGCCGCTGAGAAAGGTCATATTGACGAAATAATCATTGCTTTGGAGATCTTGCTTCAGGAAATGCTCGGTGAAAAGAAGGCTCAGATAGATAGTCAATCAAGAATCGCTGTAGAAACGCTTCCAGCCGAGATGAAAGGTCATGTCCCTAAGTGAGAGTAGAATTCAGATTGCTCGAATAGTTGATCAGCTTTACGTTAGAGGCATCAAGCTTTTTGATTTGGGAAGTTTGAATATGAAGGAGCTTTTGATCATAAAGTTTGCCAGGAAGAAACTGTATGAGAAGGTTCAGACGCTCTTTCAGATGGGGAAAAGGCAGGAGTTTCTTGAGTTGCTTTCTTGGCTCGAGAAAGAGATCCCTGAGCTGAGGAGGCTTGCTAATAATCCTGATGTGCTTGTGACAGTTTCAGGTAAGCCTTTGAATGAAGATTCTGCTAGAAGGTTCTGGCTTGGGAGACCTGTTCCAAAAGATGTCAGAGAATTTATTGAAAGGACAGAACAATAATGACGACAACATGGAAGAAACTGATACTTGCTGGCGACACGAAAACAGCAGTTATCACGTTAGCTTTTTCTATCCCTGGAGCCTTAACAACAGGCCAGAAAACTCAGAGACTATTAGCTCCTTGCGCAATTACTCTCACGAAAGTCCGTTTAGTCATAGATACTGCGCCAACAGGCGCTAACTTGATAATTGATGTTCATACAGGGACAGGAGCTGGAACAACAATCTTTACGACACAGGGAAATCGTCCAACGATTGTAGCTACAGAGAAGACTGCTGTAAGTAGCGCTCCAGATGTAACTTCTATTGCTGAAGCTGACGAATTCAGCGTTTACGTTGACCAAATCGGAAGCACAATCGCAGGCTCTGACGTCACTATCGAAGTCATTGGAACACAAACGGTGACTCTCTAGTGAAATGTTACCGTATGAGCAAACCTTCTGAAGTTGACAAAGTAGGAAACTGGATAGTAAGTCAACAGCAGCTTCACAACGAAACAGTAACTTTATGTTGGACTTGCCACCAGAAAGCAACATTAGACCATCTTAAACTAATGTTTGAGAAGCGCCTATCAAGCATCTGCATTGTAGAAGACGACTTAGGAACAATCAAGGCAGTAATCTATTTTCAATGTTACGATGAACAGGACATCAAGGTCTATGTGAAATCAGCCAGTTACGCCGTTGCAGTTATAGATTCTACTGAGTGGGCACAAGAAAAGATGGAGTATTTCAAGGAGCTCCTTAAACTCTGCTATTCTTACATGTACAGTCAAAGCGTTTTTCACGCTGACTTTTGGGTTCTCAAGAAAATCTTTGAAGCTCACCAACAAGTCTTTTTTCCTGAATTCTTGAAGGTAATTCAAGAACATGATGAGCAGCCTTGGGGGAAAACCGTAAGGTTTCAAGTTGACGTTAAAGGAGCAATAGAAAAGCTTACGGCACAGGGTTCGCCTTGACTGTCTTAACTATTAATACTGACTATGACGGCGACATAACCAACATTTACACCAAAGTAACAAATGGTGTAACATTAAGAGCCGGTACCATAAGCAAAGCTCCAATCCACGCTTTTATTCGTTTTCCATTGACTAATTTGCCTAGTGACGCAATAATTTCTCAAGTTCGCCTTTTGGTTAACTGCACGATAGGAGGAGGCTCGTCAGGTACATGGGACATTCACCCGTACAACAGTAACGGACAAGCAGACCCATCTGGTGACACTGGAGCAACTTGCTATAACGCTTGCGCAGCAGGAACACAATACATTGATAATGATACAGGCCTCCGCTCAACAGGAGCCAAAGCTTACACTTTAGGTTCTGCTGGTAACACTGCTGTTGCAGCAGCGAAGACTGCTGGGACAAACTTTAGTTTAGGCATCCATGAGGAAGGCGAAAACGACAATGGAGCATCGATAACTGCGCTTGATGCAGGCTCTAATGTTCCGCAGCTTGAAATAACTTACACTCAACCTACAGGAGACACTATGAAAGTTCAGGTAATGTAAGAAGTTGCTACTGTGGAAAAGCTCTTAAAGAATCTGAAGTATAGAATATTCAGCTCTGAGTTGAATGTTTATGGTTGCAGTCACACCTAATGACGTAAGAGGCAGACTCAACATTTCTGTTGGAACAATAAGCGATGCTCAAGTCACCAAATTCCTTGTTGATGCTGCAGCAGAGATCAGCGCAGAAATCGGACAAACTTTAGATTATTCAAGTTGTACTCAGTTGGCAGCTTCAGCAATTACGAATCTAGCAGCGATCTACTGTGCCAACTATGTAAGCGGAGGAGCAACAAGCGGACAAAGCTTCACAATAGGAAGCTTCAGCGTTAGCCAGAGCAGCGGCCAAGCAGGAAACATTAACCTAGACATCTTGAACAAGCGCCTCGAGGCGGCGATCAAGAAACTCAAAAATGATACGTTCAAAGTTGCTGAATCAGATGAGGAGTGATAGATGACTTTTCCACAAGCATACTATGATTTCGTCTATTACTATGCGCCTTGGTACTATGTCCTCTCTGCATTAATTACTGGTGATGCAACTGCTGGACAGAAAGAAGTAACTGTTACTAATGGAGCTCTCTTTCTTGCAGGTATGCCTGTAGAAATCAAAGACAGTGCTCATAGTGAATGGAATACTGTTGATAGTGTTCTCGTAAATGTCGTGACAATGACGACGAATCTTGCTTACACTTATTATGTGGCAAAAGATGGAGCTGTTGACCATCCGGATATTGCCTATGGGAAAGGCACTTTTCCAGCTGCTTTCGCAATCGAATTCTTCTATGATTATTATGGGACTCTCTCGGCAGGTGCCTTGAAGACAACTGTTCTGGCAAAGATTCAGTCTCTAGCTGACTGGCTAATCACTCAACAATGCGTAAATGCAGGTTTGAAAGCTTACGGAGGATTCGTAAACTCAGAAGGAAGCGACGAATACTGGAGTATTGATGCAGGTCGCGCTATTCCAGCTCTTCTTAAAGCATATTCCTTAACAGGCGATGCTGACCATCTGGCATCTGCTATCTTGGCAGGAAGAACGTTTCTCTTCAATATGCAGAATGAGCCAACAGTTTTAGCGCTTCAAGATACGTATTATGGGGGCTTCGCAACATATGTAGACTCTTCAGACGTTTGGGTCGTAAGTATGAGCGTTGAAAACCTTTACTGTTTAATCGGCTTGAAAATGCTCAATGACACTTACGACGTTGCAAATGCAGCAACATATACTCTTATGATGAGTGACGCGCGAGACTTCCTAGTCGAAGGCTTAAATGATATCTGGATGTGGTTTGATCCTCTCCCTTCAGGCGATGGAGAATGGCACAGAATAGGGTTAACTGAAAGTGAAGTCTATGATGATGTTATCAGCTTCGCACTCTTAGGCTTATATTACTACGAAGGATTTTCAACAACAGTCCAGCACATCTATGACTATGTAAACGCTATCAAACAAACAGGTAGCCATCCTGCTTACTGGCCTGCTGTATGCTGGCCTGGCTACATTGATGTAGTAAGCCGCTTTCCAGCATGCGAATATTATGATGCAATAAGCATCGGCATCCTTGCTCCTCTCCGGAAAGATTGGGATCCGCCTAGCTATGCATTAAGCTGTCTTATCGTTGACATGTACCCTGAAGAGTTTCTGTATTGGGGTCCTGTCTTCGGGACTTTTGCGCCTGTTACTCCTCAGAAAGCTAATGCAAGCGTTACATGGATCGGAAGAATGCTCCTGAACTATGTTGCTCCCTTGACAGAATTTACGAAAGCTCTAGAAGGTTATGGTGAAGTTGTCGAGCTCTTTTCTATTCAAGAAGCAGTCCAAAGCGTAACCTATTCAGATCCTTTAGAAATTAAAGCTTTCATGCAGCCAGCACGCGCTGAAGAAGTCATTATTGAAGCTGGCTATATCATTGAAGACTATCTTAACGGCTTCACATTTATCCCTGTCAGAAACCATGATAAGATTCGAAGAAAGGGAGATGACTACGAAGTCCAAAGTATTCAGCTTCACGTAAAAGGAAACGTGCCCTATTTCTATCAGCTTAGTTTACGGAGGCTTATGGCTACATGAGTGAGCTTGAAAATCCTGTGACAACAATTTTGCGGCTCTTGAAAACGAAAGTTAGCGTCATTCGGAATAATGCAAGCGTTGCTAGTATACTCTATAGTCCAGAACATTATGACAGGGAGTTTATGAAGACTTACGATGCAGTAGTGACTCTTGGGCTTGAATCAGAAGATATTAACAAGGTTAATCTAGCTTCAACTATAAGGTGGCGAATGATCTATCTAAGATGTTTAATTCACACAGTTGATAGGGCTATTCAGATAGATCCTGCTCGAGAAATGCGTGATAAAACTCTCGCTGGAATATTAGCTGTTATCCAAGCTAACCGTAACTTGCCTTACCAAACAATCTACAATTTTAATGGTCTCGGCTATTATTCAACAACTCACAAAGCATATGAAGGAGCTGACGCAACAGAACTCGCTCCAAATAGTACAGTGTGGACTGAATTATCTGTAGCTGATTATCAACATTTCTGGACAAGCAATAATAATCGACATACCAAGTTAACAACAAGTAACACGAAATATAGCCAATTTCTCTTCAGCTTCAAAGTTGGAAAAAATACAACTTCAACAACAATTTCAGAGCTTGAAGCAAGAGAACAATGCCTCAAAAAGTTAGTCTTAACTTTTGAAGGCTACGGAACAGGCGCTCAGCCTGGCTTAACTCCGCCTCCTACGCCTGGTATAACCTTCAAAATATGGGACCACTCAACAAGCGCATGGACTCATACTCAGACTGGTACTTCAAGCGCAGTAGATGAAGTAACAACTATTACGTTAACAGCTGACCTCATAAACCATGTTGACGCTAATGGATACCTCCACGTTTTAGTCCGGAGTACATATCCAAGTAATGGAAGCGACCCCTCTTCAATAACTGGTGATTTCGTTGAATGTACCCTTCAAGTAACAGGCTTAACATTCTGTGACGTCTTAAGCTTTCGTGAACTTAACGACACTAATGCGAAGCCTTATCTATGGAAAACAGAACTAAAGCTTAAGGGCTACATGTTTGAAACAGTCTCCTAAATCTTACAGTAATTGAGAGAACAAGAATGTTCAGGATACACCTAAGTTTCGGTTTCGCTTGCAGGAAAGGAGTCTGCAATCTAGATCTTAAGCGGCCTCATTGGACATGTATGCATTGCGACAGCCGCAAAGCCTATTATGGTAAAGGCTACCATGAACATATGAGGATCTCTACATACATCCTTTACATTGATGAAAACCGCCCGAATGCGAAGCTGAAAGGGATTCTCCTCAAAAAATTGCTCTCAGTCGTAGAGGGATTAGCAGTATGAGAGCTTTCACAGTCATCAAAGGTGACAAAGAAGGGAGTGTGACGAAAAACAAATGAGCGTAGAAACGTATGGAGCGCATGAGTTTCGCCTCTATTTCGTAGCTGAAAGCGTATATGGAGTTACTCCAACAAGTCCAACAATGCTCGGCATAAACGCTGAAGCAGTTGATCCAGGTATTGATTCTGGCCTCATAAAGGTTCGCGGTGTAGGAAGCAGAGATCTTCAGACTATAAAGAAAGGTCTCCAGCGCGTTCTTCTCAAGATTCCGGACTGCTTAAGCAGTGAATCACCGATCAGTTTCATTCAGCATGCCCAAACATTAACCAGCTTAAGCATTGAGGCAATATACTACAAAAGTTTGTGGGCTACTCCAAGTAATATCCTTAGTTTCACGTATAAAGGAATGAGAATTGACAAACTTACCGTTCAATGTAACCTTGAAGACCTCATTAAAGCTAATGTTGAATTGATCGGCAAAAGTTTTTCTCTTGGAACAGCAAAAATTGCTGGAGCAAGTTACGGCGATTATGCTGGAGCAGTTGCCTTTAACGAAGTTGGAGTTTCACGCGGCGCCGCAGATGGAAGCACTCAAGTAACAACAACTAAAGTAACTGATTGGAAATGGACTTTAGAGAATAACTTGAAGCCTGTACCTTGCATTCAAAGTCCACCATCAACAAGTTCCTTAATAAAGTATCTCCGGGAACGTCACAGAAACCTGTACGGCGAAATTACGTTTGAGTTTGAAGATGATACTGAATTCGACGATATGGTCTCTGATAATGAATTTAGCCTCAAGTTTGACCTAGGCCCAGTTAGTAGCGCTCTTTTCAAATACTGCAAATGGGATACTGTCGCAACGCCGACTAGAATTGAAGACTTAGTAAGCGTAAAAGTGAAGTTCACAGCTAGAGACGTCGTCATCAGCTAAGGTGATCTAGATGGAACTGACAAGAAACAAAACAATCGCTATCATCCTCGCTTCTGTCGCTGTTGGAAGCGTTGTCGGATCACTCATAACATATACTTGGCTTTCTGCAACAGTCAGAATATCTAACACAGCACAGATCAAGTCTGTCGGCGTCAGCGTCTTCAAAAATGGAGAATGCACAATAGAGTTGACAATGATTGACTGGGGCTTCCTTGAGCCTGGAGAAACAAAGAATTCATTAGCCTACCTCAAAAGTACAAGTAATGTCCCAATAAATGTGACTATGGTCACTGAAAGCTGGATCCCTGCAAACGCAACAACTTTTATAGGCTGCTCATGGAATGCTGAAGGCCGACAGATAAGCCCAGAAGGAATAATTCCTGTCAACTTCACCTTAACAGTTGACAAAGCAACAAAAGGCCTGAAAAGCTTCAGCTTCACAATAGCAATCACCGGGAGCGGATAAGATATCAGGACACAAAGTATAGATGTCAAAGAAGACTTCGGCAAAGAATACGCTGGCCAGTACGTCTTCAGAGAGATCACTTGGGCAAGAAGGAGCAGGATCTGCCAGAAACACACGAAGTATAGCAAGATGACTGGCCAGGTTGAGATGAGCGATTTCGTCGCGATCCAGGCAGAGTCCATTTTTGCTAGCCTAAAAGAACAGCCTGACAATAAGCCGATAACGCTCGAGAAGTTACTCGCTGAAGAGGAAGGTGTCCCGATAGAAGTCGGTGAGCTCTTCTCGAAAGTCGTCAACAAACTTAACGGTGTCTCTCATGATGAACTGCGTTTTTTGTTAGAGCAATTAAGCGAGGAAAACCGAATGCAGCTCTTTCAGAGTTTCGGTTATGCAAAGAATTCGGATGGACAATCCTCGAGCTCCGAAGGCAGCCAGCAAAAAGTATCGAGCAGTTCCTAGTGATTCTGAGAGAGATGGATCTCCAGACTGAAGACGAACTCGCAAAAGCAAATAGGGGAGCAAAGACTTATGGCCGTTGAAGTAGTCCTTCAAGTTCAAGGCGTTGAACAGTTTCAGGCAGCTCTCTCTAAGTTAGGCATTTCACTACAGGATTATGTGCGAGCGAAATTGAGTGAATGGGCTGAACTTGTTAAGGCTGAAGCTAGAGCTAAAGTTCCTGTTAGAACAGGCTATCTTCAGAGTACAATATATTCTCAAGTCAAAGATTGGGTGGTTCGCATTGGCGCTGAGGCAACTTACGCTTTGTTTGTCGAATTCGGGACTAGATATATGCGAGCTCAGCCCTACATTTTTCCGGCAGTTCAGAAGTATCTTGACCAACTTGAGAAGATGATTTCTGAAGGGATAGAAGCTGCAAAGTTAGGAGCTGGTCTTCAATGAGTTTTAACGAACTTGCAGTCTCGATTATTGCTCATAATCTGGCAAGTGCAGAATTCGTTAGGGTAGCTGCTGATGCTGGAGTTATGGCTTCACAGATTTCGGGGCAGAGAATCCTCATTAGCGTAGAGAATCAGGCAAGTCCAGCATTCAGTACCATAAGCGAAGATGCTGCAGGACTTAAGGCTCAGATTGAAAGCTCTCCAATATCGATAAATTTTGCTCCTATTGACATTCCATCAGTCCCGCCGATAGATGTTTCTTCAGTTCAAGCTGCTAACATTACTTTTCAGCAGACAAGCGTCTCAGCAGCAAACATGAGTGAGAGCTTGAAGGCTTCGGCAACAGGATTTACAGAAGTTGGAGCAAAAGCTGAAGCAGTTAATGTTAGCTTAAGAAGCGTCTCTTCAGGATTTATGGCAGTTGGGCATATGGGAATCGCTGTCACGAGTCTTGCTAGCAATTTCGGGATCCTTGACAAGGAAAGCAGCAAGTGGATCAGCACGATCATGAGCGTCATAACGCTTATGGGAGCATGGATTCGGCTCAAAGCAATTATGACTACTATAACGACTGGACACACTGCTAGCATCGCAATTAATACGACAGCTGAAACTTCGAACGCAGGCGCGAGTATAACGACAAGTATAGCTCATAAGATCAAAGCCGCTGCAACATGGATCGCTGTAGCCGCTCAGAATGCTCTAAACATTAGCCATGCAACATTCTTAGCCTTAACAGGAGTCGGAATCGCAGTTATAATCGCTGCAGCTGTAGCAATGTCATATTTCGCTTCACAGATGAATAATGCAACTTCAGGGATGAGAGACTTCAATAGTGCAGCAGCCGAAACGCCAACTTCAGGCCGCAGTATTCGACGGTCTGGAGAAGACTTATACCGTAAAGGCGTTGAGTAACCTTGAGCAGCGACATTCCCAAAATTGCTGCTGTTTTAGGCTCTGTTACTCCCCCGCAAGGAGACATTATTGATCTTGTTCTTCATTTAGGCTGTACTAAAGAAGTCTCATCTTTTGACCTTCTCCTTCAAAATTGGGACCAAGAGTATAGTCCAGGAGGAACAACACCTATCCTTGTTGGTGTTGATGGACACATTGATGTTGGCAGAGGTACTAATGTTCCACAGTTAATCACTTGCAGAGTTGAAAGTATCAAGTGTTTCTGTCCAAATCCAAATGAATACTATATGCTGGTAAGCGGTAGATGTTGGGGAGAAAAACTGTTCCGTCGCGTAGTAACAAAAACTTATACTAGCCAAAAGGGAGAAGCGATCGTTAAAGACTTGATGGATTCTTATGCGCTTCTTAGTCACACTCGAAGCGCTACTGAGCTTGTAGAAGACACGGATACGACGTTCACTTTGCTTGAGTATGAGGATACGCCTTTATGGGATGTTTTGAAGTATATTGCTGAAAGCAGTGACAAGGCAGGCGTAATCGGCTATGATTTTCGTGTGGCGCCTGATGGCAAGTTCGAGTTTTTCCCAAAGAACAGCAAAACGAGTAGTGTTAGCCTAACAGAGATCGCTGAAGTTAGCGAGTACAGGAAAGATATTCACAGAGTCCGGAACAAGATTATGATTTATGGCCTTGCTGACAAGAGTGTACCTCTAGATAAGGATCTCTGGACTGAAGCAGTTCATTCTACTGACGGAATTTGGACATCAATAACTGGTGAACCGCCCGTTTTTGATACAGTCTCAAAAGTCAAAGGGACTGGGAGTATCAAACTTCACGGAATTCAAGCTTACTATGAAGGTGCAGTCTTCACAATCGATGGAGGCAAAGAAGTTAACTCTAATTTGTATCCGACTTTAAGTTTCTATCTTGCTCTCCAGCAAGCTTTCAGCGGGGAAGTAAGCATCTGTCTAATAGACACATCAGCGAGACAAGCCTGGAAACACGTTAATATTGGATTAAATGAGTGGCAGAAAGTAGATGTTAGAGTCGGCGCAGTAAATGCTGGCGATTGGTCATCTATTACTGCTGGCTTTGATTGGAGCGCCATAAAAGTTGTTCGTATTGACTGTTGGTTTGCAGGTATAGGCAGCGGCTACTTCTGGGTTGACTCTCTCTATTTCGGAGGGAGAAGATATGCTGCGATGCAGGAAGATGTTCCTGGAAGCCAAACAAGTTATGGTCTTCGAGAATTTACTGAAACAGATGAAGAACTCAACAGCGATCTAGACTGTAATTTAAGAGCAAAAGCCCTCCTGGACTACTTCAAGGATCCAGCAGAATACTTGACTGTTGAAAGCAGCGTTATAGATTATGCTCTTGACCCTTCTTTGCCTGGAGACAAGATTCACGTTGAATTGCCCAACGAGAATGTTGACTCTGATTTTCGGATTGAAAGCGTAGAATACCATGTTGACGCGAGACAGCAAACTCTCATAATAACTTATGAGCTTGGGAAGGTCCCGCCTCAGATAGCAGACTATCTTTATGGCTTGCGGGCAACAACTGTAACAGTAGAGAAACTTGCTAGGACAAAACTTGGCAAAAGAGGAGTACCTTCTGTTTCTTACGGAGGCGGTCTCGGGAACCATCATTTAGGACATGAAACAGGAGATGATACAGGCGCTCAATGGGCAAGTGATGATGATGGCGGCTGGGACAAAATTGAAGGCTGGATAGCTCCCAAGTTTATTGGACCCTTCAATGATTCAGCAGCAATCATTCAGTTTAGAACAAAAAATAAGGCTGCAAACACAGTAGTTGATCATGAGTTTAACCCTTCAGATGACTTAAGGGGAATTCTTGGCAGTAGCGCTTACAGGTGGAAAGAAGTTAACACGAAATATCTGCTTCTGCCTTCAGATGGTTATGTTCAACTGAAAACTTTTGGAGAAGCAAATCCTAGAGCAAAATTGGATCTTGAGCTTCTTCAGTTTGGTCCCGGAGGCAGTACAGCTCTTGACACTTGGCTGAAGCGTACAGGAGTAGCAAACCTTGAACTTAAAACTAATCTGTTACCGGTTGCTGACGAAAGCGGCAACTTAGGCGCTGCAGATAAGCGGTTTGCTAAAATCTGGACTGTTAACCTTGCAGTTACAAACATGATTTTCGGCAATGTCATTCCAAATATAGATAATACTTATGATTTAGGAGAGAATGCTACTCCGAAAAGGTGGCGTGACATTTGGCTTTCAGGTGCATTAAGACTTCTAGGTGGCGGCGTTCAAATTAACCTCTTACCTAATGCACATGCAACATATGATTTAGGGGCTGACCTGACTAGATGGAGAGACATATATGCTAGCGGCGTCGGAAAGTTCGGTACACTTGAAGCTATGACTTTCATTAATTGTGCAAGTATAATCGCAACTGGAAACGGAAAGTTCAATGACCTCAATATTGGCACGTATATAGTCATTACAGACGGCAGAGTTTTGCAGAATGTTACTGCTGACGCTGCAGTAATCACAAGCGGACAATTTGGACTCGGAAGAATGCCGCGCGGAGACCTTGGCCTTATCTTAGAAGGAGGAGGCGCAAGTTTTGATCCGCTTTATGTTGAGCCTGATGGGAGATATACGCCTGCAGGTCATACTCATGGCGGTGGCGACATATCAAGCGGGACTGTGCCTGAAGACCATGTCCCCAGCGTATACTCAGGCAAAATAACTTTTAACGGTGGCATATCAACAAACAGCGTAAACTGTGCAAACTTTAGCGCAACAGACATCGTCTTTGAGAACAATTTTAGAATCACAGAAGCTGAGAAGTTAGGCTTGCCGAAGGGTTTAGCTTTTCTTAATCCGAAAGGCAAGATCTTACTGTTCTTGGACGCGAAAGGGAATCTGAAAGTAGCTGGAAAAATAGGCAAGTTCAACAAGAAAGTAGCAGGCTAGTGTACAGCAAAATTCTTAGGCAAGATATACTCAGATATTGGATCTCTTAAAGAAGTGAGTAAATATGGACTATGCTGAATTCGTCATTTTGATTCTTCAGAATCCTCTTGCTCTCGGCGCTATCATGGCTTTCATCTGGAACATCGGAGGCTACATAAGCGCAAGTGCACGCGCCAGAAAACTTGAAGCTTACGACAAGAACAAGTTCATTGAAACGCTTGCTCTCTTTGAGACTGCCATGATCATAACTCAGGGAGTAGCTGGCTTGCCTACTTCATGGGCAACAACATTATCGATCATCGTAAACATTGTAGTGTCCCTGAAGAAAGCTCTCGCCAAATAAACTAACCTTCTCTCTCGAATTAGTGAATAGAAAACTGCCTGAAAACTGGACATGAAAAAAGGGGTTGTTTCGTTCCAAAATTGGAACTCGTCAGGGGCAGTTCAAAATACCGTTGATCTAGCTTGGTAGCGGCTTAATTCATGGTCTTTGTGGCTTTCTATGAACTTGCGTCTTTCTTTAGCATCGAACTTCTTGTTTCCATGTGCTATCCAGATAGCGATGCCTGAACAAGAGCATTCGATTCTGATAATGTTCTTTGCACCTTTGAGTTCTCCAACTTTCATACTATTCTTTCCTCCTGAGTTGGACATTACTATTTGTCGCCATCCTTTTCCGAGTCTTTTCTGCATCCGTTTTCACGCAGCTTAGGCATAAGTTTCACCTCCTCAGGGGCTTTCGGCCTATTCCGTTTTTGTTCTGCATGATCCAATAGAAGAAGCCTTCTTTAGCTAGTTTCCCATTTTCCTTCAAGATCTCATCTCTGAGTGTTAGGTACTCGTTTGTGTCGACGTCTGTCCGGAGCTCGAATATGCCTTTCTTTCCTTCTTGTTGTTGCCAGGGACTTGTCTTTTTCTGTTGTTCTTTAGCAGGCGGCAAAGTTTGCGGGGGAGCTGGTTCTTTCGGCTTTCCTGAAAGCTGCCGTTGAATGTCTTCTACGACTTCTAGAAGATGATTAAGCAGATAGCCTTGAGCGAGAACAGCATCCAGGATCTCGAGAGAAATATTAGGAGAACTCATTATGATTCCACCTCCTTTGCTGTTATTTTAAGGACTGACAAAACTTGGGTTTTTGCCTCTGACAGTCTCTTGACTGTTTCTTCAAAGGTTTTCTCGTTTCCTTCTAGGCTTGCTTTCACGATAAGCTTATCAGGATACTTTGCTTCTGTGTTTTTCCTGATCTCCTCTTCTATGCTTATGTGGAAAACGTAGCCTATTTTCGTCTGTTCTATCTCTGTTTTTATGCTCATATTTCCGTCTCCTCTAGATTAGGAAGATAGATTCCTGCTGACGCTGCTATTATCTTCGGCTTTCTATTCTCATAAAAGTTTGGACATGCTGCCTCGTTGACTCTTCGGTCTAAGTAGCGTTTCTCATGTTGATGCCATTTCCAGTCTTTAATGCTTTGGAGGGTTAATCTTCTGCTGACAAACTCTGCCCAAACCTCGCTTAGGCTGACTGGCTGAGGAGGCATTCCCATACTTTTTAGGCGCTGCATCTTTCTCCAGTAGAGGCCATAGACGATTTCAACGACCATTTGACGATGAGCTTTAATCTCATCGTTTTCTGGGGGCTGAGCTTGCGGAGCCCAGCCCTCGAGCTTCTTTGTTTCTCCAGTCGTTGTCATTGCATCTCCTCTAAGTTTTTGACTATTGTTGCGCTTAGGTATTCTTGGCAGATTTTCGCCAGGTTCTCAGGAGAGAAAGGCTTCTTATCTTCCCAAGTTTGCAGTAGTTGACTAATCGCGCGGAGAGGAGCACAGACGTTAAGTTTCGCGCAGGACAAGCAGCTTCTTTCCGCGTTCAGGTTTGCTTTCAGCTTTTCTTCATCTATCATCTGCATCTTCCTCACCTCAGATCTTGAGCTCTATCGCTTTATGCAAAATGTTGTATTGATGGATTTTCGTTTTGAGTTGCGCTTTCGGATTGTGCCAAATGATTTCCGTTATGTCATTGTAGACTTGCCATTGAGTAAGATGTTCTGGCACGATCGTTGCTTGCTTCTCTTCTGCTTTCAGGTAGCCTGGCAGAGATTTCTTGCTGAGGCGACTGTTCTGGATCCTAGTTAACCATGCCTTGTTTGCTTCGACTATTGCGAGCTCCCGGTATTGCTCGAGAACCTTTTTAGCGCTGTCCATTGCGTTGATAAGAACGTCTTTCAGTTCTATGTCAAAGTTTGCTGTGTGCCTGCGATATACCCAGTTGACCGCTTCTCTATCTAAGGCACTCATTCTTCTTGCGATGCCGAGGACGAGATTCTGGCAGGTTCCTCTGAAAGTGAAGTATCCTGTGCTAAAGCTAAGGCTGCTATCTATGCTGTTGTTGACTGTGACGCCTACGAAAACTTTGTCTGTTCCTATTTTGTAGTCTGTGTTTGCTGCGTATGCTGCATGCATTCGTCTTCCGTCTTTCTCTAGAAGAACGTGCCGCCCGAAGTCTTTGGCGTGTTCTTGCTGTTTGAGTTTGTCGAAGGGGATTAGGTTAGCGTCTTTGGCTGCTTTGTCTGCTATGCCGAGGGCTTCCTCGTTTGGAATAAGTTTGTAGCCTTTTCTTACTATGCTGAGGATTTTTCCGTTTTTAATTATTGCTTTCCAGCCGCTTTCTGTCTTGCCGTAGTTAATGTATGCTTCTTGAAGGCCATACTGATTCCATGTAGAATCTATCTTTCCATAATCGAGCTTCTCTGTTGTTATATTCTCCAAGTTTTTCACCTCCTTTTGCAACTATCTGTAAACTGTAAACATCTTGTTGATCTGTCTGACTGTTTCTTTGTTGCTTGCGATCTCTTCTTTTGTTAGGCTAACGTGACCGCAGGGCTGGTAGATTCCGCTCATGTAGATCAGGCTTTTTGCTTCTTTTCCGCAGACTACGCATATCATTTTTTTTTCCCCTTCCAGTTTTCTTGACTTATAACGACTGCCATTTTGCATTTCCGGCACCAGAGCCAGACAACATTAACGTTTTCATGTTTGTAAGCTAAGGGTCCGGCGCATTCTGGACACTTCTCTAAAGCTGCCTTGTTCGCTCGAGATTCTTCAGGCTCTATATGTTCGCTCATTCTAGACTTCCCCTTTTAGCTGCAAACTTTCTATCCTCTGGTTCTTATGGCCACTAGCTCGAAACCGCGTGTGCGTCCCTTGAGACTGAAACATCTCGAAACTTGTCGCCTTGAAAGTCTTAGTGCCGTCAGAAGCCAAGATTTCAGGGATCCATTCTGCTTGCGCTTTCAATTTTTCCACTTCCGTTTTTAGTAGTTCTGTTTCTTTTCCTTGAGCTTCTATGATTTCAATGAGGACATCAAACTTTCCTTTAACATCCTTATCGGGCAAGTTGCTCAAGCTTGCCAAAAGATTGTTTACTCTACTTTCACATGCTTCCATATTTTTCGTCTCTTTTGGTTTTACGCTAGCCTCTCGGAGAAGCTAGCAATATAAAGAAAAGAGTAAGAAGCCTGTCATATTTCTAGGCTCTTTGAGCTTTGGCAAGCGAGCGCTTGTCTTGCAGGTCCTCTTTCGCTTGTCAGAGGCGCTTACTTTTCTTCGGCGATTCTGACTTTGCTTGAGATGCTGAAAGAAAGATTCTTGCCGTCTGTGCGGAAGCGTCTTAGGCGGCTTGCTTTCGTCTTTCTCTCGGTATTGCTCTGCTGCTGCTCGAGACTAGCTTGACAAGAAAATTAATATAAACTTTTGCTTTTGTTCTATGCACAACTTCACTTTAGAATTCAACGAGAATGTTAGGAGCCACAAGCATAAGTCTAAATAGTGAGATGGGCAAAATAATGAAAGCTTAATCTGTCCGACCCTCCGCGAACGAAGAGTCGGACAGGAGCGCAGCAGATCTCCCAAGAGGCGACGTAGGAGAATCAGCCAAATGCTACATAACAAGTATTCAACAAATAAGCCTTTCGCAAGAAGAATCCCGCTAGTTCCCCGAGAAGCAGCTGCGATCATTAAGCTCCGCAGAAACTTCCGCTACACAATTAACGTTCTAGCTAAAGTTTTCGGCAGAAGCACAAGCATCATTCACAGGCTCCTAAAGTTCAACACTGATCTTGGAGCTCTAAGAAAAGTAGATCTCCGCAGAATACCGACAAGAGTTAAGAAAATTAGTTCAGCAAGACAAGAAGCAACTCTCTATCGTTTTCTTGATAGCTGGGTCGCCTGGATAAGCTCAGAAGAGGAGAAGCCGCCCTAACGCCTTAAACTTGTCTTATAATTCAATACTTAAGATAGAATAGAGACTAGACTAGACAAAGAAAAGTAAAGAGAAACGAGAGAGAAAATCTAGAAAAAGCTACTTTAACACTTCTCTCTGGTATACTCTTGAGAGCTTTTTTCTTATTGGGTAAGTCTTAAATTCGAGTAGTTGTAGATGTGTGTCTAGTGATACGAGTTGGTTTAGTGGGTAGTGAGTGTTCTGAAGGCTAATTCTGGTAGTTCTGACTCTGTAGAGTCTGATTCTCGATTTGATGGTTTTGTGGAATGTAGGCAAGCTCGGATTCTGTCAGACGCTAAAATCTTGGCTGATTTTGAAGCGTTGAACTTGTCCGTTTCTGGTGAACGGGTGATTCTCTGGGATTGTCCATTGATGTCATGTGATGTTGCATGGCCTCATTGTTCTAGGTCTTGTGTAGAACGTTTTGCGTTCAGGTGGTGGGAGCATTTCGGTGAATAGTCTTTATTCCAGCACTTTTTCATAGAAGAAACTCTCTAGTATAGTGTATGAGTGATAGTGTATGAGTGACTCTAGAAGTGATCTAAGAAAGGTCCAGGCTCAAGTATGCAAAGCTTGCAAGGCTTGTAAGTCTTATGAAGATTCTCAGAAATGCCAGACTCACTCGGCAATAAACAGGATTTTCCAAAATTCAACATAGAGATACTTTTCAGAGCCTTATATAGTTAGCCAGATTTTTGACAGTTTTTTCTCAGCTAATGGAGAAAACAGCCTTTTCAGCTTTCGACAAGTCCATTTATTGCATCGGAAACTGATAATCAATATTCTTAAGTCTTACGATTCTTAATAATAATGTAGAAAATGCATGGAAAGGGCATGACACTATAAAGTTGACGCTGTTAGGATAGCCTCTTTAGCTTAGAAGTACCTACTCGTGCCATCGGAGCCTTTTTTGCGGTTATTCAGCAAGACTTTTAAACGGAACTAAAGAATAGAAGACAAGGAGAAAAAATCAAATGGACTGCGAAATATCTGTAGTCAGACATCTTGCTGACGACGAAAAAGAGAAGTATGTCGCTACACTCAAAGGAGAAACACTTCTCGACGGGGAAATTATACAAGTAGAACTAAAGTTGACATCAAAGGCAGGGCAACTAATTACTGCCTGGCCCCTGGGTAGCGTCTCAAACGTGAAAGTAGGACCTACTCCTCAACAGAAACTGAAACAGTAAGCTTCATCTCTTTCCCTTTTTCTTTCTCTATCGCTTATAGCCCGTTTGCCTTTGCTATTTTCTGTGCAAACTCTTCAGCTTGTTTAGGCGTAAGCGGTGGCTTGTAGGGATATCTCACAACAATGTAGCCTTTAGACTCTAGAGCATTAGTTACGTACTCATCGCGGAGCTTGACTGCATTACTTGTCAAGTGTACCGGACCATCTAAGAAGCCGACAACTGAAGGCCTGTTCTCAGCTCTGTTATCGATCAGAGCATCAGCATTCGTTGCTTCCAGGATAATGACTTGCTGAAACTGAGCTTTAGGCACTAGTTTCTTCAAAGGAATTCGGATCGCTAGATCTCCAGCGCTTTCTGTCCCTGTCATCCTTTCTCTAAAATTAGTCATTTCTCTCCCTTCTTGAATGCTCTCAATCCAGAAATCATTGACGCTTGAAGTTCACATAGCAAGTTATATTTAGCCAAGTCTTTCAATAGTAAGTCTTTCAATACTTTCTCGTTGTCTTTCTGGAAAACAGAAAACAAGTCATGGAAACTATCATATTCACTAAGTATATGGTCGCAAGCATCATTGTCCAGCAGTATATCTCGGAATTTGTCTAAGGCTTTCCTCAAATCTTT
>Ga0315283_10000422_pt1 | contig 31103 bp, 24 predicted proteins | sample YL17G09_0_MG_FD_204541 | JGI IMG/M metagenome (GOLD analysis project Ga0315283, IMG submission 204541) | Sediment microbial communities from Yellowstone Lake, YNP, Wyoming, USA - YL17G09_0 | ecosystem: Environmental > Aquatic > Freshwater > Lake > Sediment | place: USA: Wyoming | collected...
GGCCACTGCACGACCAGTTGCGGCGGGCGCTCGACGATCCGCTCACGCGCGGCGTGTTCCTCGATCTGCGCGGCGTCGGCAACATGGCGCAGATCGAGGAACTGCGCCCGCGGCTGGCGCGCCTGCGCGCGGCCGGCAAGCCGGTGGTCGCCTTCATGGAGTACGGCGGCGGGCGCGCCGATCTCTACCTGGCCGGCGCCTGCGATCGCATCGTGATGGCGCCCGAGGCCGGACCGGCTCCGCTCGGCCTGCGCGGCGAAGTGCGCTACTACCGCAGCCTGCTCGCCGGCTGGGGTATCCGGGTGGACCGCACGTCCTACGGCAAGTACAAGTCGGCATTCCGCAACTACAGCGTGGACTCCACCAGCGACGCCGACCGCGAGGCCATCGAGCGCGGGCTCGACGTGAGCCAGGAGTTGCTGGTCTCGACTCTGGCCGCAGACCGCGGACTGGACCGCGAGCGTCTGCTCACGCTGCTCGACGGCCGGTCGTGGCGCGCCGAGGACCTGCGGCGGGCGGGCCTGATCGATTCGGTCGGCTATCGCGAAGACGCGCTGGCCGCGCTGGGCCGCCTGTGCGGGCTGGGGGAGAAGCCCCGCCAGGTGACGCTCTCCCGCCGGCCCGAGGCGCGGCGCGAGTGGGTCGTGCCAGCACCCGTGGCCGTGGTCTACGCGAGCGGTGTGATCGAGACCGGCAAGAGCGGCGGCTCCCTGCTGATGGGGACCGCGATGGGCTCGGAGACCGTGATCACCCAGCTCGAGCGCGCGTTCGAGCATCCCGGGGTGAAGGCGGTGGTGCTGCGGGTCGAGAGTCCGGGCGGCTCGGCGCTGGCCTCGGACCTGATCCACCACGCCACGCTGCGGTTGAAGCGGGAGACGAAGAAACCGCTCATCGTCTCGATGGGGGGCGTGGCCGGCAGCGGGGGCTACTACATCTCGCTCGGTGCGGATCGCATCTACGCCGATCGCTTCACCCGCACGGCCTCGATCGGCGTGGTGAGCATCAAGCCATCGTTCGAACAGTTCTACGCGAAGCACGGCGTGCGGCAGGACGACTTCGAACGCGGCGCGTGGATGCGCGGCTGGTCTGGCAACCGTGACTGGACGAGCGCCGACCAGGCCATCGCCGACTCGGCCACGTTGCGTTTCTACCACCGCTTCGTCGAGGTGGTCGCGGCCGGGCGCGGCATGACCTGGGACGAGGTCGATGCCGTGGCGCAGGGCCGGGTCTGGATGGGTGAAGACGCGCTCGAGCGGCGGCTGGTGGACCAGATCGGCGGGCTCGAGGAGGCCGTGGCCGAGGCACGCCGCCGTGCGCGCGTCCCGCAGGGCGCGAAGATCCGGCTGCTCGAATACCGCCGGCCGCGCCTGGGCCTGCTGCAGCGGTTCGTCGGCGGGGCGGTGGGCGAGGCGTGGCGCGACGCCATCCGCATGCCCGCGCCGGGCGCGATGCTCTACTGGACGGACGAAGATGAGACGCCGTAGGGGGAGGCGGCCGGCGGACGAGCGCGGAGCGCCGGGGCGTCCCGCCGCATGCCCGGAGCCGCGACGTTCCGACGAGCGCGATGCCTGGCAGTCCACCGGCCGCACGCACGGCGTGATGGAGCACACGCCCGACCGGGCACCCCGGCGCGCGGCGCTCGCGCTCTGGGTGACCCTGGCGCTGATCGTGCTGGCCCGCGCGGCGCTCACCTTCGTGCCGAACATGGTCGGCTGGAGCCTCAACCTGCAGCGCTTCCTCACGCCGTGGTGGGCGTGGGTGCCGTGGACGCTCGCCGCGCTTGCGCTCGTGCCGCCGCTCGCCCGCCGGGCGGAGCCGGTGTTCCGCCGCGCCGGCGAGGCCATCGCCCGCGGCTCGTGGATCGCGACGCTCGTGGCGGTCGCCTGCGCTGCGCTCCTCGTGCTCGTGCTGCCGGACCAGGTGCGCTTCGTGGGCGACTTCCAGTTGCGCCAGGGTGCGATCGACGAGGGCGGTCGCGCGGGCATGATCTTCACGCAGGCGATGCCCCTCGACGTATTCCTCCACGTGGACCTGCCGACCCTGCTCATGGGCGCGGGTCAGCGCGATCTGAACTGGGCACCGCAGGCCCTGGGTGCGTTCGAGGCCGCGTTGCTCGCCCTGCTCGCGCTCGCCTTCGCGCGCGCGCTGGCCCTGCGCGGCACCGGCGCGCTGGCGGTTGCCGCGGCCGTCTTCTTCGGCGGCTACCTCGGTCTCTACACCGGCTACAGCAAGGTCAACGGGGAGATGGTGCTGGTGGCAGTCGCCGTGGCCACGTTCGGTCTGCGCGCGGCGTGCGACCCGAGTGCGACGGGCTCCCGTGGCGGGTTGCTCTGGCTTGGTGTGACGCTCGCGCTGGGCGCGTTTCTTCACCGTTCGGTCGTGGGCTTCGTCCCGGCGGTGCTCCTGGCGTTCGCGCTCGCGTTGTACGCGCGGCCCGCAGCGCTGCGGAACCCCGAGACCTGGGTGGCGGTGGGTCTGCCGGTGCTGGCGTTCGCGCTCACGCTCGGCCGCATCGTGAGAACGTTCACGCAAATCGATCTTGGCGCGCACCTCGCCTCGCCCGAGGTGAAGGCGCAGGGCGGGCTGCTCGCCTCGATGTTCGCCGGCACGCGGGCCGTGGACCTGCCCAACGTGGTGGTGCTGCTCGCGCCGCTGGCGCCCATCCTGTTGTTGGTGGCGCTGGCCTGGGGCCGGAGGCTCCCGCGCGGTCGAGAAGCCGCGCTGCTCATCACGCTCGCCGTTCCCTTCCTCGGCCTGCTGCTCTTCGTTCATCCGGTGCAGGGCGTGTTCCGCGACTACGACACCCTGTCAGGGGCGGGCATCACGATCGCCCTGCTCGCGGCGTGGTTCGCGGGCGAGACCCTGCGGCGCGCGCCGTCGTTCGCCTGGGTCGGCGTCGCCACGGTGTTCGTGGTGGCGGCGCCCAGCGTGCAGTGGCTCGCGCACCAGACCGACGTGGACCGCGGGCTCGCGCGGGTCGCCGCACTGATGACCGAGCCGCCCGCGCGCAGCCCCGAGGAGCGCGGCAAGACCTGGGACTACGTGGGGGTGCGCAACTCCAACGGCGAGCGTTGGGACGAGGCGACCACGGCCTTTGCGCGCGCCGCCGAGACGCAGCCGAGCGCGCGCGTGCTCACGAGGTGGGCCATGGCCGAGACCATGCACGGCGATTTGCGCGCGGCACAGCGGATCTACCTGCGCGCGATCGCACGGGACTCGGCGGTCGCCATCGCCTGGCAGGGCTACGGCGTCGTTTCGCTGCGCCTCGGCGAGTTGGACGAGGCGCAGCGCGCGGCTCTGGTGCTGCGGCGGCTCGACCCGGGCAACCCCGAGGGTCCCGCCATCCTGAAGGAGATCGAGCGCAGGCGGGCCGCGCAGCAGGGGAGCGGCGCGGGGCGCTGAGCGCTGGCGGGCGCATCAGCGCGCCAGGTTCGCGTCCCGCGGGTTGCGTTCGACGACCGCGCGCAGATCCTGGAGCTCACGCGCGCCGGTCGCGTGACGTTCGACCCTTCCCTGTTCCAGTAATCGCCTCCAAGTCGTTCTCATTGCCGATCACGAAAAGTCTCCCTGCGCCGAGGACGGAGCGCAGGTAGTGGTGACCGGCTGCAAGCTTCGTTCCGAGTTCGCGTGGGGAGTGGAGAGTCACGTTCACCGGCCGTTCGAGCCGCAGCTCCGCCCGGCGCAGGGCCGGGGCGACCTTTGCCAGGCTCACAGTGCCGACCAGCAGCAGATCCACGTCACTCGACGAGCGCTCCGCGCCACGGGCCACCGAGCCGTGGACGAACGCGACCCGGATGCGCGAGCGGATCGGTGCGAGCGCTTCGCGCAGAACGTCCACGAGCCCCGCGGTCTTCGCCATGAGCCCGGAGAGCTCGCCGAAGACCGGGCAGGTCTGGTCGGCCTGGAAGTAGACGCGGTTCCCATCGCGGCGCTGGCGCAGAATCCCGGCTTTGCTGAGCGATGCGAGTTCCCGCTGGAGGCTGGACGGCGCACGGCCCAGCCGCCTGGCGAGGTCGCTGAGGTACCACCAACGCCCGGGCTCCAGGAGGGTCGCGGCGAGGATGTCGCGTCGCGTCCCCGGCAGCAGGGGGTCGACGATCCGGCGGCCGACGGGCCTGCGCATATCGCGTGTGATCATGCGCAGTTTGCGTTGGCATGCCAGTCTTGAAGCACGGCTCAGGGGTCGCTCCGGGCGCCGAGCGGCGTCGGAGGCGGTGCGGTGGGTTCGAGCGGGGGAGAGAGCCCTTGGACGGTCGCCGGGACGGGGCCTATGATTGCGGGCACGTGAAGCGGATTCTCATCCGTTGAAGATGGGGGCAGGGTTCGCACTGGGGGTTGACCATGACGGAGTTCAAAGGGGAAGGCGTTGCCACGCTGTTGGACGAAGCGCTTTCGCGTTCGGATATGGACGATCAGGTCGCGCATCTGGTGCTGAAGTCGGACTGGCCGATCGCACTGTGCGGAGCGAACGTCAGTGAGCTTCTTGGCACCGGGGCGCCGGCCCGGGACCGGTGCGTGGACTGCCTGAAGATCGTCGGTGCGCGTGGCCTTGGCCGACCGGGATGGCAAGCGAAGGCCTGAGCACCGGAATCGGCGCGGACGGTGCGACACCAAGGGCGCGTTTCGCCGTCGCGCCGTGGCGCAGGAAACCGCCGCCGCGTATCCGCGAGTCCCTTCACGGGGGAACACTCACGCATGAGGCGAATTCTCGTCGTGCGCACCGACCGCGTCGGCGACGTGGTGATGATCACCCCCATGCTCCGGGAATTGAAGAAGAAGTTCCCGGATGCGTATCTGGGCGCTTTGACGAACGACGGATCCGCAGCGGTACTTCATCATAATCCCCATCTGGATGCGCTGATCGTCGACGATCTGGACAAGGGGACGTTCTGGAAGACCGTGCGGGCCATCCGCTCCCACCGTTTCACCGATGCCCTGCTGGTGTGGCCGGCCAAGCGCGCCGCCTATCAGTTGTTCCTGGCGGGCATCCCCCGCAGGATCGGGGTCGGCCACAAGCTCTATGAAGTGATCACCTTCATGCGCACCGTCATTCGTGAGTACGATCCGCCGCAGCACGAAGCGCAGTACTGCATGAAGCTGGCGCGCGCCATCGGTGTCACCACGGACGATCTGACGCCGGAGTTGTATGTCACTCCGCAGGAGCAACAATGGGCGCGGGCGTACTTCCGGCAACTCGGGATCCCGGATCAATCGTGCGTTGTTGTGGTCCATTCCGGAAGCTGGAATACGACGCCCAATTGGAGCGAGGGAAGATACTTCGAGCTCATCACCGCGATGCTGGAGAAGGACACGCTACGGCGGGTCCATGTCCTCTTGACCGCTCCGGAAATGAGCAGTGGATTCCGACGGCAGGTCGCGGACTTGAGAGACGATCGTATTCACGACATCACGCCGGAGGTCGGATCCCTGCGCCGGCTGATCAGCGTCATCGCCGCCAGCCATGTCCTGGTGGCGTCGTCAACCGGGCCGCTGCATCTCGCCAGCGGTCTGGGGATCAAGACGGTGGGCATCTATTGCAGGCGTCCGCTCTTTCGTGCGGAGCACTGGGGCGCCCTGGGTCCGATGGCGATCAACCTCGAGGTCCCGGAGGAATACTGCCGCGCCCACTGCGGCGCTCAGAATGGCCAGTGCGGGATGGAAGACGGCATCCACGTGAACGACGTGCTGCAGCATCTCGACATCGGAGCCTCACGATGACGGGAGTCTCCAGGCCGCACTCATGGGCGACCACCCAGAGTCCCGCCGCCCCGCGAACGCCCCGATCCTCCATTCGCCACCGGCCAGCATGGTCATGACCGGGCGGCCTGGGCGCCGATCTCCCTGGAGGATCGCCCTCATGGCGGTGGCGATCGTCCTGCTGACCGCGCTCTGCTTCTGGCTCGCGGCCTATCCGATCTATCGCTTCCCGCCCGCCACGGCGTTCCACGGGGACTCCCTCTACAATCCGTATCGGGCCGCGACGGGGACGTGGTACAAGGCGAACCTTCATGCCCATTCCATTGTCTGGGGAGGGACGACGAACGCGAAGAGCCGAATTGAAGACGTCGAGGCGGCATACCGTTCCATGGGATACGACATCATCGGCGTCTCCAACTATCAAGCCATCAGTCGGCGTGACACGAACGGCAAAGGAATGATCCCTGTCTACGAGCATGGGTATAACATCATGAAGACACATCATCTCGTGATCGGGGCGCAAGGGGTCTCCTGGCTGGACTATTTGCTGCCGCAGAACGTCCATCAGAAACAGTTCGTTCTCAATCACCTCTCCACGCCTGCCGTCGCCGTTTCGTTGAACCATCCCGAGTTTCGTCACGGGTTTGGCAGGGACGACATGGAGTCGCTGACGGGGATGACCCTTATCGAGGTCTTGAACCATTACCGTCAGTCATCTGGTCATTGGGACGCGGCGCTCAGCTCGGGGCGCAGGGCCTGGATCGTCGGAGATGACGACTCGCACGACGTCCGGAATCCGGATGAGACCGGAGTCTGCTGGACGATGGTGAACGCAAGGTCGCTTGCGACCAGCGACGTCGTGGCGGCCCTGAGGGGAGGCCGCGGTTATGGCGTGGCCGGGCATGGCGGCAAGATGGCCATACGGCTGAAAGCCGTAAAGACAGAAGGAATGATGGTCACCGTGGCGCTGGATACCACCGCAGAGCGAATCGAGTTCATCGGTCAGGGCGGGGTCGTGAAGGCGATCTGCAGGAACGTTCGGGAGGCATCGTACGTCCTCGCGGTTGACGACACGTACATTCGAATCAGGGTGACCGCCGCCCGGAATACGCTGTATCTGAACCCGGTGCTTCGCATGGATGGCTCGGCAGCGCCGACAGCGTCTATTGACTGGCTCCCATCGGTCCTCATGTGGCTGACTGCGGCCGGCGCGCACCTTTACTTCGTGCGCCGGGTCGCAAGGTGGGGAATGCGGCCGGTAGCGGCATGACCCGGCGCGGCGGCCCTCAATGAGAGCGGAACCACCGACCATGACAGGCAGACTCTCCGAACGCTCGATCTGCCTGCTGATCGTGCTTGCCGGGATCGCTCTGTTCATGCCGTTTCTCGGCGCCGTACACCTCTTCGACTGGGATGAGATCAACTTCGCCGAGGCGGCGAGGGAGATGATCGTCACCGGCGACTACACGCGCGTGCAAATCGACTATGCGCCGTTCTGGGAGAAGCCGCCCCTGTTCATCTGGGCCCAGGTCGCTTCGATGAAGGTGTTCGGAGTCAACGAGTTCGCGGCGCGATTCCCGAATGCGGTCGTGGGCATCATCACGCTGCTGGTGGTGTACGGGATCGGCCGGCGCGTGTATGACAGGAGGCTGGGTCTGCTGTGGGCCCTCGTCTATGCGGGTTCGCTGCTGCCGGGGTTCTATTTCCGATCGGGCATCATCGATCCGTTGTTCAATCTCACGATCTTTCTCGCGATCCACCAGCTGTTCAAGCACTACGAGACGGCGTCGGAGGAGTCTCGTTGGAACTGGAAACCGGTGCTGCTGGCCGGCGTCTTCGCAGGGCTGGCGGTCCTCACCAAGGGACCCGTTGGATACCTGCTGGTGGCGGTCTCGTGGGGCGCCTACTGGCTGGCCAGACGAAGCGTGGTGCGGTTCCCGCTGGTGCCCGCGCTCGCCTTCACGGCGGTCGTCGCGGCGGTTGCCGGGCTGTGGTTCGGTCTCGAGCTGGCGCTGCACGGGACGTGGTTCATCTCGAGGTTCACCGCCTATCAGATCCGGTTGCTCACCACCGGCGATGCCGGGCACGGTCAGCCGGTCTACTATCATCCCGTGATCCTGTTCCTGGGATGCTTCCCGGCCTCGGCGATCATGTTTGCCGGGCTGAAAAGGAGGTCGTCGGACTCCGCCCGCGAGCGGGATCTGAAGCTCTGGATGGTGATTCTGCTTTGCGTCGTGGTCGTGGTCTTCTCAGCGGTGAAGACGAAGATCGTCCACTATTCGTCGCTGGCCTACTTCCCCATCACGTTCCTGGCAGCGTACGTGCTGTACAAGACCGCGGCGCTCGGCGAGCCATGGAAGAGGCACGCGACGGGGTTGGTCGCGTTGCTCGGCGTCCTGTGGGGCGTTGTCCTGGCCGCGCTGCCGCTGCTGATGATGCACAAGGAGAGGTGGATTGCGCTGGTCAAGGATCCATTTGCGCGGGGAAACCTGGAGGCCCCGGCGGTGTGGACCTACTGGGACGCGCTTCCGGGGGTGCTGTTGATTGCCGGGGTGATTGCCGCGGTGGTGCGGTTCAAGCAAGCTGAACCGCGAAAGGCCATCGCCTGGCTTCTCGCAACGACGACGGTGGTGTTCCTGGCCATTCTGCCCGTCTTTGCGCCGCGCATCGAGATGATCACGCAACGGGCCGCGGTCGAGTTCTACCGAGGCTTGAGTGGACAGCAGTGCTATCTAAAGACGCTTGGATTCAAGAGCTATGCGGCATATTTCTATATGGACAAGCGTCCGGATCAAAGCGCGCCGGCCGGAGTGATGTCATCCGAAGAGTTCGAATCGTGGCTGTTGGAGGGGGATATCGACAGGCCGGCATACTTTGTCTGCAAGATACAGGATGTGGCAAAGTATGCTCAGCACGTGAAGAAGAAGGAGATCGCCCGGAGGAATGGATTCGTGTTCTTTAGGCGGGACCCTGCCACGAAGTAGAAGATTCCCTGTTCTTGTGCTACGACACCCGCCGTGTGCCCCGAAGGCGCCCTCTCATGACAGCAAGCAAGCGGATCATCGCGTTCGTTGCGAGGCGGGGAACGCTGCTTGGCCTCTATATCCTGCTGGCAGTTGCGGCGGCGCTGGTTGCGTACGCCTGGGGCGGCCAGGCCGACGCAAGTACGCATTACAACAATTTCCTGATCTTCAAGTCGTCGTTTTCAGATCTGCTGGCAGGACGGGATCTGTACGCGACCCACGCCGGCCAGCACTACGACATCTACAAGTACTCTCCGGCGTTTGCCTTGTTCTGTGGCGTGTTCGCCTGGATGCCCGACTGGCTGGGGCTGGTGTGCTGGAACCTGCTCAACGCACTGGCGGTGTTCTCGGCGATCCGCGCCATCCGACCCCTGAACGAGGGACAGAAGGCCTTCGTCCTGCTGTTCGTGGCCATCGAACTGTTCACCAACTTGCAGAACTCGCAAAGCAACGGACTGATGGCCGGGCTGATGATCTGGGCTTACAACGGCCTCGAGGATGGACGCGTCGGCCGTGCTGCGCTATTCGTGGCATTGGCTGCGTCGATCAAGCCATTTGGACTGGTGGCGGCGGCCCTCTTCCTGCTCTATCCGAAGAGAATACGGTTTGGCATTCATTTGGCGGGGTGGTCGGCATTGCTCGCGGTCGTGCCGGTCGTCGTCACTTCGCCGCGGGTGCTGTGGTTGCAGTATGAGAGCTGGCTGGCCCTGTTGCGGGCCGACCAGGCACGGTGCCTGGGCCTGTCGGTGGCGGGCGGGATGCAGGCGTGGTTCGGCCTGGTTCCCGACAAGATGTTGATCGTGCTGGCGGGTGCCGTGCTCTTCTGCCTGGCCTATCTCAACCGCAAGGCGTGGCAGCAACCCGGCTTCCGATTGCTGCTCCTGGCCTCGGCGCTCATCTGGGTGGTCATCTTCAATCACATGGCCGAATCGCCCACGTTCATCGTCGCGGTGAGCGGGGTGGGGCTGTGGTATGTCTCTCAAGAGCGAAGCACCCTTAATCTTGTATTGCTTCTGTCGGTCTTCGTGCTCACCTGTCTCTCGCCCACGGAGCTGTTCCCTGAGGCCGTTCGCGCGGGGGTCATGGTTCCCTGGCGCCTCAAGGTGCTGCCCTGCATCCTCGTGTGGGTGAAGATCCTGTACGACCAGCTTGCGTATGCGCCGACAGGCGCCGGTCGTCTCGCCGCGGTCTCCGGGGACTGACGCCGGCAACGTTCGCGGCCGGTCGGAGTCGACCCGGAGCGGAAGACCGCGCGCGCCGCGGTCCCGGGGTCAGTTGTGCACGCCCGCCGCTTCGGAGCCGGTGCGCTCGACGAATTCGACGTAAGAGCCGGGGTAGGCGAACGGAGGCCCCGCCGAGGTCCCGCTTCCGCCGCCGGACCGCAACTCGAGCACGCGGTTGCTGAGGCCCCTGAGGAACGTGCGATCGTGGCTCACGAACAGCATCGTGCCCTCGAAGTCCTTCAGCGCCTCCACCAGCATCTCTTTGGACTCGAGGTCGAGATGGTTGGTGGGCTCGTCGAGGATCAGGAAGTTGGGCGGGTCGAACAGCATCCGCGCCAGCACCAGGCGTGACTTCTCGCCGCCCGACAGCACGCGGATCGGCTTGTCGATGTCGTCGCCCGGGAACTGGAACGCGCCGAGCAGGTTGCGCAGGGCGCCCTGGCCCTCGGCGGGGAAGTCCTGCTGGAGTTGCTCGAACACCGACAGCGTGGGATCGAGCAGGTCGAGCGCCCGCTGGGCGAAGTAGCCGATCTTGAGCCCGGCGCCGAGCCGGATCGTCCCCGCGTCGGATTCGGTCGCGCCCGCCACCAGCTTGAGCAGCGTGGTCTTACCCGCGCCGTTGCGTCCCATCACACACCAGCGCTCGGTGCGCCGGATCACGAAGTCGAGATCGTCGTACACGACGCGGTCGCCGTAGGCCTTGCGCACACCCTTCATCTGCAGCACGTCCTCGCCCGAGCGCGGCGGCTGGCGGAACTCGAACTGGACCACCTTGCGGCTGCGCGGCGGCTCGACCCGCTCGATCTTGTCGAGCTTCTTCACCCGGCTCTGCACCTGCGCGGCCTTGGCGGCGTGCGCCGCGAAGCGCTCGATGAAACGGCTCTCCTTGGCGAACATGGCCTGCTGGCGCGAGTACGCGGCCTCGCGATTGGCCGCGGCGATGGCGCGTTCGCGCACGTAGAAGTCGTAGTCGCCGGTGTAGTTCGTGAATTCGCCGCCGTCGATCTCGAGGATGCGGTCCACGATGCGGTTCATGAAGTCCTTGTCGTGGCAGGTCATCAGCACGGTGCCGGGGTAATCGCGCACGAACTTCTCGAGCCACAGGATGGACTCGATGTCGAGGTGGTTGGTGGGCTCGTCCAGCAGCAGCAGGTCGGGCCGGCCGAGCAGGATGCGGGCGAGTCCCACGCGCATCTTCCAGCCGCCCGACAACTCGCCGACGTCGCCGTCGACCTGCGGGTCCTCGAACCCGAGCGCGTGCAGGATCTCCCGCGCGCGCGACTCGAGGTCGTAGCCACCGCCCTGCTCGTAGGCCTGCTGCACGTGGCCGAACCGTCCGAGGATGGCGTCCAACTCGCCGGCACGCGCCGGGTCGGCGAGGGCGTGCTGCAGTGCTTCCAGTTCGTGGTGCAACTCGCCGAGCTTGCCGCTGCCGGCGATGGCCTCATCCAGCACCGAGCGGCCGGACATCTCGCCCATGTCCTGGCGGTAGTAGCCGATGCTGAGCCGCCGGGGCACCGAGACCTCGCCCAGGTCGGGGGACTCCTCGCCGAGAATGAGCCGGAACACCGTGGTCTTGCCGGAGCCGTTGGGCCCGACCAGCCCGATCTTCTGGCCGGGATCGATCTGGAACGAGGCCTCGAGGAACAGGACCTGCCGACCGTACTGCTTGCTGACGTCATTGAACGCGATCATGGGCCGGGGATTCTAGCAGGTCGGGCCGGCGGGCATGCCCGTCGTGTCCGCGTCGCCGGGTCCGCGCTCGCGCCGCTGAGTCACGGCTGCGTTACGAAGCCGGGCGCGCCGAAGGCGAGCGGGTCTCCGACCGCAATGCGGGTCCCTACGCCGGTGTCCGTCACTCCCGGCGCCACGTACTACATCTCCGTGCACCGCTACAGCACGACGCACTGCGCGCCCTACCGGCTGAACGTCTTCGCCAACTGATCCCGCGGGCGCGTCGTCGTCGCTTCCTGCTTGCGGCTTGCATCCTGCGCGGCCATGTCCGGGTCGCGCAGGATGCGAGCGTGACGCGATACCCGGCGCGATCGCTCGCGAGCCGATCCACTGAGGCACGCAGCGTGCCCGCCACGGGCAATGCATCGCGGGGAAAGCGCGGGCGCGCTGCGGGGTGCATAGGGACGCTGACACGTGCGCGAATCGCCGCGGCACCACGGCAGACACTGGCGTCCCCTAACCCTCCGAGTTGGAACCAGATTGCCGAGTGGCTCCGGGATATGGATAGCCGCCGAACCGCTCGAGGACGGCCTCCATCTCGCCGGCGCGCGCCGGGTCGGCCAGCGTGTGCTGCAGCGCCCCCAGCTCGTGGTGCAACTTGCCGAGCTTGCCACTGCCGGCGATGGCCTCGTCCAGCACCGAGCGCCCGGACATCCCGCTCATATCCAGGCGGTAATGGCCGATACTGAGTCGGTGGGGCACCGAGACCTAGCCCGGGTCGGGGGACTCCTCGCCGAGGATGAGGCGGAACAAGGTGGTCTTGCCGGAGCCGTTGGGCCCGACCAGCCCGACCCTCTGGCCCGGATCGATCTAGAACGAGTCCAGCTACCGCTCCGTACGAAGGCGCCCATGGGGGTCCATCGACAACGATTCGGGATGACCAGGTACGCCTTTCCCTTCTCATCTCAACCGCGGAGGGGACAGCAGGCCGACAAAGAGGCTGCCGATGAGAGAGATCCGGGATGTCCGGCGTTTGCGAGCGCAGGGAGGATGCGGTCGCCGCCGGATCGTCCGAAATCCGGACTTGGAGAGGTCCCGATTCCGGGTTCCTCGGGGGGAAGCCCGTCACGTTCGTGCTGTCATCCAACCGGGACTTGAAACTGAGCTTCAAGGGAGGCTCGCCAGGAAACACTCGCGTCGCCGCCTCCGACTGGTGACCGCCCTCGACTGGAAGCGGCGGCCGCTTTCCTTCGAATCATGTGGCCGCCTTCGTCGGAATAGCTCTCCGAATCTCCAAACCCCGCGCCCATTGAAGGCGCAACGTTCCGCTCGCCTCCCCGGCTCTCGAGGGTCGATCCGGAAGAATGGCACCAAGTCCGACGATGTGGTCAGCCGAGACCGCTTCCTGAGCATCCCCGTTCCCGACGCGCTTCCCGAGCCAGAACACCGTTCCGCCGAGGTACCGTGATTCGGAAGATCGCCCTCCTCCTCGCCCGGCAGTCGTGGTTCCGAAAGCTCATCATGAGCACTCCGGTTCTCCGAGACCTCGCCGGCAGGTTCGTCGGTGGCGACGACCTCCCGGCGGGCCTGGCCGCGGTGCGCGGGCTGAACGTCCGGGGCATCAAGGGTTCCCTGAACTTCCATGGCATGCACGTCCGGGACGCGGAAGAGGCGAAACGCGCAGCGGACCAGGCCATCGACGCGCTCCGGCGAATCCGCGAGGAGGCGATCGATTCGCACGTCTCGGTGAAACTCACGAAGATCGGCCTCGACATCGATGCCGCCCTTTGCCGGACCCAGCTCCGGCGCATCCTGGACTGCGCGGCCGAGACCGGGGGGTTCGTCCGGATCGACATGGAAGAGTCGGTCTACGTCGAGGAGACCCTCCGAATGTTCGAGGAGATGCAGGATCTCTACGGCGGCGGGACCGTCGGTCTCGTCATCCAGTCCTATCTGCGACACCGTTCAGAGGACCTCGAGCGCCTGATGGACCGCGGAGCCAGCATCCGGCTCGTGAAGGGGGGCTACCGGGAGTCGCGGAGCCTGGTGTTCCACACCAAGGCGGAGATCGATGCCGCCTTCAAGCGCGACATCGAGCGACTCCTGAAACGGGGGACCTCGCCCGCGATCGCCACGCACGATGCGGAAGCGATCGCCTGGACCAGGGCCTTGCAGGAGCGGTTGGGGCTCGGAAAGGACGCCTTCGAGTTCCAAATGCTCTATGGTGTGAGACTGGATCTTCAGGAGGGTCTCGTGGCGGATGGGTACACCGTCCGCGGCTACGTCCCCTATGGCGGGGACTGGGTCACTCACTTGCTTGGATCCATCCGCCGGATCCCCGCCGACGCCCTTGGGCGTCTTGCGCGAGCTGCCTCTGGGCGCCGGAGGACCGGCCTGTGTTGAGGACCGCTGGATCACCTGGCGGGGTTGTCGAGTACTTCCGTGATGTGCCCTCCTCGGAGCGGGTGGAGAATGTCCCCCGGACGGGTTCGATGGTCGAGAGGCCGGCCCGCGCACAGGAGTCCAGCCCGCCGATGGCTCTCGGGGGCATGAGTGTCGGAGCCGCTTCATTCGGGCGGGGGACGGCGATCCGGGACCGCTCTGGAGCTGCCGTGGAGCACCGCCGCAGGTGGCCGGAATGACCCCGGAGGTCTTCGCCGAATGGCTCCGGCGCATGGGACACCGCGTGGTCCGCACGCGAAGCACCTATTGGGTCGACGCGGGGCCACGGGTGTTCCAGGCCTTCCCCTACCACTGGGTCATCCAGCCGACGGAGGACGAGCTCCGCAAGTTCCAGTACAAGGAGAACGTGATCGGGCTCCGGTACTCCACTCCCCTGGAGGCGGAAAAGGGATCCTGCAGCTACCACGTCGTCTACGAACGCGCGACCTACGAGCTCAAGGACGTGGACCCGTCGATCCGAGCCAAGGTCCGTCGGGGCCTGGAGGCTTGCAGGGTTGGCCCGATCCCGCTGGAGCGGTATGCCGGGGAGGGCTGGTCCATCGAGCTGGATACCCAGAAACGCCAGGGCCGCCATTGTCGACGCGACCGTGCATGGTGGGAGCGCATGGTGGGGGCCGCCGTCGGCCTCGACGGATTCGAGGCCTGGGGCGCCGAGGTCGAAGGCAAGCTGGCGGCGGGCCTCATGCTCGTGCGGGTCGACGACTGCGTCACCTTGCTCTACCAGCAATCCCACAGCGACTACCTGCCCCTGCGGGTGAACAACGCCCTGCTCTTCGACACCACCAGGGCCCTGGTGGCGCGGCCGGGAGTCCACTTGATCCACAACGGCCTTCACTCCCTGGACGCCCCGGCCAGCGTCGACCAGTTCAAGAAGCGGCTCGGCTATACCATCAAACCCGTCCGGCAGCGCGTGATGTTCCATCCCCTCCTCGCCCCATGTCTCAGCGCCGGCATCTCCATGTTCCTCGATCGGCTGGTGGGCCTGTACCCGGAGAGCGAGTTCATCCAGAAGGCCAGTGGTCTGGCGAGGTTTTACGTCAACGGGAAGCTGCCGCTCGCGCGACAGGAGTTCCCCGAGATCCTCGAGACCGACAGGGACGCTCTCTGCCGGAACGTCGGCGCCCCGTCCCTGGCGAAGACCGAGGCCCCAACGCTGGAGGGGTAAGAGGTCTGGATCTCTCCGGGCACCCTGGCAGACCTGACGTCCCTGGCCACCCTGCACCACGCCTGCCTTTCCGAAGACGATCATTTCGCCCTGAAGCTGGGACTCCCCTTCATCCGCGCCGCGTACCGGTGGTTTCTGACCTGCCCCGGGACCCTCGTCCTCATAGCCCGGCTCGCGTCCTCAATCGCCCTCCCGCGGAGGCCGCGAGGGGCGGGCCCGTCTGTCCGCTCATGCCCCTGAGAGCAAGGCGTCCCTGGTGCCCTGAAGATTGTGTCTGCCGGGCCGTATCTCATTGGACGTTCAAGGCTTGGGTTGTGGAGCGCAGAATGTTGGTCCTGCTTCTGGCGGCGTCCTGGGGCCGGTCAGCCACTGTGCTGCAATGACTTGGCGCGCTTGGGAAAGCCAGCAACATTCTGCGCTCCACAACTCAATCTACAGGGCACTACCCAGGGCGTCCACGGTGCGGTGGGTGCCCGGCTGGCACCGGGAGTACCCGCCTCAGTCCCCAGCGCCCCCCAGCGCCTGCTTCAGCCGCCCCGCCCAGGGGCTGACGGAGTCGACCGCGGCGTATTCGCGCGCCACGCGCAGGGCCTCGAGGCGCCGGCCGACCTGGTCGAGCAGCAGCGCGCGGTTGTAGAGCGCGACGACGTACGTGGAATCGCGCGGGTCCACGGCCAGGAGTTGCGCGATCGCCTCGAGTCGCAGCGCGCGGACGCGTGGTGGGTCGCGCTCGGCGTCCGCCTGGAGAGCCAGCGCCACGCCCAACCCGAGCCGCGCCTCGGGCGAGTCCACGCCCCGGTCGGTCACCGCGCGGTAGCGACGCTCGGCGAGCCCGTGGCGCTGGCGCACGAGGTCGAGATGGGCGAGTGCCACCTCGAGGCGCGGATCGCTCCGGTGCCGCGCATGGGCGCGCTCGAGCAGCAGGACTGCGCGTTCGGCTAGTCGCGCTTCGCCGGCGTCGAAGACGGCGCCGGGGGGGGCTTCGCCGGCAAGCGCCGAGCGGAAACGCAGGGCTCCCACGCGCATGGGCAGGCGGGCTTGCAGGATCGCGCGCGCGGCGGTCACGTCCGCGTCGTCAGGCAGGCCGGCGACGAGGCGCGGCGGGACCAGCACCGAGACCGCCGCGATCGCAGCGAGCATCGCCATGAGCGCGATGAACACACCGATCGCGAGCACCCGCCAGTGGAGGCGGCGCTCGATCTCGGCGACGGGGGCGACGGCGGGGGCGGGCTCGGTCATGGCGTTGCCGCGCATCCTAGCCCGCCGTCCGAGCGCGCCGCCAGCCGAACCGCGGGGGACCGCCCGTCCGCGTGACGTCCGTGGCCCGGCCGCTCCGGCGCGGCGCCGGCCCGACGCCCAATCTGCACGCGACTCCGCATCCAACCCATGTCCGCATCCAACCCATTGCCCGGGCGCATCCTTCCTGATAGGTTGGCCACACCCGGTGCCGCCGCCCCGGATCCAACTTTGCCGCGCCGCGGGAAGGAGCCCTAGCGCATGGCCGTCATCCGATTCCTGCAGATCTCCGATCTTCATCTCGGCCGCCCCTTCGGCTGGCTGCCGCCCGACAAACGTGCCGACCGGCGCAGCGACCAGCGCCGCGCGCTCGATCTGGCCGTGCGCCAGGCGATCGAGCGCGGTGCGCACGCCATCCTGGTGCCCGGTGACCTCTTCGACCTCGACTACGTGGACGCCGACACGCTCACCTTCGCGGTGCACGCCTTCGGCGTGAACGGCTGCCCTCCGGTCTTCATCGCGCCCGGCAATCACGATCCCTGCTCGACCACGAGCCCGTACTGGAATCCGGCGCTGCTCCAGGCGCGTGGCTTCGCCTGGCCGGCGCACGTGCACGTCTTCGAATCGCCCGAGTGGACGGCGGTGCCGCTCTCGGGCGTGGACGCGGTGTGCATCTGGGGGCGTTGCTCGATCCAGGGCGTGGAGTCGGCGGCGCGGCCGCTCGCGCCGGAGTCCCTCGCGCCGCTGGCGGCGATCGGCGCTGGGGACGTGAACGTCGCGGTCTTCCACGGCTCGCGCGAGGGCTTCCTCCCGCCGGGGCAGAAGCCGGTGGCGCCCTTTTCCGACGCCGAGGCGCTGGCCTCGCCCTTCGACTACCTCGCGGTGGGCCACATCCACGCGCCGGGGAGCCTCGAGGGGGCACCCGCCGGGGCACCCGCCGAAGGCGGGTCCGGGTCCGGAAGTGCGCGGCTCGCGAACGCGGGCGCGGCGATCTCGCTGGACGTGAGCGAACTGGGCCGGCACGGGGCTTACGAGGTCCGCCTCACCATGGGCGCGGGGCCGGTCCGCGTCGAGCTCGAGTTCATCGAACTGGACCGCCGTCGCGTCTACGACGTCACCGTGGACGTGACGGGCGCCACCTCCGCCGAGCAGGTGGACCGCCGCGTGCTGCGCGCGTTCGACCAGGCTGGTGCGGGCGACGCGGACCTCGTGGTGGTGCGCCTCGCCGGCCGGCTTGCCCGCGGCGTGCGTTACACCGCGCCCGGACCGGAACTGCGGCCGCGCACCTTCCACCTGCGCCTCGATTCGCGCGCGCTGCGTCCCGACTACGATCTGGCGGCGTTGCGCGAGCTCGAGCCGGTCACTACCGAGGACCGCTTCGTGCGGGTGCTGCTCGATCAGCTGGATGCCGAGACCGACCCCGCGCGCCGCGCGGACCTGGAGAGCGCCCTGTTCTACGGGCTCGACGCGTTCCGGCTGCACGAGGTCGTGCCCGCCTACGAGGAGCTCGGCGCATGAGGCTCCTGCGGCTCAAGGTGGACGGCTTCGGACCGCTGCGGGGCGAGTATCACTTCAACCGCAATCGCGTCACGCTGGTCGTGGACCGCAACGAGACCGGCAAGTCGAGCCTGCTCGCCGCCATCTCGGCCGCGCTCTACGGGCTCGAGGACGACCGCCGCAGCCACAAGGTGATGACGCCGGTGGACCGCTGGCGCCCGTGGGACGGTGGCTCCTACCGCGTCGAGCTGGAGCTCGAGTGCGAGGGCGAGGTCGTCACGGTGAAGCGCGACTTCGAACGCGGCACGGTCGAGGTCTGGGACGAGCGCGGCCAGGAGATCACGGCCTCGTTCCGCGAGGGCAAGGAGGACTTCCCGGTGGGGAAGAAGCTTCTCGGCCTCGACGCCGACGAGTTCGAGAAATGCGCGATGGTGCGGCAGGGCGAGCTCGACCTGGTGGTTCCCGGCGACGAGAAGGCGCGGCGCGGCGGCACGCTGCAGGCGCGTCTCGAGAGCGCCGCCGACACGCGCGGGGGCGACACCAGCGCGGCGGAGACGCTGCAGGTGCTGCAGGGTGCGCTGCGCAAGTACACGAGCGACGAGGTGGACTTCACCGGAACGGTGGAGAACGCCACGACGCGCCTGGAGCTCAAGCGCGAGACCCTCGCGAGCGAGCTCAAGACGCTCGAGCACGACCGCCTGCAGGTCGCCGGACCGCTCGAGGAGTTGGCGCGGCTCGGTGCCGAGGAACAGGCCGCGCGCGAGGCGATCGCGCGGCTCGAGTCCGAGCGGCGCGCCGCCGCGACGGGCGACCTCGCGCGCCGGCTGGACGAGCACCGCGAGCGGCGCGAGGCACTCGCGCAGTTGCAGGCTGAGGCCGGGTCGCTCGCTCCGTACGGGCAGCTGCCGGTCAACGCCGAGGCCGATCTGCGCGAGACCATCGCGAAGCACGAGGCGGCCCTGAAGAACCTGGCGTCGCGCGACGCGCGGCGCCAGGAGGAGCAGAGCCGGCGGCGCGGTGAATCGGAGGCGACGCTCGAGAGCCTCAAGGCCTACGAGGACTGCTCGACCGAGGACGCCGACCGCCTGGTGGCGCTGGCCGCGGAGTTGCGCCGGCTGGCGGAGGACGAGGAGCGGCTGCGCGGCGAGGTCGCCGGCCTGCGGGATTCGCTCGGTCAGCGGGGCTACGAGCCCGGCCGCGTCGAGACCCTGACCGTGCGCTTTGGCTCGCTCGATGAGGAGCAGCAGAAGTCGCTCGGTGGCCAGGCGGCGCTGGCCCTCTCGTTCCAGACCGAGGTTGCCGACCTCGAGCAGACGCGCACCGGGAATACCGAGACCCTGCGCCAGATCGACGCGCACCGCGCCGGGCGCAAGCTGCCGGGCTGGTTCCTTGCCGCCCTCGGCGTGGGCGCGGCGATCGCCGGTGGCGTGGTGCTTGGCATCGGCGGTGATCTGCGCATCGGCATGTCGCTGCTGGGTGGCGGCCTGGTGCTCGGCCTGCTCGGCGTCGTACTGGTCGCATTCGCGGAGGGCACACGGCGCGGGGAGCGCGAGCAGGCCCTGCGCCAGTTGACGGAGGCGCAGCAGCGCATCAACGCGCTGCGCACCCAAAGGGCCGAGAGCGAGGTCGGGATCGAGGAGTTGGCCGGTAGATTCGGCTACCGCTCGGCGGTCGAGCTGATGCGCGACTGGAACGAGTACCAGGGCATGCAGGACGAGTCGAGTCCGGTTCAGCGCGCGCAGGATCAGGTGGACGCACTCGCGGCCCGGCGCGTCGAGGTGCTGGCCGAGGTGCGCGCGCGGCTCGATCGCGCCGGCGGCGGCCCGCCCGAGCCGGCCCACCTCGACAGCGTGGCTACCGGCATCCGCCACCTGGCGGCGGTGCGGCAGAGCCTGATCGAACTCGAGAAGAGCTGGTCATGGGTGGACGAGGAGAAGCGGCTCGACGAGGCGGCCGTGGCGGGGCTCCACGAGCGCGCGGTGCGCATCCTGCAACTTGCTGGGCTCTCCTACGACTCCGGGGCGCCGTGGAGTGATCACGTGAGTGAGCTGGCCGAGCGCTCGCGACTACGCACCCGCCTGACGCTGCTCACCGACGAGTTGATCCCGCAGGCCGGGCAGCGCCTCGCACCCGAGGCCGAGGTCGCGGACCTGGAGTCGCAACTGGCCGCGCATCAGGCCGAGGCTGGCGGACCGCTCGACGCCGGAGCGGCGGGACCGCCGCGTCCTGCGCTCGACCTGGACCGCGAGGTGCGCAGCCAGCGCGAGATCATCGAGCTGGTGCAGCGCAAGCGCGGCGACCTGCGCCAACAGGTGGACGAAGTAGTGCGGCGGGCCGCCGTGCGCGAGCCGGAACTGCTGGCCGAGCAGGCGCGCATCGAACAGGCGCTGGAGCGAGCGCGGCGCTTCAAGCGCGCGGTCGAGCTGGCGGCGACCACCATCCAGGAGGTGGCACTCGAGACCCACCGGCGCTGGGCCGACTTCCTCAACCGGCGCGTCGGCGAGTTGCTCGACGCGATGGGCGTCCAGGTGGACCAGGTGCGTTTCGGCGAAGACCTCGACTTCTCGCTGCGGCTGCGCGACGGCCAGCAGTCGGCCCGCGGCAAGGCGCTGCTCCAGCTCTCGACCGGCGCACGCGACCAACTCCACCTGGCGGTGCGGCTCGCCATCAGCGAGTTCCTCTCGAAGCCCGCGAACCCGCTGCCGCTGCTGCTCGACGATGTCTTCGCGAACAGCGACGACGCGCGCGCGCGCGCCGGCATGCGGGTGCTGGCCGGGACGCTCGCGCGTGACCACCAGGTCATCATGATGACCTGCCACCGTCACCGCCACGAGCACCTCGCGAGCCTCGACCCGGACGTCTGGGCCGCGGGCGTGCAGTGGCTGGAGCTCAAGGCGATGGAGCGTGGAACGGCGTAGCGTTGCCGTCGCGACGGAGGCCCAGCGGGTGATCGAACGTGAGTGAGCGGCTCCAGCGGACGCTGAAGCTGCTGCGCAAGGGCGACCTCGCGGCCGCAGAGCGCGAGGCCCGCGCGCTGCGGCTGGCACCGGGCGACGCGGTCGCGCTGGTGAACGAGGGCATGGCCTGGAAGGGGTTGCGCCGGCCCGCCGAGGCGAAGCACGCGTTCGAGCTTGCGGGACCACACCCGATGGCCCGCTTCAACCTCGGCTACATCTTGATGCTCGAGAACGACCTCGAGCGCGGCCCAAGGACACGCTGTTCGTGGTGCCCGAGCAGGGTCTCGGCGATTTCCTGCTCATGAGCCGGTTCTTCGCGACGCTGGCGGACCGTTTCGCGCGCGTGATCGTGCATTCGCCGGCGCCGCTCGCCCGCCTCATCGCCACGCTCGATCCGCGGCTCGAGGTGGTGACCACGCTCGAGGGGGCGAGCTGGGACGTCTGGGCGCCGAACTCGCGAGCACGAGGCCGAGGCGCACGGGCTGGCGCAGCCGCTGCGCGAGGCGCGGGACTTCCTCGACACCGCCGCGGTGCTGCGGGGCCTCGACCTGGTCATCTCGACCGAGACCGCGGTCCCCAACCTGTCCGCCGCCAGGGGTGTGCCGACCTGTGTAATGAGCGTGAAGGACGTGGACTGGCGCTGGACCGGCTGGCACCGCGGTGTCACCGTGTGCGACCAGGACACGCCGGGCGACTGGTCCGGCCCGACCGCGAAGGCGGCGGCGGTGCTGGCCCGCCTCGCGCCCGGCGCCTGCGCCGAGCCGGTGGCCTGACCGTGCGCGGCCTTCCTCGCTTCGAGCCGCAGAGTTCCGGCACCGCCGTGCCGCGCCCGCTGTCGTCTTCATCATCATCCGCGGTCAACAGGAAGGTTCACCAGGGAGCCGGCTGGCTCAAGGAGATTGAAATGCCACGTGGTCCGGATTGCCGCCTCGCAAAGTTCGGTGTGGGCATCGGTGTCATCGCACTCGTCCTGTCCGTCGTTCTGTCCGCCCCGGCGTTCGCTCAATGGCAGATCACCTCTCCGGACGGACAGTCCAGCCTGAAGCTGGGCACCCTGCTCCAGGGGAGAGCCGAGTGGGAGAAGATCGGCGCGGAAGGGACCGCCCAGAATCTGTACCTGCGCCGCATCCGCCTGCTCTGGGGTGGCAAGATCAACGACCGCCTGAGCTTCTTCGCCGAGACCGACGCTCCCAACTGGGGCAAGGCGGACCCCGCGAGCACAACGGGCGCCAAGACGGAGCTGACCGTCTACATGCAGGACTTCATGGCGACCTGGACGGTGGAAGACGCCCTGCTGCTGGACTTCGGCCTCCTGCTCACCCCGGGCGCGTACAACCACCTGCAGAGCGCGGCCTCACTGCTGGCGCTGGATTACGGTCCCTTCACCTTCGCGGAGTCCACTCCGCTCAAGGCCAGGATCGGGCGTGACGTGGGCATGCAGGCGCGCGGCATCCTGGCGGACAAGCACCTCGAGTACCGCGCGGCGCTGCTGCAGGGGGTGCGCGGACGTTTCGCGCAGAACTCCTTCCGCGTGGCCGGTCATCTTTCGTTCACGCCGTTCGAGGCCGCGAACTCGCTCTTCTACAGCGGCACCTCCCTGGGCAAGAAGAAGGCGCTCACGGTGGGCCTGGGCGCGGATGCGCAGCGGGACTACTACGCCTTCTTCGGCGACGCCTTCGTGGACTATCCGCTGGCGGGTGGCCCGGCGGTGACGCTGCAGGGCAACTGCGCCATGTACGACGGCAGGGACTTCCTCGGCTCGGCCCTGTACAAGCAGAACACGTACATGATCGAGGCCGGCCTCACCTTCGTCGCCCAGAAGATCACCCCCTTCGTCCAGGTGTCGGGCAAAACCTATGACGAAGAGTTGGAGGGCAAGAACGAGCAGGGGCTCCAGTTCGGCCTGGCCTACTGGCTGGACGGCCACAAGTCCAACGTCAAGGCCGGCTACGCCCTGCTGAAGAAGGACGGCAGCGACGACCACGCGCTGTTCACCGTCCAGTGCCAGGCCTTCAGCTTCTAGCCTGACCGGCGCGGTTCCCGGGGCGGGGTCCGCAGCGTTCGCGCTGCGAAGCCCCGCCCTTCGCGTGGGACCGGGGCGGGGCTTCGATGGAGGAACCCGATTCAGTCGATCCCCGCCCGCGCTACCACCGCGCACCCAACGTTGCCAGCGGTGCGCTACGCCATCCGCGACGGCGCACTCGAGGGCGCGCCCTCGCCCTGGGCCCGCACGATCACGCTGCTGACTAGCAAGGCGAGCCCGATGGAAACGGGCACCAGCGCGACGGTCCACTCGCGCGACTCCCACGACTCGGCCAGGCCCAGGAACGCGCCCAGGGCGATCCCGCCCAGGAGCGTCACCAGGCCACCGACGAGCAGCCCCTGCGCACGGAACCGCGAGTGGTCGGCGAACGAGAGCAGCGGGAAGAGCCCGGAGCCCGCGCCGGCCGGTAACCCCGGGATCCGGGCCGGGTCCACGCCCCGCGCGATGAGCGCCATGCGTTCGCGCACGGCCACTTCCATCAGGTGGTGGGCGCTGAGGTTCCGGATGATGCCCGCCAGGATGCCGCCGGCGATGGCGACGATCGGGACCGCGAACACCAGGAACGGCACGAAGACGTCCTGGTCGAAGAGGTGCATGACCGGCCTAGTTGCCGTTCTTGGGCCGGACGATGAAGGCGCTGATCAGCAGGGCGATACCAATGGCGGCGGGGATGAGCCCCACGGACCAGACGCCGCGTTCGACGTCGAGGTTGTAGAGCAGCACGCCGAGCGAGACGCCCACGGCGAAGGTCACGAGCCCGCCGATCATCAGCCCCTGGGAACGGTGCCGCGCATAATCCGCCGGAGACAGGAGAGGCCCGGAGTCGGCGATTTCGCTCAGGGGCATCGGCGGGAGCTTCGAGGGGTCCAGGCCGTGCTCGATCATGGCGATGCGCTCGCGCTGGGCCAGCTCGATGAGACGGTGGCGGCTGATGGTCTTCACGATCCCCGCGGTGATGCCGCCGACGATGGCGATGATGGGGATGGAGAACACGAGGAATGGCACGAAGACGTCGGGTCCGAACCCCTCGAATGCGAACATGGTCTGTTGACCTCCGTTCTGGTCTAAGATGGCCTGTGGCCGGGGTGATCCGGCCCGGTTTCCCTGCTCCACCGGCTTGGACCGGGTTTCCCGGCTGGCGGGTTTCAGGAAACCTCTCCCCGGAGGGCAGCCAGTAACTTGAAACCGGACGACCCGCAGGACCGGTCCAAGGGGGCGATGGACCCCGTGCGGCCCGATGCCCAGGAGGCGCTCATCCGCTCGCTGGTCGAGCGCGCGCGGGGTGGCGATCAGGCCGCTTTCCGCGAACTGGTGGTGCTGCACCAGGACCGGGCCTACGGGCTCGCCCTGCGCATCACGCGCTCGTCCGCGGACGCGGAGGAAGTGGCACAGGACGCATTCGTGCGCGCGTGGCTCGCGCTGGCGCGCTTCCGGGGCGAGTCGAGTTTCGCGACCTGGCTGCATCGCATCGTGGCGCGGCGGGCGCTCGACCGGCTGAGTGAGCTGAAGGCGCGGCGCGGGCGCGAGGTGGAGGTGGAGGAGGCGGAGAGCCTGCCGGACCCGCTGCTTGCGGCTCCGCGGGCTGCTCCCGGCGATTTCGCGGCGGCGACGCGGGGGCGCCGGCTCGAGCGGTTGGTGATGAGGTTGCCCGCGGCGCAGCGGATGGCGGTGACGCTGTACTACTACGAGGACCGGTCGGTGGAGCAGGCGGCTGCCATCCTGGAGATGCCGGAGAACACGGTGAAGACGCACCTGGCGCGCGCGCGTGCGGCGCTGCGGGCGGCCTGGCAGAAGGAAGGATTGTGATGGACTGCGAACGTTTCGAGCGCTGGCTGAACGAGGGCATGGGGGTGGCGGTGGGCGCCGAATGGCACGCGCACGCGACCTCCTGCGCGCATTGTGGCGCGGCCCTGGCGGCCGCCCGCGCGCTCGATGCGGCACTCGGGCAGCCCGCAGTCGAGGCGCCGGCGGACTTCACGGAACGCGTGATGGAGCGGGTGGCTCGCGCGCGTGTGGCGCGGCTCCTCGCCTGGATCGAACCCGAAGTGCTGCCCTGGTGGGTGCGCGCGGCGGCCGAGCCGGCCACCGCGCTCTCGCTGGCGCTGGCCGCGCTCGTGCTGTGGCAGTACCCGCTGCTCGCGCGTTTCGCGGCCGCCGCGTTCCAGGCGCTTGCGAGCCCGGCCGTGGCGACGTTCATGCACCAGTTGGCCGCGCCCCGGTTCGCGCTCGACCTCTCCGCGCTCTCGGACCCGTTCGTGTTCACCGGCCTGGTCCTGGCGGGGCTGCCGTTCGCGTGGTGGGCCGGACTCGCGGTCTATCACTGGAGCGGCGATTCGCAGGCGCTCCGGGCCGCGCGGCGCTGAAACGGCTGCCAGGCGGCGGCTGACACGTCGCTGACAGGCGGGAGCCCCAGTTCTGCTAGGCTCGGCGCCTCATGCCCGAGCCCGACCCGCCACCACCGCACGTCCCGGCTCCGCCCGCGGCCCACGCGGGGGCGGCACGCGGGCCCAACCGGCTGATCCACCAGAAGAGTCCCTACCTGCTCCAGCACGCGCACAACCCCGTGGACTGGTTTCCGTGGGGCGAGGAGGCGTTCGCGAAGGCGCGGGCCGAGGGCCGGCCCATCTTCCTGTCGATCGGCTACTCGACCTGTCACTGGTGCCACGTCATGGAGCGCGAGTCGTTCGAGGACGAGGCCATCGCCGCGCTGCTGAACGGGCACTTCGTTCCCATCAAGGTGGACCGCGAGGAGCGGCCCGACGTAGACCGGCTCTACCTGACGGCTGCACAGGCCATGGGGCTCGGCGGTGGCTGGCCGCTCAACCTGTTCCTCACACCCGCGCTCGAGCCGTTCTATGGCGGCACCTACTTCCCGCCCGATGAACGCTACGGGCGGCCCGCCTTCCGGCAGGTGCTCGAGAGCGTCCACGAGACCTGGACGGAGCAGCGCGCGGGCCTCGAGGAGAGCGGCGGCCGCGTGCTCGCGCTGCTCGCGGGCCTGGCCGCGCCGGTCGCAACGAGCGGCGCGGATCCGGATGCGGGGCCTGCGAGCGGTGAGTTGTTCGAGGAGGCCTTCGAGCACCTCGAGCAGGCGCACGACGCGAGTGCCGGCGGCTTCGGCTCGGCGCCCAAGTTCCCCTCGGTCGCGAACCTCGATTTCCTGCTGCGCTACTGGTCGCGCGCCCGCGAGGTCCGCGGTGCGGCGCTCGAACTAGTGGTGCGCCAGCTCGACGCGATGCGCGCGGGTGGCATCCACGATCACCTGGGCGGCGGTTTCCATCGTTACTCGACCGACGCCGGGTGGCTCGTGCCGCACTTCGAGAAGATGCTCTACGACCAGGCGCAACTGGCCTGGGCCTATCTCGACGCGCACCAGGCCACCGGACGCGCGGAGTACGCCGCGACCGCGCGCGGCATTCTCGACTACGTGGCGCGCGACCTGGCCTCGCCCGAGGGGGCGTTCTACGCGGCCGAGGACGCCGACAGCGAGGGCGAGGAGGGGCGCTTCTACGTCTGGACGCCGGACCAGACCGCGGCCGTGCTGGGCACGGCAGATGCGTCGCTCTTCGACTTCGCCCACGGTGTCACGCCGCAGGGGAACTTCGAGCACGGCGCCAGTGTGCTGCATCTTGCGCACACGGCTGCACAAGCGGCGCGGAAATTCAGATTCCCGCAGGCCGAGGTCGAGCGCCGGCTCGCCGAAGCGCGCGCGCGGCTGCTCGAGGCGCGCGCGCGGCGTGTGCGCCCGCACCGCGACGGCAAGGTGCTGACGGCGTGGAACGGGCTGATGATCTCGGCCTTCGCGCGGGGCGCTCGCGCGCTGGACGATCCGGGGCTCGCCGCCTGCGCGACCCGCGCCGCGGAGTTCGTCTGGACCACGTTGCGCGACCGGGACGACGGCACGCTCCTGCGCCGCTGGTGCGATGGCGAAGCCGGCGGCGCGGGACAACTGGCGGACCACGCCGCCTACGCGATCGGCTGCGTGGACCTTTACCAGGCCACATACGATCCGCGGTGGCTCGACCGCGCGGTCGCGGTGACCGGCGTGATGATCGAGCGTTTCGAGGACGCGGCACAGGGCGGCTTCTTCGAGAGCCCGCCGGGCGACCCGTCCATCCGGGTGCGCATGAAGGACGGCTTCGACGGCGCCGAGATCGCGGGCAACTCGCTCGCGGCGCACGCCGTTCAGACGCTGGGCGCCCTGCTCGGACGTCGCGACTGGCTCGGACGCGCCGGGCGCGCGTTCGGGTACTATCGCGCGCGATTGGCGGGGAGCGCCTGGGCCATGCCGCGGATGCTCGCGGCCATGGACCTGGCGGCCGGTCCGGTCCGGCACGTGGTCGTGGCGGGCGACCCGGAAGCGGCCGGGGCACGGGCGCTCATCCGCGAGTACGAGCGCCATTTCCTGCCGCGGGACCTGCTGCTGGTGGCGGACGGAGCGGAGCGCAGCCGGCGACTCGCGGATCTTGCGCCCTTCGCCGCGGCTCTCACCCCGCAGAGTGGGCGACCGACGGCGTACGTGTGTGTGGACCATGCCTGCCGCCTGCCAGTGACGGATGCGCGGGAGTTCGGCGCGTTGCTGGACGAGAATTCGTAGCCCGGGCAGACCCGAGGCTGGAGGAACGATGAAACCGAAGGAACCGCTGGGCCGCTGGACGAAGTGGACGACGATCGTTTCCCTGCTTGCGTTGGCGTTTCTGCCGGCGCGGGCGACGAACGCCGACGCGCAGGAAGGCGCCGCGCCGCCGAAGGCCGCGACGCTGGTGAAGGCGGCCGCCGCGCCGATCACGCTCGCGGCGGGCGCGCGGACCGAGGTCCTCATCACGCTCGAGATCGCCGCGGGGTGGCACGTCAACGCCAACCCGCCCTCGCCCGACTATCTCATCCCGACCACGGTGGCGCTGCGCGGGGCCGCCGGTCTGGCTCCGGGGCGGACGACCTACCCGGCCGGTGAGCCTGTGAAGCTCGCCTTCGACGAGAACCCGCTCTCGGTCTACAGCGGGCAGGTCACGATGAGAGTGGCGCTGGTGGCCGCTCCGACCGCAGCGAACGGCGCCCACGCACTTGCGGGCAGCGTGCGGTTCCAGGCGTGCAACGACGAAGTCTGCCTCGCGCCCACGAGCGTGCCCTTCTCGCTCGAGGTCACCGTGACGGGCGGCAGTGCGCCGGGCGTGACGCCCTCCGACACGGCGAGCGTCGTCGCCGCGGACTCCGCGGCCGGCTCGATGCAGGCGGACACCACCGCGCCCGGGGGCGAGGGTGCCACGGCCGGCGTGCAGTCGGAGGCCAGCCGGCGGTTGCTGGGCGCGCTCGAGCAGGGCGGCCTGTGGTGGTTCCTCGTACTCTTCCTCGGCGGGCTGGCGCTCAACCTTACGCCCTGCGTGTTCCCGATGCTCGGCATCACGGTCTCGGTCTTCGGCGCGCGCCGCCGCGAGCGGCCCGTGAAGGTGCTCGCCCACGCGGTCGCCTATGTGCTGGGCATCGCAGTCACCTACTCGGTGCTCGGGGTGGTGGCGGCGCTCACGGGCGGCCTGTTCGGCTCGGCGCTGCAGAACCCGCTGGTGAACGTCGGGCTCGGCCTGCTCTTCATCGTGCTCTCGCTCTCCATGTTCGGCCTCTACGAGATGCAACCGCCGATGTGGGTGCTCCAGCGCCTGGGCGGGGCCGACGCGACCTCGCTGCTCGGCATCTTCCTCTCCGGGCTCGCGGTCGGGATCATCGCCGCGCCCTGCGTCGGGCCCTTCGTCGTGGCGGTGCTGGCGCTGCTGGCACAGCGGGGCGATGCGCTGTTCGGCTTTCAGACCATGTTCGCGATGTCGCTGGGCCTGGGCCTGCCCTACCTGTTCCTGGCGCTGTTCTCGAACCTCATCCAGAGCCTGCCGCGCTCGGGCGACTGGATGCTGTGGGTGAAGAAGGTCTTCGGCATCCTGCTCGCCGCGATCGGGATGTACTACGCGCTCATCGGGCTGGCCCCGCGGCTGGCGCAATGGATCCTGCCCGCCGCACTGGTCCTGGGCGGCCTCTACCTGGGATTCGTGGACCGGCACGGCTCGGCCAAGCGCGGCTTCAGGATGTTCAAGCGGGCGCTGGGGGTGCTCGCAATGCTGGCGAGCATCCCGGTCGTGATGATGCTCCGCGCCGAGGGTATCCGCTTCCAGCCCTACGACGAGGCGGCGATGCAGGCGGCGCTTGCAGCGGGGCGGCCGGTGATGCTCGAGTTCTCGGCCGACTGGTGCGTCCCCTGCCACGAACTCGACCGCTCGACCTTCACCGACCGCAAGGTCATCGCGCGCTCGCGCGACTTCGCGATCTTCAAGGTGGATCTGACGCGCTACGATTCGCCCGGCTCCAGGACGCTGCGCGCGCGCTACGGCGTGACCGGCGTGCCGGAGATCCTGTTCTTCGCGCGCGGCAGCGAGGTGCGCGAGGCGCGGGTCATCGGCTTCATCCCGCCGGGACCGTTCCTCGCACACCTGGAGATGGTCCTGGCCGGCAGGCGGCCCGCGGGGGAGTAGGCGTCCCCGGGCGCCTGGAAGGGCAGGGCCCGCGCGGGAGCCCGGCACCGGCCCGGTCTTTCGTGCCCTCGTCCGCGCGAATCGCCTGCGCGAATCGCCGTCCCAGCCGCCTCCCGCGGTGCTATGATCGGTGTCGGCTGCTTCTGCTTTGGCCCGCAACCCTGGAGGTGGATCATGCTGCTTGCTTCCCACCGGGCCGCTAGGGCCCAGACGTTCCAAGGTCCACGGAGCCCCGCTTGCCGTCACCTGGGGTTCTGCCTGGCAGGACTCGTCCTGCTCCTCGCGGCCACGCTCGCCCTGCCGGCGCCCGCCATCGCCGTCACGCAGGTAGGCGGCGACGACGTGGTCGCCGCACGCCAGGCGGACATCGCGTTGCTGGACGGCATGTCGGAGCTGGACGTCTCCGAGAACGGTACCGCGTACGCCCTCTACGGCGAGATCGGCGCCGACAACCAGGTGTGGAAGCTCCACGTCATGCGCTCGACGAACGGCGGGACCACGTGGACGGAGTGGGGCGCCATCACGGATGCGAATCCGGACATCCGCATCTGGGGCGCCAGCCTGCACGTCGCCGAGGGGTTCTGGGACCGCCTCTACATCGCGTATACGGTCGTGCCCGCCGACGGGAGTTACGGCTCCCTGCGGGTCGCCTACGCGCCCCTGGGGCCCGCGACGGCCACCTTCACCACGCACCCCGTGGTCACCAGCCCCCTCAACTACTTCCAGGAGCCGAGTCTCACGTCCGACGCGGTGAACTTCAATGACTACCGGCTCTACCTGGCCTACCGCGGTGCCGGGATCGATTTCGTCCGCTCCACGGACTACGGGGACACCTGGTCGTCCCCGGTCACCATCTCCGCGTACACGCCGAGCATCTGGAGCCTGCGGCCGAAGCTCGCCTATGGCACCGGCGGCAACCTCCACTGCGCCTGGCACTCGGTGCCGGCGGACCACCAGGAGGACTCGGTGACGGTCAAGTACCGGCACGCGATCAACTACGCCGCGAGCGCCTCGGACTGGCAGCCCACCTTTACCGTAGCGCCGGTCACGTCGGGCGCGACCTACGGGACCCCGAGGATCGCGGCCTCGCACACCAGCGGCAAGGTGACGGTCGTCTACGATGTCGAGAAGTACAACTTCTTCCTGTCCCAGTGGGTGAAGAGCCGCGCCAAGCTCCGGATGACCCGCGACAGCGGTCTGTCCTGGGGGCCTGCCGACACTACGAACTTTGGCTCGGGCTACTACACCGTCGGGGCGCTCGCGCTGCCGGGCGGAGAGGGCTTCGTCTACAGCAGCCTGTACGGCGACCGCGCCGGGATCTTCAGGACCACGGAGACCAGCCCGCTCGTCGTCGGCGATTTCCTGCGGTTCGCCGATCGCGCCTATGTGGAAGACCTGGAGCAGCCGCCGAGCATCGACTACAGTGTCGCCGAGGACAACCGCATCGGGGTGCTCTGGCGCCGCGTCCTGGCCGCCCCCGTGGACTCGCTCATCTTCGACGCCGAGTGGCGCGCGGACCCGGGCACGCCGAAGCTCGAGGCGGGTTTCCCGAAGACCCTCGCCTCGCCCGCGGCCGTTCCGCCGGCGCTCGCTCTCGTGGACGGCGACG
>Ga0315283_10000423_pt1 | contig 31068 bp, 24 predicted proteins | sample YL17G09_0_MG_FD_204541 | JGI IMG/M metagenome (GOLD analysis project Ga0315283, IMG submission 204541) | Sediment microbial communities from Yellowstone Lake, YNP, Wyoming, USA - YL17G09_0 | ecosystem: Environmental > Aquatic > Freshwater > Lake > Sediment | place: USA: Wyoming | collected...
ACATTTTTAGGAAAACCCCCGGTGGAGGGATAAATCTCCACCGGGGAAGATCGGATAATCTTAGTTATTTGTTTATGGAGTTGGTGGTGGTGGATTCAGGAAGGAGCCAAATAATGCGTTGTAGTACTCAAAGACACCTGATCGACCTACATGCAGGGGACTGGAAGCATCCCATTGCATGATGACGGATTGGGTCACATCATTGGCATCGAATGGATCACCATTGCTGAACGTCACATTCTCGCGCAGGTGGCAGGTCCACTCGGTAAGCTCGGTGTTCGGGTCACAGGAGGTTGCCAGCATCGGCTCAACGGTGGTAGCACCGGTTGTGTAGCGATACAGCCCTTCCTGGACCTGAATGCAAGCTCGGATGCTCTCGCCATCTGTCTCATCTCCACAGTAGAGTGAGATTGGCTCACCATTCTGCATCCAAACGAAGGTGTCCTGTCCCTCGATAAATGCCGGGGGGAAGTACTCATTACCCAACGCGCTGACATTAGCACCCTGGACCGTGGCCTTATAAGCTACCGCGGAACCACCATGAGAGATGGGTACCATCGGAACATGCATTTTGATGGCATTATTGGCGTCTGTATAGTACGTAGCACGCTCTGCATCGTCTGCCAATTGTGCAGCCTTTGTCAGGTTGTCGGTAATATCCGGCCACTTCGTGCCGAATTGCTGTGAGGCGGTTACGCCAAAGTGGTAATCCATAAAGTTGGTCATATCCGGGTAATCACCCGTCCAACCCAACATGTGCAAGCCGCCCACCTCACCAGCAGCTGTGGCATCCAGGTATGCACCAGATTCCATAACCACGATCTCTGTATTGATGTTCAGGTTTTCCTTAAGTTGTGCCTGGAGATCCTGAGCCACCACACCGGGTTGTGGAAGGTAGCCGCGCACCACATCACGATAAGTAATGGTGGTATCGAAGCCATCCGGGAAGCCTGCTTCAGCCAATAATGCCTTGGCTGCTACGGGATCAAAGTCATACCACGCATCACCTGCACAAGCATTGGTTACTGCACAAGGGGTGAAGTGAGATGCAACCTCAGATCCAGTTGGGAAGAAGTTATCCACCAGACGTTGGCGGTCAATGCCCATGGCGATGGCCTGGCGTACTTTCTCGTTATCGAATGGTGGCTTGGTATTGTTCATGCCCACGTAAAAGATGTTGAGGGCCGGGCGATCGAGCTTTTGCAGATTTGTATCATTTGCAACTACTTCGAAATCTGCCGGACCGATGTTATCAATACCATCGACGGTGCCCGATTGCAGCTCAAGCAAGCGCTGAGCAGCCTCTGAGCTCCAGCGGAAAACAAGCGTGGGGGTCTTGGCAGCCTCGCCCCAATAATTGGGGTTCTGGACGAAGACCATCTCATCGCCTTTCTTCCATTCTCCCAGCATATAGGGACCAGTACCAACCGGGGTATCCAATAGCGCACCAGTACCACCAGTTTCCTGCAGGTATTCAGCTGAATAAACAGGGAAGGCTGCGAAGGCAACCTTCTGCAAGAAAGCAGGGTCAGGAGTACATAAGGTGAACTTGACCGTATATTGGTCAACGGCCTCAACACTCTTGATCTCACCACCATAAGTGCAGTCCGGTGCGCTAAGCGAGAGTGGCTCAAAAGCCGGCACTGCGGTGGGAGGGACGGCGGTAGGGACGACTGGTACCGCTGTTGCAGGTGGTGCGACTACCACCTCGGTGGGGGTTGGCGTTGTGGCGCAAGCTGCCAGGATCATGCTGAACAGCACGATGACCGCCACCAGTATATATAGTTTGTTGTGTTTCATCTTTCTCTTCTCCTTTAGATTTTTAAAAAAATGGTCAATTGGACAAACTTTCATTGATTGTTTTTAACTAATTCCACCTCCTATTCATCACCAAGCAGAACAATCAATCTATACATTGGAATGCCACGATTATACAACAGCTTTGCTTTACAATCGTTATGATTAAATTCGTCACCAGGCAGACAAGATGAAATAATGATGCCTGACGATCTATTATTATGGATTACTCTTTGCCAGACTTAAAGTTCAAGGTATACTAAATCGCCAACGGAGTATGCCTATGACCGAAAAAACCTGGGAAACCTTTAAAGTTCTATATTGCCAGCATGTGGATCAGAAGGTAGGCTTGCAAGCTCAGGTGGTATACCCACCCGATATCATGCCCGACCAACCAGCCCGTATCCTGGCTCATCGTTGCAGCCATGGCTCAGCCTGCAATCTGGATGGCCGACCAAGCTGTATTTGGGCTGGCACGAACCCAGCCTTTGATCCATTCAAAGAATAAAGGCTTGATTATTTGATGAATATATCTGTAGGAGCACGATATCTGGCATGCGCCAGCATGATCGTGCCCCTACAGCTTTTTTAATCAGTTATAAGAATATTTACCGGTAGGGGCGCAGCGTCGCTGCGCCCCACAGCGTTATTTTTACATTTTCAATTATAGAATCACACCTAGTTTGCGCCCCACACGGGCAAAGATTTCCAGGCCTTTATCCAGGTCTTCCCGGGCATGTGCTGCAGAGATCATCACGCGAATGCGTGCCTTGCCCTTGGGAACGGTCGGGAAGCCGATCGACATGGCGAACAGACCATTCTCGAACAGCTCGCGGCTGAATTGTTGTGCCAGGGGGGCTTCACCCAGCATAATGGGGGTGATGGGAGTTGCGCTTAAACCCGTGTCAAAACCTAAGCGACGCATCTCTGCCTTAAAATAGCGGGTATTTTCCCAAAGCTTATCCACCAATTCGGTGGATTCTTCCAGGATATCGACAGCTGCCAGGCAGGCAGCTACATCCGGAACAGTCATGGCGGATGAAAACAGGAAAGGGCGCCCACGCTGACGGAGCCACTCGACCACCACCGGATTACCGGCGGAAACGCCACCAACCACACCAAATGCTTTGGAGAGTGTTCCCACCTCGACGTCCACCTTGCCATGCAGGCTAAAATGGTCCACAATGCCTCGACCCCCTTTGCCAATCACGCCTTCGCCATGGGCATCATCCACCATTAGGATAACATCGTACTTTTGGGCGACCTCATAGATCTTATCCAATGGGGCAATGTCACCATCCATGCTGAAGACACCATCTGTGATAACCATCGCCCGAGGAAACTTGAGGCGTTCTTCACCCAACACCCGGTCCAGGTCTTGAGGGTTGCAGTGGGCATAACGGATAATCTTGGCACCCGAGAGCCGGCAGCCATCGATGATACTGGCATGGTTGAGCTCATCGGAGAAGACTGCGTCATCCTTGCCCACCAGGGCTGGAATGGTGCCCAGATTGGCAGTGAACCCGGATTGAAATGTGATGGCAGCTTCCACCCCTTTGAAGGCTGCCAGGCGGCGTTCCAGCTCAAGATGCAGGTCCATAGTACCGGCGATCGAGCGCACTGCCGCTGGTCCGACACCATATTTCTTCACCGCTTCCTGGACAGCCTGGACGATACGCGGGTGGTTCGCCATCCCCAGGTAATTGTTTGAGCAGAAATTGAGCACCCGCTTGCCATCCACCACCAGCCAGGCACCTTGAGGCGAGCTGAGTGTACGGATGCGGTTGTATAACCCATCATCTTTTAGTTTTTGGATCTCATCCTGGATCCATTGAAGTTTGTTGGCCATTATGCTCCTCGATATCAATGGGATATAACAGCAGTTTGCTGTTATTTATTTGGGTGGTTTTGGCTTTCGCCCACCACCAAAGGTGAACATACGGGAGAACACTTGCTTGGAAGTCGGAAGCTCAACCTTCGGGGCAGTTTCCACGGCAGCCCAATTGCCGGTTGTTCTTTCGCTTAACCATTTCTCACGACCAATCCTGGCACGGGAAAGCTCCTGGGTCAGCTTATCTGCCTCTTTGGCAGAAACCTGTTGACGCATGGTATATAAATTTTCCATCAAAGCATCGATCCATCGCACCAGCTGCTCTTGAGAAGAGATTGCCTGGCTGGAGAGGGAATTTGCCTCCCAAAATTGTGCCATGCTATTGGTAGCTGCAGCATACGGGCGACCAGCCAGCTTGCGCCTCTCAAACCAACCCGGTTGATCTATGGTTGTATTCAATAGCGCAGCTCCAATAAGTTGGGGCAGGATGTGAGTGGCTGCCATCATGCTATCCACCTCAATGGGGTCCATAAATAAATGTTCGGCTCCCAGCATGTGGCTGAAATCGGTAGCCAGTTTAATCGCATCCGAAGGCACACCCTGGGAAGAAACTATAGCCATCATGCCATTCTTGAACAGGTCAGGGTGGGCAGCATCGACGCCTGAGTCAGTGGCTTCAAGGTACGCCGGGTTGATCACAGGAGCCAGCCCGATGTGATGGCAATTGGGAGGCAGTATTTCCGCGACCCACTTCATCACCTCGCTTTTCACTGGAGCAGTGTCCATGATAACCACATCTTCCTGTAGATCCTTTGCGATAAATTTTAGAGTCTCCCGAATCTGGTCCAAAGGTATTGCCAGGACGATAATCGCGGCTCCCACCACTGAATTGGGCAGATTAATGTCCACCTTGTCAAACGCACCTTTGTCTTTAGCCCGATTGGCGATCCGGGGATCTTTGTCATGCCCCACGCGATAGAAAATATCCGTGTGGTCTGCCAGAGCCAGACCAATGGATGTGCCAATTTGCCCTGTACCAATGATGGTGATCTGTACTGTCATCTTTTCACCTCAGTTAACTTTCGTTATCGACAATCCACAATTTATGAAGCAGGCTATTCTCAGCCTCATCTGTTTTGTTCATCTTTGGGTGATGGTGTTCGCGGATCAAGGTTTCCGTCAAGGCACTCACCCCTGCCTGGCGTGCCATCTCAGCTCCCCAACCAGCGTGCTGTTCTGCTACGACGAATGGCTTTCGCCAACCGGGAAGGTCTTCCCATTCATCGGGTGCCAGGCTGCCCCACTGGTGTGCCTGCCCAGGTATGACTGCCTTCGTAAGAACTACCATTATCCTTTCCAGCGGGTTCATAGGATAGCGTAGCTTGCCTACATCATGCAGTAGTGCCGCAACCAATAGATCCGGCTGATTTTCGCCCTTCTCGGTCAGTTTACGGACCATATTTATCGAATGTTCCTTCTCGCCAGGCTGCATTTGAATAAATAGTGCCATTTGCTCCGGATTTATGATTGTTTGCACCAGCCCAAGGTCAAAAGTACCACTCTTTACGGATACCATGCGCCAGAACTGGCGCATGCGATACAGAATGCGCAAAACCTTTACACACCGATCAATAATCGGGTTAGATTGTTCAAAGCTGGCAAAATGATCGTGCCAAGCAAGTCTATACCAAACAGCCTGGGTAAGATGAACACCAGGACCAACAGGATCATCGGACCATAAGGGCGGATACTTTCCAATACTCGGGCAGCAGAGGGAGGCAAAAAATAATCAAGGACTTTCTCTCCATCCAAAGGGAACAGGGGGATCATATTGAACAGCATCAGTAAAAGATTAATTCGAATGAAAATTACCAGTATCTGAGCAATGTTGGGAAGGATCCCTGCTGGTGCTATGTAGATAGCATCGGTTGAAACCAAACCCAGCCGGAAGAAAAGCGAGGCAAAGATGGCCATCAGCAGGTTCGACATCGGTCCTGCCAGCGAAACCAGCATGGGTGCGGATCGTGAATGCCGCCGCAACACGTACGGGTTGATGGGCACGGGTTTCGCAAACCCAAAGCCAACCAGGATCATCATGATCGTGCCGATGGGGTCCAGGTGTGCCAATGGGTTGAGCGTCAGGCGTCCATTGACACGCGGAGTATCATCTCCAAAGCGGTCAGCGACCCAGGCATGCGCAAACTCATGCACTGGGAAAGAGGTGAGCAATATGATCGCATAGGCGATCAGTACTGGTGGGGAGGGAAGAAAATTAAGTGACAAAGGGGTTCTCCTCAGGCAAGGATTATACCATCCAGTGATAATCTGGCTGCATGTTATAATGCCCTCATGCTGCCCGATCTACGGCTGGAGGATGTCCTTCGTTTGCGCAAACCACACCCCTGCGGAGGCTATGAATGGAAAGTAGTCCGGTTGGGAGCAGATATCGGGTTGGAATGCCTGAGCTGCGGGCGGCGGGTACTCCTACCCCGGCGCCAGCTTGCCCGCAGGGTTAAGTCTATCTCTCCCCACGCAGATACACCAACCTCCCCCAATGGATGATCTTCCCAGCAAACGCCCTCATATCCTGTTCCTGTTTTCTGATACTGGTGGAGGACATCGTAGTGCCACACAAGCCATCATTGAAGCCCTCCAGCTTGAATTTGATGACCGCATCACCACCCAAATGGTGGATATCTTCCTGGATTTCGCCCCGCCTCCTTTGAAATATTTTCCAAAATGGTACCCCCTCATGGTACGCTTCCCTAAATTTTGGGGTGTTGGCTACAGGCTAAGTAATGGCAGCCGTCGAGCCAGCCTTGTTGTCAAAAGCGCCTATCCATATGTGCGCCGCAGCCTGGGTAAGTTAATTAACCAAAACCCGGCTGATATGATCGTCTCGGTACACCCATTAGCAAACGAAGCATTCCTGCATGCCCTGGGTGAGCAGCACGCACCATTCATCACGGTTGTCACCGACCTGGTCACCACCCATGCGTTATGGTATGACCAAGATGTTGACGTATGTCTGGTCCCTACTGAAGCTGCGCGCCAACGCGGCTTACTTGCTGGTCTCAAACCTGAACAAGTGAAAGTCGTCGGATTACCGGTGGCGGATCGCTTTTGCCAACCCGTTGGCGATAAAAAAGCCTTGCGTCAGCAGCTGGGCTGGAACCCAGAACAACCCGTGGTGCTGCTGGTGGGAGGAGGCGAAGGCATGGGTCCGCTTGAGAAAACCGCTTTGGCGATCTCGGAAACGAACCTACCAATCACCCTGGTGGTGGTTGCAGGACGCAATGTGGAGCTTAAGCAACACCTGGAATCCCGGAAGTGGCCGATTACGACGATCATCTATGGCTTTGTCCATGAGATGCCGGATTTCATGCGTGCTGCTGATATCCTGGTGACAAAGGCTGGTCCGGGAACGATCAGCGAAGCGCTGAATGCTTGGCTACCCATGATCTTGTATAGCCGCCTGCCTGGTCAAGAGGATGGCAATGTGGATTTTGTGATCTCAGAGGGGGTAGGAGTATGGGCACCTAAAACCAGCGAGATTAATAGCACGTTACAGGCTTGGGTCAACCACCCAGAGCAACGCCAACGGATTGCCGATGCGTGTTGCCAGGCAGCCCGCCCTCAGGCAGCCCGGGAAACTGCTCGAATCCTGGCAAACCGATTGGGGATATTCAACTAAGGTTCGGCAATGGCTATCACAAACCGCACACCCCTCCGGTTCAGCCTGCTGACAGTCATTGTCTGGTTAGGGGTGGCGGCAGGAGTCATCTTCCTGCTTTGGCAGTTGATCACACGCATTTCAGGCAACAATCTTCCCGTCAGCACAGCCACGCCCAATTTAACTCAGGTTTACCAGACCATTGCTGCCATGCCGACCACCCCGCAAAAAAACACAGCCACAATTACAACCCAAACACCTGACACCTCTCCTACAGCAAAGCTGACCCAGATGCCTTCCACACCCCTACCATCCCCATTGGCAACCGTTACACCCGGAAGTGTTACCCAAACCAGCATTCCGGAGGTGTATTGCGACCAGGCAGCTGCAGGCAACCCAATTGACATCACTATCCCCGATGACACTTTGATCCCACCCGGTCAGAGTCTAATAAAAACATGGAAGCTGGTCAACATTGGCTCTTGCACCTGGACGACTTTATATTCCGCCCGCTTTTTCTACGGCGATCGCATGGGTGCCCCCGAAACAGTCCCGCTGCAGGGAAATGTCCTACCAGCACAAAGTGTTGAGATCTCTATTGAAATGGTTGCTCCCCAGACTGGAGGAACCTACCAGGGCAATTGGAAACTGAGCAATCCGAGTGGGGTGCTTTTCGGCATCGGTCCAAGCGGTGATTCGCCTTTCTGGGTGCGTATCATCGTCCCTGAAAACCCATCGGCCACCGCTACAGCGACGCAAGCAGTCACGGCCACTTCCCTTCCAACTGATATGCCCACCAGCACTGCCACGGCGACTCCACCCGTCCAGGCAAGCGGTAAGCTTTCTCCCACCCCGGGGGATGCCATCGACCTTGACGCACTCACGTTAAATAGTGGGGACGAAGACCTTGAATATCAGGTGGATGCGAACCAGTACCACTGGCTGGCGCCACAAGCCGGGGCGAAGATCGGTGTATACAGTTACCTTGAGCCATCCCTTCCTGACTGCCAGTCTGCCGGTATGAGCTCAGCTCCCGTTGCTGTGGAGAGCCTTTCGGTTGGCACATATTTATGTTATAGCACCCAAGAAGGACGGTTTGGACGGGCGCTCCTGCAAGAGGTGAACCCAGACAATTTCACCCTCACCCTGGATATGCTGACCTGGGCATTGCCATGAGCACGCTCTTCCTGGTGGCGACCCCGATTGGGAACCTGGAGGATATCAGCGCACGCGCCTTACGCTGCTTGCGGGAAGTGCGCCTGATCGCCGCTGAAGATACTCGCCACACAGCCAAGCTGTTACAGCGTTATGACATTCACACCCCTTGTATCAGCTACCATGAGCACAACAAGATTGTGCGCCTCGAGCGGGTGCTGGATGCTCTGCAGGTGGGTGATGTGGCGCTGGTCTCAGATGCGGGTACCCCCGCCCTGAATGACCCCGGGTATGAGCTGGTGCGGGCTGTGATCGCAGCTCACCACGAAGTGAGCCCCATCCCAGGTGCCTGTGCCCCGATAGCAGCCTTGGTAGCCAGCGGGTTACCCACCGATGCATTTTTATACCTGGGCTACCTGCCACGCAAACAGGGTGAGCGCCAACGTCAGCTGGCACAGGTGATGGAGCTGCCCTACACGCTGATCTTCCTTGAGACACCCCACCGCTTGCTGGAATCGCTGGAAGATTTGCAATCAGAGCTTGGTGACCGGCAAATCTCGGTTGGACGTGAGCTTACCAAGTTGCATGAAGAGATCTTCCGTGGCAGCCTGAGTGAGGCTAAGCAGCACTTCACCGAGTACCCACCCCGTGGTGAATTCACCCTGGTGCTGAGGGGAAACACAGTCCAGGTAGAGCGCTGGACTGAAGAACACCTGAACACCGAGCTGCAAGCACAAATGGCCATGGGAATACCTGCTTCACAGCTGGCAGCCCAGCTAGCGGGACCTTCCGGCTGGTCACGCAGGCAGATCTACCAATTCCTTCTCACAACCCAGGGGAAAAAGAGCCCAAAAAAACCCTAACCCTATCCTCTATCTACCTTGAATATTTCATAGACTATGGACCTAAACAATTACACCTCTTTCCCGAACATCGACAAGCAAAATTACCTGGCTGAGATCGATAACCTCCCAAGCCAGCTTGAGAATGCCTTCCAGCAAGGCTTGAGCTTGAGCTTGCCCAACTGGCAGGGCATCCAAAGCGTGCTCATCGCCGGCATGGGTGGCTCAGCCATCGGGGCTGACCTGCTGGCAGCCTACGCCGCCCCACTCTGCCAGGTGCCCATCTTCGCGCAGCGTGGCTACAGCCTGCCCGCATGGGTAGAAGGGCCTGAGGTATTGGTCATCACCAGCTCGCACTCCGGCAATACCGAGGAGACCCTGGCCGTATTTGAGCAGGTTTCTAAAAGGGAATGCCGCATCCTGGCGTTGTGCACCGGTGGAAAATTGGCTGAGGCAGCTAGGACCAAAGATATCCCTTTGTGGACTTTTAACCACCAAGGGCAGCCACGCGCCGCAGTCGGTTACTCGTTCGGGTTGCTTTTGTCGCTGATCACCCGCCTGGGTCTTATCCCCGACCCCAGCAGAGAGCTATCAGGCGCAATCTCGGCTATGCGCAGCCAACAAATGAGCCTTCAGGCTGATCTGCCAGTGGTGCGCAACCCCGCCAAGCGCCTGGCGGGTCAGCTCATGGGACGCTGGGTGATGCTCTTCGGAGCGGACGTGCTCGAACCGGTCGCCCGGCGCTGGAAGACGCAAGTCAACGAGCTGGCCAAAGCCTGGGCTCAGTTCGAAGCGCTGCCTGAGGCAGATCATAACGCCCTGGCAGGCTTGCAGCAGCCTGAACAGGCACTATCAAACACCATGGCGCTGTTCCTGCGTGCCCCTTCCTACCACCCACGCAACCTGCTGCGCACCGAGCTGACCAAGCAGGCTTACATGCTGGAGGGGCTGAACACCGACTTCGTGGATGCGCAGGGGGAAACGCCGCTCGCCCAGCAATGGACCGCATTGCACATGGGGGATTATGTGGCCTATTACCTGGCAATGCTGTATGAGGTCGACCCGACGCCGATCGAGGCACTGGAGGGGTTCAAGAAGCAATTGGCAGAACGATGATATAAAGGTGGTAGATTTTGAAAAATATGAATGCCTACAATCCAGTATTAGAACATACCGCTCCCCGATCTATATGATTTAAATAGAAACTTCCAAAGGTTGAATTTCGTTCCTTCGGAAGTTTGTGTTTTCTCCTGAGGTCACGGTTTATGCGCCGTGATCTTGGCGCTGAAGATGGCCTCCCGGACCGGTTTGTCGCCCAGGTCGAAGCTTTCATCCAACTCGATCACCTTGACTTTAACCCCATCACTCATCACCAGCCGTCTACCCTGCGTGCCATTTACTTCTGGCGCATATTCTTTAACTAACTCATCTACCGTCTGCTGGTCGAAGTATACCGGGATTAGCTCGATATTGGTAAATCCAGCTGCTTCGAGATCAGCGATGTACTCTTTCACATCCAGTGCTCCTGCCACACAGCCTGCCCAGGCACTTAAGCTATCCTTGACCACCTGAGGTAAGGGTCCATCGGTGACAATGTCACTGAGAGCCAGCTTACCACCTGCCTTTAACACACGGAATGCTTCACGGAAGACCTGGGGTTTATCGGGTGAGAGGTTGACCACACAGTTGGAGATGATCACGTCCACCGTGTTATCCGCCACGGGTAGGTGCTCGATCTCGCCCAGGCGGAATTCAACATTCGTGAAGCCCATCTTTGCCTGGTTCGCACGCGCTTTTTCGAGCATCTCGGGGGTCATATCCACCCCGATCACGTAGCCCATCTCACCCACCTTTTTGGCAGCCATGAAGCAATCGATGCCACCACCGGAGCCCAGGTCAAGCACGGTCTGACCAGGTTTCAGCGAGGCCAGGGTGATGGGATCACCGCAGCCCATGGAAAGCCCGGTCACTTCCTCGGGCAGGGTGTCCAGCTCCGAGATGGGATAGAGCTTGCTGGCGGTGAGATCCACCGGTTCTTTCGAGCCGCAGCAACCGGCAGAAGCCTTGGGCTGGAAGCTAGCAGCAGCGTCCCCGTAATGCTGGCGCACTGTGGTGCGGATGTCGGCGGGTTTATCGGATACGCTTGTTTCTGACATGGTTATTCTCCTTTTAACGATTTTTTATATCTTTGATTATTGCTGTTATATGCTTAGATGAATAATTTTGTAATTGCTTGTTAAAGACTGCTTCGTCGCTTAATTCGCTCCTCGCAGTGACACATTACAAATTATATCCATATTTTTCGATTGGTCAATAGGAAGAATGTCATATTAAGCTATTATTTTCGATACTACGGTCATGTTCTTGACATTATTAACGTCTAATGATATCATATATCCATAATTCATCGATAATTTTAGATATGTTTCTCATTAGGATAACCCATGGATAATATGACCTCTACTTTGATCTCGCAGCTGCTGGATAAGGCACTGGAAAACACCCAACCCGAAGAGCGCCTTGCCTTCGTGGAAAAGCTGTTTGCCCAGCTGCCACCGGAAGGCCAGCAGGAGTTCCTGCTCAGCCTGACCCGTACGGTGCTCGATACCGGAACCTGTACACCGGTGCAAAAGATCTTCGACCCAGATTTCATTGAGCCGAGGCTTGTGAATATCTACGCTGCAACATCGGACGATTTTGCCCCCGGGCAGATCTGCTGCCAGGCACTTACCGGGTTTGCTAATGTGGATGGCATGGACGAGAATCAAGTTGTGGTTATCGCCCAGATGTTCAACGGGCTGGCGGACGAGACCCGCGTCAAGATCGTCAAGCTTCTATCAAAGGGTGAGTTCACCGTGGACGAATTGATGGAATTTCTGGATGTCCCCCAGTCCACCACCTCTCACCACCTGCGGGTGCTCAAGGAAGCTAATCTGATCCAGGGGGAAAAGCGAGGCCGAAACATCTACTATTCGCTGGTTAGGCCGGAAGTGGCAGCGGTTGAGGCGCAAGGAGACTGACCTCACCTACATATTTGTTGATGCACAATCAATCCTGTAGGGGCACGATATCTAGCATGCGTCAGCATGATCGTGCCCCACCGTGGGTAAAAGTATATTTTTTTATAACTTGCCTAATAAGCAATTTCAATGATTATCCTCTCCTTCCCAACCCGCTCTCTTGACACGCCCCCAGCCTCATGTATAATCCCATTCAATCGATTACCCAACGACCAGCGCAGAGACGAGTAACCCATCTTCCTATCAGAGAGCCGCCGGATGGTGCGAGGTGGCAGGCACAAAGGTGAAATCCACTCCGCCGGACCCAGGCATGGGTCCAATTGCTCCTGTAGATCCGGAAATCCGCCGGAATAAGGGAGACGGGTGAGCCCGTTAGCGCTCAGCGAAGGCCAGCTTAATCACCCATCTCACGAACGGGTCATTAGGTTGGCGAAATGCAGGTGGCACCACGGGCGCCCCCTCGTCCTGCTGGAGAGGGGGCTTTTTTATTCAACCTTGGAAGCATATTTGGAGGTGCATTATGTTAGACATCAACATCATCCGCGAACAGCCCGATGTAGTGCGTAAGGCCCTGGCAGACCGCCAGATGGAGACCGCCCCCATCGACCAGATCCTTGAGTTGGACCGCCAAAGGCGATTGACTCTCCAGGAGGGCGAGAGCCTAAAAGCCCAGCGCAATGCGGTATCCAAAGAGATTGGGAAAGCAAAAGACCCCGCTGAACGGCAGGCGAAGATCGAAGCCATGCGCCAGGTGGGCGAGCGTATCAGCCAGTTGGACGAGAATTTGCGAAAGATCGAAGACGAGCTGAATGCCATCCTGGCGGGTATCCCCAACCTGCCCGATGAGCGCAGTCCCTTTGGGAAAGATGACAGTGAGAACGTGGTGCTGCGTGGGGTCGGAGACATCCCCGAGTATGATTTCGAGCCCAAGGCACATTGGGACCTAGGCCCGGCACTCGGCATCATCGATTTCGACCAGGGGGTCAAGATCACCGGCTCGCGCTTTTACGTGCTGAGCGGCGCGGGTGCACGCTTGCAACGCGCCCTGATCGCCTGGATGCTCGACCTGCACATCCGCCAGGGATACACCGAAAAGTACACCCCCTTCATGGTCAAGGAACAGACCATGTTCAGCGCGGGGCAGTTGCCGAAGTTCGAGGATAATCTCTACCATGATGTGGAGGATGACCTTTGGATGGTGCCCACTGCGGAGGTGCCTCTCACAGGGCTCCATATGGACGATGAACTGGAAGAAGCCTGTCTGCCGATCTATTACACAGCATACACACCCTGCTTCAGGCGCGAGAAGATAAGCGCCGGGCGGGATGTGCGTGGTATCAAGCGCGGCCACCAGTTCGACAAGGTGGAGATGTATATCTTCTGCAAACCAGAGGAATCGGACCAGATGCTCGAGAAGATGCGTGCCGACGTTGAAGAGACTGCTGCTGAGTTGGGGCTAACCTACCGCGTTAAGCAGCTGTGCACGGGTGACCTGGGCTTCAACGCGCGCATGACCTATGACATCGAGGTGTGGGCACCCGGCTGCAACGAGTGGCTGGAGGTCTCATCAGTATCAAACGTGGGAGACTTCCAGGCACGGCGGGCAAACATCAAATACCGCCCAACCGAGGGCGGTAAGCTGAGATTGGTGCACACGCTGAATGGATCGGGTTTGGGCATGCCGCGCACCTTGATCGCTGTGTTGGAGAACTACCAGCAGGAAGATGGCAGCGTGGTTGTGCCTGATGTTTTGCGTCCATGGATGGGTGGGATCGAAGTGATCCTCCCTGACCCAATATAAGGAATACGTATGCCATTCTGGCTATCTACGACCATTTTTGGGATTACCCTGGTTATCATGCTGGTGGGTTTGTTCGGGTTGATCGTGCCCATTTTCCCCGGTATCACGGTCATCTGGCTGGCTGCACTAGGATATGGGGTGGCGACCGGATTTACCACACTGGGTTGGTGGCTGTTTGCTGTGATCACCATCCTATTCATCACCGGTGCAACCATTGATAACGTTTTGATGAACGCCAAAGCCCGCAAGGCAGGCGCAGCCTGGTCTACGCTGCTTTTAGGGGTGCTGGCGGGCATCCTAGGGACGATCTTCTTCCCGCCATTTGGGGGCTTAATCGCCGCACCACTGGTTGTATTCCTGCTGGAGTATCTGCGCCAGCGTGATTTTAAAAAAGCATTGGCAAGCTTGCGTGGCATGGCAATCGGCTGGGGTTCGGCTTTTGTGGTGCGCTTCCTCATCGGAGCGGCGATGATCGGCATTTGGATGCTGTGGGCGATAAACCGGTAGATGTTTTGGGCGGGTCACGCGCCACCAAAGAAGGTGGCACCTGCCCGCCCCTCCCTGAGGTCATGGCTATCGATCTCGTGGGCAGACACTGTCTGCTCCTGCTTCACTCCGGCTTGAAAAACACCATCCCCACCCCCATTTTCTCCAGCCCCTCACTGGCCCAATACTCGATCAGAGCTGAGCTGTCATCCAGCGCTTCAAACAGCGCTGGAATGGCGCGTTGATCACTAAGCTTTGACAGGGCACGCACCACCTCAATACGTACCAATGGATCCCCTTGTAGCATAATATCCAAAAGCTGTGGGACAACCTCGCTCCCAATTGCCACCAGCGCATCTCCAGCCAGGCGCCTGGTCAGGGCATCACTATCCGAGAGCATTCCAACCAGGGCCAGTGAAGCCTGGGGCGACGGGTTCATGCGCAGGGCCAGCCCGGCACACCAGCGCACACCCATATCCAGGTCGGACAAGGCTTGCACGAGCAGCCCGGGAACGCGTTCATCTCGCGCTTCGGCAAGGGCACGCACCGACCACCAACGTACTTCTGCCTCAGGATGGGAAAGTCTTTTTTCCAAGGCATCCACGGCTTCTGACCCCCAGGCTGCCAGGTGGGATAATGCCTGTTCCGCCTGCTCATCATCCCCGCAGTTCAGCTGTGAGAGCAGCACAGCTAATTCTTTCATATACACCAGTAAATATGTATGTCAATTCAATGAACGAGCTGGGTAATGACTAATCACCCGGAGGCGGGACTGGCAAAGCCTCCACGGAGGTATTGATCCACTTATCGCCTTCGTCAATCAGCATCACCGGGATTTCATCCCGGATGGGGTATTTCCGCCCACAGTCCTGGCAGATGAGCCAGGATTCCTTATAATAATCCAGCAGTCCTTCTTTTTCCCGCACACAATTTGGGCATCGCAGGATATCGAGCAGCTCTTGACTGACCATATTCCCTCCGGTATTCACCAATTATTTTCCAATCACCGGCACGCGATCCTCCAGGCATCCAGCTCCCAGTTCTTCTTCAGGAAATCGAAGTTCAGGGTATTCGCCTGAGGGCAGAAATCTACCGGGTCAAGTTCGTATTCTACCCCAAAAACAGCCTTCCCGGCAGCCACAAAAGGTGAGAGCAAGTCACATTCTGTATAAGTGAAGCACTCTTCGTTAAGTGCCCAATCAAAATAGGGTAGCAGGTCGGCAATTTGTCCCAGGTCGTTCTTCAAACCCACCGAAAGACCCCTGCTATGAGCATGCTCAGCCAGCCAGGTGTTGTACGCCGCCTGGTCAGCATCACTGAGTGGGAAGCCGGTGTCGTTGGCGTAACCGTCTACATTATCCGGCTCCACGCCATCGCAGTTTTTTTGTTCTGCCAGGTCAAGTCGGGCGGACATGACTGGGTCGAGTAGGTCAATCTGGCGGATATCCAGCCAGCGCTCACCAGGCCATTCTGGGAGTGGATTGCCCAATAGTTCCACCGGGAAGCTGTCCTTGTCTGGGCGCCAATCTTCATAAGTGCCAGCGCTGAAGTAACAGACAACCACCCGTCCCTGCGCATGCAGTTGGTCAATCACCTCTTGTTGAGTGTCGAATAGGTCAATATCGTACATTTGTACATCCAGGGATGTGTCGATCGTGCCGCTGAGCTGCCACTGCCAGCTTGTGCCCGGAGGCGGCTGCCACCATTTACCAGCAGATGGTTGAACTGGATGAGTCTCCTGCGTTGGAAGCTCTTTCTGTTCCGACACCCATAAAAATATTACCCCACCAATGACAAAAATTCCGACGGATAAAAGCAAGATCAGGGTGATCCGCTTCCAGCGTCGGAATGAGGTCTTATTCATTGTTTGTTCGATCAGGGCGTTGCAGTTGGCTCAGGTGTAGGTACTTCCGTCCCGGGACCATACTGGAATTTCGCCTGCCAGGGCAGGTAATGGGTGTTAAAGGTGTCCTCATGGAGGATGTTGCCGTCACGATACACCTGGCGGGTCACAGTTACATCAGCTCCATCCACTGCCCAATCCACCTGTTTGATCTCATCTTGCGCAAGTTCAGGGTTCTCTTCATACAATGGGTCTGGTGGTGAGACAATATTCTGCAATCCAGAGGTATTCCAATCTACCGTTCGCCCGTCGGAAGTTGAATAGAACTTCCAGGTAAGCGAGCTGCCTCCCATATACGTCTCCATCAGCAACCAATATGGTGTATCGTTGGTGAAGCGGAAGTCTACTTGCGGGGCAAACACGGTGGCATCCAGACCTGCCAGGCTTTCATCATGTCCACCGCTGGCGGTTTGCTCGTAATAACCTACGCGGTAGGCATGGAACCAACGCTCATCGATCTGATAACCTCCAAAAAAGGCGGTGCGGAACAAGGTGGTGCTCACCTGACAAACACCTCCACCGACTCCCTTGATGGTGCGGTCACCAAAGATGATCAAGGCTTCCGAATAACCCGTATCCAGGCTGATATCCCCCAGGGCATCCGCCATGGAGAAGGATTCCCCGGGTGCCACCAATATGCCGTGGAAGCGGGAGGAGGCTGTAGTGATATTCTGGATGCGCGCAGCACTTGATCCGTAAAAATAGGAGGTATAGGCACTGACGAGCTCAGTGATGCCGAGAGATTCTGCCGTGGCATCATTCGTAACTGCTGGGTTGGTGGTTTGCATAACTATATTAACAGTATGCTGCCCTGCAATGAGCTGTTGGTTGATCTGCTGCAGGCTGGCATCCACGTCTACTGCCCGCCCGATGACTGCAGATTGGATCAGATCCAGCTGGCGGGTATCATCATTAAAAATGAAACTTGCGTTTTGGGGGTTGCGCGCAAGCCCGGGTGAAATATTCATCAGGAAAGTCCTGATCATGTCCGGGTTTAATCCTACCTGATAGCTCTCACCCTGGTCAGTCTGGACACGCTGGATAGACAACATCTGCGCCAGCGCTGCCTGATCAAAGGACCAGGGTCCCGGGTCACCCTGCTCAGCATTGGGGATTTGCAGGGTGAGCGGGGCTGATAAGATTTTACGAGCAAGCTCGGCCTGGGCAGTTGCATCCAGGATTACCGGGGGTGTCTCTTGTACTACCATGGGTACAAGCCCATCCGTCATAGTCTTCAGCTGGCTATCCAAGATGGCGAGGGCGGCATTTACATCCAGGGTTCGCCCAATCTGTCCCGAATTGACCACCACTTCCACCCCACTCACCCCCAATGTAGCTTCGATGATGGGACGGTCGACTTGCTGGGCAATGCCCTGCAGGTAATCCTGGGCAATCCGTTTATCGAAAACGAATACAGGTGCCAAACCAACCCCGGAAGACCAGGCTTGCCAACGATCAGCGAGGCGCTCAGTTGAGCCACCTGCCCTCCCCAGGTTATAGGCTGCCAGGGCAGTCGTCTGGGCATCCAGGGATAGGCCCAGATCGGATGGTTTTGCCGTCCACATGTTCGTCCCTTCCTGGAAGACGATCTTGCCCCGCTGGGGGTAATCCAGGCGCTGGGTTAGCAAGGCAGCCGCTTGCTGAGTGGTCAGTCCGGAGAGGTCAATGCCAATTACAGCTACGCCCGGGTAAATGTGACCATCATATGCATAGCCATACACCCCGGGAATCAAGCCGACCAGCACGACCAGCAATGCAAGACCAATCGTCAATGCCAAAAAAGCCTGACCCAATGGGTTGGTTTTATGGGGTGTGGTGAGCGGGTGAGCCATGCTCGAACGAGAGGTGGTATTGGATACCATAAGTTGATTTTACCAAATAGTCTTGTAGTTCTTATTAGAATTACGACAAAATTGCTAAGAATTGGATGAGTATCTCCAACCAGTGTTTGCCAGGTATGTCCTTAGACGTATAATTACCATGAAGGGTTCCCGCATTTTATTGGTCGTATGCATATCCGATGCATCTCAGAATGGTGAAGAGGAATACTTAACTCAATGAATAGCTTGGCGTTTCTTTTTTTATGTGCACTTCTCTCGCTCCTAACGCGGTAAAAACGGGAAGGCACTGTATAATCATTCTTCATCGCTCATTATTAGCGTTCTTCATCGCTCACAAAAACCGTTCGCGATGCTTCGGGCAAAAGATGCCCTCGATGTGTCGCCTCGTGCTGCTCGGTGCGGGCGGGCATAAGACGCACTCAATGCTACGGATATATAAACCAAGAACACCCAAAACGACATCGTAAGTACCAAAGGAGCAATATATGTACCAATTTTCAACCAACCATAGCATTAGCACGCTGGTCACGCATGTGGGCGAGGATGAGAATCCTCACCACACGCACGTAACCCCAATCTACCAGACTTCCACTTTTAATTTTCCGGATGTTGCCACGGGTGCCGGGATTGTCGCTCGTACGCAGCCCGGGTATTACTATACACGCCTGGGCAACCCCAACCTGGCGCAGCTGGCCCGCAAGATCGCTCTATTGGAAGGGCTTGACTTGATCCGCTCCCATCCGGAATCTGACCCAGATAGCCTTGTGGCTGGGCAGGTCTTCGCCTCGGGCATGGCGGCCATCACCGCTGTATTGCTTTCCTGCCTCAAATCCGGGGATACCATCATTGCCCAGGAAGCGGTCTACGCTGCCACATTCACTTTCCTAAAGGAGGTCGCCCAATCGCTTGGCATCCGGGTTGCCTGGGTACGTGATATCAGCCAACCCGGCTGGGAAGCAGCTTTCAAAGCTAACCCAGGAGCCAAGCTGGCCTATGTTGAGACCCCCGCCAACCCAACGATGGCAGTGGTTGACCTGAAGATGGTGGCAGAGCTTGCCCACCAGCATGGAGCCTGGATGGCAGTCGACAATACCTTTGCTTCCCCCTACTGCCAGCGACCACTCAGCCTGGGGGCAGATATTGTAGCTCACTCCACAACCAAGTTTCTCTCAGGGCATGGAGCCCTCACTGGGGGTGCAGTGGTCAGCTCACATCCCGAGTACATCCATAAATCGCTCTACACTTTCCTAAAAGTATTGGGGGGCATCCCCAGCCCATTTGATACCTGGCTGGCGAACCTGGGCCTCAAGACTTTTGAGTTGCGCATGCAGCGCCATTGTGAGAATACCATGCAAGTAGCCCGATTCCTTGCCACACACCCGGGTGTCGAGGTAGTCCATTATCCCGGGCTGGAAGATGACCCCGGTCACGCAATTGCAGAGCGCCAGATGTATGCCTATGGTGGCATGCTGTCTTTTGAGCTAAAGGGTGGGATGCAGGCAGGTATCCGGCTTATGGAGCGCGTCCGCCTGGCAACTCTGGCTGTGTCATTGGGGAATGTGGACACGCTAATCGAACACCCGGCCAGCATGACCCATGGTCCGGTACCACGCGAAGACCGTTTGAATCAGGGCATCACGGATGGTTTGGTACGCCTGTCTGTGGGCATCGAAAACCTGCCGGACATCCTGGCAGACCTGGAACAGGGACTGTTGTAAATTAAAGGTGATACAGCATATTTCTAATCACAAGTGTAGGCAAATCAAGAGTCGTTTCCAGAATAGAAGGAATTAAAAGCTCTAAATACAATAATATGATTCCTTAAAGGGCAATATTGGGGTTTTGTCGCGGAACATCGCGATATTCTCGTTCGTCTTAATTAATAACCACAACCTAACAGACAACAGGTAATAATTATCTTAGGTTTTCATATGCAGAAAGCCGGGATGATAAATGCCGGGTGTTATAATTCTTTTAAGAGGGTACATTCCCTTCTATATAAGGAGAGAAACCTATGAACTCCTCCCATCGGTCCCGCAAGATGCACGATAAGCCATCGGTTGTAAGCGTAATAGTTATTTTCCTTTCATTAACCATCCTGACCTGGTTGCTTTCGGGATGCAGCAAGAAAACTCCAACCCCCACGATTCCACCCCCACTCCCTTCGGCCACGCCCACAGTGACGCCTACAGCGACGGCACAAATCCTGCCCCCTGCACTGGTGGAAACAGACCCACTCCCTGGGGCTCAAATCACACTTAAAAATCAATTTAGATTTTATTTCAACCAACCTATGGACCATCCCTCCGTCGAGGGTGCGATCAGCATGGTGCCCGCCCTCTCGGGCAGCTTCACCTGGCTTGACGATTCCAGCCTCACCTTCACCCCCGATGCTCCCTTCCTGCCAGGTACTTCCCTGTCGATCAATATCTCCACCAACGCCCAGTCTGCCAAAGGAATGGCACTGCTCGAACCCATCCAGCTTTCTTTTACCACCTATGATTACCTTAGCCTTGTGCAGGGCTTGCCTGCAGTCGATGCCAATGATGTGGACCCCACCTCGGCAATTGTAGCAGCCTTTAACCAACCGGTCGTCGCGCTAGGTGCCGATCCTGGCAGCCTGCCAACCGGGTTCACCCTAACGCCCGCTGTTGATGGGAGCGGTGAATGGATCAACACCAGCACCTATATATTTTATCCTCAGCCGGCAATGTCTGGGGGAGCATCCTACCAGGTGAGCATCAACCCCAAGCTGATCAGCACGGCTGGATCACCATTGGAATCAGCACCAGATTGGTCATTCACTACTGTCCTGCCGCGCCTGGTCTCAGCCCAACCTGCAGAAAGTTCGGTTAACGTTTATCTGGATACGAATGTGCAGCTCAATTTTAGCTATCCAATGGATTCAGCCAGTGTGGAAGCGAATTTCTTATTGCAAGCCCGTGATGGCAGTCCTGTTGAAGGGCAGTCTTCCTGGAATGAAGATTTCACCACTTTCACTTTCACCCCCACTGAGTTATTGCAGCGCGACACCACCTATTGGGTCTCCTTAAGTGCTGAGGCAGCTGCCTTGGGTGGTACCCAGCTAGGCGAGCCAATCAGCCTGTCTTGGAACACCGTGCCGGAGCTCTTCATCTCCGGGAGTGTGCCATCTGAGGGGGGAACAAAGGACATCTACGAGGGCATCCGCATATTCGTTTCCTCCCACCTGTCTAATGACAATATCGATAAATACATCTCCATCAATCCATCCGTCTCAAATCTAAGCTCCTGGATGGATAATGATCAGATGGAGATCTATATATACGGCGGTTTTGACCCCGAGGTCAACTATACACTCACAGTCTCACCGGAACTGACCGACCTGTGGGGCAGTAGTTTGGGGCAGGCCTTCAAGCTGCACTTCCGTACCGGACCGCTCAACCCATCCGTTCAATTCCCTTATACTGGCGACTCCACCTTCCTGACCACTGAAGATACTGGCGTGCTCGCACGGGTGACCAACATATCATCGATCCCACTTTCTGTGGGTACCATGACGACAGCTGACCTGACACAAATGTTCGGCGATAACGGTTATGATTTCCGCCAAAACTTCATACCAAGTGATGCAGAATCCTGGACTTTTTATCCGGAAGTACCTCACAACAAATCCACAACGGTTACCATTCCAATCTCACCGGATGGGAAGCCACGTTCGCCAGGCTTGTACTTTATGCGGATAAAAGAACCTGACACATATGGATATACTAATAGTTTGATCCTGGCGATCAGCCACTACCAGACAACACTTAAACTCAGCCCAACGGATGCCTTCGTCTGGGCAATCGACATGGATACCAATACTCCCGGAGCGAACCTACCAGTCACGGTGTACAACCAGTCTGGGGAGGTGTTGGTGTCTGGTGTCACAGATACAAGTGGTGTGTTCCAGGGACCCATCTCCGCTTACCAGGACCCTTACGATGCATCTTACGTCATGCTGGGGGCACAAGGTGAGGATAATTTTGGTTTCGCGATGTCTCACTGGAACGAAGGGGTCAGTCCGTGGGACTTTAAAGTCCCGTCAGACTATTACCCATCCGGCTTGCTGGCATACGTCTATACTGACCGCCCAATTTACCGCCCTGGAGATACGGTCCATTTCCGTCTGATTGTCAGGCAGGTATCCAATGGGCGCTACTCCCTGCCGGATATCAGCTCTTACAAGTTGGTGCTCAATGACACACTGGGTCAACAGGTTGCCAGCTTTGACTTGCCCCTGTCTGGGTTTGGTAGCGCTCACGGGGAATACAACCTGCCTTCAGGTGCCGTGCCTGGCACCTATGGTCTGCTCAACCCTGATGATTATTCCGGTGTATTCTTCCAGGTGGCTGATTATCGCAAACCGGAGATTAATCTGAAAGTGGCTTTCCAGGCTACCGATGTAATAAGTGGTACGACACTCCTGGCGGAAGTCAATGCGCGCTACTTCTTCGATGCCCCTGCAGGGAATATGCCTATACATTGGGTACTTTATGGACAGGATGCATACTTCAGTATCCCCAACTACCAGGTGGGTCCCGTGGACACCAGCTGGTTGGATGCCTACAACTACCCCTCTGGTATGGGTGGACTTGGCAGCTTCGTTAGTGAGGGGGATGGTCGGACAGACCGAAATGGGTTATTAAACCTGGAGATCCCGGCACCCGCTAACCCTGGGCGGCAACAGTATACGCTTGAGGTGACCATCACCGATGAAAGTGGACTACCTACAAGCGCACGCAGCTCGATTTACGTCAACCCCGCAGAATACTACATTGGAGTCCATCCGGATGCCTGGTCCTACCAGGCAAAATCGGAAGCAGGTTTTGACATCCTGGTGGCGGATTGGGAAGGCAACCCGGCTGGTGAAAGGACGCTTTCTGCCAAATTCCAACGAGTGGTATGGGTGCGGCAAGATCCCTCAACCGATGCGATGGTGTACCAATTCCCTAGCTACGTACCTGAATATACGCCCATTGGCAGCACCAATATCACCACGGATGCGAACGGTGTTGCCCGCCTGGGGTTCACTCCACCCGAGCCAGGCACGTACCAGCTGGATGTCTCAGGCGATGGAACCCTCACCCAGGTCATTGTGTGGGTGGGTGGTGCGGGTCAGGCAGTATGGCCTTCACTACCTAACCAACGTCTGCGCCTGGTACCGGACCAGGATGGATACAAGCCCGGTGATACCGCCCAGATCTTTGTGCCCAATCCCTTTGGCACTACCGCGCTGGGGCTGTTGACCGTCGAACGCGGAACAGTGATGCGTTATCAGCTGCTGGAGTTGGAACCCGGTGGCAGCACCATCCCAGTGGCACTCAGCAACGAGGATGCCCCCAATGTATACATAGCCGTTACCCTGCTGGGACAAGATGAACAGAATTACCCCGACTTCCGCCAGGGTTATGTCAACCTGCCGGTTGACCCATCCTTTGAATACCTCAATATTGATCTGACCAGCCAACCTGTACGGACAGGTCCAGGGGAGCCAGTGACTTTTTCTATGCGCGTCACGGATGCCACTGGCAACCCTGTCCAGGGCGAGTTCTCCCTCTCCGTGGTGGATCTGGCGGTGCTCACCCTGGCGGACCCCAACGCAGAGGATATCTTCACGGCTTTCTACGGGCAGCAACCCCTCAGTGTACGCACAGGCATCAGCCTGGCGGCCTCCGGGCAGCGTTTGCGTTACATGCCGGGTGGAATGGGCGGGGGCGGAGGTGACGGAATGGCTCAGTCCGTCACTCGGGAGGAATTCCCCGATACAGCCTACTGGGATGCCCAGATCGTCACGGATGCCAATGGTGAAGCAAGTGTATCCATGAACTTGCCAGACAGCCTGACCACCTGGCAGGTGTTGGTGCGCGGTCTGACCGAGGAAACCCTGGTGGGTGAAACCCAGCTGGAAATAATCACCACCAAAGATCTGCTCGTGCGACCTGTGACACCCCGCTTCTTGGTGGCGGGGGATCATGCAATGCTGGCCGCCGTGGTACAAAATAACACCTCCCAGGCTCTGCAAGGTAGTGTCACCTTACAAGCCAGCGGCTTTGAATTGGACGACCCAAACCAGGCCACCCAGCCAGTGACCGTTAAGGCAAATAGCCAGACCCGGGTGGAGTGGTGGGGTACGGCTCAGGCTGTGTCCAGTGCAGACCTGGAATTTTCCACACAGGCGGGTAATTTGCAAGATGCTGTGCGAGTCAGCAAAGGCGCCTTACCCGTGTTGCGTTATTCCGCTCCCCAAACATTTGCCACCTCCGGTAGCCTGTCTGAGGGTGGTCAAAAGCTGGAACTCGTCAGCCTGCCCGTCACCTTTGACGCGAACAGTGGTTCACTCAATGTTGAGCTTGACCCATCCCTGGCGGCAGCCATGCTGGATGCTCTGGAGGCGCTCGAAGTCTACCCATATGATTGCACTGAGCCAATCCTTTCTTCCTTCCTGCCTAACCTGGTCACCTATACCACGCTAAAATCCTTCGACATCGACTCCCCCGAACTGAAGGCTAGCCTGGACCGCAACCTTAACCAAAGCCTGGAACACCTGCTTTCACTGCAAAAAGCAGATGGAGGCTGGGCCTGGTGCCAGGGTGGTGATAGTGATTCCTACATCACTGCCTATGTACTTTATGGATTGGCTGGCACCCGGGATGCGGGGATCACGGTCTCGGAAGATGCCATCAACAATGCCCGGAGCTATATTTCTTCCAACCTGATCACCCCCAGTCGGACCACAGAAACCTGGAGCCTCGATCGATTGGCATTTGAAAACTTCGCGCTGGTTCAATCAGGAACCGGTGACCTGACCAGTGCCAACCAGCTTTATGCAGTACGCGATCAGCTTAGCCCTTGGGCGCAAGGGTTCCTGGCACTATCCCTGGACACTTACTCATCTTCAAGCCAACAGATCCCAACTTTGATCTCAGACTTGCAAGCCAGTGCCATTCGTTCAGCCACCGGCGTCCATTGGGAGGCGGAAAATCCAGACTGGCGCAATATGACATCAACCCTGTCCAACTCTGCGATCGTCCTGTATACCCTGGCGCAGCTCGAGCCAGCCTCCACCCTTATCCCAGACGCGGTCAATTATTTAATGTCCAACCGCCAGGCAAGTGGCTGTTGGAGCTCCAGTTACGAAAATTCCTGGATCCTGCTTTCGATGGATGAGGTAATGAAAACGACAGGCGAATTGAACAGCAACTATGCGTTCAGCGCCAACCTGAATGAGACCCAGATTGCCAGTGGACAGGCGGGAGGCGAGACTCAGCTCAACCCGGTGGTTACCAGCCTGCCAATCAGTGACTTGTACCCGCAAGACCCCAACGCATTGGTCATCCAACGCGACCCTGGCACGGGGATGTTATATTACACAGCCGCCTTAAGCGTGTACCGTCCAGTGGAAGATGTTGCTCCACTCGACCGAGGCTTTAGCTTGGCCCGCGCCTATTTCACCCCAGGTGTTGATCTACAAACTGCCACCCCCATTGAGACAACCAAGGTGGGCGATTCACTTACGACCCGCCTGACCATCGTGGTACCCAACGATGTCTACAACTTCGTGGTGGAGGATTACATCCCCGCAGGGACAGAGATCCTGAATACCAGCCTGAAGACGTCTCAGATAGGTGAAAGCGGTGAGCCAGGTCCACTGTATGACCCACGTGCCCCATACAACCAGGGCTGGGGTTGGTGGCTGTTCGACACGGCTCGCATCTACGATGACCATATCAGCTGGACTGCCTCTTACCTGCCTGCCGGTACTTATGAGCTGACTTATACATTAGTCATCCTGCAAGCCGGGGAATACCGTGTCCTGCCCACCCGCGCCTGGATGTTTTACTTCCCCGAAGTCCAGGGTAACAGTGCCGGAGATATTTTAGAGATCAAACCTTAATCCGATGCTTCCCACAGGAGGAAACCTGCGGGAAGCTGGCATTACCGAGTACCATAGCTATGAGCATAAACCACATCCCGCCCTCTCATTATGCACAACGCGCCCTTGCTCATGCTCAACTCCTGGCAAAGAATCCACGCGGCTCAGCTACGCTGGCTGAAAAGCAGGCTGCCGAATATACTCTCGCTGAGCTGAAATCCATGGGGTTTGAAAATGTGAAGATGGAATCTTTCAATGGGCTGCGTTCCATCTGGTTGTTCATCGCCCTCGCATTTGGCCTGGCAGTGGTGGGGCACGCAGCCTTCTGGTTGCTACGTGGGTCAGTAGGTGACTATCCAGCACTGCTTATTACACTGCTTGCCTTTGGCCTGAGTGGTTTCTTGTTGTGGCGAAAATTCACTTTTCGCAACTATCCTTTGAGGAATAATTTACCTCATGCACCAAGCCAGAACGTGGTCGCAGTCATCCCCCCAGTGGGTGAGGTCCATCGCCGGGTGGTGCTCGCGGGTCATTTAGATAGCCACCGCGCTGTTTTCTGGTTTGCTAACGACATCCTGCTCGCCATATTTGCAGTCTCTTCCGTAGTGACCGTATATGGAGTTTACCTGGCAATGCTGGTGTATTTCCTGGCTGTCATTACCCATTTGCAATTCTTTGCCTGGTTCGGATTGGTCCTGGCGCTTTTCCATTTCCTGGGCTGGTTCACAGGCGTAACCGCCGACCTTGGCAGGTATTCTCCTGGGGCTAACGATAATGCTTCATCCGTTGGCACCATCCTGGCTGTCGCTGAACGGCTGAGAAGCCAGCCTCTTCAGAACACTGAAATCTGGCTGGCGTTCACCGGATGCGAAGAATCAGGCTGTGATGGCATGCTTTCCTTGATCAAGGAACATGGGAACGAACTCAGAGAGGCTCTGTTTATAGATTTCGAGATGGTGGGAATTGGCGATAGCCTACGGTATATCCATGAAGAGGGAAACCTGCGTAGGCATCGGATCCCAAAGGAAGTTGAGCTTCTTTTGCAGGAAGTTGGAGAACCATTTGGAATAAAACCAGCCAATACACCACCTGTTGGCGCATTTTCCGAGTGCGGTACCTTATGGGAAAACGGATTCAAGGCTGCCTGCATTTCAGCATATTATCAGAACTCCCTTATCCTGCCTGAATGGCACCGCATGACGGACACCCCCAGCCGCTTGCAGGTGGAAGCCCTGGAGCGGGTCCATGCCCTGGCCTGGGCCCTTCTACAACGTCTCGACCGTCAATGAGCCAGATTTTGATTTACGGTTGTAAGACACACTTTCCAGCGAATAGATCAGCAATGCCAGCCAGATGATACTGAACCCCACCAGTCGTGCGGGCGGAAAAGGTTCTGCGTACACAAAAACACCCAACATGAATTGGAGGGTTGGGGCGATATATTGTATAAAACCGAGCATCGAGAGTGGTATCCGCCTGGCTGAATATCCAAACAACAGCAGTGGGATCGAGGTTACAGGACCCGCTAGGATCAATAACAGGGTCACTCCTCCTCCCTCGTGAACAAATGCACCCACCCCGGATGCTTCCCGGTAGATTAGATAGCCCAAGGCTGGCAGGAACAATACCAACGTTTCCAGGCTGAACCCATGCATGGATTCTAATGGGGCAGTCTTCTTGATCAACCCATACATTCCAAAGGTAAACGCCAAAATCAGAGATATCCATGGCAACGAGCCATAGCTAACCGTCAGGTAAACTACCCCTAACACGGCAAGGATCACTGCGGCTACCTGACCGGAGCGTAGTTTCTCACCCAGAAAAATCACTCCCAATAAAATATTGACCAGCGGGTTGATGAAATAACCCAGGGAAGCCTCAACCACAAAACCGGCGTTCACTGCCCAGATGTAAGTGAACCAGTTTATCGAGAGCAGGATCGCTGCCAGGGTATAGGTTAGCATCATCCTGCGGTTGTGTACTGCTCCCCTTAGCCAATGCCAATCCTTTTTAATGGTCAAAATTGCGGCTACGAACAGCATAGACCAGACCATGCGGTGAACCAGGATTTCAATCGCAGGTACGCCTTCGAGCAACCTCCAATAAATGGGAAACAGCCCCCAAAGGATATATGCGCCGATACCTGCCAGGATGCCCTTATTCATTCTGCACCATCCGAATCCTGACCAGCCAGATAAGTATGAAGCAAATGAACTGCTTGCTCAATTGTCGTATAAGAGCGGATGGTCAGCTGGGGATGAGGGTTTCCCAGGATCATCTTCGATACTTTACAACCCTGCCGGTGAAGGCACAACACATTTTTCCCGAGAGATAGGGCGAAACCGATCTCGTAACCCACGCCATGCGAGGGCGTGCTGACCTCCGCCAGCAGGAAGTCGCATTCTTTGATCCAGGCGACATCGCGGGCATACACTTCCTCAGGGGTCTCCACCCCTTCCAGGCGGATGATTTCAGAGGCGGCCAGCTGTGCTGTAGGCACATGGTGACCATGTTCCTGCAGGGCTGTCACCAAACTTTGGTAGACCAGCTCATCCTGGCGGCCTCCGGTGATCGAACAGGCAAAGTAAACGTTCATGTCAATGCACGCTCACGGCTAAATTGGTTTTCGTAAAGGTTGGTGTATAACCCTCCCTGAGCGAGGAGCTCTCTGTGAGTCCCGCGTTCTACAATCTTACCCCGATCGAATACAAGGATCATATCCGCAGCCAGGATCGTACTCAGGCGATGCGCAATGACAATGCTGGTACGCCCCGTCATCACACGTTTGAGCGCTTCCTGGATAAGGAATTCTGATTCGCTATCCAGGTGGCTGGTTGCTTCATCCAGCACCAGGATGCGGGGGTTTTTAAGGATGACCCTCGCCAATGCCACACGTTGCTTTTCACCTCCACTCAGGCGGTAACCCCGTTCTCCCACAATCGTATCATAACCATCCGGCAGGCTGACGACAAAATCGTGAATATTTGCAGCCCGGGCGGCTGCTTCCAGCTCTGCCAGGGTGGCATCCAGTTTGGCGTACAACAGATTCGTGCGGATGGTATCATGGAACAAGTGGGTCTCCTGGGTAACCATGCCGATCTGGTCTGAAAGCGAATCCAGGCTCACGTTGCGCAGGTCGTGATCATCAAGCAGGATACGTCCCTCGGTTGGGTCATAAAGGCGCGGGATCAGGTAGGTGAGCGTGGTTTTACCTGCGCCGCTTGGTCCTACCAGGGCAACTAGCTGCCCAGGCTGGGCGATGAAACTGACCTGCTCAAGCGCATTCAACCTGGCTTGAGTATGCAAAGTCTCTTCTTCTGGACCAGGGAGATCGCCAACCGGTTTAATTTCTTTGCTTTTCCCGTCCTGAGTCCTCCCCGAGAGGGCTGCATCAACGTTATCCATGCGCCCAAAGCGTTTCACCGAACTGAGCAGGGCTTCTTCATTTACTGTATATCTAAAGGTCACATTCTCGAATGTGAGGGCACCGCGCACATTGGTCAATAAGAGCGCCTCCGCAGCTTCAGCAATGTCTTGTGGCAGGTCGATCACCTCGAAGACCCGCTCAAAGCTGACCACTGAAGTGGCGAAATCCACCGGTGCATTGGTCAGCCCCTGCAGAGCGCCGTATAGAACAGACAGGTATGCCCCAAATGCGACGATCGTGCCGATGGTAAATGCATTTTGCATCACTAAATAGCCACCAATGCCATATACCAATGCCGTCCCGACTGCACTCACCAGACCGATGATGATAAAGAAGACCGCCCCAAGCAGTGCTCGCCGGATGCCGAGATCACGTACCAAAGAAGCGCGATTCTCGAACCGTTTAACTTCTGTCATGGCCCGTCCAAATAGCTTGACCAGCAACGCCCCACCAATATTGAGCGTTTCGTTCATTGTGGCGTTCATCTGTGCATTGGCTTCCATTTGCTGGCGCGATACATCTCGTAGTCTCTCACCCATTTGCCTGGCAGCCAGGATAAAGAGCGGCAGGATGGCAATACTGATCAATGTCAACCGCCATTCCAGGGTAAGCATCACAAACAACACAGCCACAACCTGGACGATATTGGTGATGATGCTCACGATGGTGTTGCTGATGGCGTTCTGAGCGCCCACCACATCATTATTCAGGCGGCTCATCAGCTCACCAAGCTTGGTATTGGTAAAGAAGTGCAATGACATGTGCTGTAAACGGGCATATAAAGCCACCCGCAAGTCATAGATCACACCCTCGCCCACCATGGCATTCAGTCGGCGCTGGATGATGCCAATCGCACCTCCGAGCACGGGGATGAGTAACAATGCCAGCGCCAGGAAGACCAACCGGGTCACGTTGCCCGAGGGAATGGTATTGTCAATCAAATCACGTAAAATCAGCGGTGTCAGTAATGACAACCCAGTGGAGAAGAGTATCAATACCAACATACCAACCAGCTGCCAGCGATACGGTTTGGAGTAACCCATAACACGCCGTAATAACCCAAGGGTGACCTTAGGTTTCTCACCGGTCGAGCTTAAGAATGAAAACCATCCACCACCATGAAATCCCATATTGCCTCAAGTTAAAAAGGAAGGGTTATTATACATCTATTGACGCCTGTGTAAAATTGTGTGATACTTTATACATCAACAGGTGGTATCACCATTATTTCGATGCTATCCCACCATATAGGAGGTGATGTCAGCCATGTCAAGTGATAGTATACGACGCAGCGCTGCGGCATCCCTCCTCCTGATTGGATAAGGATGCTGCAGCGCACCGGAGAGCCGCTTAGTAAGCGGCTCTCCGTGTTTTTATGCGATTTATCTTATTCAG
>Ga0315283_10000424_pt1 | contig 31038 bp, 21 predicted proteins | sample YL17G09_0_MG_FD_204541 | JGI IMG/M metagenome (GOLD analysis project Ga0315283, IMG submission 204541) | Sediment microbial communities from Yellowstone Lake, YNP, Wyoming, USA - YL17G09_0 | ecosystem: Environmental > Aquatic > Freshwater > Lake > Sediment | place: USA: Wyoming | collected...
CTTTTTTCTTTCCAGGGGCCGGCGCCCCTCCTTTTCCCTGTTTTTGGTTGCTTGTCATGCACAGTGCAAGCCTGTGCGTTCATGGAGGGGGGGGGGGGAGAGACCGGGAACCGGTGTTTCCGGGGAGCTCGACGCCTACCTTGGCGGACGCTGGCAGCTGTCTACAAGACGAACGTGATGTTTGTCTGCGCTCCAGCCCGACCCGCACTCCACCACGCCTTCTCCTTCCTGCATCCCCTAGATCAGAAGCTTCTCGATGCTCAGCTTGAGGGCCTGGATCTGGGATTTGAGTTGGGAGCCCTCGTTCGTTGTGACCGAGCAGGCGATGACCTGTCGTTGGATGGGATGAGAGAAAAATGGATGCGAGCGCATGGGTTAGGGTCGTGGGAAGGAGAGCCGGGTCGGGCGTTCCTTTGCTTTTGCTCTCTTGCCCCCTCAACGTACCGGTCGGGACACCCCGCACGCCCGCCCCAGCGCGGCCTTGGATGGCACGAACACATACGGCACGTTCTTGTCTTCCGCTAGGAGGGGCAGGTGGAGCAGGATCTCGATCGGCTCGGTGTCGGCCGCCATGACGACAAACTCGGAAATCCCGCGGTTGAGCGTCTTGGTCGCTGTTGTTGTTTGTGGGGTGGGAGGGAGAAGCGGGTATGAGTCGCGCGTGCGATGCGCAGGGGCACGTGCCCCGTCGACTTCGGTGGCGTAAACCGCGAACCGGGTTGTGGGTCTCCTTGGTCCCGCCCAGAGGAGCTACGCTCAACTAGCCGCCGCCGCCCCGCATTTCCCCTCCTCCTCCTCTTACCTTCGTTCGCGCCCTTGCGCAGCTGCTTGTAGTTGGACGCCTGTTGGACGATGTCCATGATGGTGTTAGACAACTGCGGGTGGTGGGAGGGTGAGAGTGAAGAGGGTGAGAGGGTGTGAGCGCGCGGTGGGGAGAGATAGAGCCGCCGGCGGCTGCCTGCTCGCATCCCTTTTCCATCTTACCTGCGCGTCCGCCAGCGGGTAGGCCTTCGGGTTCACAGCCTCGCCCATGGTTGTTGTGTTGTGTTGTGGTGGGTGAGAGTTCCTTGGCTGATCACAACCCCCGCACGAAACGGCGGAAGAAGGGAGGGAGATAGAGAAGAGAGCGAGAGACGGAAAAAAAAGAGGAGTGAGGCGTGGCCGGCTGCGTTTTTCGCTCGTTCCCTTCCTCAACTCCTCTCACCACTCTCTCTCCATCCACACACACACACACTCACAGCCGCCGCCGTCTTTGACGGCTACCTGATGAAAAAGTCCATCCGACGGGAACGCCTGGGCGGGGCGGCTCTGACCGCCGCCCTGGGCGCGGCCTGGGAGAAGGCGGGCACACGGGTCGACCCGCCCTACGGTGTCAAGAAGGTCGAGAAGAAGCCGGGCGAGTGGTCGGCCGTGCGGACGCCCTTCCCTAAAACACACCCGACGTACAAGGCGTGGGCGGTAAGCGGGGTGCTGGCCGATGCGAAGGAGGCCATCTGCAAGGTGGCGGACACGCCGTTTGACCCCACAACCAAACCACCCGGCACGCCTGGCGGCGCGCCCGTCCCGCCCGTCCCTTATGAACTGCCCGACGGGACGGAGGTGTCGGTGGGGCTGGAACGGTACGCCATTCCGGAGGCCCTCTTCCGGCCGGCCATCCTGTCGGAGGTGTACGGCCTGGGCCCGCCGCACGGCGCGCCGCTAGGCGGGCCGCCCCTGCGGTCGGTCCCCAGCCTCATCCGGGACTGCATCGGCGGGGCGGACGTCGACCTGAAGCGCGAACTCTTCTCGTCCGTCCTCCTGACAGGCGGATCCTCCCTGTTCCCCCAGGTCCGGGACCGTATCGAGCGGGACCTGTTGGACGGCGGGGTCGACGGCAGCGAGGCGTCCTGCACGGCGTCGGGCATCAAGCCAAAAGTCGCGGCGCCCATGAACTCCACGGAACGCCGGTTCGCGGTCTGGATCGGGGGCTCCATCCTGGCCTCCCTGGGCTCCTTCCAGCAGATGTGGCTGAGCCGGGCCGAGTATGACGAGCATGGCAAGAGCCTGATCCACCGGCGGTCGCCTTGATCGACGGTGATGTGAGAGAGGGGATGGGATGGGATGGATGAGGATGGTGCTTGTGCCTGGAGAGTGAGGGAGTGGGCTGTGCGTGTGCGCGTGGTTTTGGGGTGAGAGAGATGCGCGGCCGCGCGTGCGTGTCGCTCGGTCCACACAGCGCGTGCACGTGCTGGGGACCGTGTGGAGTGAGTGTGCAAAATGCGTTTTGTCTCATTTTCAACCCACCCCCTCCCTTTCCATCACACTTCCGGCACGGCCACCGCCGCCACGCCCGCCGACGCGTCCCGATAAAACGCGCGCCGCATGGGATCCAACTCTTCGAGTTCGGCGTACAGCGGGGCGGCGGCGGTGAGGCGTGTTTTGCCACCATCACCAGCAGCAGGAGGAGCAGCACCCCCACCCCTCTTCTCCCGCTCCACCAGCCCCGCCAGCCCCGCCCGGGCGTCCGCCAGATGGGCCTGCGCCAGCAGGGGCCACTTGCACAGGGTCCGGTCCGGCTCGGCGGCCAGGAGTTCCTCGCAAGCCGCGACGTCCGCGGCCAGGGCGGCATCCGCTGCCGCGACTGCTGCTTCCTTCTCCGCGCTGGTGGTCGTTGCCTGCCTCCCCACCGCCGCCCGGGCGCCCGCCACCACGTGGCCGACCAGCCAGCGGTGGTAAAACCAGGCGGCCTGGTCGGTCGGGTCCGTGAAGGTGGCAGACCGGACCAGGGCGCACTCGGCGGCGAGGACGGCAGGTGGGAGGATGGTTGGGGCGTGGGCGGAGGTTGAGGTCGGGGTTGGGGCGGCACCTTCGTCACCACCCATCGGCGCCCCCTGTCCACCCTCACCAGACAACAGTGCGTTCAGGGTGGTGGGGGGCGGCGGCGCATCACCACCACCACCACCAGCACCATCCCCACCTCCTCCTGCTTGCACCACCCGCACCAGCAGGGCCGACCTGGCGTGCCAGGCCGAATAGTTTGAAAAGTCGGCCTCGATGCGCTTCCCCGTCGCGGCCAGCTGCTCGCCCGCCGGCACGCCCGCCAGATCACACACCCACCCCCGGTACGCCCAGGCGTGGAAGTTGCGGGCGTCCAGGTCGAGCAGGGCGTCAACCAGGCGGACCTCGGCCGCTAAGGAGGTCAGCCGGTAGCCGACCACCCACCGCCGGGCATGCCAGGCCGCGTACGATTTTGGGTTGCGGCGCAGCGCCTTCTCAGTCAAGGCCAGCTCCGCCTCAGCCGCGGCCACGCCGTCCGCCCCTCCCGCAGCCAGCGCCCCTCCCAACGCCTCCCGCCGGAAGTTCCAGGCCGTGTACGCTTCCGGGTTGTGTTCCAGCAGGGTGGCGGCCAGGGTGAGGGAGGTCGGGTCCGGCGCTGCGGACCTCCGGGTCAGGACCTCCTCGTTCAGGCGGGTCAGGAGGGCGAGCTGGTGATGGGCGTGAGGGCGGAGAGATGATGATGATGATGATGATGAGGTGATGAGGAGGAGGGAGGGCGGGTTGAGAAGAGAACGAGCGCGCCCCCTTCTTTCTGCTCTTTTTTCTTACCCGCTGTTTGGCGGCCTTGGCTTTCTCCGGGTCGACCGCCTGGCCGGGGACGGGACGCGGACGGCCGTGCATGCTGGGCGGCTTAAGAGAGATCACGCCCCCACACGGCTAGCTCGCTAGCTCTTAATTAAAGAGCAGAGAGCGAAAGCAATAAGCAAGACTGAAGCGCACACAATCCTCAAGTTTGCCTACTCTCTCTCTCTTTCATTGCGTCGCGCCCGACCTCTCTGCCTCCCGCGCGCGTGCGTGGGCATGCACAAATCCGCCCTCAGGACTGGACCCCGCGGCGGGAGTCGGCTGACCCGGGCGCCGCCCCGCGTTTCCACACGCCGCCCCGCGGTCGCGATGGCGTCGCCTCCAACAACCTCAACCGCTGCCTCCTCCTCCACCACCAAGCCTGTCTTCGCCTTGGACTTTGACGGCGTGTCCTGCGACTCGGTCGGCGAGTCGGCGGCCTCGGCCTGGGTGGCCTCCGAGCGCATGTGGCCGGCCCTGTTTGACGACCCGGCCGTCCAGGCGAAGAAGGCCGGCGTGCTCGCGTCCATGCGGACTGCCCGGCCCGTCATCGAGACGGGCTATGAAAACCTGGTCCAGGTCCGGTGCCTGGTGGAGGGGGTGCGCGCGGAGGAGATGCTGGCGGACTGGCCCGGCATGCTGGCGGCCCGGATGGCCGACTGGAAGCTGGACCGGGCGGACGTGAGTAGTAAAAAAGGAGAGATGATGAGAGAAGGGGGGGGGGGGGCGGGGCGCGAGCGGGCTCTTCCGCGCACTCACACTCCGCTCTCCTTCCCCCCCTCTCTTTAGCTCGTCCGCCGGTTCGGGGACGTCCGGGATGAGTGGATGGCCCGCGACCTAGCAGGCTGGCTGGGCGCCAACACCTTCTACCCGGGCGCGCCCGAAGCGTTGGCGGCCCTGAAGGCGCGGGGCGAGGCATTCATCGTGACCACCAAGCAAGCCCGCTTCACGGCGGCCCTGCTGGCGGGCCAGGCGGGCGTCCCCTTCCCCGACGACCGCATCTTCTCGCAGACCGTGTCGGGCGAGCCCAAGAGCAAAGTCCTGTTGAAACTAGAGGCTGAGCACCCGAACGCGGCCGGCCTCTATTTCGTGGAGGACAAGCTGGCCACCCTGGAAAAGGTGGCTGGGGAGGCGAGTTGTGGCAAGTGGCAGCTCTTCCTGGTGGATTGGGGGTACAACACGGAGGCTGAGAGGGCGCGGGCGAGGGGGCGGAGCGATGGAAGAATCAAAGTTATTGGGGTGGCCGAGCTGGCGGGGCTTGGGCTGGGCTGGGTGAGTGAATGAATTAATTGGAAAAAAAGTGAGCAGCAAAGCAGTAAGCAGCCAGGCGGCGCCGCCCTCCCTTCATTGTCTAGCCAGCCGGTGTGTTTCTCCTCATAAAAATGGCCGCCTAAGCCCGCCCGGTGGTCTCCACCGGCAGCCTTTTCTGCACACATAAAAAGCATACGCCCCGCCCGCTCCAAATACACAGGTGCGTGGTGAGATTGAGAACGTGGGGAGGCGCGCGGCGCGGCCCACACACACCACCGGGCAGAGTCCCATGCGGTGGTTGGCCGGTGAGAGCTTGACCCGGCCGCCACGACGCGGGCGCTCCCCGCATTGCCCCCTCAGGCCCCACGCTGATAAATAGACCATGTATACATGCTCTGAGTGTGTGAGATGGCGGGTTGGTGGCCTCCTCCCTGCCGTGGCGTCGCCGGTCGACCCTCTCGGAGGGGCCAATTTCGTGGGCCGGCCAATTCGCCTCCCCCATTTCACCGGCCACCGCGCCCCCACGGAGCCTCCTACTCCCCGGTCTAGCACACCCTCGCATGAGCCAGACTAGTGGAGAGTCCTGGAGCGTAGATTGTATCCCAAAATGCGCCCTCTCACCTCACTAAATCCCGTCCCACTACTCTCCCAGCGGCCGCGCGCGCCCCCCCCCCCCTCTGGCCTGCCCCTTTCTTCTCTCACCTGCCTGCTGCCCGCTCTCCTCCTCCGCCCGCCATGATGGACGTCGACCCAACCTCCACCACCACCACCCCCCTCCCCGGCACGCCCGGGGACAGTATCCGCTTGACCCGGGATTGTAAGACCCCGCGCACGGTGGTCGTGACGGACCTGTGCCCGGCGGGCATGGAGCGGGGGCTCTGGTAAGGAACGGGAGAGGAGAGATCTCTCGACCTGCAGTCCAGCCTCTGTTTTTTTGGAGACGCGCCCGCACGCCCCTTTCCACCCCGGCCAAGGCATCTCTTGTGCTCTCCAACCTGGGCCCGGGGTTCGACGAAAAATGGAATGGAGTGGCGCGCGAGCCGGCTAAAGCAAACACGCCCTCTCTATTTTTCTCTCATCACCCCCTCACCCCCCGACCTCTCTCACCCTTCCTCCATTTGTCCTCCTCCTCTTTTTGTTTTAGGCGCGTCGAGGACTACGACCTCCACAAGCAGCTTTACAAGGGCAAGGCATCCCTCCTGTACGCGGCCACCTGCCGGGCCACCAAGGCACGGGTCGCCCTGAAACTGTACCGCAAGGCCCGCCTGTCGGAGCTGAACTGGGCGCAGGTCGAGCGCGAGGTCCGCCTCCACTCGGCGCTCGTCCACCCGCACATCGTCGCCCTGTACGCGGCCTTCGAGGATGCGGATCACGTGTACCTAGCCCAAGAGTTTGCGGGTGGGGGCGACCTGTACGAGGAGCTGAAACGGTCGGGGGGGGCCATGGCCGAGGCCCGCGTCGCGGCGGCCGTCATCGCGCCCGCCCTGGCGGCCGTCCGCTACCTCCACTTCCTGGGCGTCATCCACCGGGACATCAAGCCCGAAAATATCTTGCTCGCCTCCCCGCACCTGCCCCTGGACGGGACGGGGGGCGACGCCGGCGGCACGGGGGCCTGCCTGTCCGCGCCCGGCCTGGTCGTCAAGCTGGCCGATTTCGGGCTGTCCATCAACCACCGGGTCGAGCGCCCCGTCACCCGGGCGGGCACGCTCGACTACATGGCGCCCGAAGTCCTGGTCTGCCCGGAGAAGGCCCGCCCGGAGGACAACAAGGAGAAGGCCGTGCTGGAGTACGACCCCTCCATCGACGTATGGGCCCTGGGCGTGCTGGCCTACGAGCTAGTCTCCGGCCGGCCCCCCTTTGAGCGCGCGACCCGGGCGGAGACGTGTGACTGCATCATGTACCGCCGCCCCTCCTTCCCCGCCTGGATGAGTGCGGGCCTGGTCGCGTACGTGTCATCCTCCTGCTCCAAGAGCGCGCGCAAGCGCCCCGGCGCGGTGGACATGGCGCACCACCCGTGGGTGGCCAGCCACGCGCTGCCGCCTGCTGCAGCTGCCGCCGCCGGCGCGCGCGCTGCCGCTCACCTGCCGGCGCCCATGTCCCTGGACGCCCCGCCCACGCCGTCGTCGGGCAAGGTCGGGGGCAGCGTGGACTCGCCCTTGGCGGGGAGCGGCATTGCGGCGCACCACTCGGGCCCCTCGGCTGCCGCAGCCTCGGCTGCTGCTGCGGCCGCGGCCGCGCACGACGCCCCGCTCTCGTCCGTCCTGTCGTGGGCGGGCTCGTCCGTCAAGTCCTTGTCCCGGCGCCTGCTGGGCTCGTCCTCCGCGGCGGCGCCCTCCGCGGCGGCGGCAGGAGGGGCGGATGCTTCCTCCCCCCCGCCGGCCCACCACCGCCTGGGCACCAGCGGCGCCGGGCGGGCCGCGGCTGCTGGCCCGGCCCAACCCCTCCCTGTCTCGCCCAGCGGTGCGGCTGGGGCAGCGGCCGCGGCAGCTGCCGCCGCCCAGCAGCAGCAGCACCGGGCGGCCGCCATGCAGCGCCAGGCGTCAGCTGCCGCGCTGGCGGCCTCCCAGCAGCTGCACGCGGCGGCCAGCGCGCCCGCCGGATCGGCCTCCCTGGCCGCCACCTTTGACGCGGCGGCCGCGGCTGTCGCGGCCCACCAGCAGGTGTCTGCGGGCGGCCGCGGCCCCCTCCAGGCGGGCGCGCCCTCCATGGGCGCGGCGCCGCCCCCGTCCTCCCTGCCCCGCCCCCCCGTAGCGTCTCCCTTTTTGGTGGCTCCCCCTCACCCGGGCGCCGCGTCCGCGCCGTCCTCGCCCTTTGCGGCGGCGGCGGGGTCGCCCATGGCGGCGGAGGGCGGCGGCGGGATCAAGGCCTTCCGGTCTGTGCCCGCCCTGGCCGGCCCGTCCGGCTCGGCGCCGGCCTCCCCGCAGGCGGCGATGGCGGCGGCCGCCGCTGCGGCGGCGGCTGCGGCCCAGGCGCACGCCCTGCCCCCCGCCGGCACGGCCGCGGGCGGCGGCGCCAATGGCGCCCGCCTGGCTGCCTGGCGCCGGCGGGTCGCATCGGGCACGGCCCCGCCCGGCGCCGGCTTCTCCACCATGGGCTCCGGCGGCCTGGGCGGGCCCGCCTCCTCGGGAGACCTGTGTGACACGCCCTGCCGCCCGGGCGTCGTCTTTCCGTCGGGGCGGGGGCGGGGCGGGGCCCGGACGGCCGACGCGGTCGCGGCCGCGCGCGCGGCCGCGGTGGCCAAGGGCGGGGCCTCCCTCGCCTCCTCCGCTTCCTCGGCCCTGGACGACAAGGTGGCGGCGGCGGCGGCAGGGCTGACCAGGGGCCCTGCTGCAAAGCGATCTCTCTCCCAGCAGCTGGCCGGGGCGGGCGTGGCTGGGCAAGAACAACACCACTGAACGGGCGTGTGTGGTGTGCGGGGGGTCGAGAGTGTGGGGTGAGTGATTTTGGCGCTGCGCTGTTTTTTACTCGCTTCCTCTGCGGGCGTGATTGGGGGTGAGAGGTGATGGTTGGCGGGGTGCGGTTGGTGAGTGGTGGCGCGCGTGGAAAATATCAAATTTTGTGAGCGGGTGTTGAAGGGGCGAGGGGCGGGGCGGGGGGATGGATGGATGGATGGATGGATGGAGAGAGAGCGGCCTCGGCATCACACACGCCCAACCTGCGCGCGCGCGCCTCCTGCTCTTCCTCTCTCTCTTTCTCCCTCTCTTCCTGTAAAGTCCTCCTGTAAAAGTCCCCACCGCCTCATCCAATTCAAACCCAAAACATGCACTTCACGCACCCCCACCCGCACGTTTCCGCTCCCCGCCTGCGATGACCGCCTCCCGCAGCCGGTTCATCGCCAGGTCGACCACGCCCGCCGCATCCACCGCCGTCGCCACCCGGGCCCGGGGCCGACCCACCCACGCATTGGGCGGCGGGTGGTCGGCGGGTGGCAGGCCATTCCCATCATCCGTGCCCCGGCAGGACAGCCCGCCCCCACCCCGCCCCCAGTCTTTCTCACCCGCATCCATAATCGTCGCGCCCCGGGTCGGCCCGCCGCCCGTATCCACCACCACCGCCCCCCTGCCCCAGGTGAACAGATCAGGCGCCAGCACGGCGACCAAGGCGGCCGGGTCGTGCAGGAACATGCCGTCGTGGCCGTAGGCGGAATGGTGGTACTGCATGAAAAAGGACACAGCGCTCGCCAGGAAGTCCGCGATGGGCCGGCCGGGGGCCGGAATGGCGTCCGCCCAGGCCGTGAAGGCGGACCGGGAGACGCAGCAGGCGTGGGTGACGTCCAGGCCGACCAAAGACACGCGCGCGCCCGGCGTGGCCAGGACGGCGTCCGCGGCTTCGGGGTCGCCCAACATGTTTGCTTCTGCGGCTGGGTTGACGTTGCCGTTGCGGAAGAAGGCGCCGCCCAGGGCGACGACGTCCAGGGCGGGTGGCACATCCGGGCCGGCCGCATAGGCCAAGGCCACATTGGTGAGCGGGCCCAGGGCCAGCACGGTCACGGCGCCCGGGTGGGCGCGGGCGGCCGCCGCAATGAAGGCGGCCGCGCTCTCAGGCATAGGCGAGCCCGCCTCGGCCGGGGGCTGCGGGTGCGTGTTCCCAAACCCGTCCTTCCCGTGCACAAAGTCCGCGATCCGCAACTTGGCCCGCCCATTCAGCATGGTCGGCGACCCCGCGGCGACTGGCAGCGGCTGCCCGTCAGGCCGCCGCCCCTCCCCACCACCACCACCCATCAGGCCGACCAGGTCGAGGAGCGTAAAGATGTTTTGCGTGGCTTTGGCGGTCGTCACATTTCCAAACGTGGAGGTCAGGCCGATGATCTCCACTTCAGGGGAGGCGAGGGCGGCCAGGATGGCGAGGGTGTCGTCTGTGGAGGGAGAGGCGGAAGAGAAATGAGAGGGGAGAGCGCTGGGGAGGTTGAGAAGCGAGTAAGCGCGGCCATTGGCTTTCTCTCTTTCTTTCTCTCTTCCCTCACCGATGCCGGGGTCCGTGTCGATGATGAGCTTCCGTGGAGGACGTGGAGGGACCATGGCTGAGTGGCTGAGTCGGCGTGGGTGGGCTGTGGGCGGGCGCGTTGACGCGCCTGGGTCTGTCGGGCGGAATAAAGAAGCTGGACCAAAACCCGCGTGGCGGAATGAAGAAGGGGCGCGCGGTCCCTGCTTCACACACACCGTTGACCACGCCCCTTTTTCATGGCCCTCTCCCCGGCCCGCCCGGGCGCCGGCCGGCCGCCCACCCCCTCCCATGTAGATCTGGTCGCCATCACCCGGGCCTACATCGACCGCGCCCTCGGCGGCGTGCCCGGCATGAAGGCCCTGCTCCTGGACGCGGACACTGCGCGGGCGGTCTCGCTCGCGGCCTCCCAGACCGACATTCTCGGGAAGGAGGTCTACTTGGTGGAGCGCCTGGATGAGGGGGGCGGGGGCGGAGGGGACCCCCTGCACCACCTGCAGGTACAAGGAAGGAGAGCGAGAGGCGGCGGCGGCGTGGGGAGGGGGAGAGCGCGCACGCCGCGCATCCCACTCCATTCGCTCTTCCTCAACCTAACCTGCCATGCATCCATCCCCATCCATCCATCCATCATCTCTCCATCCCCTCCATCTCCAGGCTGTCTGCATTCTCCGCCCCACCCGCCCCAACATCGCTGCCCTGCGCCGCGCCCTCCGCTCCGGCGGCGGCCCGGGAGGCCCCGGCCCCCGCTTCGGGTCCTACCACCTTGTCTTCACCAACAGGGTCGGGGATGGCGGCCTCCAGGACCTGGCCGACGCGGACGGGGCCCCGCCGACGGGCCGGGGGCGGGTGGCCACCGTCACGGAGGCCTTTGCCGACTTTGAAGCCCTCGACCCGCACCATTTTGCGGTCCCCGTCCCCAAACCGTCCGCTCTCCTCCAGCCCCTGGCCTGGGATTTTGGCGCCTCGACTGAAGGCCTGGGCCGCGCCTGCGACGGCCTGGCCGCCGTCCTGCTGTCTCTACGCCGCCGGTTCACGGTGCGGTACCGGAAAGGGTCGGAGCCGGCGGCCCGGCTGGCGGCTTCGCTGGCAGCCCTGGCAGACGGCGAGGAGCGCGCCCTGTTTAGTTTTGGGGCCCCGCCAGGCGAGCCGCCGCCGCTCTGCCTGGTCCTGGACCGCCGGGACGACCCGGTCACCCCGCTCCTCCTGCCCTGGACTTACCAGGCCATGGCGCACGAGCTGGTGGGCCTGGACTGCAACCGGGCCGCCCTGCCACCCACGAGAGCAGGCGCCCCGCCCCAGGAACTGGTCCTCTCCACCCGCCAGGACCCTTTCTTCGCGGCGCACGCGGCCTCCAATTTCGGAGACGCCGGCACGGCGGTGCGGGCCCTGGTGGACGAGTTTGCGCGCTCATCCGCGGGCGCGGCCAACCTGTCCACCATCGAACAGATGCAGGCCGCGGTGGAATCGTACGGCGAGCTCTCCGCGGCCCAGGCGGCGGCCGCCAAGCACGTCGGCCTGCTGGGCGAGCTGTCCCGGGCCGTCAACGAGCGCGGCCTGATGGACGTATCCGCGGTCGAGCAGGATGTGGCATGCGGTAGCAGCGCCGCGACCACGCACGCGGACGCGGTGCGTGGGCTGCTAGCCGACGCGCGCCCGTCCCCTGCTGACAAGGTGCGGGCCGTCTGCCTGTTTGCCCTCCGCTACGAGCGCGGGGATGCGGGCGCCAAGGCCGCCACCGCCGACCTGGTCTCCCGCCTCGCCGACTCGCCGGGCGTCCCCCGGTCCGCCGCGGCCGTCGTTGGCGTCCTCTTGCGCCATGCGGGCGCCGCCCGCCGGGCGGGCGACCTGTTTTCGGACGCTTCCCTCTCCGCCCGCCTATCCGCCGCCGCCCGGGCCGCGACGACCAGCCTGCGCGGCGTGGACAACGTGTACACCCAGCACACGCCGGCGCTGGTGGGCCTGTTGGACGCGGTCCTGAAGGGCCGGCTGAAGGAGGGCGAGTGGCCCATCGCGGGCAGCGAGGCGGGGCCGCCTGCGGGTGGCGGTGGTGGCGGCGTGGGCGGTAGCCCCACGCCGGGCGCGCCCAACGGTGATGCTCCGCCCTCTGCTGCCGCCGTACCCCGCCTGGTCGTCGTCTTCATCGTCGGCGGCACCACTTATCAAGAGGCGGCGGCGGTGGCGGCCCTGAACGCGGGCGGGGGCCCGGGCGGGCCGCGCGTGATCCTGGGAGGGACGGGCGTGCTCAACAGCCGGGCCTTCCTAGACGCCTGGGGCGCGGTCGGGGATGCAGAGCGGGCGCACGTGTAATTCTACGAATTCGGGAGTTGAAGTCGACGACAGAAAGAAAGAGGCGATGAAAGCGCGAGGCGTGCGCCGTGGTTCTGCCTGGTGGTTTTTCTTCTTTTTAACAAAGCTTCCTCTCATTTCTCTCTATTTCTACGCCATCGATGATCGCGTCCATGCTGCTACACGCGTGTATGTATGTGGGCATGGCTAGTGCGGCCCGACCGGCCCGGGCGTTCGGCATTCAGTTGTTGAAGCGCAGCCCGAATTTGGAGCCGCCCACCCCGCCCTGGCCCCGCACGTCCGCCCGCCCCGTCCCAGGGCCCAGGGCAAACGTTTTCTTGGCTTCCACGCCCCCGCCGCCGGCATGCCCCGCAAAGCCTGTGCCGCCCGACCGCAGCGGAATCACATCCTCCGGGTGCCGCACCGCAGTCCCGCCCAGCCGCCCGTCCGGCTTGACGCACGCGTCGTAGGTGGCTTTGAGCATGACGTCGCCCGTCGGCTTGATGAGGACCAACGCGGACGCGTTGGTCAGGGGGTCCCGGGTGATGGGGTCAACGGCAAAGGGGGCGTCCCGGCCTTCTTCTTCAACCTCATGAGGTTTGCCTGGGCCACCAGCCCCGCCCTCTCCTTCCTCCTCTTCTTCCTTCACGTCCCGGGTGAAGCGGACGGCAATCAATTCCTTCATGCGCAGGGGCCTGCCCGACGCGGGGCACCGGGTGAGCGTGTCGGGCTTGGGCCCCCGCACGGCCGGCGCTTCGGGCGCGTTGGCCGCGGTCACCCCCCAGTTGGCCCGCAGGCCGGCTGCCCGCTCCCGGTTGGAGGCGATGGCCGAGACGGAGGTCAACCGCTTGGGAGCGCCATCCGCGGCCGCGTCCGCCTTGACCGCGTCCCGGATGGACGCCGCCAGCGCGTCCGACGCGCCGGCCGTCGCCTGGCGCTCAAAGGCCAGGAGCGTGGCCGACCGGTCTGCCGCCGCGGCGGCCGCTTCTTTACCCACCTCCGCCGCGCCGGCGGCCTCCCAGGCAGCCAGGCGACGTTTGGCCTCCTGCTTCTGATCTAGAAGGCACTTCAGGATGGCTTCCTTGGAGTAGAGGTAACCGGCGGGCGTGGCGACGGGATCCTGGGTGGAATGAGGAGGGTGGCAAGGGAGGAGGTGTTGAGGAGGGGCAGGTGTTTTGAGTATGTGCCACCGCTGCCTCTCCTTTCTTTCGCACACACGCTCACCACGACCGGCTGCAGGGTCAGGCGGCAGTCATAGTAGTTGCCTAGGGAGTCCTGAGGTCGTAGAGAGATGGAGAGAGAGAGAGTCCGTGAGAGGCACGGAAGAATTGACGGGCGCCACCACCCCTTCGTCCCTCCTCCCCCCCTGCTTACCTTGCCAAGCCGCTCCTTGACCGTCCCGTAACCCAGGGCCCGGCGCTCATGGTAGGTCAGGGCTTCCGCGCCCATGGTGCCCGCATTCTTGGAGTGGCGGCCCATGTTGCGGATGAACAAAAAGGTGAAAGAAGCAGAAATGAGACACACCCGAGTTTCTTGCGCTGCCCGCCTTCTTCATCCAGAGAGAGCGCGCCCCACGCACGCCCTTTCTCTCTCTTCCGACCCTCCCTGCATGCCTGGTAGTGGTTTCAGCACCGGCACGGTCGCACGGTGAGGCAGATAAGGGCTGGCGCGAGAGGAGAGCAGGCGCGCAAAAAAAACGCTGCGTTGATCTTTTTTCATCCCCCATTCGCTCTCCCTCCCTTTCCAGTGCCGTCGCGGTCGCCGCCGTCGCCCTGGGCAGCAAGGCCGGAACCATCGCCAAGTCAGGAGGACTTCTATCGAAGCTCGGGCTGCTGGGAAGTGCGGGTGCAGCGACGTGGGCCGCGACCTCGACGACGAGTGAACGGGCGGCGCACCCCCCGCCTCCAAACGAGCGTCCTGCTGCTGCAGCTCCGGCTCCGGCCGAGACCGCCGCACCGCGCTAGATTACCGAGAAACACGCACACACAGACACACAGACACTCGAGCGAGAAATGCCAAGTCAGCACACTCCTGGCCGGGCGGTGGCCCTCCTCGCCGTGCTCTCCCTCTTCCTCCTGCTCTCCGCACGCGCCGCGGACGAGACTGCCTGGACGAAAGCCTCCTGGGCGACGCCCGCCTTCCGCCTGCCCTTCCCCGCGGACAGGCTGGGGGTGGGTGTGGCGGGTGGGGGCGGCGAGGGTAAGGGCGACGACGACGCCCAGGCGGTGGTGCCCTCCTCTCTCTCGCCTCCAGCCCCACCAGGCGGAAGTGGTGGCCGCGTATCGTCCTCGCTGGGCGGGCCTGCTGGGCTGTGGGGCGCGCCCGCTGCCGCCGTTCTTCCGCCCGACACCACCCCACCCCCCTGGGCCGCCCTGCACACGGCCGCCGTCACCGCCGCGCCTGCCTTGGCCTGCGACGTCTGCCTGGCCTTGGCGGAGCGGGCCTGGGAGGCGGGCGTGGCCTGGGTCGGGACGGAGGGCGGGGTCCCACCTGCTGCTCACAGGGTCGCGCGATTCATGCGGGCGGCCTGTGATGGCGGGACGGGCCCGCCGGGCGGGGCGACGCCGTTAGGCGTGGCGCCCAAAGCCGCGCTGGCGGTGGCCGGGTTGAAGGAGGAGGCGGGCGGGCGGTGGGTGCGGGCTGTGCGGCCCGCCCCCGCTGCTCCAACCACCCCCCCTCAGCCACCCACCCCTCTCGAAGCGGCGGCCGCCCGCCAGGCATGCCTGACCCTGACCGACAGCCCACCCCCACCCCTGCCCGGCCCCGGCCCCGGCGGCGGCGGCGCCGCCTACGCCCACCACGGCCCGCCCGCTGCGGCGGTGCTGACGGCGACCACGCCTTTGCCTGCGCCTGCGGCCGCAGTAGCCGACGCGCTCGCCGCCCTGGCCCGCCGCACCGTGTCCACCCACGCCGCCGCCGGCCGGCCCCTGCCCCGCCCCACCCGCCCACCCGCCACCCCTCGCACCCCGCCCCCGCCGCGGCCGGGTAAGGCGCCCGCCTGCGCTGACTACCACCCGGAATGCCCCGCCTGGGCCGCGCGTGGGGAGTGCGAGCGCAACGTCCGCTACATGTGCGGCGACCTGGCCTTGGACGGCGACCGCCCGCCGCCACCCCCACCGGGAAGCGGCGATGGCGGGGGTGGGGGTGGGGGCAGGGCGCGGGACGGGCCCACGCACTGGCGGGGGCACTGCCGCCTGTCGTGCGGGCTGTGCGCGCCGCCGCCAGACGCCCTGCCCCGCCCGCTGGAGGGCGAGCCGGGCGTGGCCCTGGGCGTGGCGACGGCGTCCCTGCGGACGGCGGCCCTGCTCCGTGCCTGCGTGGCAGCCCCGCCTTGTGGCGGGTCCACCGCAGACGCGGCGGTCGCGAAGGCCGCCCTGGCGGCGGTGGCGGGCGGGGCGGGGATGGCAGGCGCGGCCCTGCCGCAGCGAGCCCAGGCGGCGGCGGCGGCGCCGCCCACGCCGCCCTCTCCCCCCGCCCCCTCTCTTTCGGTGGGCCCCTTCCAGGGCAAGTGTTTCCTGGTCCCCGCCGGCTACTGGACGTTTGAGGCCTGCCCCGGCGTGTCCGCACGCCAGGCGCACTACGGCGGCGGGGGCGCGAGCGATGGGCAGGCGTCCGTGGCGGGTGGGCAGCCCGGGCCCGGCCCCTCGCACAGCCTGGGCGCTCCGGCTGGGTCCGTCAACGGTGGCCTGCCCCAAACCCTGCCCGCCTCTGACCTGCCCCCCGACCTGGCCGACCGGGGCGTGGCCGTCCGCTACGTGAGCGAGGCGTTCGTCGGCGGGGACGCGTGCGAGGGTGGTGGCGGGGGTGGCCCGGGAGCGCCCGCCGCCGTCGTCGCCCGGTCCGCCGAGCTCCGCCTCGCCTGCCCGCCCGACGCCCTGGTCCGGGCGACCGTGGCGGAGCCGGAGACGTGCCGTTACGTGCTGACCCTGTTCCACCCGGACGCGTGCGAGCTGACCGACGGAAAAGAGGAGGGCGGGGGTGGGGTGGTTGCAGCAGGGGAGGAAGAAGAGCAGCAGGAGGAGCAACCCCCGCCTGCCGCGGCGGCGGCCGGTGCCGTGGACGAGGAGGGCATTGAGGGCTTGCTAGCAGCGGGGGAAGTGATTGGCGGCGGCGGCAACGACCCCGCCACCCTCACACCGCCCGCCGAGGAGGAGGGGGAAGGGAGGGCGCACGACCCGCCCGCGGCTGTTGTTGCAGCTGCTGGGGCTGGTGCCGGCCCGCCCGCTGACGACCTCGACCTCCCGCCTGCTGCTGGCGCCGCCACCGACGATGATGAGCCCCCGCCACCGGACGACCCTTTACCCCCACCCCCGCCCTTGCCGCTGGTGCACGAGGAACTGTAAAAAACACAGGGAAGGATCAAAACACAACAAATCAACACCTTGGCCCATCTCCCCCTCACCTCGCGAGCGTGCGCGCCCGAGCAGCCACCTCCGCCGCCGCCGGCCTGTCTGCCGGGTTGGGCGCCAGGCAAGCCTCCGCCAGCGCCCGGGCCGCCGCCACCCGGCGAGGGGGTGGCAAGGCGTTGGGCTTGCCGCCGCCACCACTCACCGCGGCCCCCGCCCCGAAGCCGCCCTGGTCCGGCCAGGCGACGCTGCCGGCCAGGACGGCGAGCGCGAGGGACCCGCCCGCCGCGCCCGCCACCCGCTCGAAGGGCGAGACGCCGCCGGCCAGCAGGAAGTAGAGCACGCAGCCCAGGCCCCACACGTCCACGGCCGTCGTTAGGGCGGCGCCCGCCCCGGAGGGGGGGTCGTACAGTTCGGGCGGGCGGTAGGCGGGCGAGGTGTGGGCGTCCGCCCATTCCACCAGGGCCAGCCCGGCCGGGTGGGTGGGGATGGGGAGCGGGGCCGGGCGGGCGGACCCGAAATCCGCGAGCACGAGCGTCGGGAATGGCCCAGCATGGCTCCCGGTAGCACCAGCAGTAGCAGCAGAGGGCGGGCGGGAGGAGCCCGCCCCCGAAGCGCGCAGGGACGCCGCGGACGCGGCGTCCTCATCATTGTCCTCGCTGGCGGCGCGGCCGCCCCCGCTGGAGGGAGCCGCGCGGCCTTCGCCCGCCCCGTCCTCCAGGCTGAGCCCGCCGCCCTCCATGAGCAGGAGGTTCTGAGGCTTGACATCGCAGTGGACCAGGCCCGCCGCATGCACGGTGGCCACCCCCTCCGCTGCCTGGGCGAAGAGGGCCAGCGCGAGGCAGGGCGGCAGCGCGCCCGCCGCCGCCGCCAGGCGGGCAGACGGGACCGGGCCGTCCAGCCGGTACCCCGCGCACGCCAGGCGGGCGTCCCGCCGGGCCGCCACCGCGTCGGCCAGCGTGCCCCCCGCTGCCAGGGGGGTGAGCAGGTGGAAGGCGGCGCCGTCCCGGCCGGCGGCCAGGAGGGCGAGCGTGCACGGCCCTGCGGCCGCTGCGTCGCCCGCGGCGGCCGCCTCCCGTCCCGCGGCGGCCAGCCGGTCCGGGTCGGGGCCGAGCGTGCGTTTCAGAGCAAGGGTGGGTGCTGAGGAAGCGGTCGCTGGTCCGTCCTCGTCAGCAGGGCAGACGGCGTAGACGTAGGCGAATCCGCCCTCGCCGAGCTTTGTGTTGTGAGACGGGCAGGTAGAGGGCAGGTTGAGAGAGAGAAGAAGGGGGGGGGGGGGGGAGCGAGCCGCGCGCATGCCCCCCTCTCTCTCGGCGGGCACGGATTTTCCCCTGCCTTTTTCCACGCACCAGTGACACCACGCGCACGCGACGATCGCCCGCACGCAGACACGCTCCGCACTCCACCCCGCCGGGCAGGGCCCCACCGCCCAGGAGGCTTCCCAGGAAACCCGCATTGAAGCCCGCCCCGCACCCGGGCGTCGTGCCCCCGCCGCCCACCGTCCCTATGAGGCCGTCCAGCAGCCCGCCGGCAGCCTGCCAGGCGGAGCGGGCCTCAGCCAGCACGTTTTGGAGGAAGGCCATGTAGAGAGGAGAAAAATAGCGCGCGCTATTTTCCCCAATCTTTGCGTTTTTGATGCCGTGCCTCGACCTCTGAACTGCCCCCCTCTCCATTTCTACACGCACTCCAGCACGGGCGCCACCCCGCCCACGGGCTCTCCCACCAGGGCCAGCAAGCGCAAGCGGGAGTATAGGGCGTCATCTTCATCTTCACCCTCATCACCATTAACCCGCGGCGGCGGCGCGCCCCCGCCCGCCTCGACCACAGCTGCGTCCAGGGCTGCCCTCTCCTTTCCGCCCTCCTGCAGGTGCCGCCCCACCACGGCCGCCAGGGCGGCCGCCGCCGGCACGACCGGCCCACACGCAGCCGGACAGGCCAGGATGGCGACGACTGAGGTCGCCAGGGAGGTGGCCAAGGGTGGAGGGATGGGGCTGCCGGCCCGCCCGGCCCATGCCCGGGCCGCGCCCAGGGCGGCCGCGGTCGCCTCGGCCGCCTCCCCTCCCAGGGCGCCGGCCGCCTCTCCGCCCGCCCGGCCGGCCAGCGCGGCTGCCAGGCGAGGGAGCCAGGGTGCAGCAGAGGGTGCAGTCTCGCCTGGCAGCTTCCCTGCCGCCGCCGTCAGCACGCGGGCGGCCGCGGCCGCCAGGGCGGGGCGCGCGCGCGGGGCGAGGCCCGCCGCGAGGAGGGGGTGCGGCGGCCCGGCGCACGCTCCTGCTGCTCCTCCTCCCAGCCCCAGGGCCGCAGCGGCCGCGGCCTGCAGGCCAGGGCACGCCTCGCACTCTAACCAGTCCGCCAGGGCATCCAGGGCCGCGGCGCCCGCGTCGTCCGGCGCGCCGCCGCCGCCGGGAGGGGAGGGAAGCAGCAGCGGGGCCGCGGCCGCCCGGGCGAGGGCGGGCCCGTGAACACACCCGCCCAGCCGCACCGCCAGCCCCAGGCCCGCCACGCCCGCCACCCGCACGGCCGGGTGCGGGGTAGACGCCAGCAGCGACACCAGGGCGGGCGCCCAGGGCGAGGCGCCCACGGCGCGGGCGACGGCAGGCGCGCCCCCCCCCCCCCTCCCCCCCCCCTCTGCCGGCAGGAGGGCAGAGGGCGGCCCAGGCAGCCACGCACTGCCGCGCCGCCCGGGCCGTGGCATCGCCGCCCGCGTCGCCGCCGCCTGACGCGGCGGCCAGGCCCTCAACCACGCGCGCAGGTAAGCCAACCCAGGCGGCCAGCTCTGCGGCAAGCCCAGCGTCCGCGGCCCCCGCCGCGACAGACACCGCCAGGGCCGCCCCGACCGCGGCGCTGCGCGGAGGGGGAAGGGGTCGGGAGAGCCACAACCGCTCAGCAATGGCACGCAAGGCCGCGGAGGACGCCGCTGGCGACGGGCCCATCGCCCCCAGGGTCGCCTCGTGCCGACCCAGGATGAGGACGGCATCCAAGGCCCGCTGGCGTGGGGAGCCCAGCAGGAGGGAGTAGGAGGCAGGCGAAGCGCCGCCCTGTCCCTCTTTGTCACCCCCCCACCAGGCGGCAAACGCGCGCCCGACGGCCGCCGCCGCGCCGGACCGCACCAGCAGCGACCGCCCGGCCTCGCTCTCTCCCAGGGCACACGCGGCTTCTAGCAAGGCCAAGGGTGGCAGCAGGGTGGGCGATGCGCGCGGAGGCACCAAGGCCGCCAGGCCTGTCGCGAGCGCGGGCGCGCTCACCCGGCCGGCCGCGCGCAGGGCGGCCGCCGCGCCCGCACTCACCTCGACCGCCACGCCCGGGGTGGAGGGGTTGGTTTCGTCGTCGTCACTTGCACCAGCCGCGAGTGCAAGGGCTTCCACCACCACCCTGACCGCCTCCGGCGCGTCCGGCCGCATCGCGCCCGCATCCAAGAGGGCCGCTGCCGCGTGAAGCGCGGCCGCCTGGGCGGCCGGGTCGGGATGTGTGGCCGCCGCTGCCGCTGTCGCGCTCACCAGCCCCACCGCCTCAATGCTGCCCAGCCAAGCCGCGCCATCGTAGGTGGTCGCCAACTGGGCGACCAGGCGGAAAGATGCGGCGGCGGCGGCTGGGTGGCCGGTCGTGGTGGTCGACTATTAAAAGGAGAAAAAAATGAAGATGAGAAAAAAATGTGGCTAGGTCCCGACCAATGCCCCTCTCTCCCCACTCTCCGTCACACAACTCACCGCCAACGCCGCCCCACCACCCGCCGCCAGAAATTCGGCCCGCTCGCCCGCCCCCACCCATAACCAGGCGCTCAGACGGTCGCCCAGCAGGTCGGCCGCGGACGTGCAGGCGGCACACCCAAAATCGCCTCCGCCGTCGCATTCGGCGGCAGTGGTGCTGGGCGGCTGGGCGGCCTGGAGGCGGGCCAGGGCGGCCACCAACTCGGGTGGAGGGGCGGGGAGCCTGTGGGCGGGCGGGCGCGGCATTTATGTGTGTGCGTGTGTGGGGGGCGCGCGCCCGGCCGCGCGTGTTTGTGAGACTGAGAGTTTCCATCTTCACACGCTCTCACCCGCCGGCCGCTGGACCCCCAGCCCCCACCCCTTCTCCGCCCAGTGCACCACGAAGCCCGCAACTTGCAGCAGTGCCGACAGCTCGGCCAGCGATTCCGCCTGATCGGCCGCCAGCGACGAGGCGGGCAGGACGCCCGCGATGACGGCCGCGGCCGCCGGCGGCAGGTCCACACCGGGCGGGTCCACACAGGCGACGGCAGCCCGCCCGACACCCCGCCCGCCACCCCGCCCCGGGCCGCGGGGCGGGGCGGGCACCACCGGAGCAGCGGCGGCGGCGGCGCCCCCCCTCCCCCCACCGCCGTCCTCCTCCTCCGCCACCAGGGCGCCCGCCCACAGGGCCGCCCCGGCAAAGGCGGCGGCCGGGAAGGCTCCCCGCAGCACCTGGGGTGGCGGGCACAGGACCGCCCGCCCCTTCAGGGTCGCCTTCACGGCGCCGTACGCGTCGCACGCCAGGTCCAGGGCCGCCTGCCTGGCGGTGGCCGGGTCGGCTAGCGTCGCGGCGCCGGCCCTGCCCTCCCAAAACCGCCATGGGGCGGCGCCGGGGGGGCGGGCACCCAGCCGGGACAGGCGGCCCCCGCCGCCGGCGGCCGCCCCGCCGAGCAGGCGCGCCCCGAGCGACGGCATGGCCGGGGCCAGCACGGAGGAGATGGCGTGGAAGGTGGCGTAGTGGTCGTCGGGCTGGGGGTTGAGGCGCTATGTTGAGGGGGGGCGGTGTGAGAGGCGAAGAGGCACCTGCGGCCGCGGCCGCGCGCGCTGGAAGAGGTTTTGACCAAAACCTCTTCCGCTTTTTTTTTACCTCATCCAACGCCCGCCCCAGGGCTGCCTCCGCCTCGCCCACCACCGCGGCGGCGGCGGCAGCGGCCGGCGTGCTCTGCTGTGAGACCTGTGAGACGGTCGACCGCCACTTGGCCAGGCTCAGCTGGCGTTGCAGGACGGTCGTGTCCAGGGAGGCGTGGTCGGCGTGGTGGCCGTCCACCGTGCCCGGCTCCGGGCGGGACCGGGGCAGGACGACCAGGAGCTCGGAGGGGCGGACCATTCTGAGGGGATGAGTGCGTGTGCAGGCGGAAAAAAGAGAGAAAAGGAGGAGGCGGGCACGTTGTTAATGTGTGTTTTTGTGTTTTCTCTTTTCCATCTCTCTTCGTTTTTTACCGCCCGCCCGTCCGCCGGGTGGACCGCGTCGCCGGCGCCCCCAAAGAGGGCGATCGGTACTTGGGCGGCGGCGAGGCGGTAACCACCGCCCCGGCCGCACGCCGCCCCGTTGCGGGGCGACTGCGGCTGCGGCCACGGCCGCCGCCGCCTGGGCTCGCACCGCCGCCGCCGCCACCGCCGCCCTCTCCATCCCCCTGGTGCGGCGGCGCCCCGCCCCCGCGCAGCCAGCGGTAGCCCGTGCCCGGCGTCTCCGCGTCCGGGGCGGCCGCCCCAATGCCCGCAGACACGGACCGCCACAGGGCGAGGGCGGCCCGGGCGGCGGTGCCGCCGACGGAGGGGCGGCCCGCGGTGGACGGGGGGGCGGCCGTGCCTCGGGTCACGGAGGGTAGGGCCGGGGTGGCCTCCTCGCCGCCCCCCGCCCCGCTGCCCGTGGCGGCCGCCGCCGCGGTCAGGGTCGCCCGGCGCCGCAGGTCCCGCCCCGCACTGACCAGTTGGGGTGCGGGCGCGGGGCCGCCACTGGCGCTGCCGATCGGGCGCCAGGACGCGCGGCGGGAGCTGGGCGGGTTTTGAGATGGCGGCGGCAGCGTGGCGACACCGCCCTCCTCCTCCTCCGCCTCGGATGACAGGGCGGCCCGCGCCCGCCCACGCCCGCCCCGGGCGGCGGGCGTGCGTGTGGCGGGCGTGCGTGTGGCGGCCCGGCGGGGTCGGGCAGGGGGTGGCGAGGGCGAGGCGGCCGCCGCGGCGGCGGCGAGGAAGGCGGCCTTGGCGGCGCCCAGGCGCGAGCACGCGCGGGTGGCTGCCCGGGCAAGCACGGGGGCGGCCGCCGCGCACGCGACGACCACGCCGCTCACGCCCGCGCCGACGGCGCCAACACGCAGGGCCTTGCCAGCCACGCTGACGCCCACGCTGAGGGCGACCGCCCGGGCGCGCGAGGCCGTCGCCGCCGCGGCTGCCAGGCGCGCCCGCCGGCGGGCCGCGGTCGCGGTCGCTGCCTCCACCGCCCGGGCGGCCGCGGCGGCGGCGACCGCGCTCCTGTTGGCGGCGGCGGCGGCGACAGCACCTGGGCTCACAACGGCTTCCGACACAGGCGTCTCCGGCGGGGTGAGCGGCGCGGGTGGTGGAGATGCGGTCGCGGTCGGCGGCGGCGCCGGCGTCGCGGCAGCAGGCGGCGCGGCCACCACCCCGCCGCCCTCCACCGACAGGACGGGCGGCAGGGTGACGGCCGCCGGGCCGCGGGGGCCTGGCGACGACGGGGGTGGGATGGTTGCCGGCGCGGTCGGCGTCTCGGTCGGCACCGGCGCGGCGAGCGTGGGAGCGGGGGTGGGAGTGGGCGCGGGCGTCGCTGGTGCCTGAGGCGTCTCCTCAGCCACGGGCGCCGCCGCCACCTCCTCCTCCGGCTCGTCCACCACCTCCATCACCGGCGGCGGCACCGGGGTGACGGCGGGCTGCACTTCCGGCACGGCGGCAGGCGGTGGCAGGGGCGGCGGCGCCTCGACCACTACCACCTCGTCCACCACCCGCGCCCGCACCGGCACGCCATGGAGCCGCTCCCCGTGCGAGCTTTCCTGCGCATTGCCCCACGCCGCCGCCACCCGGCGCCAGGGCGTCAGTGGAGGGGGCGGGCGGGGCGGCAGGGTACCGTCAGGCGGGGCGGAGGCCTGCGGGAGCGCCCGCCCATCGAGCGGGCGGGCGGTGCGGTAGGCAGCCCACGCCTCTCGCCCCGCCCCCGCGCCCGCCCGCCCCGCCGCGGCGCCACCGGCCAGCAGGGCGGAGCCGACCCGGCCCGCCGTGGCCTCACAGGCGGGCGCGTCCGCGGTGGATAGCCGGCACGCCGCGTGGGCGGCGGCGGCCGCCAGGCGCGCCCCGGCCCCGGCCGCGCGGGTGAGGGCGGGCGCGGCTGCCGCGGCTGCGCGCGCGGCCGCCGCGCCGCCCCTGTCTAGGGCCGCCCCCACGCCCGCGACCGGGCCGGGCCACCGGGCCGCCACGGCGTGCCAGCCATGCTCGGCGGTGCTGACGGCGGCAGCCAGGGCCCGGCCAGCGGAGGGGAGGGCAAGGGTGCGAGCACGGAGGGCGGCGGCGGAGGTGGCGGCCCCGGCCGCGAGCACCGCCGTTGCCCAGGCGGGTGGTGGGGGCGCTGTGGCTGACCGCGCGGCCGCCTTGCCGGCCACCGCCCTGGCCGCCCAGTCCGGGCTGGCCGGGGCCAGGATTGCAGCGACCAGGGCGAGCAGGACCAGGCGGAGGAGGGTGGACAAGGTGGCGGCGGTGCGGGACCGGCGGCGGCGCCGGGGCGGGAGGGGCTGGGGCGGCACCGCCACAGCCTGCTGCTGCTGCTGCTGCAGCTCCTTGCCCGCCGCCGCCTCCTCCTGCTGCCCCGCCGCCGTCGCCAGGCGGTGTGGCTGCTGCTGCTGCTGTATCCCACCACCACCACCTCCTGACGCCCAGGGCGCCCCCGGCGGCGGCGGCGTCATCGGCGGCGGCGAGGCCGGGCCGGCCGCCAGGCCGGGCAGCCACGCCGCGCGCGGGCTGGGCAGGGCGCCGGCCGCCCCGTCCGCCGTGGAGGGGCGGGCGTGGTGGTGGTGGTGGTGGCGGTGGCGCAGGCCTCCACCGCCCTCGCCCGACGCCCGGGGCGAGGCCGGGCCGCCCTGCCCGGGGGCGCCCTCCTCGTCCACCAGCAGCATGCTCGAGGTCGGGGCCGCCCCCCCCGCGCGCTCGCCCCACCCTACGCCCTCGACCGGCGTGGGCGGGACCCAGCCGGTGCCGGGGGGGCCGCCGCCGTAGGCACCCGGGGTCGGGGTCGGAGCGAAGGCGCCCCAGGCGGGTGGTGGTGGTTGGAGGAGGGCGGGCAGCGCGGGCGGGGTGGCCGGCGGGAGGCGGGGCGGCGGCTGGGCGGGCGCGCCCGGCGGCGGCCGCGGCGGCGCGCCCCACCCGCCGTCGGCCGGCGGCCCCGGCGCGGGGGGCTCACCCCACCCGCCATCACCTGCTGCATCAGCAGGCGGCACCCCTGGCGCCTCGCCCCAGCCATCCTCGATAGGCGGTGGGCCCGACGGCGGCGGCGGCGGCGCGCTCCATCCCCCTGCCTCTTGTTGTTGAAGCGCCGCCAGCGGTGGCAGGCCGGGCGGGGGCGGCCCGGGCGGCGGGAACAGGACGCCGCCGCCCGCCACCGGAGGGGGCAGTCCAGGCGGTGGCATGCCGGGCGGCGGGCGCAGGGGCAGCACCCCGCCCGGCAGGCGAGGCGGCGGCGGCGGGGCGGCGGGCGCGGTACCCCCCCCAGGCGTGCTTTCCCCAGCGGCCGCCAGCAGCCGGTCAGCAAAGCCGAGCCGCCCGCTGCCGCCCAGCCCGCCGCCGCCGCCCGCCTTGTGGTGCACGGGCGTGGCGTCGTGCGCCGCGCCTACGTGCGCGGAGGAGGGCGAGATGAAGGACACCACCCGGTCCAGCCAGGGCGAGGCGCCCCGGGCGGCGGTGACCGCGGCGGTTGGGGAGCCCGGCGGCGGCGGCGGGGCGGCGCCCCACGGCTCGTCCGCGCCCAGGGCTGCCGCCGCGGCTTCCGCGGCCCCGCCCGGCGGGAGCGCCCCCGCCAGGAATCCCCCGCCACCACCCGCGGCCGTGAGGGTGGGGAAGTGCGGGACGGCCGCCCGGGTGGCGGCGGGGCCGGCCGCCGACGCGGCCGCCACCACGCACGCCCCCGCCAGCCCACGCAGGGCGGTGCCGGGCGTGGTGACGGCCAGGGGGGAGCCGACAAGCTCGGGAGTCAGGCGCCAGTGGTAGGCGACGTGCGGGGAGTCCGGGAGGGCAGCGTCAGGCGGCGGGGCGGCGGCATCACCCCACCCGCCGGGCGCAGGCGTCGTGTCGGGCGGGGGGAGCGGAGGGGGCGGGCCCGTGGGCGGGGGTGGCGGGTGCGCCGTGGACGGGGTGCCGCCCGCAAAGGCAGGCCCGCCTGGCGCCGGAGTCAGTTCCGCTGCCGGCCGCCGCGCCTGGCCGCCCCAGGCGGCGCCGCCGGGCCCCGGGCGCGGCGAGCGGGCGGGCGGGGGCGGCGCCCCGAAATGGATGGGCTGTTGGGGGGGAGGCCCCCGGGGCGTGCCCGCCGCGCCCGCCGCCGCGGACCGGCCAGCCCACCCTCCACCCACCGGCCACGCCACAGGCGGCGTCGCCCAGGCCTCGAAGCTCGCCGCGCCCGCCGCGGCGGCGGGCGCGGCGGCGGCGGGGGCGGCGGGGGTGGAGGGCAGCGGGTTGGCGGACCAGCGCGCTGGCTGACCGCCGCCGCCGCCGCCCGTGCCTGCCGCTGCGTCGCCGTCATCAGGAGGGATGGGGGCGCGGGGGATGGCGGCGGGCGGCGGCCTGTGTGTGGAGAGGGATGGGACGGGAGAGTGAGCTGTTGGTGCGTGGTGTGGGAAGGGAGGGAGGGAGGGCGCGCGCCGTCGACGTTACGTTGCGCTTTATTCGACCACCTCGGCCTCACACTTTCTCTCTTCTCAACGCACCATACCACTCCAGGAGCACTATGAGGCGGGCCTGGGGGGGGTGGAAGCGTGCCGTAGGGCGGGGGCGGGGCCTGCGTGGGACGGGAGGAGGGAATGCAAAAAGTGAACGCATGGGGCGGCCGCGAGCGGAGAGAGCGGCCAGAGAGCGCTCCATCGCACCTCGCCAAAGCCACCGCCGTGCATGTGAGGAGTGCGTGTGCGCGTGTGTGTGTGTGTGTGGTGTGGAGAGGGCGGAGGCAAGCGCTGGAGATAGGTGGGGAGCGCGCGTGGACGCGGAAACTCTTCCTCTCTCTGGGCGGGCGGCGCGCGCAGAGTGCGAGTGCGAGCGGCGAGGGAAGTCGAGAGACTCCCCCCCTCACCACATTTCCTTTTCTTGTCGTCCACAGGTACGCCCCACTGCGAGCACCGCGCCCCGTTTTCGCCCCCCCGCCCTGATCCCCACTGTGCACTCTATCCCCCGCTGATCTCAATGGGCATTGCATGCACGCGAGCGAGCAGAGTCCACCCCAGGGCGGTTATCGCGGGGAAAGCACACTCGATCGGCCGTCGGCGGCCCGCTTCTCGCTTCTCTGCCTCGGCCGCCAGCCGTCCCTGGCCGTGCCCGGGCCCCACGTCCGCCCCACGCCCGCCGCAAGGGTGAAGCCTGGAGGGCTGATCTCCTCTGCTGGTAGCCTTGACGCCTCACCAACGCTCACCCCTACCCGTCGCTCTTTCCTCTCTCTGCTCAACAGATCACCTTTTTTTTTCCGTCGCCGCCTCTCCTCCCACCCCCTTCCCAACCATGGCCGAAACGCTCTCCCTCCGCGGTACCCTGGAGGGCCACTCCGGCTGGGTGACTTCCATCGCCACGCCCATCGACCCCAACTCGGACATGATCGTGTCGGCGTCCCGGTGAGTTAAAAAAGACGGAGAGAGTTTTCCGCGCTCGCGACCCTCGCCGAATCAAGACGCCGCTCGCTCACGCCCCTCTCCTCCCCTCCCTTGCTCAGTGACAAGTCCCTCATCATCTGGGCCCTCACCCGGGAGGAGGGCACCTACGGCCACCCCCGCCGCGCCCTGAAGGGCCACTCCCATTTTGTCCAGGACGTTGTCCTCTCGTCCGACGCCCAGTTTGCGCTCTCCGGCTCCTGGGACTCCACGCTCCGCCTGTGGGACCTCAACACGGGCGCCACCACTCGCCGCTTCCTGGGCCACGCCAAGGACGTCCTGTCCGTCGCCTTCTCCGTGGACAACCGCCAGATCGTGTCGGGCTCCCGGGACCGGACGGTGAAGCTGTGGAACACGATCGGCGAGTGCAAGTACACAATCGGCGAGCCCGACGGCCACTCCGAGTGGGTCTCGTGCGTCCGCTTCTCGCCCGCGCCCGCCAACCCCATCATCGTGTCCGCGGGCTGGGACAAGCTGGTCAAGGTGTGGAACCTGGCCAACTGCAAGCTGCGCTTTAACCTGGTGGAGCACACGGGCTACGTCTCCTCGGTGACCGTCTCGCCTGACGGCTCGCTGTGCGCGTCGGGCGGCAAGGACGGCGTCGCCCGCCTGTGGGACCTTACGGAGGGCAAGCGCCTCTACTCCCTGGACGCGGGCGAGGCCATCCACGCCCTCGTCTTCTCGCCCAACCGGTACTGGCTGGTGGCGGCGACGTCAGCGGCCATCAAGATTTGGGACCTGGAGTCCAAGTCGACGGTCGTCGAGCTCCGCCCCGACTTCCCGCCCGCCTCCAAGAAGGCGCAGACCCCGTACTGCGTCTCCATCGCCTGGTCCGCGGACGGGTCCACCCTGTACTCCGGGTACACGGACGGCATCATCCGGGTGTGGGGCGTCAACCGGGCGGTGTGAGGGTTCAAAAAAAACATGGAGAGCGTGTGAGGAGGGGAAAAAAAGAGAGGGGGGGAGGTTGACCAGGACGGGGCGAGGGTGGGTTGAGGAGGAGAGACCCTTCTCTCTTTTCACCCCCGCCCTTCCCTTTCTCTCAACCGCCGGCGCACTGGCTGCTACACGCGATGGCCGTGGTCGAGATCCACTTTTTTTTGGTGTTGGTGCGTGTGTGTGTGTTGACAAAAGAAAACGCGCGTTTTTTTTTTTTGCCTCACCACGAACTCTCTCGTCTCCCGTTCCTTGTCTCCTCTCCTCCCCTCTCTCTTCACACCACGCAACACACCTCTCCCTCCCCTCTTTCCCCCACCCTCTCTCCGCACCCGTCCCTCCCCCTCACCCCGTGTTCTGCAGGCCCGCGCTCAGGCCCTGCACCGAAATGATGAGCGCGTCCTCCATGGCGGCCACGTACGGCTGTTTGGGGGCGGCCTTGTCCCGGGCGAGCAGGGAGATGACCTCCGGGTCGGCGGGCGTGTAGGCCAGGAGCGCCGGCCCGGGGCCCTTGCCATCGCCACCCTTGGCCAGGGACCTCAGCGTGCGCAGGCAGTGGACCTGGAGGACGTTCAGGGGCGTCATGTAGGGCGCGCGCAGGGCGAGGCGTTCCTGGAGGTCGCGCGTGCCCGCGTCCGACAACAGGCCGCGGTGGCCCATCACCTGCAGCAGCGCCGCCCGCGTGCCCAGGAAGCGGGCCAGGAGCTCGTCCGACAGGGGGTGCAGGGCCGGGTCGACCAGGCCCGTCACGTAAAACTGGGACACGCGCGGGTCGGCCTTGGCGAAGACCATCTCCAGCATGTCGAGGGTGACCCGGAAGAACGGCCACTCCTTGTACATGCGTTGGAGCAGGGGCAGCCGCCCGCCCTCCACCATGGCCGTGAAGGCGTCGCCCACGCCCAGCCAGACCGGCAGGTGGAACCGGGTCTGCGTCCAGGCGAAGATCCAGGGGATGGCGCGCAGGGAGTCGATCGACGCGGCCGCGCCCCGCTTGGCCGGGCGGGACCCTATGTTGAGGCGCCCGAGCTCGCTCACGGGCGTGGCCGCCTGGAAAAAGTCCCAGAAGCGGGGGTCGCCCCGGACGACGGCCCGGTAGGCTGCGCACGAGGAGGCCGCCATGTCAGCCATGGCGGTGCGGAACTCGGGCGGCGGGCGCGGTTCCGGGTCGAGGCTGGCCTCCAGGACGGCCCCGCAAAAGAGGTCCATCTGGCGGAAACAGGATTCGGTCTCCCCAAAGTGCTGTTCGACGACCTCGCCCTGGACCGTCACCCGGATGCGGCCGTTGATGGTGGCGGGCGGCTGGGACAGGATGGCTAGGTGGGTGGGCGCCCCGCCCCGGCCGACCGTGCCGCCCCGGCCGTGGAAGAGGGTGAGGCGGACGCCGTGGCGTGCCGCGATTGCGGTCAGCGCCTCCTGGACTTCGTACAGGCCCCAGGCGGCGGCCAGGCGGCCGGCGTCCTTGCCGGAGTCGCTGTACCCGATCATGCACTCCTGCTGGCCATCGCAGTGCGCTTTGTACCAGGGGTTGGAGAACAGGGACTCCAGGGCGGCGCCCGAGTGCGCCAGATCGTCCAGGGTCTCAAACAGGGGCGAGACGCGCAGCGGGACCGCGACGCCGGCCTCGCGCTGGAGCAGCAGCACCGCCAGCACGTCCGACGCGGTGTGCGCCATGGAGATGACGTACGCGCCCAGGGAGTCGCGGGGCAGGGCCGCAATGGCGCGGAAGGTGCCCAGGACGTCGGCCACCTCGGGCGAGCAGGGCAGGTCGGGCGGGAGGAGCGGGCGGGTGCCCGCCAGTTCGGCCACCAGGAAGTCGGCGCGCGCCTGCTCGCCCCAGGCCAGGTAGGAGCCCAGCCCCAGGTGCTGCGTGATCGCGTCCAGGGCCTCTGCGTGCCGGCCGCTCTCCTGCCGGATGTCCAGCTCCACCATGTGCAAGCCGAACGTGCGGGCCTGGCGGATGACGTCCAGGAGGCGCCCCGACGCGACTGCGTCGTCGTGCGTGTCGTTGAGGGACGCGTACATGCGGACGAGCGGGTCCAGCACCTGGTCGGCCGTCGCGTACGCGACCGGGTCCTGGGCCAGCGCCTCCCGCACGTTGATGTGGGGGTGGACCAGGCAGGCGTGGAGGACTTCCCGGGTGCGGTACAGGCGGTCCCGCACCTCGGACAGGATGAGGCGGAAAGGGTCCGAGAGCGGGATGACCGCCCAAAACTCGGCATAGTTTTTCTTTTTGCGTTCCTCGGCCAGGGCCGCCGCGTCCGGGGCCTGGCGCGCGTGGATTGACGCCGCCAGTGCCTGGACGTCCGCATTACACCGCCACGTGGACAGCTCATACATCAGCGATTCCACGGCCTTGAACAGCAGGTTGACGGCGGAGAGGCGGGCAGTGATGACGACGTCGCGCGTCGTCGAGGGCGTCACAAACGGGTTGCCGTCCCGGTCGCCGCCCATCCAGGACCCGAACCGGAACAGCGCGGTGTCCAGGGGGAGGCGGGGCTGGCCGATCTGGGCGAGCGCGGTGTCGATGCGGCGGTAGAAGACGGGCAGGGCGGGCCAGATGGTGTCGTGGAAGTACGAGAGGCCCTGGGGAAGGAGAAGTTTTTTTTTTTTTTTTTTTTTTTTTTTTTTTTTTTTTTTTTTTTGAGTGAGAGCTTGGAACGAGAGCGGAACCCCCTCTCGTGCGATTCTCCCTCCCGCCTCCTCTCTCATCTCACCTGCCGCATCTCGGACTGGGGCGTCGGTTTCTGGCGCCGGATCTCGTCCGTCCGCCAGGCGCCCTGGATGTGGGCCTTGATGTCCTCCAACGTCTCCAGGCGCTCGTAGGGCGACAGCCGCTTGTTGTGCAGCCGGTCCATCGCACGGCGCACCGCCCCGTACTTTTTCAGGAGGCTCTGGCGCAGGGCTTGCGTGGGGTGCGCCGTGAAGACGAGGGATACCTCCTGGTCGCACAGGGCGGCATAGATCTGTTCCGCGGTGGCCGCGCCCGACGCGATGAGGCGTTTGAAGGACCGGTTGGTGGACCGGGTGGAGGGTTCGACCTTTTGGGGGAGGGGGCGGGGGGGGGGGGGGGGGGGGGGGTGCATAGTGGGG
>Ga0315283_10000427_pt1 | contig 30945 bp, 21 predicted proteins | sample YL17G09_0_MG_FD_204541 | JGI IMG/M metagenome (GOLD analysis project Ga0315283, IMG submission 204541) | Sediment microbial communities from Yellowstone Lake, YNP, Wyoming, USA - YL17G09_0 | ecosystem: Environmental > Aquatic > Freshwater > Lake > Sediment | place: USA: Wyoming | collected...
ACGATGCCATGTTGTACCTGCACTGGACAATTGCCCTCATCGAGTTCTGAAGGTGCCTCGGGTGCACCTCCCGCGGTCCGTAAACGGCGGCCATTACCTTGTTGCCGCCCCATTCGACGAACGCGGAGCCGTCGGCGCGCTTGAGCACACCGGCCTTTATGGACAGTGGCCTCATCTCGTCCAGGCCGCGCCCGTCCACCCTTCGTCCGTCCGCCCTTATCAACTTGTGATCTGCCTGTAGTCCTCCCATGTTCATTCCTCCTCTGTCTTGTCAATCCTTTCTTTCATTATCGCATACTCTTCGCGCGCATCGCGCGTGAGCTCCCGTTCCGCCTTCCGGGCGTCGAGCTCCTTCCTCATGTCCTCTATGAAAGCCGCCACCGCGTCCGTAAGACCGAGCCGGTGCGCCTCGCTCTCTATCTTCCTTATCGCCGCCATCGCGACGTGGATGTCATCGACCGTGCCGTCCAGCCATACCCGGCCGTTCTGGCCCACAAGCATACTGCACCTCGTGAGCCTCTTCAGCAGGCTTATCATTGAGCCCCCGCGGCCTATGAGCCTGGGCACCTTCGAGGCGTCGATGTCCATCGTCTGGCCGCCGACGAGCTTCCGCAGGCCGGGGCCGTTCATGGTCACGCTGACTTTCTTTATCGAGTCCACGCCCCTTATCTCGATGAGGACCGTGTCCCCGATGACCATGTACTTCGAGGTCTCGTTGAACTCAACCTCCCAGGGTGTTTCAGCGCCTGAGAGGGGCGACACGTATGGCGAGTTGAGGTCTATGACCCACGCGCTCGGTGTCATCTCGATGACCTTGCCGACCACGACGTCTCCCTGCTTGGGGATGTACTTCCCGGTGAGCGGAATGACGCTAATGTAACCGTCGCGCGCCGTCTTTATGCCGAGGCAGGCTGCGAAAATATCGTCGCCTTCCTGGTATGTCCCCGGGCCAGCGCGCATCCTGCCCGAGGCGATTATCTCGCCCGGGATCACTATTTCGCGGCTGACGGGCTCCTCCGGTCTGGGCCTTCTGTCCTCCGGCTCCCTGCGGCCTCGGCCCTTCCAGAGCTCCTGCTCCCTCCGGGCCCTCTCCCTAGCGGCCTCCTCGCGCCTCGCGTTCTCCACCTGCTGGACCTCCGGCGGTGGAAGGGACTGCAGAGGCGGCGATGACCGCTCCCTCGATATCCTTTCTTCTTCTGACATCAAATCACATCCAAATATGATCAGCCAACAGATTCGTCCGGGGGACCTACTTCACGACCTTGGCTTCGACGGCGCCTCTGGTCATCTTGTTTATCTTTTCCAGGAAATCGTTCTGGAGGCCGGCGGGCATCTCCAAGACCCCTATCCAGGAGCCGTTCGCCTGCCATTCCTCCTTTCTCAGCGTGCCGAAGCTCTTGATGTCCCCTATGCATTTGGCGTAATCCTCTCCCTTGAGCCTGATTGCTATGTTCACCTTCTCGAATCTTATGGGCAGGAGGGGGCGAAGGGCGTCGAGTACGACCTTGACCTGCTCCTCGACGGGCTTGAACGGGTCCACCTTGACCTTTGCCTCTTCCATGGCCATCTCTATCCTGGCGGGCGGGTGCGGCGTCTTCGTCTGGGGGTTTATCGCGTTGCGGGCGATCTCGGCGATTATGGCCTTCCTCTTGCGCTCCACCATTTCCTTCCTCTGGGCAGTGGTGAGCTGTATCTCGCCCTCCTTGACTATCACGAGGGCCACCGTGGCGAGGTCGTTCGTGCCGAAGACCTTCTTTATGTTCTCATCGGCTGCCCTTTCGCCCTTGGCCTGGTCCTTGAATATCTCCTCGGTGGCGAGATTCTCAAGAATCTCCAGTGGGGCCCCCTCGCGCAGCTTCTGGGCTCCATCCGGGTCCACCAGGACCTCGAAGTGGAAACCGCCGCGCTCCAGCCGCGCCACTACCGCCTTCTCGAGACTGACCATGCTACCATCCGGCGCCCGCGGGCCTACTTGGCCTTGGACGCCAGCCTGGCCTTGACGTCCTCGGGGTCCATCTTGCGGAAGGATTCCCCGACCTGGACAAGGCCTATTTCTACGGTCTCGGGCTTTATCTCGGCCTCGGAGGCCTTCGTGAGGGCCTCTATGCCGAGGGCTATTGCGGCCTCGACGGTCATGTTCTCCTCGTACTTCTCCTCGAACACGCTCATGACGGTGTTCCTGCCCGCCCCGATGGAGCCGGCCTTGTAGGCCATCAACGCCCCGCTCGGGTCGGTTTCGAACAGATGTGTGCCATGCTCGTCCACGCCAGCCACCAGCAGCGCCGTCCCGAAAGGTCGGACGCCGCCGTACTGCGTGTAGTTCTGCTTGAAGTCGCAGATGCGCTTCACGAGAACCTCGACCGGTATATGCTCGCTGTAGGTGATCTTGTGTATCTGGGCCTCTATGCGCGCCCTGTCCACGAGGACCCTGGCATCCGCCACGAGCCCCGAGGTGGCGCAGCCCACGCTCTGGTCGATCTGGAATATCTTGTCGATCGACTTTGCCTCGATGAGCCGGCTCGAGATTCGCTTGTCTATTATCAGCACTACCCCGTCTTTGTACTTCAGACCAACTGTCGTCGTCCCCCGCTTGACGGCTTCCCTGGCGTATTCCACCTGGAAAAGCCTGCCGTCCGGGGAGAAGACCGTTATGGCCCTGTCATAAGCCATTTGTCCTGCCTGCATGTTCCCTCACACTCCAGTAGTCATCGGGGATGCTTTTTATATACTTTTCCCGGTGCAAGCTAATATATATAAAATGCTAGGTAACTGTCCGGCCGGGGGGAAATCAGGTGCAGGACGCTTTCCAGTATGCGCACACGCACGATGTGGCGTGGCTGAGCCAGAACACTAACCATATACCGACCTACAAGGCGGTAAAGGACGCCATTCTCAAGTCGGTCGAGGAGCAGGAATATTCCAAGTATCCCATAGCCTCGGGCCTGCCGGGCCTTCCGGAGGCCATTCTGCAGGACATAGGGATGCCGGACTACAATGCCCTCGTGACCGCCGGCGGCATAGAGGCCATATACATAATGTCCCGCGGCCTGCTCGAGAAGGGCGACGAGGTCGTGACCTCCGACCCGTCCTTTTTCATGATACACAAGGTGATGGGCCTTTCCGGCGTCAAGTGCACGGACCTCAATGTCTACAAGAAGCCCTGGAAGTACGACCTCGAGGAGGTCAAGAAGGCGATTACCCCCAAGACGAAGATGCTCCTTCTCATAGACCCGCTCAACCCGACGGGCGCGGCCTACACCAAGGACGAGGTCAAGGCGTACGCGGACCTGGCGCAGGACCACAACCTCATCATTCTCGACGATGTGACCTATCGCGACTTCTCGGAAAAGCACTTCGAGACCACCCAGTGGGCGCCGGAGCGGACCTTCATCGCCTATTCGTTCTCCAAAAGCTGCGGGATGGCCGGGATGCGCATAGGCGCCCTGTGCGGCCCCAAGCCTCTCATGGACAAGGTCATGCCCTACAACACCAACGACCTGAGCGTGAACGTCCTGGCCCAGAGGGGCGCATTGACCGCCCTGCAGACTAAGAAGAAGTGGTTCCCAGAGACGTTCAAGATATGCCGGACCAACCAGAAAATAATAAAGGAGGCGGTCGAGGCCATCGACGGCTGCTTCCTGCCGGTGTACCCGTCGCAGGCGAACATGTTCTGCGCGGACATCAGCGGCGCCGGAATAGAGGCGGATGCCCTCCAGAACGAGCTGCTGTTCGGGCATGACGTGTTCGTAAGGAGCGGAAACTACGTTAGCAAGAAGTTCGGCTCCAAGTTCATCCGCATCTCGTTCAGCGTGCCCACAAAATATGTCGAGCGCTTCGCAAAGGCCCTCCCCAAGGCCGTGAAGGCGGTCAAGGGGAAGTAGGGGACAGTTCCAATACCTTACATCCCCTGACGGCAATTCCCTTTCCATGCCCCCGGACGAAACACCGAAGGAAAGGGCCCTCTTTCCGCCCAAATGGTGGAGGCGCCCCCTCGCCAAGAGCCGGGGCGAATGTGGCCTTGTCCTCAGTATTCTCATTTTTTAGTGTTGGGGCTTCTCTACGTAGTGCACTGGGAATTGGGTGCGGTGCTACTGATTCTCATTATCGTCATGATGGTGATAATGATGGGGTATGCCCCGTCTCCCGGACCCTACGATATTGGGGATGGCGGCCAATGATTCTCTACTGAACGAAAACATACTGGATGCATCGCTCGGGGGGGGGGCGAGCAGATGATGGCCCTTAAGGAACCGGTTGCTGATATATGCCCCTTCGGAGAGAACGGCAGGAACGGCACGGAATGGTGGTTTGTGAGCTTTTGTCCCGCCCCGCAGCCTATGTCCGATAGTTAAATTTTATGCAGTGGCATTCATTACCCCCCACGCCAATATCCCGTCGATGTCAAAGCGGAACGTCGTGGGCCGCGTCATAATCGCAGGCTACGAGCCCAGGTCGGATTACGTCGGCGCCCTCAAGATCACATACGACTACCACAACCACTGCATCACACTCGAGGAAGCAGGGGATAAGAAGGAATTCTCCACCGGAAAGAAGGACGAGCCCTGGACGTTCAGGGGCTACATCATCAACTTCAACGGCGAGAAGCACGAGGACATGCCGACCGAGGGCGGGGGCCGGACGCCCAATCCGTATGTGGATTTCGAGGTGATGGTCGAAATCCCGGATGGCAAGGTCCAGGAGGACAGGGCCATCAAGGCAGCGATCGCCGTCGGGAAAAGGCTCATCCCGGGAAGGGAGCTCCGGACCCCGTATGCGCACTACCTGCCCGCCAGGAACCACTGGGAGGTCCTCATTCAAACCGAAGAAGGGCCGATGGTGCTCAAGCGCGTCTACCTTGACGCGGACACCTGCAAGGAAGCCGGCATCGGTAATTACGTTCCCATATTGCCCAAGCAGACCATCCACATGGATGAGAACGATATAGCCCAGCAGGAGCTGGCCCAGTGGAACTTCGAGTTCGTGGCAACGGGCGGAAAACCGCTCCTGATATACACGGACGATTACGGTGCAAAGCGCGAATTCCCGGTAATGAGGGAAGGCGAGGACATCGACTGCGGCTACTTCGGGATAAAGATCCTCCGTATCGGAAGGACGGCAGCGGAGCCAGCGGACCGCTGGTACGTGGACTTCCAGCTGGGCCCGCCTCCGCCGAAGAAATCGTCCAGATAAACGACCGCCGGCTTTTTCCGCTGCCAACCCCCGCTGATGGCAATTCGTCCGGGGCCGGCACCCAAAAAGATCCCGATGAATGCAATCCACTAGTTTTTTAGGCCCAGTCGCCTTTCAACGTCCGATGGGACACCGCCCCGCCACAGCCAAGGATTACATCCAGGCCCTGCGTCTGCAGAATTCCATGCTCACCGCGCTGGCGCTCTCGTTGCCTGTGCTCATCGCAAGGCCGCAGTTCGACGTCTATGTCCTGCTGCTTTTGCTCGACGGCTTTCTGCTCAACAGCGCCGCCAGCATCCACAACAACATCTGCGATTTCTCGTATGACCTGAGGGTCAATTACACCTCCGAGAGGGTCGTCGGAACGATAATTCCAATGGGCAAGGCCAAGGCCCTCTATGCCGTTGTCCTGGGGCTGGCGACGTTCCTCGGCCTGATGTTCATCTGCTTCAATCCGTTCGGGCCGAGCTACAACGTCTGGGCTCTCGTCGCATTCCTCTTCACGATGGGCATCGTCTCCCTTTACAATGTGGTCGGGAAGACGCATTGGATATGGGGAATCTGCATATCGCTGGGAATAGGTTCGCTGGTCTGGTTCGGCGCGCTTCTCACGGGCTCCGTCGACAATGTCGACTACTTCATCATGCTCTACCTGGCGTTCCAGTCCGGATTCATGCAGAACCTCGAAGGAGGCCTGAAGGATGTAGCGACGGACGTATCGAACATGGCCGCCTCGCTCGGCGTCCGCGTCAAGGGCAACGACCTCCATATCTCGGGAGCGTTCGCGGCCCTGACCTGGCTCACGAAGGCCGCGATGACCGCCCTTGTCATATGGATAATGTACGAAACCATAGGGCTCGTCCATCCAATTGCCATCTTCGAATATCTGCTGACGGTATTGAGTTGCGTCGTGGCCCAAAGGCTGCTTTCGTTCAGAAAGTTCGAGAGGGCCAAAATAATCCGCTTCTTCGGTTTCCACGAGGCGCTGATGTGGGTCATGCTGCCAGTTTTCCTCTACACCTATATCGGAATATGGCTCACCCTCTTCGCGGCCTTCCTGCCGCTCGTGTTCTATGTGATATACAACAGGTCCGTGCACGGGACGCTGCTCGTCCCGGATATCTGAACCGAAGACGTCAGTCCTTGGCCCCGAACGCCTGGCGCACCTGATTTACCAATTGCTGGCCGCGGCCTGAATATATCTCGAGCTTGATGGTCCCGTCCGCGACCTTCTGGTCGAATTTATCCACGCTCTCCTGGAACATCGTCTCGAGCTGGGCCTGTGTGAGGCGGATGACCGCATCTGGGTTTGCGGACTTGCCATCGACCAATGTGACCTTGGGTCCCTTGGCCACCACGAATGTGGCCGCTTCCGTTTCCGTGACAAATGATGCATACATCGGCGTGCTTCCGATGTAGGCATTGATGAATCCGCGCTTTATCATGCCGAGGGATTCGAGATAGTTCGTGATGTAGCCAAGCATCGGCCTCAGGGTATCATGGAGCTTTCCCATTCACGCCACCGCCTCAACAATACCGCTCCAAGATTATAATAATGTCCATCGACGATTCACCCCGGATGAAGGACGCATCACCGGGCGCATCGGACCTGTGCTGGCTCTACGGCGACGGCCGGCACTACGACGCCAAGTACACGTGGCTGGGGAAGGACATCCCTTTCCTGCTGTTTTTGGCGAGGAAGTACGGCGGTCCTGTCCTGGAGCTCGCCTGCGGCACGGGCCGGATATCGATGGCCCTGGCGGAAAAGGGCTTCCGGGTCACGGGGCTTGACCTCTCGCCCGAGATGCTTTCCGAGGCGAAGCGAAAGTCGGCGGAAAAGGGCCTGAACATAGGCTGGGTCGAGGCGGATGCGAGGAACTTCCAGCTCCACAAGAGGTTCAATCTCGTGATGTTCCCGTTCAACTCGATTGCCCATCTGACGGAATCATGGGACATCGAGGCATGCTTCAAGCGCGTGCGCCAGCACCTGACGGGAAGGGGCAGGTTCGTCATCGATGTCTTCAATCCGGATTTTACTATTTTGATGCGGGGGTCAAACAGAAAGCGCGTGGTGGCCAGATATCCGGACCCGGACGGCGGAGGCATCGTCACCATCAGCGAGACGAACCGCTACGACAGGGCCACCCACATCAACCACCTCAAATGGTACTTCTCGCTCGGTAAAAAGAAATGGACGGATGATTTGGACATGCGCGTATTCTTCCCTCAGGAGCTGGACGCCCTCCTCCGCTACAACGGTTTCAGGATCGAGCACAAGTACGGCGACTACGACAGGAGCCACTTCGGCTCGGAATCGCCTCATCAGCTGACAGTGTGCCGCCTGAAATGAAAGGAGCGGTGCCTGGATGAATCATGGCCGGGCTTGAATGGATCAGAGCAGCGCCTCGACGAGGTTTTTGAATTCGGGATATTTCAAAACAAGCGCCCTTCCGTCGGCAGCCTCGTAATCCGAATAATCGAAGCCCGGCGCCACCGTCGTGCCAAGAAGCGCGAAGCGGCCCCCCTTTTTCAGGCGGAGGCCCTGCCAGACCCCTTTGGGCACCACCAGCTGCGGCCTCTCGCCCTTCGAGAGCTTCGTCCCGAGGATGACGGTCCTTGCCTTCTTCCCGAGCAATAGCACTTCGACCGGGTCCCCCAGATAGAAATGGTAGACCTCGTCCGATTTCAGCCGGTGGAGCGGTGAGATGGTCCCCGAAGTCAGAAGGTAATAGATGGCGGTGGAGTGCGCCCGTTTGCCGTAATAGCGTTTCGGCAGGGCCTTCCGGAGAAAGCCCTCGTCGGAGCGGTACGTCTCGACGAAATAACCGCCCTCCCTCGGGTGGGGCCTGAGCTTCAGGAGCCTTATTAGCTGTTTTGCTGTGGGCATGCGGCCTCTTTCCACGCCTTTTTTTGGTTCTGCCGGAGCGCCGTCACTTGATATGCTCGAACATTCCCTGGAGCAGGGGCTTTACCTCATCCTCGGCGAGGCAGAACTTCATATCGAGGAACTTCTTGCGCATCGCCTTGACCTTGTCCTTGACATTCTCGTTCTTGAGCACGACATCCGCCACGAGCGACGCCACCTCTCCGAAATCCTTCTCCCTCATTCCGAAGCGCGTCATCTCCTGTACGCCCATTCTCACTCCGGAAGCGGAGGTGAATCCCTCGTCGTCGGGCAGGGCCTGGAAATTGCCCACTATGTTGTTCCTCTCGAGCCTGTGGGCGAACTCGACGCCCTTCGCGTATCCTACGCGGATTATGGCCTGGTGCGTCTCGGTGTAGCCCACGGACGGGTCGCCTTCGACCTTGACGCCGTTGTCGTGGAGCGCCTTGGCGAACGCCTTTGCATTGTCCAGGACCTGCTTCTGGTACTCCCTGCCGAATGTGTTCATCTCGTACGCGGCCATGAGCAGGCCCAGGAGCGTTCCGAGGTGGTGGTTGCTGACGCTGCCGGGGAACACGCGCCTTTGGATGGAGTCCCAAAGGTCCTCGTACTGGGTGCCGGGGCCCATGTTGCTCGATATGATGCCTCTCTGGGTCCCGAAGAACGTCTTGTGCGTCGAGCCGGTCACGATGTCAGCGCCCTCCTGGAAGGGCGTCTGGAAGTAGGGCCCGACAAGACCGAGCACATGCGCCATGTCGTACATCAGGATGGGCCGCTCGGCCAGCCTGTCCGCGAGCTTCCTCATCTTCATCACGGGCTCGGGGTGCAAAACCATGCTCTTTCCGAGGATGATGAGCTGGGGCTTGTGCTCCTCCATCAGCCTCGCGGCCTCATCGAGGTCGATCTTGTACGGGTTCTCCTTCTGTATCGGGAAATTCACGACCGCATGCTTGTCGGACTGCGGGTCGTGCGCGACCGTGTCCCTCAAGGCGCCCATGGGCTGTGAGCTCAGGTGGCCTCCCTTGCCTATGTTGTGGTTCATCACCTTGCGGATGCGCCTCGGCTCGCTCTTCCTGTCGAGCCTGTTGAGCCAGTCCACCATGCCGCTGAACGTCGCGGCGTTGGCCATCTGGCCGCTCGTGACCCGGACCTCCACTTCCTGGCAGCCCAGGAACTTGCGCAGCTCCTCCAGCAGGGCTTCCTCGACCCACGTAATGAATTCGGTACCCTGGTAATAGTAGACCTCGACATTTCCCAGCGCCTTCACAACGCGGTGCTCAGCGTACCTGCCCTCGGGGTCCATTATGGTGAGGGCGCGCACGAGCGCGGACGGCGTCTGCTCGGACGGTATCAGGTCAAGGCATTCCGTCTGCCTCCACCTGGTGTTCTCCATGGCGCGGCCCACGAGGGCCTTCGCCCTGACGGAGAACAGCTCCCTCTCCTCAGCGACCTTCTTCTTCTCGATCTCGGAAAAGAGTATGGGCCTGGCATACGGCGGGGCCTCGCCGCCCAGGTTCCTCTTCACTATCCGTGCGTCTATGAAGCGCTGCCTCGTCCTGACATGGATTACCTGGTCGGGCTTGAGCTCCGCATCCAGCATCGCAAGGCACAATGCGCGCTTCTCGATATCGCAGGTTATCGTCGAGTTGACGCCCTTTCCCTGGAACTTGCAGTACGGGGCCATGGTGCCGCTCGTGATGTAGCCTACCTTCTTGTTGCCTATGCGGACCTCGTCGCCGGCGCGGCATATGCCCTGGCCCAGGATGGCCACGCCGAAGAGCCTCCTGGGGACTAGCTGCTTCTCCGGCGATTTGCGGAGAACGCCGGTCTCGCGCTGCTTGAGCTCCTCAAGCTGCTCCGCCAGGGGCTTCTTGCCTATGAAATCGCCCTTCTCCTTCGAGAACGATACCGCCATTCGCCCGATGTTGAGCGCCATGATGGGAATCTCCTTCTGCTCCGCATCCACGCCGAACTCGTGCCCGTAGAGGGGCAGTCCGGCTTCCAGCCTGAGCGTATCACGGGCTCCGAGGCCGACGGGCAGAACGCCCTCTTCCTTTCCGGCGGCGAGGATACTCTTCCATATGGCGACCGTCGCGTCGCGGGGGATGAACATCTCGAAGCACAGCGGCTCGCCGGTATAGCCTGTCCTGGAGATGTGGAGCTCAGCGCCCCCTATCGAAGCCTTGCACAGGTTGTTCCGGCCCGGGTCGGGCAATCGGGAGCCCCTGTCCAGCAGCTTCTCGAGGACCGCCTTCGTTGAGGGTCCCTGGAATGCTATCATGCCGATGTCGGTGGACTTGTTCTCCATCCTCATGTTGGGGAACCTGGGCACGTACTGCTGGAACCAGTTCCAGTCCTTGTCGGTATTGGAGGCGTTGACGACGAGAAGATATTCCTCCGTGCTCAGCCTGTAGAGGTACGCATCGTCCACGGCGCCGCCGTTCTCGTTGGGTATGATTGTGTACTGGGCCTTGCCGGGCTCCAGGGCGCCCGCGTTGTTGGTGAGAACGTACTGCAGGAACGGAACCGTGTCCTTTCCCGTTATAATGAAGCGGCCCATGTGCGAGACGTCGAACAATCCCGCGGCGCGCCTTGTCGCCAGATGCTCCTCGATGATGCCCGGCGCGTAGTGCAGCGGCATGTCCCATCCGCCGAACTCCACCATGTGCCCGCCTATCGCCCTGTGCTCCTCGTTGAGAACCGTCTGCTTCACCATTTCCCCCACCATCCTTGAGCGCTGGAAAACATGCGATATCTTAAAGTTTATGCCACATAGGACACCGGCCGGTCGTCACCGATTCTCGGCCAGATGCCAGGTGTCACGGCCTTGGGCCTAAGATGTGTGGCTGGATTGGCAGATACGAGTGCGCATCCCCGCGAGCCCCTCCCCGACAGTCAGCGCCGATGGGTGCGCGCATAGCTTGCGCTGCTCGCCGAACCCAAAAAAAGGGAAAATTCAGTTCGTGAACGTCTCGCCTTTTTCGAAATTCTCCTTGCAGTACTTGACAAGGATGTCACGGTTCTTCCGGAGGTGGGATTCGAACCAAACCTTTATCACGCCGGCCAGGACCTCCCACACCTTGTTCATGTTGGCCTTGTCGATGGGCGAGTCGTAGAGCACCTGCTGGCCGAATATCCTCTTCCAGCCGCTGTACTTGTAGTAGTGCTCGCCCTCGCAGTACTCGAACACCAATCGGAAATGGACCTCCTTCCCGATGTTGTAGAACCATGCCTTAAGCGAATCCCCGGTCCTGCCCTGGTCCTGGGTCTTGTCTATGAGGGAGACTAGGGTCACGTCGGAGAAGCTGAAGTTGTCACGGAACTTCCAGCTGTCGGGGAAGTCCTCGAACGTCGCGAACGCTCCGGGGCTGGGCTCCATCGTGAAGTGGACCTTCATGCGGTCGAACCTTATCCAGATTTTCCAGAAGTTCTCGATAAGGCCTTTTATGATTGAGGTCTTCTTCTCGCCGAGCTTGCCCATATCGTCGACGATCTCCTCTGTCATATCCTTGAGCTCAGCGTCCAGCTGCGCAAACAGGTCCTCGGGCATAGCACCACTTCCGTCATGGTATAGGGGATTTGACTTAAATATTTTAGCCTATGGCCGACTGATAACCGGGATTGCGGCAACCTGCCCTGGAAACCGCAGGTCGTTCCACCGCTTTTCTTAGCGGTGGGAAAACGACCGAGGATGTAAACGAGCGGCGGGCCGGTCTTTGAGAAAAGTGTATAAAACGAAAATAAAAAGATAAATGACCGGCGCACCACGGCGGCTTCGTCCGCCATCGTGCGCCGGTGCTCAGACTTGCCTACAGCCTTCGCCTTCTCGCGGCCGCCACGAGCAGCGTGAATCCGATGACGCCCATTGCCGCTATCCCCTCGAAGCCCGGTGTTGCGGACGGGGGAGTGTCCACGGTCACGGCGATGGTCACGGTCTGCAGCGTGGAGCCCTTGCTGTCGTTAACATCCAGCGTTATGGTCTGGGTTCCCTTCGGGAGCTTGTTGTACTGGATGCTCGGCCCGCGGCCTATCTCCTTCTTCTGGCCGTCCAACCAGATGAAGGTCAGCGCATCGGAGTCCGGGTCGCTGGCCTCGCCGGTGAAGGTGATCATCGTCCCTTTCTTGAACCTGGTCGAGTTGGTCGGCAGCTTTATCATGGCGCTGGGCAGGCGGTTCACGTCCGTGACGGTCACGTTCCACTCCTTGTTCACGGTCGTGGTACCGTCGAACACCTCGACCTTGATGGCGTGGATGGCGCCCCCCATCGTATAGTCAGGCGTGAATGGGTAGCTCTGGCCGCTGGCGGTCTTGTCCTTCTTGCCGTCAACGTACCATGTGTAGGTCAGTTTCTGGGTGTCGACATCGCTTGCGGTTATCCTGAATGTCTCGGTCTCGCCTTCCCTCTTGGTCAGGTCCAGGTTCGAGGGCTGGAAGGTCAGGATGGCCGGCATGTCGTTGACGGGCTCGATGCTTACGGTGAAGTTGAGCGTCTGGGCCTTGCCCGCCTTGTCCTTTGCGGTCACCTTGACCTTCTCCTCGTAGGTCACGCCGGGCCAGTACTCCTCCTTGCCCGTATCGAACACTATGTACCCGTCCATGTTGACGGAAACCGTCAGCTTCACCTGGCCGGTGACGGCATATGTCAGGTTGTCGCCGGCGTAAACGGTGTCGATGTCCTCGAACAGGTCCGCCACATTGTAGTGGGAATCCTTCTGGTCCTCCTTGACGGTCATCTCGATGGGGTCCTGGACCGCCTCCTTCAGGGCGGGGCTGTGGTTCTTGTGGTTGATGGTTATCTGGAAAGAGGTCGAGACGGGCACGGTTCCCTGGTGGCCGTCCGTGCAGGTTATCTGCAGGTTGAAGGTCCCGTAGAACTGGAGCGCCGGGCCTATCTTGTAGACCTTGTTGGTCAGGTCGTACTGCATCGGCAGCGTCGCGCCCGCCGGCTTTGTGTCGGAGGTGACGATCTTGTAGTTGAACGAGAAGTTCGAGAACGGATCGTCCACATCGTTGAACACGCTGCTCAGGTCCGGGGTGACACCCTCCTGCTCCTCGGAAAGGACGATGTTGGTGATGCCCTGCGCCACGAACGGATAGTCGTTCACCGGGTCAACATAGACGTTGGCGAAGCTGCGGTTGAACTTGTTCCCGGCGCCGTCGTCCGTGGCCTGGAATTGGACCTTCTCCATTCCGGTCCAGTTGGGCTCGGGGTTGAATGTCACCAGGCCCGTGGCGCTGTCCACGGTCGGGCGGCTGTGGAAGCCGCTGCCGATAATGGTATAGTTGAGCGAGTTGCCGTCCGGGTCCGAGAAGTAGTCGGACAGGAGCAGCAGGTCGTACTTCGTGTCCTCGGTGACGTGGATTTCTGGTATCGGGCTGGCGAGAGGCACGTCGTTGGGCAGCGTGAAGGTCATCTTGTACCAGCAGCGCGCCCCGATGAAGGTGTTCTCGCCCTGTGCATAGAAGTGCCTTTCCGCCTTGATGGCGACATAGAGCGGGCCGTCGTAGGTTGCCGGCACGTTCTTGATGGACATCGTCGTCACGAGCGGGTTCGGGCTCTGCTGGCTGAAGTCGGGCCAGGCGCCGCTCTGGGTGCTCCACATCCCCTTCAGGTACTTGAAGTCCTTGTCGAACAATGACATGTTGTAGAGGTTGGAGCCGTGTGCGCCGTTGATGGTGAAGTAGACCTCGGAGAGGGGCTTGCCGGCCTTCATGTTGACCTTGAACCAGTCGACGCCGTCCGCGCCCTGATCCATGAATGTCTGGTGCGGGTAGTTGTCGGTTATCAGGGTGGCCTTGGACGGAACATTGTCGTCGTCCATCGAGCCCTGGGTCATGTCGGCCGTCAGCTGGTAGGTGCCTGCGCCGTCAAAGCCGTCCACGAAGATGTAATATGTCCCTTCGCTGCCGCCCACCCGGACCTCCTCGACGCTGGCGCTCATGTTGACCCATGAGGCGTTCTGCATCCAGAACTGGCCGTCGCGGGTCCAGATGTTGTAGACATAGAGGTCGTAGTCGCCCCAGGTCGGGCACGCCAGCCTGACGTACGCGTGCTTGTTGTCCGCCGGTCCCGGGTTCATGATATAGTAGCGGCCGCTGCTCGGGCTGTTCTTCCTGTCAATGTCGCCCGAGGCGCTCCCGGTGAACGCTATGGGGTCGGTTATGGACATGCTTACGGTGTAGCTCCCCGGGTCCGTCTTGGAGACGGGCGGGTTGTCATTGGTCTGGTTCTGCACGACCAAGATCCAGATGTCCATAGGTGCCTGGGTGGAGTAGACCTGGAAGAAGTTGCACGACTCCCACCTGTTCATGGTCCAGGGCATGGCGATGGTCTGCAGGGTTCCGCCGGCATTGTAGAATATGCCGAGCTGTAAGTTGATTCTGCCAGGATTTGACACATCGTAATCAATCTGGTACATGCTGACATTCAGGACCTTGAGGTACGGGACGCTGACCTTGTACCAGTCTAACAAATCCGTGCCGGGGTTTGTCTTTATGCTTCCTACCACGACCTCCCCGCTGCTCATGACCTCGGCGTTGTTTGGGTTGTCGTTGGCGGGCTCGGTGTCCGATGCCCGGGCGGCCGCGGGGCCTTCCTGCTTCTCCGCGCCCGCGAAAGCGCTCATTCCTCCAAGGAGGAACAGGCACGTAATCCATAATGCTAGAGGCTTCATAAATCTCGAATTCGTCATACATTATCACCTTACTTGTTGCTACCGATTGTTTCATCGGTTTGGCGGTATTAATGCTTTGTGGTACGCTCCGACAGCGACGGCGATTTTACCGATACGGACGGTTACAAATTGCTGAGAGCCAGGAGCGCGCGGAGCGCCGCTGGTGCAACCGGATTGGGAACGGTCTTGGGCCGTATCCAAAAAAACCATTTGCGTGAAATATATTTCTTTACCAATTTCACGGCATACAGAAATGTATATATGCCAAATACAATACTCAACCCACTAGGCGAATACTATGAGTGCTCGGTCAGCGAAGCGAACGGGAACCCTGGTTTCAACTGGAGCGATTCTAACCATACTACTTTTACTAGGATGCTCTGCGATTGCGGCCCTTCCTTCCCTGCCACGGCCGGGAGATTCCGATTCTGATTCCGGCACATCGGGCGCAAGCCAGTCGCCCGGTCGCGCCACATCCTACGACGACAAGGTCTACTTCAGGGCCAACAGCACCCAGAGCGCCCCCTACATGAATACGATTCCGCCGACGGGCCAGAGCCAGACGCGCAGTCTCCCCGTCGAGATACCGATGGACAGCCCTCTTGGCACGGCGGTCAAGATAATCGGCAAGGACCTCAGCACCGGCGGAAAGGGCATGTGGGTCTGGTTCACCCTCACCGGGGTGCCGGGCCTGGGCAACCAGATAACAATCGAAATCGTCGAGGACAACACGACCGTCGCCGCCGCCACCGTCCCCAACGCCCAGGGACAGTTCAGGTGGGATGTGCCATTCACCTCCGGACAGGAGCACACCTTCCCGCTGGGCTCGGTCATCAAGGTGAAGGTGGCCTCTTCGCTGCCCACCGTGATGGCCATCAACAACAACAACGCCTATCTCCTGATGCCCCTTACCGAGCCGCCGATATCCGTCAGCGTCGGGACCTATTACGCCCAGAACAAGCCCACCTCCGAGTTCCACCCCAACGCCCCGGACACCATCCGGCACATCCGGACAGAGGGCGATGTTGTCTCCCTCTTCGGACCGTCGGATATAGGCGAGATATTGGTCACGATAAGGAACCCGATGGGTGATCCCGTCAGCAACGGCACGGCGACCATCACGGGCACGCACTACCTGGCATTGTGGAACTACTCGAAGGGACAGGTCGCAGGCAACTACAATGTCACGGTCAGGGTGGCGGACCGCCAGGGCCACGATTACTACGCCTACACCGTGGTCACGATGCTCAAGTTCGCGGTATTCATCTCGTCCTCGCAGGACTACAGCGATGTCGTGCAGGGCGGAGCTTCCCCCCCCAGGGGTGGGAGCAACGCACGGGATGCGGTCTACACCCTGAGGGTCCTGAACTCCGGTGCCACCGCCACGGGCGTCACGGTGCGAGTCTCATCCAACCCGCCGCCGGGCTGGACCGCCTCCATATCACCGCAGAGCTTCCCCTCCATCAACCCAGGAGCATACGAGACCGTGACGATGTCGGTCTCAGCATCCGAGGAGGTCGAGTTCGGGGACAAGGCCGTCATATACATCGAGGCGATAGCCGAAAGCGACAGCAAGGTGCCAAAGGCCTCCTGGACCCTCCAGAGCGTAACCAACGCCACCATGTCCCGCAACTTCGAATTCTCGCTGATGGGAGCCACCGAGACGTGGGTGGATGTGGGCCAGACGGCCACCTACCAGCTGATGCTCCGCAACAAGGGCATACTGGACATGAACGTCACGCTCTCCATATCCGGAATACCGGTAGGGTGGTCCTACCAGATCGATGTCAACACGAAGATATACCTGGACACCGGCTCCAACTCCGAAAAGAGCGTGAACCTGAAGGTCACCGCTCCCTCTGAGGAAGTGGCGAACCTGAGCCGCATCGCCCAGATAACCGTCAGGGCGCAGGTGGTCGAGGAGCCCACGCTGGACAAGCAGGTAACGACCGTCACGAGGCTCATAACCATCCTCGGGCTCTCGGTATCCCCGTCGGTGCAGACGAGCGATTCCTCCATCCTCAGCGGCAAGGTGGATTTCAGGACGACCATCAACAACCTGGACCCGCTCAACTCCCACCAGGTCAGGATAACCGTCACCCAGCCTGGTGGGTGGCCTTCCTCGTCCGTGAGATACGACCCCAAGGAGACGCTCCTGAGCCCCAACGGCACCACTACCATCACGATATCAGTTACCCCGCCCAGCACAGCCGAGGCCAGCGAGGTCACGGGCTACACCGTGGGCATAAAGATCGAGCCCATGGACCAGCCCACCCGCAGCAACAGCACCGTGGTAACGGTGAAGGTCAAGCAGAGGTACGCCATCGGCCTCTCCGTCTCGGCAGGCTCGCTCGAGGTCAAGCCCGGCAAGACCGCTTCCGTGACGCTCACGGTCAGGAACGACGGCAACGGCAACGACAGCGCGATACTGTACATCGCCGCAAGCGGCATCCCGCAGGACTGGAAGGTCAAGCTCAACGAGGTGCTCTCGCCGCTGCCGCTGACCATCTCGCTCACCGCAACCGGCCGCGCAGGCTCCACGGTCACGGTGACGCTCACCGTGCAGCCGTCGGACGCCAGCAAGGACGGTGAGAAGGTCAACATCACGGTCACCGCCAAATCGCCGTATGCGAGCGAGGTCAGCGCATCCGTCGGGACCACCGTGAAGAAGGAGTTCACGGCCAAGGTCTGGGACGCCCTCTGGGATTCGGCGCTTCTCATCCTGCTGACCTGCTTCGTGCTCGTGATATTCGCGGTCGTCAGGCGGCGCAGCAGCCGGGGCGCGTAGACGCATTGCGAGACCGTTGAGCCGTCGCAGCCTTTACCCTATTCAACTCAGGTTGACGAAGTGAGGGGCGGCGCCCTCGCACTCTCTGCAGACAAAGATATGCCAGGTGCACTCATTCCTTCTCGCAAATCCGGCGTGCGGCTGCATGCCGGCAAACAACGGCGGGGGGCCGATACCGCAGTTCCGTGGCGGCGGGCTCTCCCGCCGTCCATCGCTGCCGCCGCCCCTTGCAACAGCGGGCCGTGCTGCCCGACTGCCCTTGTTTAACACCTTCTCCTGAGGCACACCGCCGCCAGCACGAGGGCCGCTACCATGACGAGGGCCTCGAAACCGGGTGTTGTCTGGCCCGGCTTCGGCTTTGCCTTGATGGTCAATTGGATATCGGGTGCGGATATCTCGAATTGCCCGTCCGTGACCTTCAGGCCTATCGTGTGCTTTCCGGTCTTGAGGACCTTGGTGGAGAAGTTCTGGCCGTTCCCGATAGCCGCGCCATCCGAGTACCATGTGTAGTTGAGGATGTCCCCGTCCTCGTCGGTCGCGGTGCCCTCGAACGAGAGCAGCTTGCCCTGCTCGATGGCGGTCCCGTTCGCGGGCATCTTGATTCGAGCGTCCTTCGGTGCGTCGTTGACATTCCTCACCGTCAGAAGGAGGTCGAACGAAGCCGATGCGCCCTCGACATCCGAGACGGAAATATTTATCCTGTAGACGCCGACATCCTTCTGGACCGGCTTGAACAATATCAATCCCGATGAAGTGATGTCGAAGAGGGAGCTGTTGTCCTTGAACTTTAGCACATCCCCGACGTCCTCGTCCGAGGCGTTTATCTTCAGGCTGACATTGGTGTCCTCGTCCACGACGAGCTCCTTCACCGGCTGTATCTTCGGCGGGTCGTTCACATTCACGACGGTCATCGTGAAGTTGCACGTGTCCTTCAGGCCTCCGCTGTCAGTTACGGAAACGCTCACACTGTGGATGCCCACGTCCTTGTTGAGGGGCGTGAATGCGATGGTCCCGTTGGAGGTGACGGTGAACAGCGACGAGTTGTCCGAGAACACGAGCGTGTCAAGGCCAAGCGAGAGGTCAGCGTCCGTCGCATTGAGCATCATCGAGAAGGGCACATCCTCCGTCAGGGTCCGGTCCTCCGGTGCCTGCAGCATGGGCGCGTTGTTCTCGTTCTCCACATTGAGCTGGACTGACTTCGTGTCATTGGCGCCGGCAAGGTCCGTCACATTGACCCAGAAGAAATGCTGGCCGACATCCTGGTTGCGCGGCGTGAAGCCGAGGCGGCCTGTCTCCGCGTCGAGCGACAGGAAGTCGGCGTTGGTGGCGAACGTCAGCGTCTCCTCGAACACCATCGCGGTGTCGACGTCCGTTGCGTTCAGATTGTAGACGAACGGAGCGCCCTCGTGGCACACGAGCAGCGGGACCGCCCTCAGCTTGGGCGCATCGTTGACCGGCAGCACGTTGACGGTGAAGTTGTTGGATTCGACCCTCTGGCCGGAGGCGTCCTCGGCCATCGCCCTGAACTTCTGGGAGCCGAACCAGTTGGCCGTCTTGGTCGAGAAGTCGACACTGTGGCCGTCCGGGGCCAGCTGGGCGTCGAGCTTCGTATCATCCTGCTCGTAGACTATGGTGTAGGTGAGGTTCGCAGCTCCCTTGTCGTCGGAAAAGTAGTTCCTCAGGTCCACAAGGCCCGTGGCGTTCTTGTCCTCCTCCAGCTCTTTGACAGGGATGCCCTGGCCCTGCAGCTTCGGGGGCAGGTCCTTCCTGTCGAAATCTATGCTCAGGTTGCCCACGGTGATGGAGCCGCCCTTCATGATTTGGAATCTGAGCTTCATGCTCACATTCTCGCTGGCGGAGGCGTCGCACACCCTCTGGACGCCCCAGATGAATGCCTCCCCGGAGAACGTCTGGGTGTCCTTCAGGGTGCCGTTGTAGTACCACTCGTTCGAGCCGTCGCCTCCTATGTCGAGCTTCACGAACTCGGGGTAGAACCTCTCCGTGCCGGTGTAGGTGAACGACACGTAGTCGGTCTCGAGGTGGCTGTAGTAGAAGTTGGAGACATCGCGGGTCGTGGCGAGGAAGCTCACGTAGCCCTTGTCGACGTAGTCGCCCGCGCCTGTCGTTATATTTATCCACAAGGTATCATCCATGAAGCCGCTGTCCGTGCCGTTGAGCTGCTCCCATGTGTTGGCGCCCTTGTATATGAAGAGGTCGACACCCTCCTGCGTGAAATCCCCCTCCGAATATCCGGTGCCCTCCCACTTGAAGTTGAACGAATTGACGAGGTTGTCGCCCACAGAGAACCTGAACATGTGGACGACATAGGTCATCTTCTGGTCCTGGGTCATCTTGTTGTCGTCGCTCGCATCGAGGCTCCCGTCCGAAGTCTTGTTCGTGGTCTGGTAGCCTGTCGGGGCCTGGTTCGGCGGCAAGCTTGTCCCCGCCGCCCATGCGGTGCTCTGTCCGGGGTTGTTGAAATCTATGGTGGCCGAGACGGGGTCATATGTAACGTTCCCGCCGGTTATCTCCATGGATGCGCCGGTGACGATGATGTGCTTGGGCAGGTCCACGGTTATGTCGGAATTGAAACCGCCCATCCTGGGGAACAATACGGTCTTCTCCGTCACGTTGCCAGTGAGCTTGGTCTGGCTCTCGCCCATCACGCCCAGTGGCGCGATAAGGAATAGCGCTGCGAGAAGAATCGATACCGGGGCCCGAAACAACCTGTATTCCATGTCAATGCACCTGCAATTGCTACCGAATCCCAGCTAATAATCGTTTCGCCTCATATATGATAGTACCAAAACAATATTATGCCGGGGATATTCATGTGGAATCCGTAGCCGGAGGACTCTTCATGAGGTTGCTTTTCAAAGGGATGGTTGCGGCCTCAATCATACTGGTGCTTCTGCTCAACTGCGCGCCCACATCCATGGCGTCGGAGGGACTGGGCGGGGGTGTGGACACGGGCGGGCGGGTCCGGCGGGCCGTCGAGCGCCCCGACCACGACGGTCCCGATATCGTCGGATACATGTACGAATCCTTCGCGGGAACGACCAAGAGCTACAGCGTATCCATCAAGATATTCTATCCGGCTCAGAGCGCCGGGGAGAACACCACCGTGGACAGCGCCGGGGCGCCCTATCCGACGGTGGTCATGCTGACCGGTTTCGGCGGCGGCCTCGAATCGCTCAACAATGTTGCGACCCGCATCACGACATGGGGCATGGTCGCCGTGGGCCTCGAGGTCAACTGGAACGACTGGCCCAACTGCGCAAATGTCTCGGACATGAACGACCTGCTCACCCAGCTTGAGAACGACAATGTGACCACCGGTCACAGGGCGAAGGGAATTATGGACATCAACTGCTTCGGATTGTTCGGCTATTCCTCCGGCGGCGGGCTCACGGTCGTGGACAGCGCAGGCGTTGCGAGGATCAAGGCCGCCGTGGCCTGGGCCCCTGCGATAGGCAACGACTTCTCGGCAATACTGGCGACCAGCTACACGAAGCCCATACAGGTCCAGGGCGGGAGCGCTGACCCTGACTACGACGAGCACGCGGACTACATCTACAAGAACTTCAAGCTGGCCCCGAGGCACCACATCCAGATAAATGGCGGGAACCACGGCGGCCCCTATTCCTGGGACGGTGTAATATCCCATTTCCTGCGCTACCTGCGCAACATCACGGCCTACGAGGAATTCCTTTACTGGGGCGGGGCGATGAACGATGCCGCCAACACGACCTATGCCATCAACTTCACCCTTGCCAACGGCACCTACTTCCCGCCCAACATGACTGCGAGCGCCTCCAACACCACGCCGGCCGAGGACACGAAGGTCGATTTCACGCTGTCCATCGAGGGTTACCTGCCCCTGGGCCATGCAAGGGGAACGTTCGTCTGGGACACGGATTCCGACGGCACCGTCGATGACACGGGGCCTAGCTGCATGACCGCCTCGAGGATATTCAACGTATCGGGGACCCGCTATGTCCGGGTCTGGTACCAGCTCGGGGACCTCGCCATCAACACGAACAGGACCCTTTCCGTCAAGGTCACGAACCTCCCTCCCACAGCGTCGCTCGACGGGAACCGCACCGGGGTCGAGGACGAGCTCCTGCAGTTTGCGGGCACGGCGCAAGATACAGTGGGTGACATGGCAGGACTGCAGTACGAGTGGGATTTCGGGGACGGCTCCGGCACTCCCTTCGGCAAGAACCTTTCCAGCGCCCATTCGTATTCCAAGGCGGGCCGCTACAACGTGACCTTTTCGGCCATGGACAACGACGGTGTCAAGGCGAGCGCCGCGCTGACCGTCGACATCAGCAATGTGGCACCGCAGGCCACGGCCGGCCCTGATGTCTCGGCGACGGAAGACGAGGTCGTCACCTTCAGCGGTGAGGGGAACGATACCCTTTCCGACAATCAGGGATTGGAATACAGATGGGCCTTCGGGGACGGGGCGGTCCGCGACTGGGACAAGGCCCCTGCCGCAACTCACAGTTACGCCAGGTCCGAAAATTACACAGCCAACCTCACCGCCCGCGACGGTGACGGCGCGATGGGCTCCAGCACGCTCAGGGTCCGGGTGCACAACGTCGCTCCCTCTTGCCAGGCAACGGAGCCGAAGCAGGGCACGGCCACCGGCAAGGACGAGGAGCTCCAGTTCGACGGCACCGGCACGGATACGCTCTCCGACATTGCCTCGCTCCGGTTCCGCTGGGATTTCGGGGACGGGAACTCGAGCCAGTGGTCCGCTGATGCGCGAGCGACGCACACTTACACGAAGGGCGGGAGCTTCAGGCCCATCCTCACTGTCCGGGACGACGACGGGGCGCTCTCGGAATCGGATATCAGCATCACCATCAGGAACCAGGCCCCGACGGTGCGCATTACGGCCCCCCAGGCAACGGCCGCCAGCGAGGACGAGAAGGTGCTCTTCACCGCTGTGGGCGACGACACGGAATCCGACACGGGGACGCTTGAATACTCCTGGCTCATAGATGGAAAGACATGCACGGGCCCAAGCATCGAGCTTTCATTCGACACCCAAGGACCCAGGGCCTTCAACGTCACGGTCACGGACCGCGAAGGGGCGAAGGGCACGGATTCCGGCCTGCTCACTGTCAACAACATCGCGCCCAAGCTGAAGGCCGACATCTCCCCGGCGACGATATTCTCGGGAGACAGCATCAACTTCAGCACCACCGTTACTGATTCGGCATCCGACAGGGCCAGCCTCAAGGTAACGTGGAATTTCGGCGACAACACGACCTCGGCGAACCTGTCCGGCACGCACATCTATGCGAAGGCGGGAACGTACACTGTAACGGTGAGCGTCGAGGACGACGAGGGCGAGGGTGCGCTCGACAGCATCACGGTCACCGTGAGCGCAAGGCCGGGTCCGCCGCCTCCGCCGCCCGTATACGACGACAACAAGCCCTCCTCCGGCCCCTCCGCGGCCGTCATTGCGGGCGGTGCGGCGGCGGCCATTGCCGTCGTTGGTGTGCTGGCGTTCCTCCTCATGCGCCGCAGGGTTCCGGGGAAAGGGGACACCAAAAGGATAGACGAGCTCCCTGTGGAAAAAGAAGCCCGAGAAAAGAACGAAGGTGATTGAATGGTCATACATAAGATGAGAGCGCTTGCGATAATCGGAGCATTGCTCATGGCAGGTACGCTCCCCGTATTCGGGGAGCCTGGCAGGGCTGCCCGAAACGACGTCCATCCGTGGGCCGCCGATGCGTCATCGGCCCGTGAGGTCGAGTGCCCGGACCACGACGGGCCCTGGAACGTTACTGGGACGAGGTACGAGCAGTTCCGCGGCTCCACGAAGAGCTACGACATCAACATCAAGATATTCTATCCGGCGCTTTCCGCCGCCGACAACGCCACGGCCAACACAACCGGCGGGCCCTTCATGACGCTCATCATGCTCCCGCCCTTCGGCGGTCCGGAGGAGACATACAACTTCAACAACCCGCGCATCGTCTCGTGGGGCTTCGTGTGCGTCGTCGTCGGCCTCAACTGGAACGATTTCCCCAACAGCGCCAACATAACCGACATGGAGGAGATACTTGACCAGCTCGAGACCGACAACAGCACCCCGGCCAACCCTCTCTGCGGCATGATTGACAAGGAGTGCTTTGCAATATTCGGCTACTCGTCCGGCGGGGGGCTGAGCGTCCTGGACGCCACCTTTGTTACGCGTCTGAAGGCCATCTCGGCCTTCGCGCCGGCCATCGGGGACAGCACCCTTGCGGCCCTGGCGCCGTATTTCACCAAACCGGTGCAGCTCCAGGCCGGCGCCAACGACACCGGATACCGGCCCCACACGGATTATGCATATCAGGTGTTCCAGCCTCCAAAGTTCAGGATGATAACACGGGACGGCTCCCACGGCGGGCCGTTCTTCTGGGAGCCCGTCATATCGTTCTACCAACGCTATGTCCGCAACATCACCGGCTACGAACGCTATGTCCACGGCTGGGGCGCTATGGAGGACGTGGCCAATCTCAACTACTCCCTCAGCTTCACGCTCCCGAACGGGACATTCTTCCCCGGAAACCTGAGCGTCCAGGGCGGCCCCACGTCGCTCAACGAATCCCAGAGCGCCTCTTTCACAGGCGCATATACCGGCTACCTGCCATTAGGCCACCCGAGGGCAGCGTTCGAGTGGGATTTCGAATCCGACGGCATCGTTGATTCACGGGACCCCTACAACATGTCGGCAAGCCATGTATACACCCGTTCCGGGATATTGAAGACAGGATTCTGGTTTGCGATAGGGGGATACCGGCTCCCGGTCAACAACTCCATCTATGTCTCGGTGGCGAACATGGTGCCGGGCTTGAAATTGCCAGCCAACTATTCCGCCGTCGAGGACGATGAGCTGTTCTTCGAGGCCACTGGCAGCGATACGCCGAACGACAACGCGACATTGAAATATTCCTGGTCCTTCGGCGACGGCGTCAGCCAACCCTTCGGGGATTCGAACGCCACCAATCACACCTACTCCAGGTCGGGGAACTTCGTGCTTGCGGTCACGGTCAGGGACAATGACGGAGCGGCCGCTTCCGCCACCGCCTCCGTGAAGATAGTCAACCTGCCCCCCTCCGCCGTCGTGGGGACGGGAATGACCGTCCTCAAGGACGACGAGGTGGGCTTCACGGGCTTCGGCAACGACACCCCCTCGGACATCGCCGGCCTCGAGTATATCTGGGATTTCGGGGACGGCGCGAGCTCGGAATGGTCCAGTGGCGCGGACGCGCTCCATGTCTATTCAAGGTCCGGCAACTTCACGGCCACCATGACTGTGAAGGACGATGACGGGGCCACGGCCTCCGCCAACCTCACCGTCACCGTCACCAACACGGAGCCTTATGCACGCATACGGCTACCGGCGCTCAACTTCACCGCCGGAAAGGACTTCGCGGTGGAGTTCGACGGCTCCGGCTCCGATACCCCCTCCGACAACTCGACGCTGCAGTACAGATGGGAGCTCGGCGACGGCAATTCCACCAACTGGACGGACAACGCCCGCGCCGAGCACACGTACGTGAAAGGAGGCCGGTACACCATCACGTTCATCGTCAGGGACGGCGACGGTGCGGAGGGACGTGCCTCGCAGGTCCTTTCGGTCACCAATCAGAAGCCCAGGGCCCTGCTCGTCCAGCCCGTGGCTACCGAAGCGGAAGAGGACGAACCGGTCTATTTCGCTGCAACAGGTGACGATACGGAGTCCGACAGGGCGAACCTCAACTTCACCTGGGTGATAGACGGCCGGACCTTCTTTGGCGCCGTTGTGACAACGACATTCAAGACATCGGGCCGGAAGAACTTCACGCTCAGCGTCATGGACCCCGAGGGAGCCTCGGAGACCGTCAACGGCTCCATAAGCATCCGGAACGCGGCCCCCTGGGTCTCCGGGACAGTTACTCCAGACAAGATATATGTCGACGACAGCGTCAATTTCACGGCCACCGCCGGCGACACGGCCTCGGACATCCCCTCGCTGGCTTTGCTCTGGGAGTTCGGCGACAATACCACCTCCTCGAATCCCAACGGGACCCACAATTACACAAGGCCGGGAAATTACGTATTGCGCCTCACGGTAACGGACAACGACGGGGTGAAAGCCGAGCGCACCTATACTGTAATAGTACTGGAGCGGCCGGCGCCCCCCAAGCCTCCCGTCAAACCGCCGCCGGAGCCCAACAAGGTCAACTGGATGTTCCCGGCGCTCGCTGCAACGGGCGCCATGCTCCTGCTCGTCGCATTGGTCATCAGCCTTAAGATGAGACAGAAGCCCCCTGAGGCGAAATACGTACCGAATGGTAGGCGGCCGAGCAAGCCCGTTCCCAAAAAGCCCATCGCCCCAAAAGCCACGGCTTCCGAGGATGAATCAGCGCCCGAGGAAGGGAAGGCAGGCGAAAAGGAACCGGCCTCCGACGGGCCCAGGGACAACTCCGAGGAATGACCTAGATGGCGCGGTAGACCTTACGCCTCGTGTCGTCCAGGCTCGGGGATGCGGTCACGAGGCCCTGGCGCACCAGCCCCTCGAGGGCCATCTGCACGGTGCGCCTCGGAAGGCCGGTTATCAGGCACAACCGGCCCTGGTCCACGAGCGGCTCCGTGGAAACTATGTGATAGATGAACTTCGCCGCAGGGCTGCCTTCCACCTTTCTGGGCCCCGGTCTGAGCCCGAACGTCTTGCCAGCGCGCACGCCCAGCCTCATGCTCTCCAGCGACGCCGCCTGATCTATGCCCACCGCACCTATGTTCACGTCCGGCCCGAAGTGCATTATGAGCGCCGCCTGCTGGGACTCCAGCGGCGATTCGAAGATGAGCCTTTCGGGCCCGAAGCGCAGCGCCAGCTGGTCCGCCAGCTCCATGTTCACAGTCCCGTCGAGGCGATGGATGCCGACCCCGTAACCGTCACCGGCCTCCAGGACGACAGCGGCCGACCCTATGTGGAGCCCCCGGTCCACCATTCTCACCAGCTGCTCCGGCGACGGCTGGTGTCCGGGGTCCTTGGAGCCCGCCTTGGTATAGTAGCCCATTCCGGCCGTCTCGACCTCCAGGCCCAGCCGCGCGAACCGTTGCGGTCCGACGGGGAACGTTGCATCGCTGAGCTCCACCATGTCGAAGCCAGCCGATTCCGCGGCGGTCACGAACTTCTTGAAGTTGCCAGTGCGCAGCATGAGCTCGCACAGCGTGCCCCCCGTCGTGACCTTGACGCCCCTGGAATGGTAGAATTTGATTCGGGCCTTCAGCAGCTCCGCGTCCACCAGAAGGGGCAGGCCCCAGCGGACCTTCACGACGTCCACATATTCCGAAAGGGAGGAGAACTCCTCCTTATCCAAGCCTTCGAAACGGTCCACCACGAGGGTCAATCCCTTGGTCCGCGGCTTTGCGCCTCTTTTTTCCAGGACCCCTTCCAGGAACTTCATCCCGAACCCTCTTTTTTACCGCCCCCTTGATTCGGGTGCCAATATATACGCATTACCTTCGCCTAAATGGCATCAATATGCTAAAATAATGCATATATCCGGGTTAATATGCGAGAAATGATGGTACCAATTTGTTCATATAATCCGGCGGCCCCAAGGATGTACCATGACCGAAAACGCGTCCGTGGAGGGAAAGGTTCCCGATGCGACCGAGCTCGGTGAGGGCCACGTGCCCCGGTACATGGCGCGGCCCGACGGCGCCCGCCGGAGGCGCCGGCGCCGCCTTCTGCTCGTGCTGCTGGTCCCTCTCGTGTTCGTCGCGCCCATTGCCAGCGCCCTTCTCATCCAACCGCCGGAACCGGTGGGCGTGCGCCTCGGATATTTCCCCAACATGACCCATTCCCAGGCGCTCGTGGGCCTCCAGCTGGGCATGTTCACGGACCATCTGGCCTCGGATATGAGGCTCAAGACATACATCTTCAACGCAGGACCATCGGCCATCGAGGCGCTCTACGCAGGCAAATTGGACATGACCTACATCGGTCCAAGCCCCACCATCACGGGTTTCGTGAACTCCAAGGGTGAGGCCCTCAGATGCATCGCCGGCGCCAACAGCGGCGGCGCGGTATTCGTGATACGCGATGGCAGCGGCATATCGGCCGCCCAGGACCTCGCCGGAAAGAAGGTCGCCAGCCCCCAGATAGGGAACACGCAGGATGTGGCATTGCGTCACTACCTGAAGCTCAACGGCCTCAAGACCAAGGACGACGGCGGCAACGTCGAGGTGGTGTCCGTTCCGAACGCGGACATACTGACCCTGTTCAAGAAGGGCGAGCTTGACGCCGCCTGGGTCCCGGAGCCCTGGGGAGCCAGGCTCGTCAACGAGGCCAAGGGCAGGATACTCATCGATGAGAGGACCACGTGGCCCAACGGCGCCTTCGTCACCACGAACATCATCGTTTCCACGAAATTCCTGAGGGAGCATCCGGAGGCCGTGAGGGCCATCCTCGAAGCGCATGTGGAAGCCACCCTGTGGATAAACGAGAACCCGGAGGTCGCAAAGGCCGTCATCAACGACAGGCTGCTCAATCTCACGGGCAAGGCCCTGACAGACAAGGTCCTTTCAGAATCATTCTCGAGGATGAATGTCACCTACGACCCCGTAAGATCATCCCTTTACGCCTACGCCGACTGGGCCTACGACCTGGGCCTCCTCGGCACGGAGAAGCCCAACCTCGGCTCCCTCTACGACCTGGGGCCTCTCAATTCCGTTCTGGCGGAGAAAGGTCTGGCCCCCGTCGCGTGAGGAGGTAATCACATGGCAAAGATACCGAAGCTCAGGCTGAGGAATGTGTGCAAGTCTTTCATGGGCGCCGATGGCGAGGTGGATGCGCTCAAGGACATCTCGTTCGACGTCAACCAGGGGGAGATAGTCTGCATAGTCGGCCCCTCGGGCTGCGGGAAATCGACCCTGCTCAACCTCGTGGCCGCCCTCGAGAGCCCGACATCTGGCGAAATTCTCGTGGACGGCAAGACGCCGGAAGGCCCCGGCCCCGACCGTCTCATAGTCTTCCAGGAAGGAGCGCTCTTCCCGTGGCTGCGCGCCGTTGACAATGTCGCGTTCGGCCTCACCATCGCCGGCTACGACAAGAAGGAGCGCAGAAAGATAGCCGGCGAATACCTGGACCGCCTCGGGCTGGCGCGATTTGCCAACAGCTTCATCCACGAGCTCTCCGTCGGAATGAGGCAAAGGGTGGCGCTTGCGCGTGCGCTAGTCATGGAGCCCCAGATAATGCTGATGGACGAGCCCTTCGCCGCGCTGGACGCCCAGACCCGGGATTCATTGCACCTCGAGATGCAGCGGGTGTGGGCAGGGACCAGGACCACTGTCCTTTTTGTAACACACAACGTCAGGGAGGCAGCGTGCCTGGGCGACAGGATACTTGTCATGTCCGCCAGGCCAGGAACCATCACCGCGGCGCGCACTTGCGACGCCGAGCGTCCAAGGATGATCGAGGACCCGCCCGTCATCGCCCTGGCGCGCACATTGCGTTCCGACCTGAAGGATGCGTACTGCATCGGCGGCGATGCCGTTGAATCGAAGAAGCACGTCAAGCCGCGCCGCAACGCTGCGAAGGAGGAGGGGAGCCCATGAGCGCAACCGCAACGAGGAACGGCCAGCGCTCCGGCAGGCGCTGGTGGCTCATGCCCCTTTCCGTGCTCCTGTTCTTCGTGATATGGCTCTCGTCGTGGGAGCTGCTGGCGCGCAGCGGTTTCTGGCCTCCCTATTCCCTTCCCGCATTCTCGGATTCGGCGGCAAGCCTGTGGGAGAATTTTGCGAACGGCCGGTTCCAGAACGCGATGGCCGCAAGCCTGACGAGGCTCATTGCGGGATACCTCGTCGCCACCGGCATCGGATTGCTCCTGGGTCTCTTGATGGGGCGCTCGAGGGTCGCAAATTCGACCCTCGGCTCCCTGGCGCTGGGCCTCCAGGCCCTCCCGAGCGTGGCGTGGCTCCCGCTGGCGCTGATATGGTTCGGCCTCGAGGAGAGCGCCATCATATTCGTCGTGGTGATGGGGACCGTGTTCTCGATAGCAATGTCCACCGCCTCGGGAATCAGGAACATCAATCCCACCCTCGAGAAGGCCGCGAAGAACATGGGCGCCAAGGGCGATGACCTTCTCTTCGATGTCATTTTGCCCGCATCGCTGCCCAACATGGTCTCGGGCATGAAGCAGGGCTGGTCCTTCGCGTGGCGGTCCCTCATTGCGGCCGAAATGGTCTACTCGACGGTCGGTCTGGGCTACATGCTCCAGTGGGGCCGCGAGTTCAACAACCTGCCGCTGGTCATCGCGGTGATGATGGTCATCGTGATGATAGGCCTGGCAACGGACCAGTTCTTCTTCGACCCGCTCGAGCAGGCCGTTCACAGCAGGTGGGGCCTCATCAGGCGGACGAGGCCTTCGGTCTGGAAGCGCCTCATAAGCGGCCGGTGGGGGGCCTAAGCCCCCCTTTAATTTCGTTTCAGGCCGACTGCGCCTTTCTCCTCCACAGGAGCGCCACGGCGACCAATGACATGAGCAGGAACCCTGCCTCGAAGCCGGGCAGGCCCTTTTCCACGGCCTTCTTGGGCTTGACGGTGAGCATTATGCTCCCTCCGGGGACCGTGGCGTTGCCGTCGGAAACCGTCAGGGTTATCTCGTGCTTTCCCGACTTGAGCGCCTTGGTGGCGAAGCTCTGGCCCTCGCCAAGCGCCGCACCGTCCGCGAACCACGAATACGTGAGCTTGTCCCCGTCCTCGTCCTTGGCGGTCCCCTGGAACGTGATGTTCGTTCCATAGTTGACGGCGGTTCCGTTCGTCGGGGCGATGATCCTTGCATCGGTCGGTGGCTCGTTCACGTTGACCACTGTTATCTTCATCTGGAACGAGGCCTTCAGGCCCGCAATGTCCGTCACGGAGAAGTTGACATAGTGCACGCCGACATCCTTCTGCACAGGCGTGAAGTTGACCCAGCCCGTCTGAGCGATGTCAAACAGGGGCGAGTCGTCCTTGAACGTCAGCACATCCCCAACGTCCTCGTCCGAGGCGGTCACGCGGAAGCTGACATTTGTGTCCTCGTTGACAGTCATGTTGGCCAGGGCGACTATCTTCGGCGGGTCGTTGACGTTGAGCACGGTGATCGTGAAGTTCTTCGTGTCCGAAAGGCCGCCCGTGTCGCGGACCGTGATGCCGACATTGTAGACACCGACATCCTTGTTCTTGGGCGCGAGGGCGAATGTGCCGTTCCTGGCTATCTCGAACAGTGACGAGTTATCGGCGAAGGAGAGCTCGTCGAGCCCGATGTCCAAATCGGGGTCCGTCGCGTTGACGGTCATCGAGAACGTCTCGTCCTCGTTGACAATGATGTCCTCGATGGCCTTCAGTGAGGGCCCGTTGTTGAGGTTCTCCACTA
>Ga0315283_10000428_pt1 | contig 30941 bp, 31 predicted proteins | sample YL17G09_0_MG_FD_204541 | JGI IMG/M metagenome (GOLD analysis project Ga0315283, IMG submission 204541) | Sediment microbial communities from Yellowstone Lake, YNP, Wyoming, USA - YL17G09_0 | ecosystem: Environmental > Aquatic > Freshwater > Lake > Sediment | place: USA: Wyoming | collected...
GTCCACCCGGTCCGGGGAGTTGGGCTGGACATGGGTCTGCACACGCTGGTGGCACTCTCGACCGGGGAACGGGTCGAGAACCCGCGCTGGCTGCGGGCCAGTCTGGCTCAATTGCGCATTCTGCAGCGCCATGCTTCCCGCCAGGTGAAGGGCAGCCGCCGGCGCAAGGCCACCCTGCGCCAGGTCGCCCGCCTGCACGAGCACATCGCCAACCAACGGCGGGAGGAGCAGCACCAGCTCTCCCGCCGCCTGGTGCAGGACCACGACCTGATCGGCCTGGAGGGCATGTCTCTGGCGTTCATGAACCGAAACCGGCAGTTGTCCCTCTCGTCGCACGATGCGGGCTGGGGCGGATTGCGGCATAGGCTGGGATACAAAGCGGAAGAAGCTGGTATTCCGGTCATGGCCGTGGATCCGTCCTTTACCTCGCAGAAGTGCAGCGGGTGTGGCAGGCAGGTGGAAAAGACTCTTGCGGTTCGAGTTCATCGCTGTCCTTCCTGCAGGCTGGTGCTTGACCGGGACGTGAATGCGGCCCGGAACATCCTGCAGCTGGCTCTTGATACTTTAGTAACTCCCACTGCCCGGACGGGGCAGGCAGGGCATAACGTGACCCAGCGGGGTGTGCGTGCTCTGCGAAGCTGTCCGCTTTAGCGGACAGTGAACGTCACAATTGAGATTGTCGGAAGAAGGCGGGTTTAATTTGAGGGATATAATCAAACACGATGTATTTCAAATCCCCTACCGAGGTGTCTCTGTGACATACAATTTCGATTTAACCCCGTCCCGGCGCCAGACAAATTCAATAAAGTGGACTCATTACCCCGAAGATACTCTGCCCATGTGGGTGGCGGATATGGATTTCCCAGCCCCGCCTCCAATTCTTGAAGCACTGCACAAAGCTGTCGAACACGGAGTGCTTGGATATGATATCCCCACGACAACCTTGAAAGAAATGGTTGCCGGACGGATGGAATGCTTATATGGGTGGCACATCGACCCTGAGGTGGTGGTTGCCACGCCCGGCCTCGTAAGCGGCTTCAACGCAGCGGCAAGGATGTTATGTAAACCGGGGGACGGTTACCTGATCCAGCCGCCGGTCTACATGCCGTTTAACCACCTTCAACAGAATCATGGTTTTATCCGCCAGGAATCACCTCTCACATGTCACGTGGATGGCAGCCGGCTTCGTTATGAAATCGATTGGGATTCTTTCAAGGGAGGATTTAATTCTCTCGATAGTAAAACGCATATGTTCCTCCTTTGCAACCCGCATAACCCGACCGGCCAGGTGTACACACGCGAGGAACTTGAACGCATGGCGGAATTGTGCCTCCAGAATAACACTGTCATTGTCTCTGATGAAATCCATTGCGAGCTGCTGCTTGGGGATTCCCGCCACATACCAATAGGATCTTTATCTCGTGAGATAGCTGCACGTACGGTTACTTTGATCGCACCGTCGAAAACATTTAATGTTCCGGGCTTGTTTTGCGGGTTCGCGATTATCCCGGAGGCCGTCCTGCGTGAAAATTTCGAAAAGGAACTGGAGCGAATGACATTGCATGTATCCAGTCCTGGGCTGATTGCTGCACAAGCGGCATTTTCTGGCGAGTGCGACGATTGGCTTGCAGAATTGCGCCGCTACCTGACATCCAACCGCGATTTCGTTGTTAATTATATTGAACAGAACATCCCTGGAATTCGCACGACCATACCGGAGGCTACCTATTTGTCATGGTTTGATTGTTCAGGTGTGAGCCTTTCCGACCCTTATCAATTTTTTCTGAACCATGCAAAAGTAGCTTTAAATGATGGTACTGCATTCGGAACCGGCGGGAGGGGATTCGTCCGATTCAATTTTGGGACATCGCGCAGCCTTGTTGCTGAAGGTCTTGAGCGGATGAGGAAGGCGGTTGAAACGCATGATCCTGAATGATATTGTCCGTCGCAACATGGCACCCAAGCCCTGGGCGGAGGGGGAGAAGATCCCCTGGAGTGACCCGGATTTCAGCAGGCGCATGCTGAAGGAGCATCTGACCCAGGAACATGATGCGGCCAGCCGTCGAACGCCCACGATCAAAAAGCATGTGCGGTGGATTCATAAGTCCATTCTTCTTGGTCAGCCTTCCCGCATTCTCGACCTTGGCTGCGGCCCAGGGTTGTACGCCTCGGCTCTGACTGCCCTCGGGCATGAGTGCCGCGGTATCGACTTTTCGCCTGCTTCGATTGCTTACGCAAAGAAGCATGCCCCGGATGGCTGCTCCTACACCCTGGCAGACGTCAGGACGGCCGAATTTGGCTCCGGTTATGACCTGGTTATGTTCATCTACGGGGAGCTTAATGTTTTCAAGCTGTCGGATACCCGAAAAATTTTTGAGAAGGCATGGAAAGCTCTCAAACCAGAGGGCAGGATATTGCTGGAGATATCCACTTATAATGCCATCGAACAGATCGGAAACCAACCTCCAACCTGGTATTGCTCTCCTGGAGGTTTGTTCTCAGATACCCCGCATTTATGCCTGATGGAATCCTTTTGGAATGAAGCGAAATCCATAGCGACAGAACGATATTTCATCGTGGATTTGGATTCTGGAGATATTTATCGCTATGCTTCTTCTTCCCAGGCTTATGATGAGAAGTCGATCAAGTCTATTCTTCGGAGGATTGGTTTTAAGAAAGTGCAAATCCACCCATCACTGACTGGGATGGATGAAATTGGATCAGATGATTTCATGGTGGTAACAGCCATCAAATAAATAGGGCGGATGGGGGTTACCCATCCGCTATTGAGTGATCTGTATTTCCGAGGAAAGAGCGGGAGAAGACCATTGTTCGTGGTGGTTGACGTCTGAGGAATGGCTGAAAGCCTCCCGTCAGGATCAGTTCACCCGGTCTTTCCTCTGATGTATATTACGTCCATTTTTTCGATAAGCACCTCCTCAAGCGAACGGAAGTGAAACTCAAACACATGATACAGCAAACCCAGATGCGATACATTAAAATCTCCATGCATTTCTGAAAGGGTATGTAGTACAACAGTACCCCAAGGGCTTCATCTATTACTTGAAGAAAAAAAACAAATTTGGAGCTACCAAATGATAAGAATCAACACCTTACCTCTTGCTTTGATGATCATGCTCACGTCTCATGGATGTTCCATGCCAAGTCAGGTTACCACCCCTTCAGGTCCAGCGGAAACTACAACAGTGATATCTGCCCTTCTGCCTCCAACTGAGACACAGCCGATTTCTCCGACACTAACTCCATCGATCACTCCAACGGAAACTGCCGTTCCAACCCCGACGACCTTTGTTCCATTTACCGCTTCAGTGTGGGCAGATAATGTCAATGTTCGCACCAAACCCGGGTATTTGTTTCCTGCAGTCAGGTTATTGGCCAAGGCTACCAACCTGACGATCCTGGGAAAAGCGCCGGGGGGTGAGTGGATATTTGCCCGGACTCCCGATGGAACTTCAGGCTGGGTTTTTACCCAATTAATCGAAAGCAGCATTGATCTGCAGTCGGTTCCCATCATTGAGCCTCAGGATGTCCAATTGATCAAAGGCCGAGTGACAGACTCGTCTGGAATCCCAATCCAGGGAGTTGGCTTCGCGGTTGTACAGGGGGCTGGCGACCAGGCTCCCGCTAATATTGCTCGAACCGATGCAAATGGGGAATTCTTTTCCTTCATGCCGGCGAATGCCCGCGGCGAGTGGACAGTGACTTACAATGCCATTGCCTGTAAGAGCAATGTATGGTCGGATGATTCGTGCAGTTATTACAAGGATCCTTATCGTGGGGTGGTTGAGCCTCAATCTACGAATGTTTCCCTTCCTCAATCCGGAGTCCTTGAGTTCGTTTGGAAATAACGTAATAGTCTTCAACAGGCTTAAATAATAAATTAGGCGGATGGTTTTTCCATCCGCCTATCTTGCTTTTATCTTATTGTGTTTCAATCGTGTTTCAAAAGTGTTTCCGGAGAAAGCACGGTGTGAACCACTTTATCGTCGTGGTGGACTTCTGGCGATTACGATTGGCCAGGGTTATTTCACCCGGTCTTTCTCCTCATGTTCTTCGGTTCCATATTTTCGATATTGAACCTCCTTCTGTGGCCAGAATCAACCACTAGATATAGGATACTGTATTCACATGAAGATTACATTAAAAACAGCCTACTATTCTCCTACGTGATAGCGGTCAGAGTGGTTAATTATTTATATCACGAAGAATAAAATGGACTAGGTGAAAAATAAATTCCTCACAGGCGGATCAGCCTGTTTGGCCAAGCAGGTAATTCTGCAGACCCATCTGTTTGATCTGATCGAGCTGTGCTTCAAGCCAATCCAGATGTGTTTCTTCGTCCGTCAGATTGCCGTCAATTAATTCGCGCGAACCGTTATCGCCCAATTCGAGGCACAGGCGAATGCCGTCGTTGTAGGCTTTAATAGCCCCTGCTTCAGCTTCCCAGTCATTTTTGAGCTGGGCATCCACGGTGGCGCCGATATTCACCTTCTTGAGATTGCTGACCACGGGAATCCCCTCGAGAAACAGGATTCGGGCGATCAATTTTTCGGCGTGTTTCATCTCTTCGATGGCGCGTTTCTCGGTGGCCGAGTGAAGCTTCTCGTACCCCCAGTTTGCGCACATCTCCGAGTGGACGATGTACTGGTTGATGGCGGTTAATTCGTCGGCGAGGAAGTCATTCAATATGGCGATGATTTTTTCGTTGCCTTTCATGGGAATCTCCTTTTATGATTTTATTTTCACACCGAGTTGACAATACTTGAGGACTCTTTCTAAACTGTGCCCTCTCTGTAATTCTGCCCGAACAAGGCAGCTGAAACCAGCATAATATAATAACCGATGGGGAAAGCTAATAGGTATCCAATAAAACACAGGACGAACGTCATGTAAGCCAGCATGAAACCTATATACAGCGTCCCGAACATACCGACCACGATCAGCCAGGAAATCAAGTAACCCCATCTGTCTTTTTTGATAATCCTGCCCCATTCACGGATATGAAACGCAGAAGCAAGTTTATCGTTCGCAATAAAATGACCGATGGCTGCCGGCAATGGTATGGTCCCTGCGATTATCAAGATTGTACCAACGAACATGGATAAGAATAATATGCCCATCGCGCCCATCATAAGAAGGCCTACCAATCCGGTAGATGTAGAGTTGTAGGACGACTCAGGAGTCAAGGCAATTGAAGCAACAATCATCACGAAGTAGACTGAAAAACCAATCATGGAAACGAGTATTCCGGGCCCCAGATAAACTGCTCCAACCACCAGGCTTCGCAGACCATCCTTGAAAAGCCGCCCCCAATTATTCCATGCAGGAAGCGACATAACCTCGCCGTTGATGGACATTCGCATCACTGATGCAAGGTAACCGTAAACAAAGATCAATGGGATGATCGGGATGATCATGCCAGCGAAGATCAGGGCAGTTCCAATAATAAATGGAACGATCCATTCTTTGGATTCAAATGGAAATTTGAAGGTATTACGCAAAGAAGGTGTGGATAGCGATTCATTCATCTTCATTCTTCTCCTATGTGGTTGGAGTATTTGATGCCTTCTTATGATCCAAGGTGTAGAGGGACAAGCGAGATCCTCCATAATTATCGTGTATTTTAACAAAAAAAGTGATGGCTGCTGATCGGGTCGCACTAAGGATATTCCTTAAGACCGAACAAAGTGTGTTTTAATCAACCATCACTTCCCAAATTTTTCATTCCCCAGCACTGCCAGGATTTCGCCAAAGTAGATGCGATGATAGTCTTTGCGCAGGTAATTGGCGCTTATTCCGGGGTCGAGGAAATGATCCGGGTGGACGTCATCCCAATACATTTTGTGGCATTCGATGACCAGTTCGGCTTCGGCATACCCCGGGGCGGTGATTTTTGTGGAGGCAGCAGGCGTCAGTCCGGCTTCGGCGATTTTATCCCCATCACGCCCGGATTTGGTACCGAGTAACTGCAGCGCGGCATGATATTGTTTCGGGAAGGCACACAGAGTGAATGTGTCGTAGCGCTCCATCAATTCATACGTATATCGGACGGGGCGTACGACCACTTGCACAAACGGACGGCGCCACATGTAACCGATGCTGCCCCAGCCCACGGTCATGGCGTTGAATCGGCCTACGCGGAAGTCGCCGGATGTGAGTAGCAGCCACTGGATGTCCCACAGGTGAATGGGCTGAATGACGAATTCTTCGATCTGGATGGGCTTGAGGGTCATGTACAGTTCCTTATGCTGAGGGATGCGGCGGTGAATCGTAACATCCGAGAACCGACTGGTCGAAATCAATTATGGAACCGGTCATCATGCCGGATTCTTCGCTGGCAAGGAAGGCAATCGCCCGGGCAACCTCCTCCACTTTGAGCAGCCGTTTGAAAGGTTGAGATCGCTCCGCCTGCTCAAGCCAATCGCCCGCTGCGCCGTCGAAATGCCTCTGGGTATGATCCTCACCGGGGGTGTCCATCCAGCCAATATTCAGACCGTTGACCCGGATGCGGTCGTTCAAAAGAGAATAGGCTGCATTTTTGGTGATGACCGCCAGCGCTCCCTTCGATCCGCTGTAGGCAGTCAGGAACGGTTGTCCGCCGTGAGCAGACATGCTGAGGATGTTGACGATAGTCCCGGCAACCTGTTCGCGGCGCATCAGCCTAACGGCATCCTGCATCAGGAAGAAAGGTGCGCGCACATTGACCGCGAACATGCGGTCAAATAATTCGGGCGTGGTGCTGATCAGGGTTCCACGATCGGTGATACCTGCAGCATTGACCAGGATATCCACTCTCCCGAATGCCTTGTCGGTCTCAGCCATGACAAGACGGCAATCCTCCATGCTCGCAAGATCAGCCCTGACGAAATGAGCCTGGCACCTGTCTGTTCTCAGTTCTCGGGCAATGGATTCGCCGCGCGAGGCATTCCGGCCGCAGAACAACAGACCAGCCACACCGCGTGCGGCGAACAATCGGGCAGTTGCCTCGCCTAATCCTTGTGTACCGCCAGTGATGATTGCATATCTACCAGCCAGCTGCTCATTTTCCATCGAAGTAATCCTTTCAAGGAATCGACCGTCGATGTGTGGTTTTCGGAGGACATCCTGCTCCGCCTCTCCCCTGGAGTGTCCAGAATCCTCTTCTAAGGGTCGGGTAGACGCTGTGTAAGGTTCCTCTTCTTCGCACTGCATGATCAGGAAAATTCAAGTGTCCTGGTCTCGTTATAAAGTTTGATGTGCGACTTCACGGTTTTGGGAAGCCCGGTCTTCAGGTTCTATCGACTCTTGCTTCGCGATCTCCCAGATATAACCGCCGGGGTCGATGAAACTGGCGGTTCGTATACCCCAGGGCCGATCCAACGGGCGGTTCAGGAGCTCCACTCCGCGAGCGGTTAGCTCGGTACACATTGCATCAACGTTATCCACATGGATGATGAGGACAAATCGGGTTCCGGCATCGTGATTTGCCACCTTTGCAGGCTCAATGAGTTCTCGTGCCTCTGTGGCTTTTAAAAGGTTGATAAGCGAGCTCCCGAATTTGAACACAGCTGAATTGTCATCCTCATAGTCTGCTGGCAAGCCGAACACACGAATAGAACTGTTTCGCAGTCGGCAAGTCTTCAACGAAAAGGGTGATGGCGAATATGCCTGTTGGCCAGGAACCCGCGCCTTTTGAATTTTTATTCATGTGTGAGTTCCTTTAATTTATCCAATGTGTTAGTTTTATCGCTGCACTGACGCATCACTGCCGTAGTGCCACTCGCAGGATTGTGCCCGTCCTTTGTGATCGCCTGTCCTTGGCGCTCACTTGTCCTGCCTGCACCGTTTGTCCTGCCTTCACTGAGCCGCACATCGTCCCGACGCTTGCACCTGGCGAAAGTGCAGGTGTGTCTTTTGGGAGGCACAGGTGATGAAGTAGATCAGGGCGATTTTGTCAGTGTCCAGTGAAAGCTTAGTCATTAGCGTTTTTCATTTTTACTATTATTTTTCTCTTATACCAGTCTCGATGGCAAGAGAAATATCCTCAAACGATGGAATGTAATTTGGACCTGCGCTGCTGACAACCATCTTGCCATTGACAAAAATACCGGGGGTTGGTGGAACACCAAGTTTTGCCCCCTCATCAATATCCTGCTGGATTTGAGCAGAATACGTATTTTCTTGAAAACACTGGTTGAACGCAGCCATATCCAAACCGATATTCTGTGCAAATGCAATTAATCGCGGCTTTGTGAAAGAACCTGCATTTTCACCCAGCCAATTGGCAAAAATTATGGCGTGGTAATCCCAAAAACGCTCCTGCGCCGCGGCGCACATGGCAGCATTTGCCGAGTCATGTGATTCTCCCTGACCTCCATCAATAAAAGGGTAGAAATGAAATGTGTAATACACTTTGCCAGTTTCCACATAAGTTTGAAGAATTTGCGGCTCAAGTTTTTGGGTATAGGATAGGCAACCTGAACATTGAAAATCCTCCCATACATCCATCTTGACTGGCGCGTCCGGATTTCCCATGCTGGTCTTTTTCATACGAACACCATTCGAGAGGGGAGTTGTTTGAATAATGTTGCCACCTTTTGGTGATTGTAAGCTGGGTAAAATGAGAACCAATGCTATCAACAAAGCACCGATTGTTACAGACAAAATAACCCAAAGACGATTTCGGCTTTGTTTTCGGCGTTGACGTTCGCGCATTTCTTGACGTTTGCTCATATTATCTCCTGATGTTCGCTCGCCCCACATGTTCTTGAGGGGTGTAGGCAGGGCGTGCCCCGCTGGCCCAGCCTGCATCCCACTGCACATCGTCCCAGTCCAGCACCTGCGGTCCGGTTAGATGTGTCCTTTTAGGGACACAGGTAATGAACTAGATCAGGGTGATTTTGGCGGGGTCCAGGCAAGGTACTGATGATTTCCAGGAACGCTTCGCTGGCACATTTTGCAGAACAACATGACTTCTTTACATAAAAATATCACGCTTTTGGCGTGGAAGTTGGGTGGCGTAGTTTGAATCTGCCAATAATCAACCAGCACCAGTTACAGATTCTCATAGACGTAGAAGATGTAGTCTTGAGACGTTGTCTTGACTCCCAGATCATTCAGTAATCTGAGAAGTTGTGCACGATGATCTGTGCCGTGATTAGCCACATGGAGAAGCACTTGCCACACAATGAGGTCTTTGTCTTCTTCTGGTTCTTTTATCGGCTTATCGAACAACATATCGTCCCGCAATTTCGCAAGATAATCGCGCATACTTTGCTCTACGCTGTCCCAGTGCGCGCGAATGATATTCCGATCGTCAAAGTTAGCGGGAGGAAATGGTTCTGAGGGTTCGACGCCCTGCAGTTCGCTGAACCATAATTCATCCACACTCATGAGATGAACGATTTGATCTCGAACAGACCCATGCGAATACTCCGCAGGTTGCATGAACTGATCATAGGAAAGTGGTGCTATGCAACTATCCCACATCTTCCGGTTTTCAGCAAAGTGAAAATTGTAGAAATGGCGAAAGGCATTTGCGTTCATGTTTTAACTTACTACTCTGTAAGTGCCTAACGGGTGCGTCAGGTGTGTTGCGGAACGTCGCCTGCTGAAAAGTGCCGGTGATTTCCCGATACGTGGTGTGGGCGGCTATCTACTACGGGTGATCATGTTTTAATTTGGATACCGACACGCTCCAAAAGATTACAGCTCAATTTCGCAGGGTATTTGATGGGTGGCTTTTCTGGTTTATGCGAGTCTGAACCTGAACTGACCAGTAAGTTGTTTTTCTGGGCATACTCCAGATACATCGCTGTCTGTTCTGGGGTATGAACAGGATAATAGACTTCCAGCCCGTCAATCGGAACTTCCTGACGAAGTTGATCCAACAATTCGGCATCATAGGTTACAAATCCATCTTCCCGTCCCGGGTGGGCAATAAGACACACCGCTCCACCCCGGTGGGCGGCATCAACGACCGCGGCTATGTCATTGGTTGCAAACTTGCAACCCGCTTCCAATACAATTTTTCCTGCTGGGGTCTCGCCGATATCCTGCTTATGTCTTTTTAGGAGGGTTACCAGTTCATGGGGTTGCTGGGAACTGGGCTTTTCCAGAATAGATGACAACTCATCTGGATGTTGCGGATATACATACCCATTCCGATATAGGTTATCAAAGACTTCCCGTGTATTTTCACGTTGACAATGCAAAAGGTTTTGGGCTAATTCGTTTAACATATTCTGTTCTGGATCAAACCCATAGCAAAGGATATCTGTCATTTCACCATGCCACATAGCGGTCATTTCGACAGCTACGAGTATAGGCAGATTTTTGTGGAGTGCAAGTTGATGGAGTATGCTGACCGTATCGGCTCGATCATGATCTGCAATAGCAACCAGACCAAATTGCTCATTTGCTAAGTAATCTATCAATTGTTCAGGCGCCCAGACTCCATCACTATATGTAGTATGAAGGTGTAGATCAATATCAGCATCGGGAGCGAGAACGAGATTGGTTGTTGATGAGTTCATAGAGATATCCATCGTTACTCATTTTGCTAGTTGGTGATTGAGAAAGACCGCCAACCGGTTTGACTCACCCCCATTTAGGGGCAGGTCGGCAGCGGCGGGGCGGACGGGAGTTTTCTCAATTATGCACCATTTCTGGCAAGCCAAAGCAGCTACTTCACGGATTCAAGCTGGCTGGCGACGGTTGCGAATGAACATGGCAACCGAGCCGACCGCTCCAACGATGAAGGCCGCAGCGCAGATCATAGCGATGATTAAACTAAAGGCACCGACAACGGGGTTCTGTAGCAGATCCTGGAGCGCAACCGCAGTTGTTGGATCCTGGGCGGTAGTATCGAGAATGATGTTCAGAATGATGGAGAGAACAAAACCGAGTACCGATGCCAGGATGAGGAACATGAACTTCTTAGCGGTTCGCCAGGGGTGGACGAATGCAAGGACAAAGGCAGTCGCCGCAAGAAAGGCCAACAGGATACCGGGCAGATTATCGTCGATACCAACAGCGGCAGCGGCAATTGCCAGCAAACCGCAGATCGCCAGGAGGATAAACGATCTGTTCCTGTTGCTCGGGGTTTAAAAAGCAGCGATCATATTAATCTCCTTTTTGATAGTGGATCTTATCCATGGCTGTCCAGCGGACTTGCCCCGCATGGTTTATGTCGGGGTTGCGACCTGTCCTTGGTGCTCGCCTGTCCTTGGTGCCCTCCCAAGGGCTTGTCCCGCATGTCACAAGGTCGGGGCAACCTTGGCGGGGTCCGGTGCAAAGTGCCGGTGATTTCCCGGACTGCTTTGTCACTAAAATGAAACAGGAGGGGTGTGGCGAACTTCATATCTCTAAGAGTTGCTGTCCTACGGCAGGCCGCTCGCTTTCACTTTGAGCGTGTATGTAGCATTACCACGCGTTGGACCAACTAAAATAGAATAAGCGCCATCAGCAGGGATGGTCACAACCCGTTGGGTCGTGCTCTTATCTTCCTCCGTACCCGGCAATGGGAATTGACTTGGGCTTGGTCCCAGGATGGAGAAGACGGCATTTTCTTCAAGCGATGTGATTTGGATTTCCAAGGTTTCACCCGCCAACATGCTCAGGCTATAGCGGTCGCGCTCGCCTCCGATGACAGAACCTTTTAGTTCCACATCCAGCGGACCCACCGCAAAGCGGATCAGTTTATCTGTGGCAATCTTTGGTGAATCTATTGCAATAGGCGCGCTGGGCACATCAGGAATCTCCACATTCAGCTGATAGGTCATACTTTGTGGGGACAACGAAAGCACAACAATGTAATAAATCTGGCTGGCAGGCAATATGCCGCTCCAACTCGCCGTGGGTTCAAACGTGTATCCCACACCATCTGCTCCCGAAATAGATAGAGCAGCGTAAGGGATCACGCTTGAATCCGGTTGAGTGATCAGGTTGACATTCATCTGCTGACCCTTCATTGCGGAGAGCACAAAGCGTATGGAGGCATTGGGCGCAAGATCGCCGTTGGTATACCAACGGGTGGCATTCGGCTGGAACTGGATGCGGACGGCTTCCGCTGGCTGGGAGGTAGTCGCGGCAGGAGTCAGGGAGGCGATGCAATCCGCTGAGGGATCAGGCCTTCCTGAGAAACGTCCATCTGGGGAAGCGGGATAGCCCATCGAAGCTCCACACTCAAACTGACTGGGCGGTCCCACTTCAATGCCCGATACCGTCTGGTTTGCGGCAACTGTGATGGTCGCCAGGGTTGAATAATCCATGGTATAGCCTACCCCAATTGAACCATCATCAGCAACAGCGCCAAATACTTGATAAGTCCCCGGCGGTACGGTAATGCTGAACGGCGCTTCACTATCGGTGGCTTGAGTTTCCGCGAATGCCCATGCGCCAGTTGTCGGATCCACCGCGTACACCACCATGCGAGGCGTGGGTGGACCAACCAAATGCACGCGTCCCGTGAGCGTACCGGTTCCGACAGGTGAAGGATTGGCGGCGGGTGCTGTTTTTTTTATGAGAGTTGCTTCACTTGGCAGGTAATACTCTCCGCTGGGCGGGGTGATTAACTTCCAGAAAATTGTATTCGCGTCAATTTGGCTGATCTCGGCAGTTCCTTTTTCTGCTGCAAAGGAACTCTGAAAATTAACGGCTGCTTTATTTCCCTGAACAATTCCTTCGATCGAGTTATCCAATGAATCGATTTTATTTCCTCCCTGGGCGACAACTACATGCTTGCCCAGCAACTGTTCACCATTTTGAGATAAATCCAGGCTAAAAGCGAATGCCGGATCTTCCCAGTGCCCTGAAAAATCCACTGGCGCTGAAGAGTTGGCGGCGGGCTTTGTGGCTGCCGGACTTCCGCATCCGGCTGATAGGCATAGTGTGAGCGTCGAGCCGATGATCTGAAAAATGAATCTTTTTGAATTCATGCTGGTTGTTTTCCTTTTCTGATTAGGGAATTTTAGCTAAATCTTTAGTGGTCGCTTTTATTAGAAAAGTGTCGCGGATATAAAGAATGATCCTGCGTTAACAATTTTAGCATTAGATGTTATTCGGGAAAACAATAAGCATTTGACCTTGAAAGAACCCTGCCTAACGGTTTGCGGCTTGCCCCATGCTCTTTGTGGGGCACTGGCAGGTGGGCGGGCGTGGACAATGCTTGGGAGCGGAAAAAACTAAAAGACAGTTTGCCTTGCCATCCTTCGCTGGCATTCTTTGCGAGTGAGTCGGCGTTGAGCGGAACACAACAATAATGTGTAAGTTCGTTGCAGACTCCAGCTGCGAATTCAACCACATTGTCAGGGACCATCGAGCAACATTAAGCCTTCCAATAGACTTTGCTCGGTGAAAGCCGCGTCCGGGACGACCATCTAGATCAGCCTTGTGGACTATATGATGTCTTCGTTCCACGAATACAGAAAGTTGTGGATACAGGTCATTTACTCTCCGATTGACGACGCCGATAGATTCTAAAAGAATGGTCTTTCTGTCGTGTTATTATAGTTTGACCGTCCCAAATACTTGTCTATTGATGCGGTGATAACATCGTTAATTGAACTGCCTCTGTGTTGGGAGAGGCGCCCAAGTAGGAACTTGTCTGCGCGTTGCAGCCCTACAAGAGGAATTACGTTCAGAGCATCTTCGCTTGCGGTGGGAAATTTCCAGCGAGCAGGCCTCGGAAAAATTCTTCAAGAGTAGCATGAAGAAGGACTGTTGCAGTTCTAAGAACATCGGAAGAATTTACTGGCCCGACGTCCCTGACCTTCCCCGGCAAGTGCATCGTATAGAGCCACTAGGTTTCTGACACGAGCGATATTGTTATCGAATTTAGTTCTGATTTCTGTTAACATAATTCCCCTAACTTATTATTGTTGAACGATTTACTCTACAAGGAAATATAGGATAGGTGGGCAAGTGATTACTTCGCGAGGTCGTTTGCTTGTACACGGCGAATGGTAATAGAAGGTTCACCCTCCTTTCGAAAGTCAAGTAATTCTGGGTGAAACCCGGCAAAATTTGTTAGTCCCTTGTTATCCCACGACACGCGCCCATGGTTCCATCTCGCGATGAATCCAGAAGCCTTGACTGTGTCTCCGAAAGCGTGAGTTTCGGACTTGCTCTCCGCTTCTAGAGAATTAATATTGGCAGCGGCTGCTTCATCTTGCTGAGAAAATTCTGCCTCAATATCATTAAGACGCGCCTTGAATTCTGGCGGTAGAGTCTTTTCAATTAGAATCAGTTCTTCTTCTTGGAGTGAATTTCGCTGTGAGTAGAGAATAGAAAGTTGATCAAGTTTCTGTGCAATGGATAACAAGATAATACCTCCTCGTACCTACATGGTTATGCTATGACGACTTTTTTCTGCTCTATATCTGAATCTTTCTTTAGATACCGGCCAAACTTGTGATTAACCCTTACTGGGACTTTACAGCCTGCCTGATAGCCTATGGATAATCCACATAACGCCCGAAAGCCTTTAGGACGCACTACTGCTGCAGATTAAAATACTATGAGAAAATTATGGCACCAACACACCTACACCACGCTGCCCATGCGCGGCGTGATGCGCGTATAATATCTTTGTCCGATAACTTATTACTCAAGGAGCCCCTCATGACCACCATTGACCTGACCATCCACCCCGAGCGGCGTAAGCGCGCTATCACCCGCGCCCGCGAGCGCAACATCATCATCCCGACCTATGCCCAGATGAAAGACCCGGCGAAGATCCCCGCCAAAGTCAAAGAAGAGCTTGCGAAGATCGGGCTGTGGGATATCCACCCGCGCAACCTGTTCCGCATCAACTGGCACAATGAGCCCAAAGCCAGCGGCGGCGGGTTCGGCGGTGTCAACACGCTCGAGCTGCCCCCTGCGCTGACCGGCGTCCCGGCGCGCATCGTCGCCATCGTCGGCAAGTGGTTCCCGACCGGTGCGCACAAGGTGGGGGCGGCGTTCTCCTGCCTCGTGCCGCGGCTGGTGACCGGTCAGTTCGACCCGACCACGCAGAAGGCGGTCTGGCCTTCCACCGGCAACTACTGCAGGGGCGGGGCGTATGACTCCGCGCTGTTGGGCTGTGAGTCCATTGCCATCCTGCCGGAGGGCATGTCGCGCGAGCGCTTCGAATGGCTGGCGAAGGTCGCCGGGGAGACGATCAAGACCCCGGGCAGTGAGTCCAACGTCAAGGAGATCTTCGACAAGTGCAAGGAACTGCGCGCCTCGGGGCAGGACCTGATGATCTTCAACCAGTTCGAGGAGTTCCCCAACTACCTGTGGCATTACGAGGTGACCGGGCACGCCATGGAGGAGGCCTTCAAGCGCCTCGCCCGCCCCGGCGATGAGTTCCGCGGCATCACCTCCGCCACCGGCTCGGCGGGGACGATTGCCAGCGGCGATTACATGAAGCAGGTCTTCCCGGGCAGCATGATCGCCGCCAGCGAAGCCCTGCAGTGTCCGACCCTGCTCGAAAACGGTTTCGGGTCTCACCGCATCGAGGGCATCGGCGACAAGCATGTGCCGTGGATCCACAACGTGCGCAACACCGACCTGGTGGTGGCCATCGACGACAACGCCGTGGTCAACGTCGCCCGGTTGTTCAACGAGGAGGACGGACGCGCCATGCTGGTCGAGCAGGGTGTTCCCGAATCGCTGGTCTCCAATCTCGATCTGCTGGGCTTTTCCGGCATATCCAACGTGCTGACCGCGATCAAGATGGCGAAATACTACGAGATGGGCGAGCATGACGTGCTCTTCACCATCGCCACCGACTCGATGGACCTGTACCACTCCCGCATCCACGAAATGCGCCAGGAGATGGGCGAATACGGCCCGCGCCACGCCGCCGCCGATTTTGCCCGCTGGGTCCTGCAGCAGTCCACCGACAATATGCTCGAACTGCGCCACCCCGACCGCCGCCGCGTCCACAACCTCAAGTACTACACCTGGGTCGAACAGCAGGGCAAGACCTACGAGGAGATCCAGGCGATGTGGAATGAAGCCGATTACTGGACGGGAGTCCAGAAGCAAGCGGATGAGATCGACGCGTTGATCGACGAATTCAACGGCGAGGTTGGTCTGAAGTAAACGGAGCAAACCTTACTCTTACGGGTTGAACCATGCTGTCGCCCACGTCCCTTGTCCTGGTCTGCCTGCTGCCGGCGCCCCGTGACCTGGAGATCGCCCGCCTGCTCGGCTGGTACCGGATTCCGTTGAAGTCCGCGCCGAAAGTGGTCGCGGTGGATTATTTCGCTTTCTACCAAGCAGGGAACTTTGGCGAGCAGGGTGCGCAGGTGCAATACGTGGCGGAGGTCAAGGGGCATGAACTCATCACCCGCAGCGAACCGCTGCGCGACGACCCCGATCATCCACGCGCCCACGAGGAATATTGCAAGATCCAGATCAGCGCGCTCGAAAAACTATCGCAACTGGTCAAAGCGGAGATTTGGCGGCGGATCACCTTCCTTTTCACCACCGGCGAATATTTGCTCAACGCGAAGACGGTCAACGACCTGGTGGTGCAGGGCGAGGAACGCCAGCTGCTGTGGCGTTCGCTGCGCGAGCGGGCGGTGAGTGGGCAGCTATATCACGCCAACCTCCCCGAACTGGACGTGGACCCGCAGGTGTTGATCGCCCTGCTGGGCATCAAGGAAATACAATCGGAATACGAGTCGGACTCGTCTGTAAACGAAGACCTTTAAATTTGTCACATGGGAAATTTCATCCTCCGCCGCCTGCTGGCCATCCCGTTAATTCTTTTCGCCGTTAATCTCATCGGCTTCGCCTACGGATATCTCATGCTTTACCGCGTGGATATCGCCGTGCTGCGCGGTCCATACGCTGCCCGCATCGGTTTGGAATCCCCGTCATTTTTTCAACTTTACAAGGAATACCTGCAAGGTGTGTTCAACGGTGATTGGGGGACGCTTCCCAACGGCCAGCCGGTCGATGTGGCGCTGGCCCAGGCAGTTTGGGTCAGCCTGGGGCTGATTCTCATATCATTGCTGTTGAGCGTGTCGGTTGGTGTGTTTCTGGGGTGGAGGGCGGCAAAATCCGAGCCGCCGCGTGTCTCCGGCTGGATGACCGTCATGGCGACCATCGGGCTGGCTGCGCCCAGCTTTTACATCGGTACGCTGCTGATCTCCTTATCGGTGATGTACGTTATCTCGGGCTGGAGCAATCAACCGCTGCTGCCTTTCCAGGGGTTTGGATGGGACGCGCATCTCATCCTGCCTGTGCTGGCGCTCGCCTTGCGCCCGATGATGCAGATCGGGCAGGTGACTTCCGGGCTGCTCACCGACGAATTCGGGCGGCAGTACGTGGTGACGGCGCGCAGCTTCGGCTACTCGATGAAACGCATCCGTGAGAACTATGCTTTCCGGCCGATTATTGCGCCCATTGCCCTGGTCATCTCCGGCTCCCTGAGGATCCTTGTCGCAGAGCTGATCATTATCGAACGATTATTCAACATCCCTGGCGTCGGCCGGCTGATCTCCAGCGCTCTGATCATTTCCTCCGAGCCGAATCCCTCGGTCATCGCAACATTGCTTACCTTCCTGGCCTTGTTCTTCCTGATGGCTGATTTCATCGCGTCCGTTGTGGCGCGTGCGGTGGACCCCCGATTGAGGTCGTAGAGGAAAACGATGAGAGTTAACGCCTTCCTCAGCCGCGTCAAGAACTGCTATCACCATGCCAACCTGCCACTGTTTTTCGGATTGCTGATAACCGGTTTTGTGGTCGCTATCGCAATCTGGGGGCCTTCGCTCGCGCCTCAGAATCCGATCGAACAGCATTACACCCTTGAGTTGAACGGGGAGGTTCGCTCGCCGCCGTATCCGCCTTTCAGAGTGGAGGGATTTCCGCTCGGTACCGACCGCTTCGGACGCGATTCCTTGAGTCAGATCCTGTGGGGTGTGCGGCCAACTCTAGTGATGGTCGGCATTGTGGCGTTCATCCGTCTCATCCTCGGCTTGATCATGGGTCTTTCAGCCGGTTGGACGTCCGGCCGCAAGGAGCGTTTCCTCGAAGGTCTGATCTCCATGGCGCTGGCGATCCCGGTGTTGTTTGTGGCGCTTATCGGCATTACATTGGTCGGAATCAATAAAGGCCTGCCTGCGTTTATCTTTGGCCTGGCCCTCACCGGCTGGGCGGAAACTGCGCGCATTGTCAGCAACCAAACCCGCACCATCAAGGATCAGGTGTACGTGGAGCTCTCGAAAGCGTTAGGCGCGACGAGCGCGCGGACATTGTTCGTGCATGTCATGCCGCAGATCATGCCGATGGTGCTCATGCTGCTGGCGTTTGAGATCGGAGCCACCCTGCTGGTCGCCGCGGAACTGGCTTTCCTCGGTTATTTCATCGGCGGCGGGATGTGGGTCGAGATCAGTGATTTTGTGGCGGTGAACATTACCTCTTTGCCCGAACTCGGACAGTTCATTGCCACCTCCCTGTATAAACTAACTGACCCATCCACACTTCTTGTAGCAGGAACATTTCTATTTTTAATGATCCTCGGTTTCAACCTGCTGGGGGAAGGGCTGCGGTTGGAGTTGAACCCTGAGCGCATGCGTCGCCGGAAAACGCACCCGGTCACCGTGTGGCTTCAGGATAGATGGAACTTCACGGTTTTTCCCGTGCTGGAGGATTACTACCAGGGTGTGATCAACTTCACCTTGATTGCGGTCATTGCGCTTGTTGTCGGCGCGTCGCTTTGGTGGGTCAACCAGAAACCATCCATCCCCGAAGCTTCCACGCTGCTGTCGGTCCCCGGCGGACACTACTGGGCGACCGAGCGTCACGATGCGCAGGGAACACGAAGTGTCCCTTTTGAAGGACCGCAGTATCCATCGGTGTTGTGGCAGTATTCCAATACAGAAGGTTACTCCGGCGGGCCGGTCGTCCGCGCAGATGGTGTGGTCATTCTGGCTGGGAATGATCAAACCCTGATCGCGTTAAATCCCGATGGCACTCTGCGCTGGAAAGGCTCCCTTGAGAGCCCTCCGGTTGGCGCACCTGCGCTTGATGAAGCTGGAGGTGTCTATGTCGGTGATGTGGACGGCGGATTGACCTATTTCCCATTCGATTCCGCAGAATCCGAATGGAAGTTCACCCAAACCGAACCGCGCCGCGCGACCTCGGGTCCGGTCGTTTCGAGTGAAAACCGAATCTATTACACGCTTGAAGACCGCATTCAAGCGGTCTCGTCCACGGGCGAGGATCTGTTCCGAGTCCACTTAACCGATGTTTATGCCGAGGAGCCGCCGCGTCTCAGCCCGCAGGGTGCGTTTGCTTTCCTGTTTGAAGGCGCAGCTTATGCACGCAGCGGAGGCAAGGTGGACATTTCCAGCATCACCGACACAATCAGCCCTGAAAAATTCGTTCTCAGCCCCAGGTTCTTTGTCGGCGCGGACGAGAAAACCTACCTTACGCTGGGCCACGGTGCCTACCTCTGGCATTCCACGGAGGATGGCCTGGTGATCGACGGCTACGCCGAAAGGAAAATCCCCGCAAATGCCGCCGGCGGAGACCTGATGCCCAACGATTTTGGCGTTCTTCCCTCCGGCATATTGTGGCTTTTTTATTCGAACGATTACACTAACACAGAGCTGTACAGTATCGATTTTGCCACGGATAAAATACTTCCATCTTATGAACAACGCATCATTGGGACAAGGATGATCGGCATCGATCCAAGATCAGTGGCTTTCATGTGCGGAAGCGCCTTCGGTCCCGCAAAGTGTGTGGCTGTGAAGATGGGCAGTTCCTCGCCCGAATGGAGCCTGGATCTGGACGGCGCCGGGACGCTGGGAGGCGCGCTGGCACCCGGCAGGTTGTATGTTGTGACCAAGGATGGTTCATTGTTTGCTATCGGAGACGGCACCCAGGAGAAATGAGGATGACCCTATTAATAAAGAACGGTACGTTGATCACAGCTTCGGAATCTTTTCAGGCGGACATTCTTGTTGAGGGTGAAAAAGTCTCCCAGCTTGGCCTGGACCTTAAAGCGCCTTCAGCGCAGGTGATTGATGCCTCGGGGAAGTACATCACACCGGGTGGCGTGGATCCTCACGCACACTTCGACCTGCCCATGTTCGGCACGGTTTCGTCGGATGACCATTACACCGGCCATAAGGCGGCTGCCTTCGGCGGCACCACAACGGTGATGGATTTTGTCTCTCTGGATTTCCCCACGCTCCACGAGTCGGTGGATGCCTGGCAGAAGAAGGCGGGTAAGGCCGCGGTGGATTACGGCTTCCACATGAATCTTACCCGGCTGGATGATTCTCTAGCAGCCGAAATCCCCTCTTTGCGTGAGATGGGCATCACCACGCTGAAGGTATTCACCGCCTACAACAACCGCCTCAGGCTGGATGACTCAGCCATCTTCCGCGCATTGAATATCGCCCGCGATAATGGCATGCTGGTGATGCTCCACGCGGAGAATGGGGACGTGATCGAGACGATGGTTGCCGAGGCGCTTGCAGCGGGCAAAACCTCCCCGGAGTGGCATGCCCGGACCCGTCCTGCGTGGGGAGCCGTCGATGCCACTTTGCGCTCTGCAGCTTTGGCAGCCCAGGCGGACGCACCTCTGTATGTCGTCCATATGAATGCGGCGGGTGAAGTGGATATGCTGCGTTATGCCCGTGAACGAGGCGTGCGAGTGATGGGTGAGACTTGCCCTCAATATCTCTTCTTCACCGAGGATCACCTTCGCCGGCCCGATGGCGCCAAGTGGATTTGTTCCCCGCCCATGCGCACTGCAGCTGATAATTCCCGACTTTGGGAAGGATTGAAATACGGCACGCTCCAAACCATCGGCACGGACCATTGTCCGTTCTTCTATGACGGTACGAAGCCAATCCTGTACGAAGGAAGAGAGATCGCCATTCCTGGCAAGGAATTGGGACGTGATGATTTCACCAAGATCCCCAACGGATTGCCCGGAGTTCAGGATAGACTGCCGGTACTATGGACCTATGGTGTGCGCGCCGGGAGAATCACGGCCAACCAGTTTGTCGCGCTCACCTCCACCAATCCGTCGAAAATATTCGGGCTTTACCCTCGTAAAGGTGCATTGCTGCCAGGGTCTGATGCCGATCTCGTCATTTGGGATCCGGAGAAGAAAGTTAAATACGGGGTTGCCTATTCACACCAACGCACCGATTACAACTTGTATGAAGACTGGGAGTTGGTGGGTTATCCTGAAAAGGTTTTTCTGCGCGGTCATTTGATCGTGGATGGCGAACAATGGCATGGAAGGGCAGGGGATGGGATTTTTCTTAAACGAGAAACGGGGGAAGTGCTTTAATCTTTTTTATTTCTTCAGTAATTCCACCAATCGCGGGTGGTCTTTATAGTAACCCCGTTTTTCTTCGGGCAGCAACGCAGCGATGTGACACATGATCTCGTTGGTGTTTTCCATTATTTGCTCTTCCCGGCTCTTTGACTTAAGCTGAGGCAAAACAAATGATTTTCCGCCGATCATCTTGAAATGGGAACGCCGGAGGTGTTTTAGGTTATCAACGACAACCTTATCCTCAGTACCGTAGATAGCCACAGGGACGATGGATAGCCGCGCTTTGGCTGCCAGGAATGCCACACCCGGTTTTCCCTCCTGCAATGAACCTGTTATTGAACGTGTCCCTTCAGGCGCAATCACCAGCACGCCGCCTTTTTTTATGCGGGTCATCATTTCCCGAATGGCTTTAAAATCCGTGGTATACCGGTCCAGCCATATGACTCCCATCATGTACCCAATGAAGCGCGTGAAGGGATTTTTTTTGTATTTCTCAGCCAACGGTAAAATGAATTCTGTCTGATCAAGGCCGGCAAAGACCAGCCCGATGTCCAGCCTGCCGATATGGTTGGATGCGATCGCAAAGGTTGTTGTATCCGGCACATTTTCCAGGCCGATGATTTCTACATCTGAGATCAGCCGCAGGACGAATTTGAAAAACTTCTGGAATATTTTTTGCCGCATTCTGTAATTCTAATATAAAAGAGCCGCCATTTGTGGCGGCTCCAATAATCTTGTTTGACCGGATTTATTGAGTTCCATACTTGGTCAGGATGCGCTGAAATATCTCCGTATCCTGTGAACTCATACTCACAATTTCGAAGCCGACATTAAAGACGAAAGGATCGGTGGGATCCACACGTGACCAGCGGCTGCGGGCGACAACGGTAAGGTAAGGTTTGTCCGCCACTGCGCCGGTCATATCCACCCGCAGGCGGAAATCCTTGCCGGATGGAATAGCCCGTTTGCAGTCCACTCGAAACCCCTTTGGGCTGATATCCGTCATGTGACCGACCAGCACGAGAGTATCGTCGTCAAGTACCGGCATGTAATATGAGACATTTCGTCGTTTGATATTGCGCCGTTCTTTCACGACATCCTCCTTCACCCGGATAACTCTAGTATAGAGCAAGATGGGATTTCATGCAACTGGTATGCCTATTTTACCTTAAAACAAAGCCGCCTGCTTCGGCGGCTTGACCAGAGCGAGTCTATTCATCCGGCTAGGACCCATACCTTTCCACAATACGCATGTAGATGGCGGAATCTTCAGAACTGATTTCGGAAATCTCAAAACCGACATTCTGGATAAGTGGGTCCAAGGGGTCTACCCGGCACCAGCGGCTTGTTGCCGAGAAAAGGATATAGGCTTTATTTGATACTTCGGAGGTCAGGTCCATGCGCAGCCGGAAATTGATTCCCGACGCGATCAGGTTCTGGCTGTCAATTTTAAACCCTTTGTTGCTGATGTCCGATAAATGCCCGATAAGTTTTAATGTATCATCATCCAGAACTCGCATGTAGTATGCAAACTTGTGTCGTTTGAGGTCTCGTCTCTCGTTCACGCTAAACTCCTTCTCCGACCCAATCCTAGTATATGACATCTTTGTGGGAGAATCAAGAACGGAATTGTCCGATTTAAATCTACTCAATCTACCTGTAGAATATGGGTGAGAATGGTTGCCCCGCTGCCTCCGATGTTTTGCGCCATGCCGATTCTGGCGTCCTTCACCTGGGTCTCGCCGCATTCAAGTCGGAGTTGCTGGACGACCTCGACGATCTGATACATTCCCGTTGCCCCGACCGGATGCCCTCGCGCTTTAAGCCCGCCTCGGGTGCAAATGGGGATTTTCCCATTCGGTGTTATCTCTTTATCCAACCCTAATCTGACCCCTTTCCCGCGCTCTGCGAAACCGCAGGCCTCGAGCGAAAGGGCGCTCATAATGGAGAATGCATCATGCAATTCAAAGAAATCGATATCTTCCGGACCAACACCCGCCATTGAATAAGCTTTACTGGCAGAAGTAAACGCAGCTGAAAGAAATAGCGGATCGCTTCGGCTGTGGACGGCGATGGTATCCGTTGCTGAAGCTGACCCAGTCACGAGTACGCGCGGGCGGTTCGGGAGGCCGGTCACTTTTTCGGCAGGGACGATGACTGCCGCGGCAGCGCCGTCACCGGTGGGGGAGGCATCCAGCAGGTTGATGGGTGTCGCGACCATGGCTGATTTTTCAAATTGATCCCCCGTGATGCGGTCGTGCAGACGTGCATACGGATTGCTCATGGCATTGGCATGGGCATTGATCGAGAAAGGGGCGAAGTCCGCATGCTGCCAGCCGTACTCATGCATGTATCGGCGCATGATGAGGGCATTCAACCCCACGAAAGAAACTCCCTGCTCGACTTCATAATCGGCATCTGCGGCGGTGGCCAGCGCTGCCGTGACATCGTGGCCGGCCTTGTCCGTCATTTTTTCCACTCCCAGGACCAGGGCGGAATCCAGTTCGCCCGAGGCGACCGCCATCAACCCGGCGCGGAATACTGCTGCTCCTGAGGCACAAGCTGCTTCGATTTTGACAGCTTCCTGGTGCCACAACCCGGACCAGTCGGCAAAAAATGTGCCCAGTTGGTTTTGCCCGCTGACCAGGGGAGAGAGCATGTTGCCGACGTAGAGAGCATCCACCTTCTCGACACCGGCGTCCTGGAGCGCCAGGAATGTGGCTTCACCGCCGAGCTCCCTTAGGGATTTATCCCAATGCTCATCGATGCTGGTTTGTCCAATTCCAAGAATGGCCACTTGTCGCATTTTTTGCCTCGGCTGTTGTATACTGAAGGAAATTTTACCGTATTACACTCTCAAGGACTATCAGATATGTCTTCGCCCCTCTCTCCCGCCAATGCAATCCCGGAAGCGGTTGCTCAACCCTCTGTGGAAGTGTCTGTGTGGAACAAACTGGTTCTCGACCACTTGGATGCTTCGAGTCAGGATGGGGCAGCTGCAGTCAGCTTTATTAAGAACCACAACGTAAAGATTGGGTTCCGAAAACAGAAAGCCACCGGTGCAATGTGGTCATGGGATGGAAATATTTATTTGAATACCAATTCCTATTCGCTTGCCACGCCTCCCACGGATACATTCATGTTGAGTCTGGTAGCTCATGAGGCACTGCACCTTAAACAAGGACTGTTAACAGCCCTTTCGGTTTACGGTGAACTTGAAGCCTGGCAGTTGGGTTTTCGTATTTACCAAACACTGGGAGGCCGCATTTTCAGCTCAGCGTTGAACGAGTTGTTGAATTTGTCATTGGGTCACGACCGCGATATGCTGATAAAGGTGCGTTTCCTTATGCAGGATTATGCAGGCAAAGGATACCGGATTGACCTGCTGCCCCTCTTCCCCGCATGGCAGGAAATCAGATATTTTTTTACCAGGAAGATCCCTTAAGTTATTCTGGAAAATCCGGAAAGACCGGGGAAATCAGTTTCTAACCCAGACTACTCACGATCAACAATAAAACCCCGCCTGCGATCACGGAACCGAGTTGCCCGGCTGTATTCGCGCCCATGGCATGCATCAGGATGAAATTATCGTAATCCTCCTCGGATGCCATTTTTGCAGCCAGCCGGCCAGCCATCGGGAAGGCTGAGATCCCCGATGCTCCGATCAATGGATTAATGGTCCCCTTGCTGAGAAAGGACATGATTTTTCCAAATGTCAAACCGGCTACGGTATCCAGAATAAATGCCAGAAGACCCAGGACAAGAATCAGCACCGTGTCAACATTCAGGAAGCTCTGCGCATTCATCGTCGAGCCGATGGTTACCCCCAGGAAAAGTGTGGCAACATTAATAATTTCGTTTTGAGCGGATTTGCTCAACCGGTCAACGACGCCGCTCACTTTGAGCAGGTTTCCCAGCATCAGGCTGGCGATCAAGGGTAGTGCAGCAGGCACAAGAAGTCCCACGGCGATGGATATGAGGATGGGAAACAAGACCAATGTCCGCCTTGAGATGGGGCGTGGTGTATATTCCATGCGGATCAACCGTTCCTTGCGGGTGGTCATCAATCGCATGATGGGTGGTTGGATGATCGGGATCAGACTCATGTAGGAATAGGCCGCAACAGCAATGGGTGCCAGCATATGTGGCGCGAGTTTGGATGCCACAAATATGGAAGTCGGTCCGTCTATGGCTCCGATCACTCCGATGGATGCGGCTTCGTTGAGGTCGAAACCGAGCATGACCGCCAGGATTAAAACTGCGAAAATCCCGAATTGCCCGGCAGCCCCCAGTAGAACCATTTTCGGCTGCGCCAGAAGCGGGGTGAAATCGATCATCGCCCCCACGCCGATAAAGATCAGGAGGGGGAAGAGTTCCGTGGCAATGCCTGCTTCATAAAGGATTCCCAGCAGCCCGTTGCTGTCCGTCATGCCGGTCATGGGAATATTGGCCAAAATACAACCAAAGCCGATGGGCAGCAGAAGTACTGGTTCATATTCCTTGGCTACCGCAAGGTAAATTAAGAGCATGCCAACGCCTATCATCAGGGCATTGCCCCAACTGAAACCTGCCAATCCTTTTGTTAATTCCCTGAAAATCAGCCAAATATCCATGATCACTCGTTGAACTCGATCAGAGGCTGTTTGTGAGTCACTGTCTCGCCTGGGTTCACAAGCACTGCGGAGATATTTCCAGCGCGGGTCGTGCGGATGCTGTTTTTCATTTTCATTGCCTCAATGATGAGTGCAACGTGCCCCGCTTCGACATGTTCGCCGGCTTTGACAAACACTTCGGTCACAGTTCCCGGGAGGGGGGATGTCATGGTCTTACCGGCTAAAATGCTGCCTGGCTGCACAGCTTGACCCTTTTGTACCTGGACTGCCACCATGGCATCTGCCCCGGCTCGAGTTGACGCTCCATCTCCGCTTGCCGACCCGGATGCATTTTCAGGCCATACTTCAAAGCGTTCACCTTCCACCATGGCTACGATGGGACGGGTGCTAGAATTTTCAATGTCCACCTCGAAAACACGTCCGCCGATTTTGACGACAACTATCATTGAAACCTTCCTTAAAAATCTTTTATGTCAATTTCTCAATCAGAATGGATTATTTAGGTCTTCCTTCATGATTTAACTGCCGGGTGCGCATCGTGAGTTGCCAAGCACTGACCAGAGCTGTGGGCGGGATGGGAAACCGGGTGATCCCCGCCTGGCGTTGTTCAGCGAGTACTGTCGCTACCGCGATCGCAGCAGCCTGTGCCCTGAGCACGTGCCGGTCCGGGGAATTCTCATCCTCAGTTGTAACAATATCTTTTTTCCGGGATATGGATGCCGTCATGGCAAGCAAGATCAACCAGATGATGATGATGCCCAGAAACACCAGGCCCATCCCAAGGACTGTAATTTGCAGAGCCAGAATTATATTTTCAGACATAGGTTACCTTTATCCCTGCCCGCCTATACGGGGATGTTCCCATGCTTGCGGGGTGGAGTTGGTGCGTATTTATCGCGCAAGGCACCCAGGGCAGCGATGATCTTGGGGCGGGTTTCCTTGGGCTCGATGATATCGTCCACGTAACCTGTGCTGGCAACTTGGTAGGGATTATTGAATCGGGACCGGTAATCATCTGCAAGCCTTTTGCGTTCCGCTGCGGGGTCGGGAGCTGATTCGATTTCCTTCTTATACAGAATATTGACCGCACCTTCAGCACCCAGGACCGCTATTTCTGCAGATGGCCAGGCATAGGTCGCGTCCGTCCCAAGATACTTGCTGGACATCACAACATATGCGCCTCCGTAGGCTTTGCGAGTGATTACAGAAACCTTGGGCACGGTGGCCTCTGAATAAGCGTAAAGTAACTTAGCCCCATGACGGATGATGCCGCCGTGTTCCTGTGCGACGCCTGGCAGGAAACCGGGAGAGTCCACAAAGGTGACGAGTGGCAGATTAAAACAGTCGCACATGCGCACAAACCGAGTCATTTTGTCGGATGCATCGATGTCTATCACTCCCGCCATGACGGCAGGTTCCTGTCCTACGACGCCCACACTGTGTCCGCCGATTCGGGCCAGACCCACGATGGCATTGCGCGCCCACATCGGTTGGATCTCGATAAAGGAACCTTGGTCCACCACACTCTCGATCACCTGGTGCATGATGTATGGGATGGTCGGGTCGAGAGGGACTATGTGATTAAGGAACTCATCCATGCGCAGCGGGTCGTCTTCCGAATGGGCGTAGGGAGGATTCTCGACATTGTTGGAAGGTAGGTATGAGAGCACCCTGCGGGCGATGTTCAAAGCATCCGGTTCAGATTTGGCTGCCAGGTGTGCTACACCACTGACAGACATGTGGATATCAGAGCCACCCAGTGATTCGGCGTCTATCACTTCACCGGTTACAGCTTTTATGACATCCGGTCCGGTAAGGAACATGAAGGATTGCTTCTCGACCATCACCACCAGGTCCTGAAGAGCGGGTGAGTAAGCCGCGCCACCGGCACAGGGTCCCAACATGACGCTGATCTGCGGCACCACGCCTGAGTATTGGGCGTTGCGGCGGAAAATCTCAGCATAACCGCCCAGGCTTTTCACACCTTCTTGAATCCGTGCACCACCCGAATCGAGCAGGCCGATCACCGGCGCCCCGTTCCGCACCGCAAGGTCCATCACCCTGCAGATTTTATGGCTTTGCATCTCGGAGAGGGTCCCACCAAATATGGTGAAATCTTGCGCGTAGATATAAACAGTCCTGCCGTCAATCTGCCCATAACCGGTTACTACTCCGTCACCAAGGAACTTTTCAGTCGGCAGGCTGTTTTCATCGCTATGGCTGGTGATGAAAGGCTCAATTTCGCTGAATGTACCTGCATCCAAAAGGAAAGAGATGCGGTCCCTGGGCGTTCCCTTGCCCTTGGCGCGTTGCCTGGCGATCCTTTCGGCCCCTCCTCCCTCGAGGGATTTACCGCGCATCTTTCGTAGCTGAATGATTCTGGGGTCCTCTTCTGTCATATTTTCCCTGCCGCTTAATGATATTGTGAAAAATAGCGCAATCATTCTAATACATTTATCCTAATAAGGTAAGTGATATGAGTCATACTGGGATGAGTAATTAGCTCGACAATGTTAGATTAAGTTGAGTAGCGCTTCTTACTTTGAGCCTTATGACGATTATGAGAAGAACGAGAACGGTTGACCAGATGTTTGACTACCAGTTGGGTAGCCTGATCGGGCGAAAGTTGAGGCAAGGGCATGGTCGCTTGCAGGAGTTCACGTACGTTAGCGACCGACAGAGCTGGCAAAGCCTTCAACCAGGCGGGGGAAGGAGCGCTGGAAATCACAGGAACGAGGTATCCTGCTTTTAAATAATTGAGGAGGTCAGGATGCCCCAGGAGCGATTGCCAGTGCGCAAGATTCGAGAAGTTATCCGATTACATCACGAAGCAGGACTATCCCACCGGGCCATTGCCCGGGTCTGCAAGGTTTCCAATAGCCCGGTGGGGGTGGCTGCTACCGGAAGGTGTAAGTGATGACCATATTGAGAATTGCAGCTATGGAGCTAGGTTACGGATAAAGTGAATAGGAAGTGGTAGAATATTAATTAAAGGCATCCTCCAGCTTTTCCAAACAGTTCATCAATCGTCATGCCTTGCCAGGGCGGCGCATTGATGAATCGCCGTCATAGCGTAGACACTATTTAATTCCCATCGTTCCATGGAAGAAATCCGTCAGGAATTCCCGAGCATCAAACTCCATCGCCCGCGCGCACTTGCCGGGTGGATCTTTCGTTCGCGCCTTCTGGAACGGCTCGACCAGGTTCTCGATCAGCCTGTTGCGCTGATCTCCGCCCCAGCGGGGTTCGGCAAGACGACGCTTCTTTCCCAGTGGCTGGACCGCTGCCCACTGCCCAACGCCTGGCTGCAGTTGGATGAAGGCGACCACGAAATCTCCACGTTTGTGGAAGGGATTGTAGCCGCGCTCCGCCAGGTTTTCCCGGACTGCCTGCGAAAGACGGCCGACCTGCTGCTGATGTCCCAGGGCTCCATCCCACTGTCTGTCTGGAAAAGCACGTTAATCGACGACCTGGCCCTGCTGGAGGATACACCCTGTGTCCTGGCATTGGACGATTATCACCTGGTGGGGAACCCTTCGATCGACCTTCTGCTGACGGATGTACTGCGCTGCGAACCGCTCTCCATGCATCTGATCATCTCCGCCCGGCGCAGTCCCTCTCTGGCGTTCAGCCGGCTGCGAGTGCAAAGGCGGATCGTGGAAATTCCCACGGCCGATTTACGTTTCACCGACAGCGAAGCGGCGCTGTACTTCGACCAGGCCGCTCATCTTCCCCTGAGCAGTTCGGCCATTCACCAACTCCTGGTAAAGACGGAAGGCTGGGCAGCCGGCCTGGCTCTGGCGGCGATCAGCCTGCGCGAAGAAAATCAACCGGATGATCTGATCTCGCACCTAAGAGGATCAGATAGTCGGGTGAGTGATTACCTGCTCGACCAGGTGTTCAACAACCAGCCGGGGGAGATCCAGGATTTCCTGCTCAAGACAGCCACCTTTAACCAGTTTTGTGCTCCTTTGTTGTGTGAAGCTTTCGGTTTCGAACAAAGTGAGGGCGAGATCCAAACGCTGCTGGAATCCATCGAAGCGGCCCAGCTCTTCCTGACACCATTGGACTCGCAACATTCCTGCTACCGTTATCATCAACTGTTCCAGCAGATGCTGCTCTCGCGCCAGCGTCTGTATTTTCCTGCTGACCAGATCGAGCTGTTTCACCGGCGCGCGGCCGCCTGGCTGATCCGGGATGGACAAATAGAAGAAGCGCTTGAGCATCTGCTCGCTGTCCGGGATTGGACCAGCGCTGCCCAACTCGTGGAAGGCCAGCTCTGCGCTCTGCTTAACGCCGAAGATTATCATGGCATCAAGCAGCGCCTGGGGTATTTTTCGGAGGATCTCATCGCCACCCGGCCCGGGTTGTTGTTGATGCAGGCCTGGATCGCTCATTTTGCACTGCGGCTGCCAGTGCTGCAGTCGCTGACCAGAAGGATCCAGGCCATGCTGGATGCTGCACAAAAAGAAAACGGAAATGTAGAAGGCAGACCACCCCTGGCAGGGTTTGAAATGATCCCACCCGGGATCGTGCAAGCTCAGATCTGGATGCTGGACAGCCTCTGCTACTGTCTAACCAACCAGGGCAGCCAGGCTATGCCGCTCGCCCGCCAGGCGCTGGAGAACCTTCCGGATGTTTGGCGGTTCGTCCGCGGTAATGCCATGGTCTTTTTGGGGATGTCGATGCTCATGGAAGGGCAGTATGACCAGGTGGTGGAAGATTTCACAAATGAACTCGAGCGTCTGCATGACCCGAGCAGCACCTACCAGGCGCGACTGCTTTTCACCCTCGCCAGCGTCCATATCCTTCGTGGCGAGCTGGAGCTCAGCCGCCAGATGGCAGAACAAATGCTGAGGGATGCTCTGACCTACAACCTGCTGCTCATGCAGGGCTGGGGTTACTATCTTCTTGGGAGGATCTACCTGGAGTGGAACCAGCTCGACTTGGCAGGCCGGTACTTTAAACAGGTGGTGGATCAGCGCTTTACCTCGAACCTGCTACCTTCCCTGGAAGGCATTGCAAGTTAT
>Ga0315283_10000429_pt1 | contig 30915 bp, 26 predicted proteins | sample YL17G09_0_MG_FD_204541 | JGI IMG/M metagenome (GOLD analysis project Ga0315283, IMG submission 204541) | Sediment microbial communities from Yellowstone Lake, YNP, Wyoming, USA - YL17G09_0 | ecosystem: Environmental > Aquatic > Freshwater > Lake > Sediment | place: USA: Wyoming | collected...
GCCATGAACTTGTTCAGATAAATAACGGAACAATTTCCGTTGAAAGCAAAGAGGGAGAGGGTACATGTTTTACAATAACATTGCCTGAACAGAAATAAGAGAGTATTCTTAAATACATATTCACCCATTTCATTCTATAGTTAGTTCGGTCAACCTTTTAATATCAAGTATTTTAAGGTGTTTGCCCTTTGTGATAATAATCCCTTCATGCTCCATTTCACTTACTACCCTTGCTATCGAAGGACGTGCTACCCCGAAGTATTCGGCCATTTCATTCTGTGTCATAAGAAGAGTTATTTCACTCTTTTCCTTACCTGAAGCCTGAAGAATATATTGGGCGAGTTTTCCCCGTATTGTCTTAAAATTCAGAAACTTGATCTTTTCAGAAAGAAATTGAGACCTGTTTGAAATCATATCCAGAAAATTGGCGAGGATTTTTTCATTGTATTTCAAGAACCTGAGAAAATCATCCTTATCTATCATCAAAAGCTCACAGTCTGAAACAGCTACAACATTCACCGGGAAAATATTCCTGCTTCCAAAAATAAAAGCGGCAGCCACAGCTCTTGTCGCCGGGATATCTTCAATTTTGATGATTCTCCCGGAATAGTCAACCATCTCACCTTTGACCATACCATCCAAAACAAGAATAAAAGAAGAGACGGGATCCCCGCTGTGGGATATGATTGTCCCGGTCTTATATTTACGGATACGGTAAGGCGTTGCTGATACAGATGATTCAACCTCACTGATTGTCAGACCAGTGAAAAGAGGCGAATTTAATAGAATCTGATAGTCCATCTTTTTTGCATAAAATTAGTAATTGTAACAAATGTTACAATTTATTCCATTCTTATATTTCACTTTTGTTCCCGGAATCAAATTAATTCACAAAAAATAAATTATGAAAAGGGATATTCTTAAGATAGATGATGAGTTATGCAACGGGTGCGGACAGTGTGTTCCGAACTGTCACGAAGGAGCTTTGCAGGTTATTGATGGAAAGGTGAGGCTTATAAGTGAGTTGATGTGTGACGGACTGGGAGCCTGTATTGGCCATTGCCCTGAGGGAGCAATCACCATTGAAAAACGTGAGGCAGAACCATACAATGAGACAAAGGTTATGGAGCAAATGATTACTAAAGGGAAAAATACTATTACTGCTCATCTCAAACACCTGAAGGATCATCGCGAAACAGAATATCTTCAGGAAGGTGTTGGCTACCTGAAGGAAAACCGTGAAAAGCTTGGCTTTAACCTTGCAGAAGTTTTACAGGAGGTTCATAACCATGGACAACATCCGGTTCACTCTGGCGGCGGTTGTCCGGGATCACGTGCCCTTGTAATTGAAAAGCCGCTCACTGAAGGTCTTTCTGTGTCAGCCGACCAGCCCTCCGAATTGAGACAATGGCCTGTTCAGATGCATCTTCTGAATCCCAATGCACCATATCTCAGGGGTTCTGACCTGTTGCTTGCCGCTGATTGTGTGGCTTTTTCAATGGGCAATTTCCACAGCAGGTATCTCAAGGGAAGATCACTGGCTATTGCCTGTCCTAAACTTGACCATGGAACTGAAATATATGTTGATAAACTGACTTCAATGATCGATACTGCAAAAGTAAATACTATAACTGTTATGATGATGGAGGTTCCGTGCTGCGGAGGCTTATTGAATATGGTAAGGAATGCATTGTCGGATGCAGCAAGGAAAGTTCCCGTAAAACAGATGGTAATCAGCCTGTCAGGAGAGGTTCTCGCGGATGAATGGGTTTGACATGATAATTATCATAATGCAATTTCAAAAATTGGTTCCTTAAAAAAAATTGCATATTTTAGCGCCCCGAAGTAAAATTGAAGCAGATTTAAACAAATAAAGAGTGTATGGCGAAGAATAATGAGAAGTTAAATTCTGATGATCAAAAACTTTACCTCGGTCTGGATATAGGATCGACTTCATTGAATACAGTACTTTTGGATGAAAACCATAATGTCATTGAGGACTATTATGATTATGTTCACGGGAGACCATTCAATATTCTAAAAGATAGGCTCTCAACAATATTAAGCAATCATTCCCCTGAAAATATCAAAGGGATTGCCATAACCGGAACTGGTGGGAAACTTGCGACCGGTCTGATCGGAGGGATTTTCGTAAATGAAATAATTGCCCAGGCCACCTCTTCAGGCAGGTTATTTCCCGATGCACAAACAGTTATCGAAATAGGAGGAGAAGACTCCAAACTTATAATGCTTGAAAAAGATCCTTCAAACGGACATTCACGGCTTGTCGACTTTGAAATGAACAGCATCTGCGCAGCAGGAACAGGATCATTCCTTGATCAGCAGGCCCGCAGGATAAAAGTACCTATCGAGAAGGAGTTCGGAGAGATGGCCCTTAAATCAGTTGACCCTCCCAGAATTGCAGGCAGGTGCAGCGTATTTGCCAAGAGTGATATGATCCATCACCAGCAGATAGCAACACCACTGCATGATATTGTTGCAGGCTTATGCTTCGCGCTTGCCCGGAATTTCAGAAGTAATGTGGCAAGAAGCAAGGAGATAAAGAAACCTGTTATCTTCTCAGGAGGTGTTGCCGCAAATTCAGGTATGGTGAGGGCATTCAGGGAGGTTCTTTCGCTTAATGAGGATGAGCTGATTATCCCCGAACATCATGCATCAATGGGCGCAATTGGCGCAGTAATGTATGCTCGATCTAACAATCTGGAAATGAACCATTTTAAGGGAATGGGGAAACTTGATGAGTATCTTGCAGAAGACTCAACCGAATTCAATAGTCTCCCCCCCTTAGTGGAATCTGAGGCTGTTTATAATAAAATAGTCCACTTCAGGGAAAACGGAAAAGGGAAACTGCCTGTTTACCTGGGTATAGATGTAGGATCACTGAGCACAAATGTTGTGCTTATAGATAAAGATCATAATGTAATTGCCAGACGTTATCTCCCTACCGGGGGAACACCCCTTGAGGCCATCCAGAAAGGGATGACAGAGATATATGACGAAATAGGTGAGCATGTTGAGGTTATCGGTGCAGGGACCACCGGATCAGGCCGTTATCTGACCGGCGATTTTATTGGTGCCGATACAATTCAGAATGAGATAACTGCACAAGCCACTGCGGCTATTGATTACGATCCGACTGTTGATACTATCTTTGAAATCGGAGGACAGGACTCAAAATATATAAGCATTGAGAACGGTGTAGTCGTCGACTTTGAGATGAATAAGGTATGTGCCGCGGGAACCGGATCATTCCTGGAAGAGCAGGCTGAAAAACTGGATATAAATATTGTTGAGGAGTTCGGGTGTATGGCATTGAAATCAGAATGTCCGGTCAAGCTTGGCGACAGATGCACAGTATTTATGGAATCGGACCTGAACACTTATATGCAGAAAGGAGCCAGGAATGAAAATCTTGTTGGCGGCCTCGCATACTCAATTGTATACAATTATCTTCAGAAAGTTGTTGCTGACCGCAAGGTAGGCAACAAAATCTTTTTCCAGGGAGGTGTTACAAACAACAAAGCTGTTGTTGCTGCATTCGAATATGTTACCGGAAAGAAAATAACAATTCCCCCTCATTTTGATGTTACAGGAGCAATAGGGGCCGCAATTCTGGCGCAGAGGTCAATGAAGAATGGTCAAAAAACCACCTTTAAGGGTTTCGGAGTCAGGAATGTTACTTATAATATCAGCAGGTTTGTCTGTCAGAGCTGCACAAACCATTGTGAGATCAGAAAAGTTAAGATAACCGGGGAAAAGAAATCATTGTTTTACGGAGGCCGCTGCGAAAAATACGAGACTGACGGGAGGAAAAAACCTGCCAACAATATACCAAATCTCTTCGAAAAGAGAGTTGAGATGCTTATGGATGGCTACGATGAGAAGAAAGATGTTAAGGCTGTAACCATCGGGATTCCAAGGGCTCTCATGGTATTTTATCAGCAGTTCCCATTCTGGCGTACTTTTTTTGAAGAACTCGGATTCAGGGTAGTAATTTCAAGAGAGTCGGACAAATCCATTCTCACACAATCTATTGAGACAATCACAACTGAGACATGTCTTCCTGTTGAGATTATGCATGGTCATGTTATTGATCTTATCGATAAGAATGTTGACTACATATTCCTTCCCTTCATAGTGAATGGCAAATTCAAGGAGGGAAACAAGACCTTCAATTGTAACTGCCCGTGGATTCAGACATACCCGTTTATGGTAAGGGCAGCCCTCAAAGGGAAAATAGATGAATCAAAACTACTCATCCCAACACTGCATTTCAGATTCTTTGAACGTGCCCTGGTGAAAGAAATGACGAGCTTTTTCAATGACAAATTCGGAATTGGCAAAGAGGAAATAAGAAAGGCAATATATAAAGCTGATGAAATTCAGATATCATTCGAAAAGAAGCTTGTGGATTACGGCAGGGAAGTCTTACAGAATATTCCGGTAAACTGCCGGCCTGTTGTTTTGCTTGGACGTCCATATAACAGTGCTGATTCACATCTGAACCTGGGTCTTATTGAAAAGCTGATTACTCAGAATGTGATGCCGATACCGATTGACATGCTCGACCTGACACCATATAACATTTTCGTTAACTACAGGAACATGTACTGGCCTAACGGTCAAAAGATGATTGCTGCTGCCCAGCATGTGGCAAATACTGAAGGGATGTATGCCGTTTACCTGAGCAATTTCCGGTGCGGACCCGATTCATTTATATGGCATTATATAACTGAAGAACTGAAAGGGAAACCTTTCCTGCACCTCGAGGTGGATGAACATTCAGCTGATGCAGGAATGGTGACCCGAATTGAAGCATTCCTCGACAGCCTTAGAGGTTCAGAAGCGAATGAGAAGAAGGATGTTAAAATCTTCAGACCACGACCAAGTCCCTCCTCTCCTCCCAAAGAAAGGATTTTGTACTTCCCTTATATGAACGACGGTGCCTATATGATTGCCGCTGCGGCCCGGAGCATTGGGGTTCCTTCTGAGGTTCTTCCAAAACAGGACGAAGAGGATCTGGCTATAGGAAGGAAATACACCTCATCCAAAGAGTGTTTCCCGATGATTTGCACCACAGGAAGCTTTATAAAGAAGTTGCAGGAACCGGGAGCGGATCCCTCAAAAATGAGCTTCTTTATGCCCGATCATAACGGTCCATGCCGGTTCGGACAATACAACCAGTTTCACAGAATCCTTTTTGACCGGCTGGGATTTGAAAATGCAGAGCTTATAACACCTTCCAATGATACATCTTATGAAGACATTGCAGGGGAGCATGGACAAAAATTCAGGATCAATGCGTGGAAAGGATTTATTGTTGCTGACTATATCAGAAAAATCCACCGGGAAACCAGACCTTATGAGATAAACAAAGGGGATTCTGACAGGTTATACCAGGATGCTATCCACCGTCTTGAAAGATGTATTGAAAATGGAGCGAAAGGCCTTCATAAAGTTCTTGCCGGTATTGCTGAGGATTTCATGGCGGTTAAAGTGGATAAAAGTGTCAGGAAACCGGTTGTTGCTATAATCGGTGAGATATTTATGCGCGATAATTCAGGTTGTAACGGGAATATTGCAAACCGGCTTGAAGATCTCGGTGTTGAAGTTGTTATCGGACCTTTCTCCGAGTGGATATATTACTCAACTTATCGATTTACCCGTGACAGCAGGTGGAAAAATGATACTAAGGGTATTATTAAATCAAAAATTCAGGGAATAGGTCAGGATGTAATTGCAAATTCGTTGTTAAGAGGAATAAAGAAATTCACTGATCATGAAAAAGATGTATCACTTCATGAAATGCTGAAGTTATGCAATACATATGTAAATGAATTCTATGACGGTGATCCTCCCATTGCGATGGGTACATCAATCGCCCTGACAAAAAGAGGAGTCTCAGGCCTGGCTGCGATCCTGCCATTCACGTGTATGCCTGGCACTTTGATCGCCTCAGTCAGCGACTCATTCAGGAAAGATCATAACAATATACCTTTCATTAATATTGCTTATGACGGACAGGATTCTGTTTCGCTTGATACAAGGCTTCAGGCCTTTGTGTTCCAGGTGAAGGAGTTTGCTGCGGTTTCGCAGCCTGTACATGCCTGATATTATGAGGTTGTCCGGAAGGAAATAATTTCAATTTGGCTTAATCTGCGACTTTAAATCCCAGATTTCTGAGGAGTTTTTTAATCTCGTCGTTCCCATCTTTCAGCATAATCGTGTAGAAGGAGAACTCACGCCTGACCGGATAACTCTCCCTCGCCTTTTCGAAACGGGAGGGATCGAATCTCAGCCTGACATCATCTTCAACAATATTGTAAGTATGAAATATGGCTTTTCGGAGTATTTCCTCCTGATTTTTACCATTGCAGTCAATCATTATCAATGGTTCCTGAGGAACAGGTATATCACTGGGATACCATCCATTAATGGGAATGTTAAAATATTTACATAAAGAATTGACAATCATTGCAGTTCCATTTGCCTTTCCGTCAACCGAATAACCAGCAATATGAGGTGTTGCAAGAAATGCCATGTGCATAAGTGGTATATCGAACTCAGGTTCCCTTTCCCACACATCAACTATTATCCCGGCAAGGCCATCCCCTGCAAGAGCATCCTTAACATCGTCAGTATCGACAACCTCTCCTCTTGAAGTATTTATAAGCCAGGCGCCTCTTTTAATCATTGAAAAGGTCTTTTCATTTAAAAGATGAAAAGTCTTATCTGTTCCTACCAGATTCAGCGGTACATGAAGGGTAACTATATCCGATTCACTTAAAAGATGTTCAAGATCCGTGAATCCCTTTTTTCCTTCTTCTCTTTCCCTTGGAGGATCATTAAGCATTACTCTCATTCCCAGAGCTTCAGCCAGATACTGAACCCTTGAACCTACATTTCCCACTCCCACTATTCCCAAAGTCATACCCTTAAGGCTGAATCCCGATTCAGCTGAAATCTTCATTAAAGCAGCTGCAATATATTGCTGAACCGACGATGCATTACAACCTGGAGCATTTGTCCACCTTATTTTATTCTTTTCACAAAAATCTGTATCTATATGATCAAATCCAATGGTGGCTGTGCCGACAAACTTTACCGGTGTACCATAAAGAAGTTCTGAATCACACCTTGTCCTGGTTCGCACAAGCAAAGCATCTGATTGCATCGCAATGTTTCTATATATCTGATTACCTGGCATATATGAAATAGTGGCAAAAGGTTCAAGAACCCCTTCAAGGAATGGAATCTTTTCATCTGCCGTTATTCTGATCATATCCTTCAAATTTCACCTGAAAGTTAATAAATTTTGTTTCTTATCAGAAGAAATTAAAACAAAGAAACCAAACATTTAAGGACAGGAATTGTTATAACCTTCAGATATCAGTTCAGGAGTTTCCACATAATGTAATATTGGAAACAAGCTCCAGTTTCAGAATTTATTTGGCTGGCTCGCTTTCAAATGAATGGATAACCCAATTTTCAAAATCAGAGAAAAAGAATGGATCTGGCAGAACACAAAACAAGAGAGCTACATTCTCTTTACAAAATAGCATTTGCACTGGCTGTTTTTACTATTGTATACAATGTTGCTGAAGGAGCGATCTCGGTTTTGTTAGGTTATGCTGATGAGAGCCTTGCATTGTTGGGATTCGGGACTGACAGTTTTGTTGAAGTAATCTCCGGGCTTGGAATATATCACATGATACGGAGAGTCAGGCAAAATCCTGAAAGCAGCCGGGATACATTTGAAAGACAGGCATTAAGGACTACTGGCGTTTCGTTTTTTATTCTTGCTGCCGGACTGGTAATATCAGCTGGCTACAATCTGATTACAAGGCACAAACCGGAAACAACAATCCGGGGTGTTGTGATCTCATTGATTTCAATAATTATAATGGTGCTGCTTATTGCAGGTAAAACCAGGACAGGTAAAAAGCTCGATTCAGATGCAATTCTTGCTGATGCCGAATGTACAAAGGTATGTATTTATATGTCCGTCATCCTGTTGTTCAGCAGTACAATAAATGAGCTGACAGGATTTATATATACCGACAGCCTGGGAACACTTGGTCTTGCCTATCTTTCTTTTAAAGAAGGGAAAGAGTGTCTCTTCAAAGCAAAAAATAATGTAAATTGTGGATGCCACAAATTGTAACTGAAAATTTAATAATTGAATCATATGAGCGACCTTATAAATAATTCGGCCGAAAGGAAGACAAAGCTTAAGAGGCTAATTCTGAGATTGCATTCCGGGGATAATCAAAATGCAGTAAGAGAAGAGCTGATTGAGACACTTGGTCAGATACCTTACGGAGAGGTGGTCGAAGTGGAACAGGAGCTGATTGGGGAAGGACTTCCTGAAACAGAAGTTCTGAAGCTTTGTGATGCGCATTCCGCGGTACTGCAGGGCAATGTGGACTTATCAGGTTCAAAGAATATTCCCGATGGACATCCTGTGGATATAATGATCAGAGAAAACAGAGAATTGAAGAAAATTACGGCACAGGTATGGGAAATGCTAAGAGGCAAAGAGGATATCTCTGATAATTTATTGAAGACAAAGGTTTTGAAACTTCTGGGACTTTTCAACAGTCTTTTTGATGTCGACAAGCATTACCAGAGGAAGGAATACCTTCTATTCCCATTTCTCGAAAAACAGGGTATAACCGGTCCTCCCAAAGTTATGTGGGGAAAACATGATGAAATAAGAGACCTCATAAAAGGAAGCATTGAAGTTCTGAGGACGGAAAGCCTTACTTCTGAAGAACTGGCGGCATCTGCAGATCTTATCCTGAAGCCTGCCATAAAAGCTGTGGAAGATATGACTCAGAAGGAAGAAGAGATTCTTCTGCCTATGGCTCTTGATAAGCTGACTGAGGTTGACTGGATCGAAATAAGCTGTCAATCACTTGATATAGGATTCTGTTTATATGATCCTGCCGTAGAGTGGAAACCTGTTTCAGAAAATAAGGCTGATTCCCGGTCTGTAATGAAATCAGGTGACAGAATAAACCTGCCCTCGGGAAGTTTTTCCCCAGATGAACTACTTTCAGTGCTGAATACTCTGCCGGCAGATATTACATTCGTTGACAAGAATGATAAGGTAAAGTACTTTTCACAAAATGCAGAAAGGATTTTCCAGAGGAACAGGGCTGTTCTAAACCGGGATGTGAGGCATTGTCATCCTCCTGCAAGTTCTCATATCGTGGACAAAATAATCGAAGATTTTAAAAGCGGGAGGCAGAACCGTGCTCCCTTCTGGATAAATATGGGTGGTAAATTCATTCATATCGAGTATTTTGCCCTTCGGAATCCTGCCGGCGAATACCTTGGCACTCTTGAAGTGTCACAGGATATGACTGGTTACCGGTCACTTCAGGGGGAACAAAGAATTCTTTCTTATAAATAATTTTTAAAAATGAGCGATAAACTTATTATTACTCCGCGTACCAAAGTTTTGCAACTGATTGAAGCCTATCCAGTGCTTGAAAATGTACTTATAGGATATGTTCCTGCATTCAGCAAGCTTAAGAATCCTGTTCTCAGGAATACAGTTGCCCGGATTGCAACTCTTCAACAGGCTGCTACCATCGGAAACGTAAAAGTAGAGGACCTTATAAACAGACTCAGATCAGAAGTTGGACAGGACCTGTTCACTGAGAATTCAAATGTAACTTATAACACCGTTAAACCCGACTGGTTTGACACCAGGCTGATCCGCAACGAGCTGGATGCTGCAAAAATGCTTGCAGCCGGCGAACAGCCTGTAAACCAGGTCATAACTGAACTCAATCAGCTTGAAACAGGTTCCATTTATAAACTCATAGCGCCGTTCCTGCCTGCTCCCCTTATAGACAAGGCTATAAGTCTGGGGATTAAGCACTGGCTCGTAAAAGAAGGAGAAGATATGTACATTGTTTACTTCTTTAAAAATGGATCAGAAATGGACTCAAATTAATAAATCCGGATTTCTCCTGTACTGATAGATTACTTATACACAAGTAAGCCTGAATTGAGAAATCTTTAAGGTGCGATATCAAAATATATCTGTGATCTGTTTGTTAAATATTTCTTATATTTATACATCCAATTATATGTTGCTATTTAAATTAAATAGTATGAAACCCACATGTTTCTTAAAACACAAACAAGAATGAAAATACTTCTCCAAACATGTGGGTTCCATGTGACCTTTAAAATCAAAATTATTTACACATGAAATAAATAATTATACGATGAAATTCAAGTTTACTTTTAGTTTATTGATTTTAATTCCCTTTATTGGAATTAGGTCACAACAGCCTATAATTGTGTCAGAAGACAGCCTTAAAATTGGCAAAAGCCTGTTACCTGGTGTGTCAGTAACAATACCTGAGGCAAATTATGATAAAGCTCTGAAAGCCTGGATAAAAGATTTACAGGCTGGAACAAAATCGGATGTAGTAACTGAGAATGAAGAGATGACAATTTTTGGTGCAAAACTTAAAGGAATAAGTCCGAATCCTTTAAATGTTTACAGCAGGATAATAAAGCTTGATTCAATGCTTAAGCTTTATGTGGCGCTGGAAGTAAAGAAGGATGAATACATTGAAAAAGCTTCAAGGAATTCTGAATATATCAAGGTAGAGGATTATATAAGAGAATTTTCAAAAAATCAGTATATAGATGTAGCTAAAGATCAGATGGATCAGGAAGGAGATAAACTTCGTGATCTTCAGAAGGAGTTATCATCACTCGAGAATGAGAAATCAAAAATGCTGAAGTCTATTCAGTCTGATGAAAGCACTATCCTCAATGAAAAAGATAATATCACAATCCAGAACAATGAACTCAACTCAGTGGGGTCCTCACTCAGTGAACAGAAGAGTTTACTTGCCGGTATGGAAGCAGGACCAGCCCAGAAAGAAAAAGCCGAACAGGTAAAGGATCTTGAGAAAAGGAAGAAAAAAGCCCTTAACTCTATTGAATCATCTGAAAACAAGATAACTAAAATGAACAATGCAATAGATAAGGCTAATTTGCAGATCCCGCAGAATGAAGCCATGCAGGAAAAATTAAGGGGGCAGATAATTGTTCAGGAGGGTATCTATCAGAAGTATGCTGATAAATTACAGAAAATAAAAGCCTATTAATCAATCAATTATTATCATTTCATCAAGCAATTACCCCACTCCTGGAAACTTTTCTAATTTTTACATAATGAATTTCATAAGCTCATGATAAACCTGTTCAACAGGCAATCCCATTACATTGAAGTAAGATCCATCTATGTGGCTGCATGCAGCAAGTCCGATCCACTCCTGTATTCCATAGGCTCCGGCCTTGTCATAAGGTCTGAAATTACTTATATAGTACTCAATCTCCTCATCAGGAAGTTCAGTGAAAGTCACTTTTGTTGAAGAATAGAAAGATAGCTTTTTTGTTTTGGAGAGTAAACAGACTCCAGTAATTACCTCATGAGTATTCCCTGAAATCTCTTTCAGGATCCTCCTGGCGTCATCTTTGTCAGAAGGCTTATCAAGGACTTTATTGTTGCACCAGACAATGGTATCAGCTGCGATTACAACCTCATTTTCCAGAATCCCTGGCCCGAATGTTTCAGCCTTTGCGGCTGCAACAAACAGTGCAATTTCCTCGGCTTTCAGATGTGACGGATAACTCTCATCCCATTCCCTGACCTCGACTTCGAAATTCAATCCTAATTCCCTCAGAAGATCCTGTCTTCTTGGTGAACGGGAAGCAAGAATAATTCTGAACTTGTTGATATTCTCCATTATCATATCACACAAGATTCAGATCAAGGATTATTTTTACAACAACAGAATAAAGTATGCCTGAAATCATGATAATCTTCATCAGTCTGCTTGCAGAGTGAAGCTGTTTCTTGCCAGAACTTATAATTAACTGATAAACAACATATAATAACGGGGCAACGATTGCACATGAGATATATATCAACGTTATCTTATCATTTAACAGCATATACCAGACAATATAAAGCAATCCCGAAGTCAGGATTATCAGGAAAATTGAAATAATTCTGGCTGTCACAGTACCTGTGATCACCGGTAGTGTATTCCTTCCATACGCCAGATCTCCCTCAAAATCCTCAATGTCTTTAATTATCTCCCTGGCAAGTGTTGTAAGAAATGCAAAGACACCAAATCCTCCCATCCAGTAAAAGACCAGGCTGAGAACAGGAGGTGAAACAGCATTTTCATAACAGAACCTGTAAAGTGCCGGCCACTCATAAATTGCAACCAGCATAGGAACCATGCCAGTAAGCAATGCCACTACTATGTTTCCGACAAGGAACTGTCGTTTGTAACTTGCGGAATAGAAATACAGAAGGCCTGAAACAATCAGGAAAAGAATCCCCATCCAGAAATACCCTGCTTTCCATGAAATATAGAACCCTGCAGCTACTCCAACGAGATTCAGGATATTGTGCCACATCATTGCTGTTCTCCTGGGAATCTTTGTCCCTACAATGACTTCACCTCTGTTTATCAGGTCGGCTTTGATATCAAAATAATCATTTATTACATAACCTCCTGCTGTGATAGAGAGAGTGGCAATGAGAAGTACCAAAAAGTCGTACCATGGGGATTTAAGTGAAAGAGGGATCTCCTCAACGGGATTATTAGTAAGAACCAGAGTTAACTTGCTTATAACAGGACCGATAACAGCATATCTCATCAGGATCATTGTAGCGGCTACAATAAGCAGGTTAGGCCATCTTACAAGATTCAGAAATGCTTTCATCGGTTACCAGGAAAATGCATCAGTATCCATCCAGTTGTTGTGAAGTCGTAAGACCTGTTCTATTACATCCCTGACACATCCTTCCCCTCCTTTTTTGTCAGAAACATATAAAGCAACCTGTTTGATCTCACTGTCCGCATCGGCAGGGCATACAGGAATTCCGGCTATTTTCATAACACCATAATCAGGAATATCATCGCCCATAAAAAGAACATCCGATTCAGGCAACCTGTGTTTTGTCAGAAAATTACGGAAATGTTCAACTTTGGAACGGCTGTTAAGATAAATATCTTTGACTCCGAGAATCTTTAACCTCCTGAGATATTCCTTTGCATTGCTGCCTGATATTATCGCCACAAAATAACCTTTTTTTACAGCCAGTTGAATTGCATACCCATCCCGAAGATTTACTGTCCTGTTCGGCACACCAAACGAATTAAGGCTTATTGTCTGCAACGAAAGTACGCCGTCAATATCAAAAACAAATGCTTTAACTTTCGCAAGATCTTCCTTAAAATTGGTCATAATCATGATTTTTTATAGAATCGTATGATCGATTTGGTAACTTCTTTATAAACACCTTGTAATTCGGGTGAGAAAGATAATAAATCAATATGTTTTTTGATAGTCCCTTTATCATTTCTGTATGCCGGACCAGTTTGAGAGTTTTCGGGACCTGATTCACCGGCTTTAAGAAAAGTTTCAGCCATTAATGGTTTTAGAATTTCATAAGGAAAGCCTGCCTTCGAAGTTATCTGTTTGCCGGCAGTAAACATGTGGTTGGTGAAATTGCTAACAAAGACAGCGGCAATATGAATCAATCTTCGGTGTTCTGTATCGGCAAAATGTACTTTTCCTCCTATTGATTCAGAAATGTCGGTCAGCAAAGCTGATGAAACAGAATCAGAAGCTTCAATGAAAATAGGCAGATCCCTGAAACTTATATTTCTGGTTTCAGAAAAAGTTTGCAGGGGATACAAAACACCGGTATGTTTTAAATGTGGCGGAAAGACTTCAAGTCCCAGACTTCCGGCTGTATGTGCAACCACAGTGTTATCCCCGCAACTGATCATACTGAGAACATCTGACAGTTTATCATCGGGGAGTGCTGCTATAATCAGATCTTCAGACCCGTTAAAATCCAACTCATTTGACCATGCTGCATTGCATGATTCTGCCAGAGCTCTGCCCTTTTCTTCCGTCCTTGATGTGATCTTCTGAATCTTGCAGCCGGAAAAAAACATCTGCCGGCATAAGGTGCCTGAAACTTTCCCTGCCCCAATAAATGATATTCTGTATTCCTTCACAGAACAATTAATATATATAAATTCAGGTCTGAACCTTTCAGGCCTGAGCTGTTGGACCTCCGAAAGTCAGGGGCAAAACAGGAGTGGAACCTTTAACTTCCTTAATAGTGCCATGAACTGATTCATATTTGGCAATATTATCCTGAAGAGCCGCTACCAGTCTTTTTGCATGCTCAGGAGTGAGTATTATCCTTGATTTTACCTGTGCCTTAGGTATGCCCGGCATTATACGTACGAAGTCGATCACAAATTCCGAAGCTGAATGAGTAATAACGGCAAGGTTTGAATAGGTTCCCTGCCCTATTTCCTCATTAAGTTCAATGTTTATCTGGTTAGGATTCTTTGGATCTGACATTTCTTCCATTTTTAAGATTTTTTATCTCCTCGATTCCGTTTCAGCTTCAACCGCAGCCTCAGCGAGGTTTTCATATTCCTCGAGCGATCCCACGATTATACTGTTGTACTGACGCTGGCCGGTCCCTGCGGGTATTAGATGACCTACAATAACGTTTTCTTTCAGTCCTTCAAGTTTGTCAATCTTTCCAAGGATCGCAGCTTCATTCAGAACCTTTGTAGTTTCCTGGAATGAGGCTGCCGAGAAGAAGCTGTTGGTTTGAAGTGCTGCTCTTGTTATTCCCTGTAAGACCTGGTTTGAAGTGGCAGGAACAGCATCCCTTGCCTCAACGGTCTTCAGATCGCGGCGTTTCAAAACGGAATTATCATCCCGAAGTTTACGGGCCGTAACGATCATGCCAGGACGAAGCGTCTGGGAATCACCGGATTCCACAATGTACTTCTTACCATAGATCCAGTCATTCTCATCCATAAATTCAAGTTTATCCACAACCTGACGTTCAAGGAACTTTGTGTCACCCGGATCAATAATTTCAACTTTCCTCATCATCTGTCGGACAATGATCTCAAAGTGTTTATCATTTATTTTAACACCCTGCAGCCTGTAGACCTCCTGAATCTCATTTACTATATATTCCTGGACTTTTGTCGGTCCTTTAATTGCAAGGATATCTGAAGGCGTAATTGCTCCGTCAGAAAGGGGGATACCAGCTTTCACATAGTCATTTTCCTGAACAAGGATCTGCTTTGAAAGTGGAACAAGATATTTCTTAGTCTCTTCAGTTTTTGATTTAATTGAAATCTCCCTGTTGCCTCTTTTTATTTTACCAAAGGTTACCTCACCGTCAATTTCTGAAACAATTGCAGGGTTTGAAGGATTACGTGCTTCAAACAACTCCGTTACTCTTGGAAGACCGCCGGTAATATCACCAGATTTCCCTACAGCCCTGGGAATTTTAGCCAGCACTTCACCGGCCTCCACAACTTTATCAGTATCAGTAACAAGGTGCGATCCGACAGGGAGATTATATAACCTGAGTTCGTCACCTTTTGGATCCATAATTTTTATTGCCGGGTTTTTGGTTTTGTCCCTGCTTTCAATTATCACTTTCTCCTTGAAACCGGTCTGTTCATCTGATTCCTCACGGAAAGTCACACCTTCTATCAGGTAATCGTATGCAATTTTACCACTGACTTCTGCAATAATAACAGCATTGAACGGGTCCCATTCGCAGATAAGCTTGCCCTTCTCAACTTCCTGTCCTGGTTTTATGTAAAGTTTGGAACCATAAGGAATTGTATGTGTTGTCAGTGCAATCCCCGTTTTCTTGTCTATTATCCTTAGCTCTGCAAGCCGACCAATAACTATATCAATTTCGCCTTTTTCAATATCCTTTTTTGGAACCGATCTAAGCTCTTCCATCTCGGCAATACCGCTGTATCGTGCAACAAGCCGCGATTCTGTGGTAATATTCGAAGCAGTACCTCCAACGTGGAATGTACGAAGAGTAAGCTGAGTACCAGGCTCCCCGATACTTTGTGCTGCAATTACTCCGACTGCTTCGCCTTTCTGGACCATACGTCCGTTGGCAAGGTTACGTCCGTAGCATTTTGCACAGACACCTTTTTTGGATTCACAGGTCAGCACTGACCTGATCTCAACCTGTTCAATAGGTGAATCTTCGATCTTCCTTGCAAGCTCCTCAGTAAGTTCCTGCCCGGCCTCAACAATCTGGTCACCGGTTAGAGGGTGGAAGACATCATGGACAGTAGTACGTCCAAGAATTCTCTCATAGAGTGATTCAACAACTTCTTCACTCTTCTTTATTGCAGTAGCCACGAGTCCTCTGAGAGTTCCGCAATCTTCTTCATTGATTATAACATCCTGGGATACATCTACAAGACGACGTGTCAGATAACCTGCATCTGCAGTCTTAAGAGCCGTATCTGCAAGACCCTTACGGGCACCATGTGTTGAAATAAAGTACTCAAGAACCGACAATCCCTCCTTGAAGTTTGAAAGGATCGGGTTTTCAATGATCTCGGAACCAGTTGAACCTGATTTCTGAGGTTTTGCCATCAGTCCCCTCATGCCTGAAAGCTGCCGGATCTGTTCCTTTGATCCTCTTGCACCGGAATCAAGCATCATATAAACTGAGTTGAAACCCTGCTTATCGTTTGACAGCTGTTTCATCAGCGACTGCGTAAGCCTGGCATTGACATGAGTCCAGATATCAATAATCTGATTGTATCTTTCATTATTTGTAATGAATCCCATGCTGTAATTGTTCAGCACCTCTTCGACCTGTTCATACCCTTCAGTTACAAACTTTGTTTTCTCTTCAGGAATTATAACATCATCCAGGTTGAATGACAATCCACCTTTAAATGCTGAATAGAACCCAAGATTTTTAATGGCATCGAGGAAGTCGGCAGTTTTAGCTGTCCCTGCCAGTTTAAGAACCCGTCCGATTATATCCCTGAGAGATTTTTTAGTAAGAATCTCATTAATGAATCCTACCTCAGCAGGAACAAACTGATTAAAAATGACCCGGCCGACAGTTGTTTCAACAATATGGTTTACCAGTTCTCCATCAACCCTGTCATTAACTTTTACTTTAATAACAGCATGAAGATCTACTTTCCCTTCGTTGAAAGCTATATTCACCTCTTCGGGAGAATAGAAAATCAGATCTTCACCTCTTACTTTTTCTCCTGATGCGCTCTTTCTCCCCTTGGTAATATAATAAAGGCCAAGAACCATATCCTGTGAGGGAACAGTAATTGGAGCCCCGTTTGCCGGATTAAGAATGTTATGGGAAGCCAGCATAAGCATCTGTGCTTCCAGAATGGCGCCGTTCCCAAGCGGAAGATGTACAGCCATCTGGTCACCGTCGAAGTCGGCGTTGAAAGCAGTACATACAAGCGGATGAAGCTGTATTGCTTTTCCTTCAATGAGCTTAGGCTGAAAAGCCTGGATCCCTAACCTGTGAAGAGTAGGAGCACGGTTAAGAAGAACCGGATGACCCTTGAGGACATTCTCAAGAATATCCCAGACAACGGGATCTTTACGGTCCACAATTTTTTTGGCAGATTTAACTGTTTTTACTATGCCGCGCTCAATGAGTTTTCTTATAATGAAGGGTTTATAAAGCTCTGCTGCCATATCTTTCGGAAGTCCGCATTCGTGGAGGTAAAGCTCCGGACCTACTACAATAACAGAACGAGCCGAGTAGTCAACCCTTTTACCAAGAAGGTTTTGACGGAATCTTCCCTGTTTTCCTTTAAGACTGTCGCTCAATGACTTAAGAGGACGGTTTGCATCTGTTTTTACTGCATTTGCTTTTCTTGAGTTATCGAACAGGGAATCGACTGCTTCCTGAAGCATTCTTTTCTCATTCCGGAGGATAACTTCAGGTGCCTTTATCTCAATAAGTCTTTTCAGACGGTTATTCCTTATTATAACCCTTCTGTAGAGGTCATTAAGGTCGCTTGTTGCAAAGCGTCCGCCATCGAGCGGTACCAGCGGTCTCAGTTCAGGCGGAATCACCGGGACAACCTTTATAATCATCCATTCAGGCTTGTTTACATGCTTGGAATCCCTGAAGGCCTCAACAACCTGCAGACGTTTAAGGGCTTCATTTTTACGTTGTTGTGACGTTTCAGTATTTGCCCTGTGACGAAGTGAATATGAAAGGTCATCGAGATCTATACGGCTAAGCAGCTTGTACAGCGCTTCGGCTCCCATATCAGCAACAAATTTATCAGGGTGATTATCTTCGAGATACTGATTTTCTTTTGGAAGAGATTCTGATATTTCAAGATATTCCTCTTCAGTAAGGAAATCAAGATATTTGACTCCATCAACTGCCTTGACGCCCGGATTAATTACAACGTATCTTTCATAATAAATGATTGAATCGAGCTTTTTTGTCGGAAGCCCAAGCAGATAGCCAATCTTATTAGGCAATGAGCGGAAATACCATATATGTGCGATAGGAACTACAAGAGAAATATGTCCCATCCGTTCCCGGCGCACCTTTTTCTCAGTAACCTCCACACCACAACGGTCGCATACTATACCCTTGTACCGGATTCTTTTATACTTCCCGCAATGACACTCGTAGTCTTTTACAGGTCCGAATATTCTTTCGCAGAACAATCCGTCCCGCTCTGGTTTATAAGTCCTGTAGTTAATTGTTTCAGGCTTCAGCACTTCACCGCTGGAACGATCGAGTATCTCCTCAGGTGAAGCAAGACCTATTGAGATCTTTGAGTAACTTGTTTTTGTTTTGTTATCTCTTCTGAATGACATATAATGGATTGTTTTTATTCAATGATTAAAAATATTTTATACAGGAGGTCAGTCAAGAATTACACTCAAGCCCAATCCTCTAAGTTCATGGAGCAACACATTCAACGATTCCGGGATACCGGGATGAGGCATAGGCTCTCCTTTAACTATTGATTCGTATGCTTTTGCACGGCCAATAACATCATCTGATTTGATAGTAAGTATTTCCTGGAGGATATGAGCAGCACCGAAGGCTTCAAGGGCCCAGACTTCCATTTCACCGAACCTCTGACCGCCGAATTGAGCCTTTCCGCCAAGTGGCTGCTGGGTAATAAGTGAATAGGGTCCGATAGAACGTGCATGCATCTTGTCATCAACCATATGCCCCAGTTTAAGCATGTAAATAACACCTACGGTAGCAGGCTGGTCAAACCGCTCACCGGTACCGCCGTCATACAGATATGTTTTTCCGTATTTAGGCAGTTTTGCTTTCTCTGTATACTCAGTAATCTGGTCGATTGTGGCTCCGTCGAAGATCGGTGTTGAGAACTGGAGGCCAAGCTTCTGTCCTGCCCATCCAAGAACAGTTTCATAAATCTGTCCAAGGTTCATCCTGGAAGGGACACCCAGAGGATTAAGAACTATATCGACGGGAGTTCCGTCTTCAAGGAATGGCATATCCTCCTGACGGACTATCCTTGCAACAATCCCTTTGTTCCCATGACGGCCCGCCATCTTATCACCAACTTTTATCTTGCGTTTCTTTGCAATATAAACTTTGGCAAGCCTTACTATTCCTGCCGGCAGCTCATCACCGATTGTTATGTTGTACTTCTTGCGCTTAAAGACCCCATCAATCTCTTTATATTTTATTATATAGTTATGAAGAAGTTGTTTAATGCTGTCGTTTTTCTTCTTATCAGTGGTCCACTTATTAGGATTTATGTTAAGAAAATCTATTTCCTGAAGCTGCTTAAGTGTGAATTTACTTCCCTTGGGGATAACATCGACATTAAGATAATCTTTAACTCCCTGTGATGTTTTGCCATTTACAAGGATGAAGAGCTTATCAACAAGCCGTGTCTTCAGTTCTTCTGCACTCCTGTTAAAATCATTTTCGATCTTGTCGAGAAGTGGTTTTTCAACAGCTTTGGCCTTACGGTCTTTTATAGCCCTTGTAAAGAGCTTTTTATCTATAACAACACCCTCGAGGGAAGGACCTGCTTTCAGAGAAGCATCTTTCACATCACCGGCTTTATCGCCAAAAATAGCACGAAGAAGTTTTTCTTCGGGTGATGGATCCGATTCACCTTTTGGAGTGATTTTACCTATAAGAATGTCGCCCGGTATTATATGAGCCCCTATCCTGATAAGGCCGTTTTCATCGAGATGCTTTGTGGCTTCCTCACTGACATTAGGAATATCAGAAGTAAGCTCTTCCAGCCCACGTTTTGTGTCTCTGACCTCAAGAAGATATTCATCAATATGTACTGATGTAAACATATCTTCCTGAACAACTTTCTCAGAGATAACTATAGCATCCTCAAAATTATAACCCTTCCATGGCATGAAAGCCACTTTAAGGTTACGTCCAAGAGCAAGTTCACCATTTTTGGTGCCATAGCCTTCTGTAAGTACCTGGCCTCTGGCCACTTTCTCCCCTTTCTTGACCACAGGTATCAGGTTGATACAGGTATTCTGGTTAGTTTTTTTATATTTCGGGAGTACATATCGCCTGATATCGTCATCAAAGCTTACAAATTTCTCCTCATCGCTGCGTGTATAACGGATAACGATCTCATTTGAATCGACATATTCAACCAGGCCGTCCCCTTCTGCAACAAATAGGATTCTGCTGTCCCTGATAACCTGTCCTTCAAGGCCTGTTCCTACTATTGGGGATTCAGGATTGATAAGCGGGACTGCCTGTCGCATCATGTTTGATCCCATAAGTGCCCTGTTTGCATCGTCATGCTCAAGAAAAGGGATGAGCGATGCTGCTATTGAAGCAATCTGGTTAGGGGCCACATCCATAAGATCCACCTTGGATACTTCCTCGAACGGATAATCGGCTTCGTATCTGCATTTTGCCCTGGGATTCTCAAAATGACCATCCTTCAAAAGGGATGCATTGGCCTGGGCAATCATTTTTTCTTCTTCTTCCTCAGCACTGAGCCATACAATTCCCTCCTGGCTGAAATCTACCTTGGCATTGTTAACCTTCAGGTATGGAGTCTCAATAAAACCAAGGTCATTAATTTTTGCATATACGCATAATGAAGAGATAAGACCTATATTTGGTCCTTCAGGTGTTTCGATCGGACAAAGTCGTCCATAATGAGTGTAATGGACGTCCCTTACTTCGAAACCTGCTCTTTCGCGTGAAAGACCGCCTGGTCCGAGGGCAGACATACGGCGTTTGTGGGTCATTTCAGCCAGTGGATTGGTCTGATCCATAAACTGAGAGAGCTGATTGGTGCCAAAGAAAGAGTTGATTACCGAAGAAAGTGTTTTTGAATTAATGAGATCTACCGGTGTAAATACTTCGTTATCCCTGACATTCATTCTTTCCCGTATTGTACGGGCCATTCGTGCAAGACCAACTCCAAACTGCGCATATAACTGTTCTCCCACTGTTCTGACACGCCTGTTGCTGAGGTGGTCTATATCGTCAATATCAGTTTTTGAGTTAATAAGCTCAATAAGATAACCGATAATCTTTATAATGTCCTCTTTTGTAAGAATCTTTACATTCATCTCGGTATTAAGGCCCAGCTTTTTGTTTATCCTGTAGCGTCCTACTTCTCCGAGATCATATCTCTTATCGGAAAAGAAAAGCTTGTCAATAACATCTCTTGCAGTCGCTTCATCCGGTGGCTCAGCGTTGCGAAGCTGCCGGTATATATATATGACTGCCTCTTTTTCTGAGTTACATGGATCTTTTTGAAGAGTGTTGTATATAATTGCGAAATCCGAAAGGGTTGAATCCTCCCGGTGTAAAAGTATTGCTTTTGCACCTGAGTCAACGATCATGTCGACATGCTCTGATTCAATTACTGTTTCCCTGTCGAGAATCACCTCATTTCTTTCTATAGAAACTACTTCACCTGTATCTTCATCAACGAAGTCTTCAACCCAGGTTTTCAGGACTCTTGCAGCAAGTTTCCTGCCAACCAGCTTCTTGATACTTGTCTTTGAAACCTTGTGTTCCTCGGCCAGGTTGAAAATTTCAAGGATCTCCTTGTCACTCTCAAAACCAATAGCCCTTAGAAGTGTAGTTACGGGAAGTTTTTTCTTCCTGTCGATGTATGCATACATCACGTTGTTGATGTCTGTTGCAAACTCGATCCAGGAACCTTTAAACGGGATTATCCTGGCTGAGTACAATTTAGTTCCGTTCGCATGAATACTTTGTCCGAAGAATACTCCCGGGGATCTGTGAAGCTGTGAAACGACGACGCGTTCGGCCCCGTTGATAACAAAAGTGCCCTTATCGGTCATGTAGGGTACTGTTCCGAGATATACATCCTGGATCACCGTATCAAAATCTTCATGTTCAGGGTCTGTGCAATATAGCTTAAGCTTTGCCTTTAGCGGAACACTGAATGTCAGTCCGCGTTCAATACATTCTTCAATGGTATAGCGCGGAGGATCAATAAAATAATCGAGGAACTCGAGAACGAAATTATTTCTTGTATCGGTAATCGGAAAATTTTCTGTAAAGACTTTAAAGAGTCCTTCTTTCTTCCTGTTTTCGGGAGTGGTTCCAAGCTGGAAAAACTCTCCGAACGATTTCAACTGAACTTCCAGAAAATCAGGATAATCTAGTTGGTTTTTCCTGGAAGCAAAACTAATTCTTTCAGAATTTTTTGAGGACATTTATAAAAGGATTAAGTGAACTTACAATTAAAAGAACGAAAAGGCTTAGTCCCGGGTTCCCGGGACCAAACCTATAACCTAAAAATCAGGTATAACTTATTTAAGTTCAACTTCAGCTCCTGCTTCTACTAATTGACCTTTAATAGCTTCTGCTTCATCTTTTGATACACCTTCTTTAACAGGGGACGGAGCAGCATCAACTACTGCTTTAGCTTCTTTAAGTCCAAGGCCGGTGATATCCTTAACCAGTTTTACAATCTGCAATTTCTGTCCACCAGCAGCTTTGAGGATAACATCAAATGTTGTTTTCTCTTCTGCCTTTGGGGCATCGCTGCCAGCTGCAGGACCTGCAACAGCAACTGCAGTAGCTGCAGGTTCAATACCATACTCTTCTTTAAGTATTTTCGCAAGTTCGTTTACCTCTTTAACAGACAGGTTCACCAGTTCTTCTGCAAATTTCTTAAGATCCGCCATTTTTTATAGAATTTAAAATTGATTATAATTTAATTATTATTCTTTTTTTGATAGTGTTTCAAGGACACCGTGTAATTTATTACCGCCTGATTGTAAAGCTGATACGACATTTCTTGCAGGAGACTGGAGAAGGAGGATAATATCTCCTATCAGTTCTTCCCTGGTTTTTACCGAGATAAGAGTGTCAAGCATCTTGTCTCCAATAAAAACTGATTCCTGAACGTATGCACCTTTAAGAACAGGCTTATCATGTTTCTTCCTGAAATCCTTTATTATTTTGGCAGGACCGTTTCCGGTTTGAGCAAACATGATGGACGTAGTACCTTTCAGAACCTGATAAAGTTCCTCAAAGTTCCCTTCCGACATTTCCAGAGCTCTTTTAAGCAGTGTATTTTTTACAACGATCAGTTTAATGTCGTTTTCAAAACACTTTCTTCTAAGATCACTTGTGTCAGCAGCATTCAGCTGAGCAGTATCAGTCAGATAAAAGTGGTTATACTCTTTCAACTTCTCAGCAAGGCTGTCTATGATAGCATTTTTTTCTTCCCGTCTCATAATACTTTTTCGAGTTTAACATAACAAATTAATCATCAAGACCTTTAGGATCGATCTTAATACCCAGGCTCATAGTGCTTGAAAGGAAGAGGCTACGTATGTAGGTTCCCTTGGCAGCAGCCGGTTTCAGTTTGTTTACCATCTGGATAAACTCCCTTGCATTCTCGACGATCTTTTGTGCCTCGAAAGAGACTTTTCCTATTGAGGCGTGAATGATTCCGCTTTTATCAACCTTGAAATCAATCTTGCCCTGCTTCACTTCTTTAACAGCCTTACCAATTTCCATTGTAACAGTTCCACTCTTTGGGTTCGGCATCAGTCCCCTTGGACCGAGTATTCGACCTAACTGACCGACCTTACCCATCACGGATGGCATGGTTATGATAACATCAATATCAGTCCAACCGGCCTTGATTTTTTCAACATAATCATCAAGACCAACAAAGTCAGCTCCTGCACTTTTAGCTTCATTCTCCTTGTCGGGAGTACATAAAACAAGTACGCGTGTTTCTTTTCCTGTTCCATGAGGAAGGGAAACAACACCTCGGACCATCTGGTTGGATTTCCTTGGATCGATACCTAACCTTACATCCAGGTCGATTGAAGCATCGAATTTAGTTGTGGTAATTTCCTTTACCAGTGATGATGCTTGTGTCAACGTATAAAGCTTGTCCTTGTCAAATTTCTCTGAGGCAAGCTTCTGGTTTTTGGTAAGTTTAGTCATTTTTCTGTTAATTAATTATTTACCGGGATCTTCCTTTACGGTTATTCCCATACTTCTTGCGGTACCAGCTACCATCTTTACGGCAGACTCGAGTGTAAAACAATTCAAGTCTTCCATTTTTTCCTTAGCAATTGTATTGACCTGGTCCCAGGTAACGGTTGCCACTTTTTCCCTGTTAGGTTCTTTGGAACCTTTCTTGGATTTGGCAGCCTCAAGAAGCTGAACAGCGACCGGTGGAGTTTTTGTTACAAAATCAAATGATTTGTCACTATATACAGTTATAACTACCGGTATCACTTTTCCAGCTTTGTCCTGAGTCCTCGCATTAAATTGCTTGCAGAAATCCATAATATTCACACCCTTGGAACCTAAAGCAGGTCCCACAGGTGGAGATGGATTAGCTCCTCCGCCACGAATCTGTAACTTTATAAGTCCAGCTACTTCTTTTGCCATAATTTAAAATTTGCGTGTTTATTGCGAGAGCTTGACGGTTATTCAGGAAGCATTTTGAATATTATAACCATCAATATCTTCTGTTAATTATCTTTTTCTACCTGCATAAAACTAAGTTCAAGAGGAGTTTTTCTACCAAAGATCTTCACCATCACCTTTAATTTTTTCTTTTCATCATTCACCTCTTCTATAATTCCTGTAAAGCTGTTAAAAGGTCCATCGATGACTTTTACTGATTCTCCCACGAAAAAAGGAACATTAAGTTCCTCATCACTGGCATTGAGTTCATCAACTTTTCCGAGGATTCTGTTTATTTCCGATTTCCTTAATGGTACAGGTTCACCATCCTTAGATCCAAGAAATCCAATAACGTTTGGAATATTTCTCAGAAGGTGGGGAATTTCACCCGCAAGAACAGCCTCTACAAGCACATAGCCTGGAAAGAATGTTCTTTCCTTGCTGATTTTTTTCCCGGACCTGATCTGATATACTTTTTCGGTCGGGATCAGGACCTGAGAAACAAATTCCTGAAGCTTAAGGCGGGTTACTTCGTTATCGATATACTCCTTAACTTTTTTCTCCTTCCCTCCAATAGCACGAAGCACATACCACTTCTTTAAATTTTCGCTCATCGGAATTGATCTTCTGTTTAATATAACAAACTGTAAATGAATTCCATGATCCTGCTAAAGCTCAGATCCATGGCTGCCACAATCAGAGCTATAATCAATGTTGCCACAAGAACCAGTATTCCGCTGTTCTGCAGTTCAGCCCATGTCGGCCAGGTTACCTTATGAATCAGTTCAGTATATGATTCCCTGAAATATCCTTTTAAATCCATAATCTTATAATAATTTGCACGGGAGGAGAGACTCGAACTCCCGACACCTGGTTTTGGAGACCAGTGCTCTACCAACTGAGCTACACCCGTGTGTTTTCACTGCAGTTAACCACGATACATTGATGATTTGTAATGCATCGTGATTTAAAAGCTGCATATATCCAAAACCTTCTCTATTCAAGAATCTCAGTAACTGCACCAGCTCCAACAGTCCTTCCCCCTTCGCGGATAGCAAAACGGAGTCCTACATTAATAGCAACCGGGTAGATAAGATCAACTGTAATAGTAACATTATCGCCTGGCATTACCATTTCTCTTCCTTCAGGGAGAGTTATCTCACCAGTAATATCAAGAGTTCTAATATAAAACTGCGGACGGTATTTGTTGTGGAAAGGAGTATGACGTCCGCCTTCCTCTTTCTTAAGAACATAAATCTCAGATTTGAATTTGGTGTGTGGTGTTATAGAGCCTGGTTTGGCAAGAACCATACCTCTTTTAATCTCTTTCTTATCAACACCTCTCAGAAGCAGACCAACATTATCACCGGCTTCACCCCTGTCAAGGATCTTTCTGAACATTTCAACACCTGTACATACTGTTCTGCGTTTCTCTGCGCCAAGGCCAATCATTTCAAGTTCATCACCAGTAAGGACAACTCCGGTTTCAATACGGCCAGTTGCAACTGTGCCACGGCCGGTAATTGAGAATACATCTTCAACGGGCATCAGGAAAGGTCTCTGGTTGTCGCGTGGAGGAATCGGGATATATGCGTCAACGGCATTCATCAGTTCCATAACTTTCTCTTCCCATTTAGCCTCGCCATGCATTGCACCAAGAGCTGATCCTCTGATAACAGGAGCATTGTCGCCGTCGAATTTGTAAAAATTGAGAAGGTCCCTTACTTCCATTTCCACAAGGTCAAGAAGTTCTTCATCATCAACCATATCAACTTTGTTCATAAAGACAAGAACCTGGGGAACGTTAACCTGGCGGGCAAGAAGAATATGTTCACGTGTCTGAGGCATTGGACCATCGGTTGCAGCAACAACAAGAATTGCTCCATCCATCTGGGCAGCACCTGTAACCATGTTTTTAATATAATCGGCGTGACCTGGGCAGTCAACATGTGCATAATGTCGTGTTGCTGTCTGATATTCAACGTGAGCTGTATTTATTGTGATACCTCTCTCCTTTTCTTCAGGAGCATTATCAATAGAGTCAAAATCCCTTATTTCAGAGAGTCCCTTTTTGTTAAGTACCATTGTTATCGCTGCCGTAAGAGTGGTCTTACCATGGTCAATATGACCGATAGTACCAATATTTACATGCGGTTTCGACCTGTCAAATTTTTCTTTTGCCATAACTCCAAGCTTATTAAATTTAAGTTTATTTATATCAGTTTTAAAATCAATCTCTCGTTGAGCCGGAGAGGGGAATTGAACCCCTGACCCCTTCCTTACCAAGGAAGTGCTCTACCCCTGAGCTACTCTGGCATCAAAAAGTGAGCGGGAGACGGAACTCGAATCCGCGACCCTTAGCTTGGAAGGCTAATGCTCTACCAACTGAGCTACTCCCGCCTAATATCATCCAAAGAGGTCCGTATCGTTATATATGATCCTGGTTTGGATACGGCTGGCCCCGTTTTAGTGGGGAGAGCAGGATTCGAACCTACGAAGGCATTTGCCAGCAGATTTACAGTCTGCCCCAGTTGGCCGCTTTGGTATCTCCCCCTTGAAACAGAGTCATTCTCCTAAGACACACATTCACAACTCTTTCAAGAGCCGATGAAGGGATTCGAACCCCCGACCTGCGGATTACAAATCAGCTGCTCTGGCCAACTGAGCTACATCGGCAATTTAAAGAACGTCCCGACAGGGTACCAATACCCTCAAAAATCGGTCTGCAAATGTATGAATTAAAATTTCATATATCAAAAAAAATCTTATTATTTTTGAACAGCAGGTTTCTATGCCCCTCTCTTCTTCTGATTGTACTTGGTAATCTGCTTCTTAAGAGCATCTATTGCCTGGTCAGTTGCCTCTTCAAATGTTTTACTCTGCTTTCTGGCAAAGAGAGGTCCACCCCTTAATTCAAGCTTTATTTCGCTGATTTTATTCTTGCGCTCCAAATCCTTATCAAGCCTAAGGTACACTTCAGCGTTAACAATTCCATCACCAAACTGGGAAAGTTTATCCAGTTTCTGGTGTACAAAATCAATTAGCTTTTTATCGGCATCAAACCGTACTGAGTGAATTTGAACGTTCATAGTAGCACCTCCTGTTTAATTAATTAATAATTAAGCTCTTGGATGAGCCTGGTTATATATTTTTCTAAGCTTCTCAAATGAATTATGAGTATATATTTGTGTTGCAGAGAGATTAGCATGACCCAGGAATTCCTTGATTGAATTGAGATCGGCTCCATGGTTAAGCATGTGTGTTGCAAAGGTATGCCTGAGAATATGAGGACTCTTTTTTTCAATGGTTGTCACAATTGAAAGATATCTTCTAACAACATTATAAACATATTTATCATATAACTTGTTCCCCTTATTTCCTGTAAAAAACCATTCCGGTCTTATATCAGGGAAGGTTTTATTCCGGACTTTTATATACTCTTCGAGTTCTGCTGCAAATGGTTTTAGGAGTGGAATTATCCGCTGCTTGTTTCTTTTTCCGGTAACCTTCATTGAGGCGCCCGGAATATCAATGTCAATGTCGCGAAGACCTGTAAGTTCAGCTCTTCTTATCCCTGTCGTATAGAGCATCTCTATTATAATCCTGTTCCTTATACCTGGAAAATCATTGCCAAATTCATAATTATCAAGGAGGTTGTCGAGTGATTCTTCTTCAACAAAAACCGGAAGTCTCTTTTTCATTTTCGGAAGAATCACTTTTTCAAGTGGATCATGACTTACGAGCCCCTCTTTTCTGAGGTACCTGTAAAAAACCCTTAACGATGATATCTTCCTGTGAACGCTTACTGCAGAATAACCCTCCTTTATCAGCGACACAATCCATGATCTGATATCATGAGAAACAACAGTTTCAGGTGTGCCAGGCAGATCCTTCAACTTTAAATGATTATCAAACTGATCGAGATCGTTTAAGTAAGATCTTACAGTGTGCGGTGAATACCGTTTCTCGGTTTTAATATACTGTAAGAATGATTCCTTATAATCCATAAAGGAACCTCCTTATCTGTTATTTTTTTGAAAAAAGACCACTGAAAGCGAATTACTCCTCGCTTTCCTGCATCTTCTGAACATACTTAGCCTTCTTGATTTCTTCCCTCCGGCGTACTGAATGCTTAATAAAAGCCTGCCGTGAACGCAATTCACGGATTACTCCAGTCTTTTCGAATTTCCTTTTGAACTTTTTCAGAGCTCTTTCAATATTTTCGCCTTCTTTTAACGGTACAATGATCATAGTTGAAAATTCAGTTTTTAAACGAGGCGCAAATTTAGAAATAGAAAAATACTTTTCAAAACTTTTAAGGCAATAAATTTATCATACAGGTTTAAAATTTAGGATTTACTATTATATGGCAACGGAAATCTTTCATAATCTGACCTATTAAAGTTACTGCTTTTCCCTGTGTTTTCAAAATATATTATTGTTAAATATTGGTTAAAATAAAAATTCCCACTTTAAAGTGCAGTCCCCCTTTGAAGGCCTGCCCTGAACGAAGTGAAGGGGCCTGCCCCGCTCCAGCGGGTGTAGGGGGATTTCATTCCCCCTTTGAAGGGGGTTAGGGGGATGTCCTTCTCTTTTCTTTGTACTCTTTTCATTTATTTCAATTTCTGAAATAACACTCTGTAATACTCTTATAACATCAATCATAGCTTTCTTTACGTCAGACTCAGCAATCCTGACAACGATTATACCCAGACTTTCCAACTTTCTCTGTCTTGATTCATCCTTGGCAAAATTATAATCATGAGTATATCCATCAATCTCAATGGCAAGAAGTAACTCATGGCAATAAAAATCAACTATAAACTCATCTATTGGAACCTGCCTATGAAACTCATAACCTAAAGCATTTCCTTTTATATTCTTCCAGAGAAGAACTTCAGCAAGGGTGCTGTTTTGACGCAATATCCTTGCCAATAATTTTAACCTGGGATTATAGGAATAGACTCTGTTTTTTGACATAGCAAAGGTTTTTACATCCCCCTGACCCCCTTCAAAGGGGGAATATAATCAGCACATCATTTCTTGAACTTTTACATCCCCATGGCCCTCCGCCCCTTTGCCCTCCGCTTTGTTTATTCCCCAAACTCCAGATAAGGTCCGATTTTTTTTGCAGTCAAAGGTGATATCAGGTTATTCTCAATCATTACATCTATCCCTGATATCCTGCCTTTGAGCTCCCTGTATTTCAGGATTGAAATCACATCACTCTTTTGGAAATACGGATGTCTTATAAGTTGTTTGAAATCGTATTCATTAATCATAATCTTCCTTATAGACAGTGAATCTGCAGAAACCCGCGACGAGATCAGGTTATATGTCTCTTCCGGAAGACCATAAACCTCTTTTAGCTGAAGAACAGATACATAGCCTCCAATCAGACTTCTGTATTTTAAAATCCGTGCTGATAAAACAGGACCTATACCAGGTAAAGCAACCAGAGAAGCAGAATCGCACTTATTAAGATCCAGAAGTAATCTTTTTTTCCCGGTGGTTTTTGGCATTATCTGTTTTCCTGCATAATTACTTTTCAGGCTAAGTTCAACATTGTCAATGTTTTTCTCAGGGAATTCGACTGTAAATTCTTTCAGGGAGTCTCCCCGGAAAGGGAAAAAATACCTTATTCCCATGACAATAATGATCATATTCAGAAGGATAAAAGTTGATCTTCTCTCTCTCCTGGAATAACCAAACCAGTTCCTGACAGATTCTTTAAATGAATTCATAATAGAAACAAAAAGCAGTGAGACTGAATGCAATATAGACAATTTCAGCTTCAAAATAAAAAAAACAATACTTTTTTTGGCTATTTTCAGGACTCAGAATGGATATCCGATACCAAGTACAAATGTGAAGTCGTCCCTGAAACTATACGGCCGGCTCCTGAATATCCATCTTGATCCTTCTGATATTGAGGGGTCCCTGAGTTTCATTCCCAGGTCAATGCGTCCTGTTACAAAACTGAAATCGAATCTGAAACCAGTACCCGTACCTATTGCAAACTCTTTGTAGAAACTATTAAACCTGAACTTCGAACCAGGACG
>Ga0315283_10000430_pt1 | contig 30888 bp, 29 predicted proteins | sample YL17G09_0_MG_FD_204541 | JGI IMG/M metagenome (GOLD analysis project Ga0315283, IMG submission 204541) | Sediment microbial communities from Yellowstone Lake, YNP, Wyoming, USA - YL17G09_0 | ecosystem: Environmental > Aquatic > Freshwater > Lake > Sediment | place: USA: Wyoming | collected...
TTCCTTTGCCTGATTGCCATCCTGCCATTATTTATAGTCTTTGATACGTTATAAATGCTCGCATGCTTTAGAAAACTGATCCAACATCCACTCGCGCCTGCTTTTGGGTTCCTCTTCAATTTGTTTGACAAGTGCCTTGGAAGTAAACTTTTTAAAATCAAGTAAAATATCCGACAAAGTATTTTGTTCTTCAGCCAGGGCTATCAAATGCAGGTGGCTTGACATAAGGCAATATCCAAAAATAACAAGCCCTTTATTTTCTGGCAGTATGCAAGTGAATCTATCAGCAAAAGTTTATGATTCCTGCGGGCAAAAAAATCTATCCACCCAACCACGGTAAGCGTAAAAAAGTAAGCTTTGTCACCATCCCGTAATTTATATTTATCGGACATATAAATGATTTTTTAAAGTCATTATGAAGGCACGGATTGCAAATCCGCCTCAGCGCATATGTCATTGACATACGACAACAAATAATTTCTATCCACCCCATGTACCCCGCTGGCGCAAGTCTGTGACTTGTACCTAATCAATCGAGCAGTTTGTAAAACCAACTCGAAACAAGAAAATCCCCCTCACCTCTCAGCACCAGGCAATCAGCACTTTAATATGTCATTTCAATCTTTTTATGCGTATTCATCACACTCGCATCCCGCAAATGAGAATTGGCAGGATTTTTCAACTTGTAAGGAGGGTTAAATGCTTCCTGTGAGACTTTGAAATATCCTGCAAGAATCCGGATAATATCCTTGGACAAACCTTTTCTACAGTTTAAAATATCCGAAACCAATCCTTTGCTCACCCCTAAAATTCCAACCAGGTCCTTTGCTTTTAATTTATGATCGTACATCAGGGAATGAAGTAATTCAATCGGGGCAACTTCATTAAAAGTTGAATGTTCAGCATCCCATTTCTCAATTAACAGGGTGAGCAATTCAATCTCATCTACAGCGCCTTTGCTATTATCAGTGCCTCCTAGCAAATCCTCCAGCACTTTGCAATATGTATTATACTGCGTTGAGGATTTTATAAGGGTATACTTCAATGTTTTCATTTTAAAAGAATTAATACGCATTAACAGTAAATTGTTCTCTATGATCACATAGTTCATTTCTACCCACCCCACGTCTCCCTATCCAAACTACGGAATTGAATGGCTTCTGCAAGGTGCTCATTCAGGATATCTTCGCTTCCGTCGAGGTCGGCAATGGTGCGGGCGACTTTTAAGATACGGTCATATGCCCGGGCTGAAAGGCTTAATTTTTCCATAGCTGTTTTGAGCAATAGCTGTCCGGCATCAGTCACTTTGCAAATGGAACGCAATTGCTTGCTGGACATCTGGGCATTGCAATAGATGCCTTTTGATCCGCCGAACCTTACTTCCTGCACCTGCCTGGCTTTTACTACACGTTCGCGGATAGATTCGCTTTTTTCCATAGCCCGCATTGAGCTTAGTTCCCTGAAAGGAACCGGAACTACTTCCACGTGAATATCGATACGATCGAGCAGAGGACCCGAAATTTTATTAAGGTATTTCTGGACGATGCCGGGACCACATACACAATCCTTATCGGGATGATTGTAGTATCCGCAGGGGCAGGGATTCATGGCTGCCACTAGCATAAAACTCGCCGGGTATTCAACGGAAAATTTTGCCCGGGAGATTGTGACAGTGCGTTCTTCCATTGGCTGCCGGAGGACTTCAAGTACTGTGCGTTTGAATTCAGGGAGTTCGTCGAGGAAAAGTACACCATTGTGGGCTAGTGAAATTTCGCCTGGCTGAGGGTTTCCGCCACCCCCGACGAGAGCTACATCTGAAATAGTATGATGGGGGCTCCTGAACGGTCGCATGGCGATAAGAGAAGACTCCCGGCTCATTTTACCAGCTACCGAATGGATTTTTGTTGTTTCAAGGGCTTCGTGAAGATTAAGCGGTGGTAAAATGGATGGCAGCCTTTTAGCCAACATTGTCTTTCCTGCTCCCGGCGGACCTATCAGAATAACATTGTGACCTCCGGATGCAGCAATTTCCAAAGCACGCTTAATATTTTCCTGTCCTTTTACATCCGAAAAGTCGAACTCATATTCATTCAGATGGGCGTAAAATTCTTCCCTTGTATCAACAACAACAGGTTCCGGTTTATATTCACCCCTGAAAAAATCAATAACTTCCTTTATATTATCCATGCCATAAACAGTGAGCTCGCTTACAATGGCTGCTTCCCTGGCATTTGCTTTTGGCAGGATAAAACCTTTGTACCCTTGCTTTCGGGCTTCAATTGCAATGGGAAGTGCCCCTTTCACGGGCTGCAGGCTTCCATCGAGCGATAGTTCACCCAGGATTATATATTGGCCTACATCTTTATGAGGTATCTGTTCGGATGCCGCCAGAATACCTATAGCAATGGTAAGATCGTACGCTGATCCTTCCTTCCGGATATCGGCTGGAGCGAGATTGATTACGATTTTCTTACCAGGGATGCGATAGCCTATATTTCGTAATGCAGCTTCTATGCGCTGATGGCTCTCTTTCACAGCATTGTCGGGCAAGCCAACCATAAAAAATTGAATGCCCTGGTCAATGTTTACTTCTACTGTGATGGTAATTGCATCAATACCATGAATGGTACTTCCATATGTTTTTACAAGCATAAAAGCTGTATTAAAGATAGTGCAAATTAAGCATTTTGAGCGACCCGGGGAAATCTGAAGTATATTTTGAACATTGCTGTCTGTATTCGGTTTATTTACTATATCAGTGAACTATGCCTCCACGAACAGATGAAAAAGTAAAATCGCCTTGCAGAGATATCTGTGAATTGAATGGGAAAGGGAAATGCATTGGCTGCTTCAGGTATATTGACGAGATTGCAAACTGGACTAACTATAACGAAGAGCAGAAAAAAATAGTTCTGGTACAGTCGCAATTGCGTATGCAATTACCCGAATACTTCGAATAAATAATGTCCGTCTTTGAAGTCATATTTTTTTCATTTAAAATCAAAAAACACTACGGTATCTTTATTTCCTTGGTTTATAGCGCGATCCTTCCAGGATTTTCTGGGAATCAGTTTCTTTCATCAATCCGGCAAGAGACAGTTCAGGGTTGCGTTGCATAAAATTCCTTACAATTTGCCATCCTACCCATGCGCCGATCCTGCCAGGCGATTCCTTTCCGAATCCCGCAGTAAAAGGGCCGTCTGTCAATAGCTTGCCAACAGCTTCCGGATCAGTTGTAAAGAGCAGGTTATTTTCAACCAGGAAAGCCCATATCTGAGCTTCATTCGCTTTACACCAATCGAATTGAGTGGAGGTATAACCAATTTTGATATAATCCGTCAGATCTGGAAGAGTCAATTCTTCAAAAAAGAGGACTTTCCCTTCTGCCACTATCAAATCAAGTAACCTTTGTTTTTGTTCATCTATCACCACAAGGCTTCGGCCAATCTCTGCCATGCAATCAGGAGCGATCTGTTGGTTTGTCATCCTGGCTATTTTGTAGAGCGGTAAACCTGATCTGGAATAGATAGGTTCGGAGCTTCCCAGAAACAAATCAAGGCCAATCACAAGTCCATGATCTGAATATCGGACAGGGTTATCGATGTCGAGTCCTGAAATATAAGTATAAACATTGGGAGTGACTTTTTCGGGAAAGTAATATTTAAAGTAGCGAAATGCCTTTGTAAGTTCGGTGTTATGCTCCGAAAGATCGGGATAGCGGTGCATAGTTGCCCGATACAAAGCCTGCATTGCTGTATCAGAAATAAACGACTGCAGACGCGTAAGATTTACCGGATCAAGATATTGATCACCTAAAAAGATTTTGAATTCGCCAGCTATGGCAGGCAGACCCTTTCTCAGATTTTCGGGATTGATGGTAAACAGAGCCTTCTCATATCGGTGGATTTCCACCGCCTTAATGTTTATATTTGCCAAATCAACATCTTTATTTCGGTTATGACATGAATATAATAATGAAGATGTCAATAATAGTAAAGTAAGGCCTGGGATGGCATAGTGTTGCATAGGAAATAGTTTTATAAGTGCAAAAGTAAAAAAACCTTTGAACCAACTGCATCGCTGATTCAAAGGTTCCGGATTGAATAATGTTTTTATTGCTCTCCTTAATTCAACTGAACCAGTTAGAATAATTTAAGGCCAAGGCTTACATTAAAAAGATTGTTTTTCAGGGAGAAATCCGGGACTTTAGACATATTGCTTAACCCGGCTTCGTAACGGATATCGAATGTAAACATCAATACATCAATGCCTGCACCGGCCTGAAGGGACCAGGAGGAATTCTTAATATCATCGGTTGAATTTATCGGCCATGTACTATCAGGATCAGTTATACTTAATTCTTTGTTAATTGCAAAAGATGCGGCTGGTCCACCAACCAAATGTATGGATGCTACTTTAAGATTGATGATTTTTACACCAACCAGTAATGGAATGGTAAGTGTTTTTAGGGTTATTTCCTGGTTGCCGGTAATGGTAATATCGGAGCTTTTTAGCACACCACCTTTGATAACATAATTAACTTCGGGCTGGAGGTAGATCTTATCGCCAAACCTGGCAAATGCACCGAATTGAAAATTACTCTTAAGATCTGATGAAATTGTACTGACATCACTCGACAAATCAGACGTGTTATATCCGATTTTTGGACCAATGCAAAATGCAGGTAGCTGGGCGAAAATTGTGCCATTCAATCCAAGTGCAAGTAAGAGGATGATTTGTTTTCTCATGGTGTTTGATTTATTAATGATTTAGAGCTTAAATATAGTAAAGATAGGGTAATCTTCTGGCAAGGTTTATTTACGCAAAGAAAAACGATAACAAACTCGTTATATTGTTGCTGAAATAACTATTAGTATATGCTTAATTTGCTAATTTTGTAAAAAACCAATTCAGCTTTTATGAAAATCACCCGGTGGATTGCATTATTTGTTTTAATAGTAGCTGCACATGCTATGGCCAGGGCACAATTTAAACCATATACATTTGGCTTCAAAGTTGCCCCCGCTATTGGATGGGTGCATACTGATACAAAAGGATATGACGGAGGTTCTTCTATGAGCTTTTCCTGGGGGTTTGCAAGCGAGTTCAATTTTACTGAGAATCATTGCATAGCAACAGGGATCAACTTTCAATTTAATAATGGTACAATTACTTACCCTGACTTGCGAAACATAGACGGTACAGACGAGCTCGTGAGTGTAAACAGGAAACTTCGTGTTAAGTATCTGCAGATTCCTTTAACGCTGAAAATGCGAACCGAAGAAAAAAACAATATGAGGTTTTTCGGACAATTTGGTCTGGGTACCGGATTCAGATTTAGAGCAGATGGTAAAGATGAATATAGTTCACCAAGTGGCGCAACAGTAACAGAATCGAACAATATTGATGGCGATGTGGCCTTTATGCGCGAATCGCTCATTGTTGGCCTCGGAATGGAATACCGGATAAGCAGTGGGAATATGGTTTCAGTTGGGCTAACTTTAGATAACGGGTTTACTGATATTTTATCCGGATCGAATAAGGCTGACCCATCCCTTGAACCTAAAGGAACTTCCAGCCTTGTCGAGTTGAGTTTAGGAATCCTTTTCTAATCTAAGATATATAGTCATTAATTTTTGATGACTTCTTTACTGTGAAAATAGCGTTAGCCCAACTCAATTTTGTTATCGGAGATTTCGAACACAACGTTCGTAAAATCATATCTCAGATTAACATTGCAAAATTGCAGGACGCCGATCTTGTGGTATTTGCCGAGTTATCGTTATCCGGTTATCCTCCCCGCGACTTTTTAGAATTTGATGATTTTATTGAGAGATCCTATCAGTCAATTGATAAAATAGCAGCTGAATGCAACGGAATAGGAGCAATTGTGGGAGCACCTTTCCGCAATCCCAACCCGAAAGGGAAAAAGCTGTTTAATTCTGCATGGTTACTGGCTGATGGCAAAGTGCAGGCTGTTGTTCATAAGTCCCTGCTGCCGAATTACGATGTATTCGACGAATACAGATATTTTGAACCCGGCCGCTCGGTGGCTCCGGTTACTTTCGGCGGGCTCAACATTGCACTTACTATTTGCGAGGATATCTGGGAGATCGGTGACGATCCTTTATATATTGCCGCACCGATGGATGAGCTTTCAAGGCATCATCCGGATTTATTGATCAATATAGCTGCTTCACCATTCAACTACACACAACCGCAATTAAGAGCTGAGGTGATGCGTGCAAATGCAGTTCGTTATGGAGTGCCACTTATTTATGTTAATCAGATTGGAGGCCAGACGGAACTCATTTTCGACGGAGGTTCCATGGTTGTGGAAAGTGATGGCGTAATAAGGTGCGAGATGGCCCGTTTTGCTGAAGGAACAAAAATTATAGAGCTTGTTCAAAAAGCTGGCAAGTGGACCATTGTGGACAGCCTGACTGCGAAAACCACGAAAAGTGTGGATAAAATTTCGCTCATCCACGATGCACTGGTACTTGGCATAAGTGATTATTTCCTGAAAATGGGTTTTCAAAAAGCTATCCTTGGACTATCAGGAGGAATTGATTCTGCAGTAACCCTGGCCATAGCTGCAAGAGCACTTGGACCTGAAAACCTGAGCGCTGTGATGCTTCCGTCTGCTTTTTCATCCTCACATTCAATAGATGATGCCGGGCTGCTTGCACGAAACCTCGGTGTAAAGTGTGAAACAATAACAATTACTGATGCTTACGAACAATTCAAAACCACATTGCATCCTTTCTTTGGTGATTTGCCTTTTAGCATAGCCGAGGAAAATATCCAGGCGCGGGTAAGAGCTGTTTTCCTTATGGCTTTGGCAAATAAATTCGGGTATATCTTGCTGAATACTTCCAATAAAAGCGAAGCTGCGGTGGGATATGGAACGTTGTACGGCGATATGTGCGGCGGCCTTTCTGTACTTGGAGATGTTTACAAAACGGATGTTTTTGCTTTGGCTCATTATATTAACCGGGGAAAGGAGCTTATTCCCTCTAATACAATTACAAAACCGCCATCAGCCGAACTACGTCTAAATCAGAAGGACAGCGATTCGCTGCCCGATTACAGTGTGCTCGATCGTATTTTATTTCATTATATAGAAATGCGAAAAGGGCCTAATGAGCTTATTACTATGGGGTTCGACGAGGAAACGGTTGCCAGGGTAATGCGTTTGGTAAATACAAATGAATGGAAACGATATCAGTCGCCACCCATACTTCGCGTATCGCCAAAGGCATTTGGCATGGGTCGCCGGATGCCGATTGCCGGCAAATATCTTTCATAAAAAAAGCTGCAATTAATTTGCGCAGCTTTTATCAGAACGGTAAACGAGCTAAAGATTTACTGCTTCGACAGAAGTGATTTCCGGAATCGCTTTGCGAACAGCTTCTTCAATACCATTTTTCAATGTCATCCTGCTGAAAGGGCAGGATCCGCAAGAACCTTGCATTTCGACATTTACTACGTTATCTTCAGTAAGTCCTAAAAAATGCACATCGCCACCATCTGCCTGAAGATAAGGCCTGATTTGGTCCAGAACATTGCGAACTTTATTTTCAAGTTCGAGATTTTGTATTGTTGACATGAATTTGATTGTTAGGGTTAGATATTTAAAACTTTTTATGGATTTATTTCAAAATTATTGATTAAGTGGTGTCTGGTATGCTATTAATCTTTCACTTCCACCATTAAGGTTGGCGCCAACGTCGAATTGCGGATAGCAATTTGCCGGGCAATGTTTTCAGCAAGTTTCCGGAATGCCAGGCCAACAACGGAGGTGTTGTCAAGTGCTACAGGGCTTCCATTATCGCCCGATTCACAGATACTCTGTACAAGCGGAATCTGCCCAAGGAATGGTATATCTGCTTCCTCTGCAAGCCTGCGCCCGCCTTCCTTCCCAAAAATAAAATATTTATTATCGGGGAGTTCAGCAGGAGTGAAATACGACATGTTCTCAATGAGACCTATTATCGGAACATTTATGCTTTCCTGAGCAAACATGTTTACTGCTTTTCGTGCATCAGCCAGTGCAACTTCCTGGGGGGTGCTCACAATGGCTACACCGGTTACAGGTACTTGCTGCACCAGTGTAAGATGAATATCGCCAGTTCCGGGAGGTAAATCGATAACCAGATAATCAAGTTCGCCCCAATCAGAACCGGTAAGCATTTGTGTGAGGTAGTTAGATGCCATCGGACCCCGCCAAACGAGTGCTTTTGACGGATCGACAAAAAAGCCTATGGAGAGAAGTTTTATGCCATACTTTTCTATAGGAATAATTGTTGTAACACCATCGTGCTCAATCACTCCGGGTTTAGCCTGCATAAGATCAAACATTAGCGGAACCGAAGGTCCATAAATATCAGCATCCAGCAATCCAACGCGTGCCCCAAGTTTACTCAGAGCAATGGCCAGGTTGGCCGAAATAGTCGATTTACCTACGCCACCTTTCCCGGATGCAACTGCAATGATATTTTTGACACCTTTCATCATATCTTCGGTGCTCTTGCGACGGGTTGTAACCCGCGAAGTAATTTCTATGTCAACTTCAGCATTTGGGTCTACATATTGGTGTATAGCATCCAGACAATCCTGTTTAATCTTTCCTTTCAAAGGACAGGCTGGCGTGGTAAGCACCAGGCGAAAATTAATTTTTTTTCCATCAGTCTTTATTCCTTCAATCATATTAAGTGTAACCAGATCCTTATGGAGGTCCGGATCATCAACATGTCTTAAAGCGTTTAAAATATGATCCTTAGAGTAAGCCATTGATGTATTTGTTATTTTTATTTAGAATGGGTAAAGATAGACATTTTTAATTCATTCCAAACTGTATAATTTTTTAAAGATTCGTGATTGTATAACATCGTTAAGGCTAATGGTTTGGATTAATGACCTCAAAGCAATCAGCAGACAGAATTATAAGGCATATTCTTTGGATGGATCCCAAAATAATTGTGAGAAGTTTACTACTTTATCGCCTGATATTTTTATTCCCTCACTTTCCAGTAACTGCTTCATCACATGCTCTCCCTCAAAGTGATGCTTACCTGTAAGTAAGCCTACACGGTTTACAACGCGGTGTGCCGGAACATTTTCCACCTGCGAATGTGAGGCATTCATGGCCCAGCCTACCATTCTTGCCGATCTACCTGTGCCCAGGAAACGTGCAATAGCACCGTAAGAAGTAACTCGTCCGGGAGGGATGCATTTCACTATTTCGTAAACCTGTCCGAAAAAAGTATCGTCTTTCATTGTTTCAAATGGAGTAGATCAGGATACAGACCTTATGATTATACCTTAGGATTGAGGCTGAAGCACAGGTATTTTATTTTAAATCCTTTTTCGAGCCAGATCTTTTCGTAATGCGTTTGGACAGCTATTACATCCTTTAACTGTTCATCGGAAGTATTCAGGTACAGGTCGTTACATGAGAAATGAAGCAGGTGTTTATCCGATTGTACCAACTCAAGGGTAGTTTCGTAGACCAGGTCGTTATCGGTTTTCAAATGTATATTGCCTTCCGGCTTCAATATTTTGCGATAACGGTTTAGGAACTGAGAGGATGTAAAACGTTTTTTGGATCGCGGACTGTTCGGCTGAGGTTCGGGAAAAGTGATCCAGAGTTCATCCACTTCGGCTTTACCAAAAATAGAACCGATCATCTCGGCATGCGAACGTACAAAAGCAACATTGGGCATTGAATTCTCGTGGCTGGTTTTTCCGCCTTTCCACATGCGGGCGCCTTTTTTATCAATACCTATGAAATTGCGTTCAGGGTATTTTTCGGCGAGCGCAACAGTATATTCACCTTTTCCACAACCCACTTCGACAATTATCGGGTTATTGTTGCGGAAGAAATCTTCACGCCATTTTCCTTGCAGCGGGAATCCGGTTTGCAGATCGAAAAAGGATGGTTGAAAAAAGTGCTTAAAGGTGGCGTTTTCAGCGAACCGTTCCAGCTTTCGTTTTCCCAAGAGCAGAATGTGTTTTGGTGAGAGGTAAATACACGCTGACACAACAAGAGCGTGGTTAGCGCGTCAGAAGCCAGGCTGCCTGATTTTCGGTGGAACGAATGCTTGCAAGCTGTGCCTTTGCGGTTTCCTTGTCGGCGAAGCCCTTAATGCCAACTACATACAATTCTCGACGGTTTTTAAAAACAATAGTGGCCGGATATCCTTTTTCTTTAAGTCGATCAACATATTTTCCGGCGTTTTCAATGAGTTTGAATGCACCGCCAACAATAAAGTATCGGACGGAAAGGTTTGGTCCGAGGTCTACAGATGCTTCTTTTGCCTGTTTGTCCGAAACTTCCGCCTCAGAAACGGGTGCAGTTATCTCTATCTTGCGGACAGTATTCATGCCAGTGCGATCTGCAATTACAGAAGCATAAATGGTTTGATATTCTGTGAATAGCATTCCTGCCGAATTGATGGTGTTCACGGCAGGCCGGATATTACTTCCTGAATTCTCCCATGGCATCAGGTTGGCATAGCTGGTATAGATCCTGTCAATATCCTTCGTGTGAAATGATCCCCAAAAAGCAAAACCAACAAGCGGTAAAGCAATCGCAGCCCATTTCAATCCCCGGTTGAGGCTGTGTAATTTATTACCCTGCTTCACAGAAGCGACTGCATGAGCAACTTCGGGTCGCTTTACAGGTGGGGAAACAAAACTTGACAACCCATACGACTCCATAAGGTAATTTACATTGTTCGCAGGTTCGAATTGCATGTTTCCTTCGCGATCGAGCGATAGAATGCCTATGTTTTCAAGTGTCCAGTGGTTTCCCTTTTTAAGACGCGATTTGTGCTTGCTAAGCCAATGGCTGATGTGCTCCAGCGATTCGCGATAGCTGATATTCTTAGCCGCAGAAAGGTGATTTGCAAGAATACCATCGTTATGCGACAAACTGGCATTAAATACGATACACTTTGATGGTGGCACGAAAACATGGTGTGCCGGGTGTATCCTGGCGGGAGCATAATTGGTAAGGAAACCGCCTAATCCGGGTACAATTACGCACTCATATTGATGCAACAATTCGCTGATAAAAGCATCCATATCCATTTTCTGCTGATTTTGAGAATGCGAATATAGGCCAAACCGGGGCTAAATTCAAGAGATGTTCGTAAGTTTTAATAAGTCTTCGGGCGTATCCACCGAAATGCTGTTGATAGTGGTAAGTTCTGTATGGATAAAAAAACCGTTTTCTATCCAGCGCATTTGCTCAAGAGATTCTGCTATTTCGATAGGTGAAGGTTTCAGCCTGGCTAGAATCTCGAGTACCTGGGTACGGTAAGCATACAGACCAACATGCTTATAATAGGTATGGTGATTCAGCCATCGGTCAATTTCAACGCCACGCATAAATGGAATTGAAGCCCTGCTGAAAGTGATTGCATTCCGGTTTTTATCGATGATTACCTTAATTGTATTTGGGCTAAACAGTTCGTCCTGCAAATTTATTTCATGAATAAGCGTTGCTATCTGTATGTCTTTTTCCTTGAAACATGAAATTAAGTTATCTATTTGAGTGGGATCTATGTAAGGTTCGTCGCCCTGTATGTTTACGGCCACTTCATATATGGTTTCAGGATCGTTCTTATGAAGTATTTCCACCACTTCGCATATCCTTTCGGTGCCACTGCGATGATATGGGGACGTCATCATAACCTGCCCTCCAAATGAATCCACATGCTCTCCGATGCGTCCGTCGTCAGTAGCAACTATTACCTTGCTCAGGTTTTTACATTTGAGCGCTTGTTCGTATACCCGGCGAATCATGGAGATTCCATTTATCATAACCAATGGCTTGCCAGGAAACCTGCTGGAATCATATCGTGCAGGAATAACACCTATTACTTGTAATGGATTGACCCTGTATAACATAACATTAATAGGACCTGGCAAAAACTACACGTTGTGTGGAAGGATTGCCTGTGTATATACATTTGCCTTTTTCCGGTTGATTGGTAAGCGGAATAAGCCGGATGGTGGCTTTTGATTCCTCCTTTATTTTCTGTTCAGTTTCGGGTGTGCCATCCCAATGCGCAAGGATAAATCCACCTTTGTCATCGAGCAGCGCATTGAATTCCTTCCATGTATCTGCCCGGAATGTATTTTCTTCCCTGAAACTTAAAGCTTTCTGAAACATGTTCAATTGTATGCTATCGAGAAGATGCTCCACTTTCTGCGTAAGATCGGTCAGTAAGTAGGTCGCTTTTTCCAGGGTGTCGCGCCGGACAATCTCCACGGTACCATTTTCGAGGTCGCGGGGACCAATAGCCAGCCGTAATGGAACACCTTTAAACTCGTATTCGTTGAATTTCCAGCCGGGTTTATACGTGTCACGTCCATCGTATTTAACACGGATGCCAGCCTTCTGCAGTTCAGCAAGAATCTCGTTGGCCTTTTTGGTAATATGGGCTAATTGTTCATCGTTTTTAAATATGGGAATGATAACTACCTGTAAAGGAGCAAGTTTAGGAGGAAGTACCAGCCCATTATCGTCCGAATGTGCCATTATCAGTGCACCGATCAAACGTGTTGATACACCCCAGGAAGTAGCCCATACATAGTCGAGGTGGTTTTCTTTACTCAGGAATTTCACCTCAAAAGCCTTGGCAAAATTCTGTCCGAGGAAATGTGAAGTCCCGGCCTGCAATGCTTTCCCATCCTGCATAAGCGCCTCAATACAATAAGTTTCAACAGCCCCGGCGAAACGTTCATTTGGCGATTTTACACCTTTGAGAACAGGTATAGCCATCCAGTTTTCGGCAAAGTCAGCGTAAACTTCCAACATCTTCTCAGTTTCTTCGATGGCTTCTGCCTGTGTAGCATGGGCTGTATGCCCTTCCTGCCATAAAAATTCAGTAGTACGCAAAAAAAGACGTGTTCGCATCTCCCAACGAACTACATTGGCCCATTGATTGATAAGAAGTGGAAGGTCGCGGTAAGATTGAATCCAGGTGCGGTATGTATCCCAGATAATGGTTTCGGACGTAGGGCGTATTATAAGTTCTTCGTCGAGTTTAGAATCCTCGTCTACAACCACCCCTTTCCCATCGGGCGAACTTTTAAGACGGTAATGAGTAACCACTGCACACTCTTTGGCGAAACCCTCAACATGGCTGGCCTCACGACTGAAAAACGACTTTGGTATGAACAACGGAAAATATGCATTGGAATGCCCGGTTTCCTTGAACATGGTGTCGAGTGCGGCTTGCATTTTTTCCCAAAGCGCATATCCATATGGTTTGATAACCATACAACCTCTAACAGCAGAATTCTCGGCCAAATCAGCTTTTATTACAAGGTCGTTGTACCATTGGGAATAATTTTCAGCTCTCGTGGGAAAATCTTTAGCCATATTTAGATTTGTGGTATAAAATTTGCAATATATTTGGAGAAATTAACCGGGCAAAGTTAAGAAAATTAATGATTGACAAAATGCTTGCTTACCTACACAACAGATTAACACATAAACTCATGGAGGGATTGATTATGAAAAAGTTAGTACTATTCGCAGTATTACCGTTGCTCATTGCAGCAGGCTGCACAACCCAATATAAGGCACAGGCGCCAAATGACGATGTTTATTACTCCTCCAGGGACGTACCGCCGGTTACTACTACATCCAAAGTGGTTGTGAAGCAAGCGCAGGTGCCTGTAACCTCCGACTATACAACAGCCAATCCGCAGGATAATACACAGGAAGGAAGCCAGCAGACCGGCGATCAATCGGCTTATGCAGAGCTGTATTCAGGCTATAATAATCAGCCGGCTGAGTCTACAACGGAAAGCTATACCGAGCCTGGTGGTGATGCAAACATCAACAATAATTATTACGACAATTATTACGACTATGAATACGCTTCACGTTTGCGCCGTTTCCATAGTAATTATTATATGGATAGCTATTACAACCCTTATTATTCCAACATGTATTATTATGACTATAACCCATGGAGCTGGGGAACAAGTATCTATTATAACTCCGGATGGTATGGACTCTCCTTTGGTATGAGCTTTGGATGGGGATGGCCTTCTTACGGTTATGGCTATGGCGGATATCCTTATTATGGAAACTATTATGGAAGCTATTGCCAAGGCTATAACGATGGTTATTATAATGGATACTATAACGGTTACTATCACAACGAAGATGGATTGTATAGCGACAATCATTATTATTATGGACACAGGGGACAGTCAGGATTTACCAGTGGTAGTTCTAACGGACGTAACGTGACGGGTACAAGTTCTCAGGCTCAGGATCGCACGGTTAACCCAACCGGTAATTTGACTACAAATACTAACGGAAGAAATACCGGCACCCGCAACGAGAACCCATCTGTGACTAACGGGAGGACTAAAAGCAGCAATGTTTCGCGTGATGTAACCCCTGCCAACAGGTCCAATATCGATGCCGCTTCTGTAATCAGCCGCGTTCAACAAAAAGCAGCAGGCAGAACAGCGCAAAGTAGTACATCAGGCACTTCACCACGCGTAAATACAGATGTAAAACGAAATGTGCAGTCAGGTCGTGGCCGTTATATTGCCCCTTCTCAATATCGTGAAAGAGTTGCAGACCCAGGCCGCAATACCCAGGATCGCCTGCTTATGCCACAAACACGTTATACAATCCCTCAGCAGCAGAACGATAGCCGTGTAAGTACCAATGCACAACCACAGGGAAATGTTAGCAGGGATAATACTCCCCGCCAGGCTGCCCAGCCCGCCAGGACTTACACACAGCCCGGAGCACGCATTCAGTCGTACAGCTCACCTTCATATTCCAAGCCCAGGTCGAGCCAGGAGTATACAACTCCAAAATACCGCAACATGAGAAACAGCGATAACAACAGCCAACCACAACAACGGTCGGGATCGAATTCGAATAGCCGGGATAATGGCGAGACAAGAGAAAGTACCCCAAGGAGGTCCTCTAACCAATCATCTTCCGAAAGTCAGCCTAATCGCTCCACATATTCAGCACCAAGCCGCTCGGGTGATAACAGTTACTCTGCACCATCACGTTCAAATTCAGGCAGCAGCTCAGGTTCCTCGTCAGGGTCTTCACGTTCTTCATCCAACTCTTCCAGCTCATCAGGTTCGGGTAATAGAAGACGATAGCAATCAACGCCTTATCGAATAATCATAAATGATCGACCTGCATGTTTCTCAATTTAGATCAAATTTACCGGGAGCATGCAGGTTAGTTTATTATTTAACTACGATTTAAATCTTACTGGCATGAAACGATTTGTCATAGTAATTGCTCTGGTAGCTGGAGTTTTAAATGTTAATGCTCAAAATGAGGTAGACGCTCTCAGGTATTCACGTCTTTCAGTTGTTGGAACTGCAAGATATTCGGGACTTGGTGGTGCCTTTGGTGCTTTAGGCGCCGATTTCTCAACGCTTAGCGTCAATCCTGCCGGTATAGCTCTATTCCGTACTTCAGAGTTTTCTGTAACACCAGCTGTATACATTGCTGATACAAAATCTGTTTATTTCGGAGAGCAAAACACGGATGGTAGATCAAACTTCAACCTGGGAAACGCAGGCATTGTTTCGACCACGAATGCTGGTATTTCGCAAAATTCCACCATACGTAAAGTAATGTTTGGGTTTGGGCTTAACAGGACCAACAACTTTAATAACCACGTTATTATCCAGGGATTTAACAACAAAAGCTCTTTGCTTGCCACTTATGTGGATCAGGCAAACGGACTTACGCCAGGTGAGCTCGATGATTTTGGAAATGGTCTAGCTTACGACACCCATCTTATCTTTAATGATACATCCCTGGTTTATTATGCTGATATGCCTGAAGGTGAAGTTACTCAGCGTAAGGTTATAGAAACCAGAGGTTCAATGAATGAGATGGTACTTTCGATGGGTGCCAATTTGGTGGACAAATTCTATATAGGAGCCACCCTGGGTATTCCTTTTGTTCGCTATTTCGAGGAATCGGGCTACACCGAAAACGATAGTGAAAACAGGGATGTCTATTTTAATTCCTTTTTGCGTACTGAATCGTTTTCCACCACAGGTAGCGGGATTAATTTCAAATTAGGGATTATATACAAGCCGGCAGATTTTATCCGCATAGGTGCCGCATTTCACACCCCTACTTATTATGCTAAAATGACTGATAAATGGAACAGCACAATGAGCTCACAATTTGATCTTCCTATTGTTGATAATGAAAAATCCTTTAGCAGCATTTCTCCTTACGGAGAATTTGAATATTCGCTCACTACACCGCTCAGGGCTATTGGCAGTATTGCATTTATTTTCGGCAAATATGGTTTATTAAGTGCCGATTATGAATATGTTGATTATCCTGCTGCCAGCCTCAGCGCCGATTCCTATAGTTTTAACGATGAAAACGATGCCATCCGGCATAAGTACAAGGGAGCCGGCAACCTGCGGCTCGGAACCGAGTGGAAATATGGCCAATTCAGTTTTAGGGGTGGTTATGGAATAGAAGGAGATCCTTATAACAAAGGGATAAATGTCAGTAAAGGAAGTTCTTATTCCTTTGGACTGGGCCTGCGTGAGAAGGCATATTATTTTGATCTGGGGTATGTGTACGCATCGCGCAGTGAAGATTATTACCTGTACGGTTCATCCTCCGTTGACCCAAATCCATCCCCATCACAAAATACAATTCGGAGTAACAATATTATGCTTACCTTCGGAGTACGTTTTTAGCGAATTATCAACTCCGGCAATGAAAAGTAATATACCGCAAAGTGATAAGAAAAGACTGGTTATCGTTGGCGGTGGGTTTGCCGGATTAAAGCTGGCAGTAAAGCTTTCTGGTTCAAATTACCAGGTAGTACTTATCGATAAAAATAATTTTCATCAATTTCAGCCGCTTTTATACCAGGTAGCTACGAGTGGTCTTGAACCGAGTACCATCTCTTTCCCGTTGCGAAAGATTTTTCAGAAATCGAAGAATGTTGTTATCCGCATAGCAGAAGTTACAGCCATCGATCGCGAAAAGAAGGAAGTTCATAGTACACTTGGGCCTATCCCTTACGATTACCTTGTTATCGCTATTGGAGCCGACACAAATTTCTTTGGGATGAATAACATCCGCGAGAAAGCAATTCCCATGAAGTCGGTGGCTGAAGCCCTGAGTTTGCGCAATACGCTATTGCAGAATCTGGAAGATGCTTTAAATGAGCAATCCGCTGATGATCTTGAAGGCCTGATGAATATTGTGGTTGTTGGCGGTGGGCCTACTGGAGTTGAGATATCGGGCACCCTGGCAGAAATGAAGCGCTCGGTTCTGCCGAAGGATTATCCTGAATTGAACTTTAATAATATGCAGATTTTCCTGCTCGAAGCAGGAAGTAAACTGTTGAATGGGATGACGGAACAGTCGTCGGGAAAGGCATCACAGTATCTCGAAAAACTTGGTGTTAAAATATGGCTCAATGCGCAGGTGAGCGATTTCGATGGTAAGATGGTTACAATTCATAATGGAAAATCTATCCGCACAAATACATTGGTCTGGGCTGCCGGAGTTGCCGGCAATTTTATTAAAGGCTTACCCGAAGAGGCTATTAAGCGTGGAAACCGTATTAAGGTAGATCGGTTCAATAAGGTAGAAGGTTGTGAAGGAATTTTTGCATTGGGCGATATCGCTTTTATGCAGGAGGATGTTTATCCCAACGGTCATCCACAGGTTGCGCAGCCAGCAATACAGCAAGCATTGTTACTTTCGCGTAATATTAAGCGGATAGAAAAGGGAGAAGCTCCCAAGCCTTTTAACTACAAGAATAGAGGTGCAATGGCCACAATAGGCCGCAATCTTGCTGTAGTTGATCTTCCTTTCCTGAGTTTCCAGGGATTTTTTGCCTGGCTGGTGTGGATGTTCGTCCACCTGATGGCAATAGTCGGTGTCAAAAACCGACTGCTGATTTTTATCAATTGGTTCTGGAATTACATTACCTACGATCAGTCGCTGCGGTTGATCATTAAGCCATATCAAAAGGAAAAATCCCAGCGTTAAAATCTATTGTCCGGCCTTTAAACGGTTGAGCCCTGCACGGGCTTCCTGGCTGATTCCTGACTTATATTCAGTATAATCTAACGAGAGGCACTTTTCGTAGTATGAACGCGCCTTGCCGGTCATACCACGCGATGCGCAAATATTACCCATGTTCAGCGCAGAGTTGGCAGCAAAGTAATAAGGTGAGGTTGCTCCTTGCTTCAATACAATATTATAATAATCCAATGCTTCGTCCAGTTTGTCCATTAAGTGAAATATTCTTGCCTTGCGATAATAGTATTCAAGCCAGTGTTTAGGTATAACATCGGGTGATGAAGGATTGAACATTGATAATTGATCAAGCGCCTGCGAATAATAGCCTCCATCGAATAACAAGCGTGCACGAAGTAAAGCTGGTGCAGGTTCATGGCCCGATTCTGCATCCTGTAGGGCCTTTTTATCGCTCTCCATATCCGTGGCACCGCGCGAAATTACCAGTTCCATATAAAAAGAGTAGTTAGCTTTATCTTCCTGCAGGAGATAATACCACGCCAGCCGCTGATAGGCTGACTTGATTAAATTCTTTCCTTTAAAGCCGGTAATAAATTTCAGCAAAGCAAGGTTTGCTTCCTTATCGAGCCTGTTTAACCTCGTTATTCCCAGAATGTAATCGAGCGTATGGAAGGGATACTGACCCACTGATTCAAGCCTGTTGGTTAAAAGCGCAATAGCATCGTCGTTTCTCCCGAGTTTCATGAGCAGCATCGCATGTGCATAAACGAATAGCGGACTTTGTTTCAAGGCCATTCCCATACCGGGTCTTTCAAAAAGTTGCAGTATTTGCCGTTTCAATGGTTTTGTGTTATCTATCTGGATGGCGATGAAAGTAAGCATCAGCAGGCATTCGGGCGCCATCATGGCGAGCTGTTTATCGCCTGTTTTATCTTCAAGGACCGACATTATTTCGGATTCACCTTTTACGACCGATCCTTCCATCTGCAATAACTTCGGCAGCCACTTGTATTCGGGAGGAATTGAACCAATGATCACATGCAGAATTCCTGATTGTGGATTTCCAGCCTTATAACCAGGGAACTGCTTTTGGTTTTCGACCAGGAGCCTATAGGCTTTTCCAATTCCAAGTGCAGCAGAGAAATTATTGCCGCTACGGGCCTGAATATAAGCCGTCTGCAAATGCAACTGAGCCATAGCCGGGCGCCGGTAAGGCGCGTTTTGTTCAGAATCTTCGAGCAAGGGTAATGTAAGTTTGAATAGCTTTTCCATTTCTGCTATTTCCTTTGGATCTTCACTAAGCAATGCTTTCAAAAAAGCAATATAATTTTCGAGGACTAACACCAGGTAATTTTTGGGATGCAACACTTTTTCCCTGGCAAGAATGGTGAGGGCATCGTCAAACTGAAGGTTAAGAATAGCTGTGTGCGCGCGGTTACAATTTCCATCAGGATCGAAAGAAGCCCGGGCTTGAAACACAAACAGAAAAAAAAACAGGATTAGTGAATATTTCAAAATAACTTACCTGATCTATTTATAATTGTACTTAACCTGCCTTATTCATGCAGAAGATAAAAGACAAAAGTAAAAAGATAAAAGTTAAATCTTATAACTCATAACTTTATACTTACTTAGGATTTTCCGGGACATGGTTCAGAAAAGTGTAATGTTAAGGTAAAAAAAAGAAGCCTGATGAGACTTCCTTTCTTTGTATGAGTTCATATAGTCCGGATCAGGAAGAAGAGACTTCACTCAGACCTTTGTCAACCAGGATGCGTCCGCAGTATTCACAAACGATAATTTTTTTATGCATGCGGATGTCGAGCTGGCGTTGGGGTGGAATAAATGAATAGCAACCTCCACAGGCATCGCGTTCCACTGTAACAACGGCAAGACCGTTACGGGCATTCTGGCGGATGCGTTGATATGCAGTAAGTAAGCGTTCTTCAATGAATTTCTGATTTTCTTCTGATTTCTTCATCAGGCTTTGTTCTTCTTTTTCTGTTTCGGTAACGATATCAGAAAGCTCGTCACGCTTAATCGCCAGGTCATTACGTCGTTCGTTCAGCACGACTTGCGCTTTTTCAATTTCATCTTTCTTGCTGCCAAGCATAAGGCTAAATTCCCTGATGCGTTTTTCGGAAAGTTGTATCTCGAGGTTCTGAAATTCAATTTCTTTGGTAAGCGAATCATACTCACGATTGTTGCGCACATTCATCTGCTGCTCTTCGTAGCGCTTTATCAGAACCTGGCAATCCTTTATAGAGAATTCTTTTTCGGTTATCGATTTCTGGAGGGTTTCGATTTCTTCGATATAATTTTCAGTACGTGTTTCCAATCCAGCGATCTCATCTTCCAGATCTTCTACTTCCAGGGGCAATTCGCCACGGATAATGCGGATTCTGTCAATTTGTGAATCAATCTGCTGGAGTGTATACAAGGCAAAAAGTTTCTTCTCTATTGATATATCACTGATTTCTCCTGCTTCTGTATGTGTAGCATTTATGGGTGCTACAACTTCATCAAGACTCGCGGAAACCATTGTTTTTTCGGCATTGCCCTTATTCTCCGTATTACCTTTTGAGGCCTTTACTGTTACTTTTGACATATTTAATCTGCGTTATGCTATTGATTTACAAATAAATGATTGGGTTAGTCGGGGTGTTGGAAATAAAGATTGCAAAATTAGGAAAATTTTTCGTCAGAAGTGTAAACAATAATTCTTTTGTAAACTGCTCGCTTTCATAATGTCCGATATCTGCCAACAGGATTTTATCTTCAGACATAAAAAAGTCGTGGTATTTAATATCGCCGCTCAGGAAAACATCGGCGCCGGCTGCGATAGCTGCATTAATCAGGAAACTGCCAGAGCCTCCACACAGTGCAACCCGGCTGATTTTTTTTCCTGTAAGTGCTGTATGTCGTATGGTGCTTCCGCCAATCAATTGCTTGATTTGCAGGAGGAATTCCTGCTCGTCAATGTCCTGTTGCAGTTCCCCTATCATACCTGCTCCGGCACCGTCAAAGTTATTCTCGAGCTTGTAAATATCGTAGGCCACTTCCTCATATGGATGAAAAGCCAGGAGTGCCCGGATTATTGCACTTTGAGCATAAACAGGGAAAATCGTTTCTATGCGGACCTCATTTTCGAAATGAAGTTCATTTATTTCTCCTACAAATGGGTTCGCGTTGTTTAGCGCACGGAATGAACCAGTACCTGTGGCATTGAAACTGCAATTATCGTAATTGCCGATATGCCCGGCCCCGGCATGGAATAGTGCATCGCGGACTGCGGCTGCATGATCGTCCGGACAGAATGTAACGAGTTTGCGCAACAGGCCTTGTGTGGGCTTTAATACCTTGCAGTTCCGGAGTCCGATTTTTTGACTTAGCATGGTATTTACGCCGGATGCTGCATTGTCAAGGTTGGTATGGGCTGCATAAATGGCTATTCCACTACGAATGGCCAATTCAACAATACGCTCCGTGGCATTACGACCGGTAATGTTCCGGATACCCTTAAAAATAAGCGGATGATGAGCGATAATTACATCGCATCCCCTGTGGATTGCTTCTTCAATAACAGGTTCAGTAACATCGATGCTAAGAAGTGCCCCATGTACCTCGCTTTCGGGACGGCCAATGATAAGTCCCGAATTATCATAATCTTCCTGAAGGGAAAGGGGCGCGAATGCTTCAATGCAGGTAGTCAGGTCTCGTAAATACATGTTGGAATGCTGATTTTTATAAATATATGCAAATATACAATTGCGATTGCTTGTGTATCAAGTTAAACTTAGTATTTTTAATCCGTGGAATTTCTAAGGATCATATTGCTGCCTTTTGCGCTGTTATATTGGGTTATAACAACCCTGCGAAACCTTATGTTCGATCTTCATATTCAGCCTTCGGCAGATTATAAGACACCATTGATCGTAGTTGGCAATCTTAGTGTCGGAGGCACAGGCAAAACTCCTCATATTGAGTACCTGATCCGGCTGCTTCAGCCAAAATTTTCTGTTGCTACGTTAAGCCGCGGCTATGGCAGGCTTACGAAGGGTTACAGGCTGGCTGGTGACAATGATGGAACGGCAGAAATTGGGGATGAGCCTATGCAATACTTCCGGAAGTTTCGGGATATTAAAGTTGCTGTAGATGAATCGCGGCGAAATGGTATAGATCAATTGCTGAAACTGCAGCCGACTCCCAACGTCATCCTGCTCGATGACGCTTTTCAGCACAGATGGGTTAAGCCTGGTTATTCGTTATTGCTAACAGATTATCAACAGCTGTATTCCGATGATTACCTGCTGCCTGCCGGCAGATTGCGCGAACCGAGAAGGGGGGCACGACGCGCTGACACGATTATTGTTACCAAAACACCCAGGATGCTGTCGCCATTTGTACGTCGCGATATTCTAGCGAGGATAAAACCCCGGGCACACCAACAGGTATTGTTTTCTTATATCCGTTATGGCGAATGGGTGTATTTCGGAAGAGGAGACTGCCAATCCCCTTCGCGGCGACGTGTAAATACCATTCTGCTGGTTACAGGGATTGCTGATCCATCGCCACTGGAGGAATATCTGCGACAGACTTGTGAAGAACTGGTTGCCATGTCTTTCCCTGATCATCACCGCTATAATGAGAAAGATATGGAAAATGTTTCAAATGCCTTTAAAAACATCATTTCACGAAACAAATTAATAATTACAACAGAAAAAGATGCTATGCGCCTGCTTAATCCGCTTTACGAGGCTTGGATAAATACGATGCCCTGGTATTATATACCCATGGATATTGAATTTCATGGAGCCGACAAAGAACTGTTTACCAATAATATACTTACTTATGTTACAGAAAATTCAGGAAACAGCAGCCTTCATCAGAGCAAGAATTAAAGTCACCCCTGAGATCGGGATTATTCTGGGAACAGGTTTGGGTGGCCTGATCAGTGAAATTGAAGACCAGGTTGCCTTACCATACACGTATATACCAAATTTCCCTGTTTCGACAGTAGAAGGGCATGCGGGACAGTTAATTTTTGGCCGGTTAAGTGGCCGCAATATCGTTGCTATGCAAGGTCGTTTCCATTATTACGAAGGATACACCATGCGCGAAGTTACACTTCCTGTCCGCATCATGAAATTACTTGGCATCAAATTGCTGGTACTGTCCAATGCAAGTGGCGGGCTAAATCCAATTTTTGAGGTTGGTGATCTGATGATTATTACAGATCATATCAACCTGATGCCCTCGAATCCGTTGATTGGCGAAAACTTTGATGAACTTGGACCACGTTTCCCTGATATGAGCGAAGCATACGATAAGGAGATCATTCGTAAAGCCTTGAAAATTGTAAGCGAAAATAAGCTTGACGTATACACAGGCGTATATGCTGGTATTTCTGGTCCAACTTTCGAAACTCCTGCAGAGTATAACTATATTCGTATAATTGGTGCGGATGCCGTTGGTATGTCTACCGTGCCAGAGGTGATAGTGGCCCGGCAAATGGGACTTACCTGTTTTGCTATTTCTGTAATTTCTGATCTGGGTGTACAGGGAAAGATCCAAGAAATTTCGCACAAGGGAGTGATCAATGCCGCGAGCTTAGCAGAACCACGCATGACACTACTTATCAAGGAGATGTTAAAGATCGTTTAATGAATCGTTCAGGGAAGTCGGATGCTGGTTTTCAAAAAAAGCAAATTATTTCATTTCCCCGGATTATCCATATCGATAACTTTGAGGCGCCATTTGGTGCCTAAGGTAAATTTCCGGTAGCGGATAAATGAAGTTGCCACGCCGGTACCAGTTATCGCTGCAGAAGAGATCAGGGTCCCCTGGTCGATAAGCGGGGATTTTTTGTTAATGGCATTGTTAATCCCAGTAAGCAGAAAATATCCTAATCCTGCAGCGGTAGCTACCCGTGAGAATATATGCATCATTGTAAGCGGGCGGTATACAGCAATTACTTCCGCAGGAACGACAATTTCCAGGTAATTGATCATAAACGAGGTGTCGGAAATACGACTGATATCACCCTGTATCATGCGCTCGCTTTTACCATCGTAAAGTCTTATCCTGTTGCCTGTTTGAAAAATGTGATGTTTTGTAGTCCCCGGGCGTTCGAGAATAAGAAGTTTTTGGCCATGCACGGAGTTAGCCATGCAAATGAGGATTGCCAGGAGTGTTGCTATTTTTTGCATCAGCAATAGTTCGTACATGATGAATATACAAAGTTAATGGATAATTAACGCGAATACAATTTTGTAATCGGGAAAAGGAAATTCCGATCTTTGCACAAATCTAAAGTGCATCAAATGTTACGACTGAAAGCATCTGTTAAATGGAAAACCGGACTGATCATTGGACTGTTGGTATTTGCCGCATGTCAGCGAATCGGAACATCTTCTGCTCCGGGTATTAAAATAGCCGGTGAACTAAAAGGTGCGGACAATGCAATGGTCAGGCTGAGCGAACTCGATGTGAAAGCAGTAAAACCTATCGACTCATTGCTAATTGGGAAGGATGGTAAATTTAGCTTTAAATTAAAACCGGAAGGAAGTTCGTTCTACTTGCTTTCGCTGTCACCTGCACAGAAATTGATCCTTGTGATCGATTCAGGCGAGAATATTCGTATTGAAGGTGATGCCAAAAAATTGATAAGCACGGCCAGTATTGAAGGTTCACCGGCTTCTGCCTTGTTGCTTGATTTTGAACGGTTCACTTCGCGTAATGAAGCCAAAGCAGATTCCCTTGCTCAGATATTTATGAACAGCCGCTCCGATCCCGGATTTGCAGGCATTAGGCAGCATCTCGATTCGGCATACGCAGAAATAGTTAGCCGGCAAAAGCTGTATATGGAAAAATATATTGATCAGCATACGGCCTCATTGGCTTCCCTCCTTGTACTCAACCGTAAATTTGGGCCAAACTTCATTTTCACAGAAGAAAAGGATGCCCTTTATTTTATAAAACTTGATAGTGGCCTGATGGCAAATTACCCGGGAAATAAACACGCAGTTGACCACCATAACCGTTTAGCATTGATGATAAAGAAGCAAAACCAGCGCCGCGTCAACGATAGCCTCCTGATGCCTGGTAATCCTGCACCTGGGTTACAGTTCAACAATGCGGAAGGAATTCCGGTTTTTCTTTCCTCGCTTAAAGGAAAAGTTGTATTGGTTTACTTCTGGGCAGCGATGGATGGCCAGAGCCGGAAGTTCATCCGTCAGCTGATCCCAATATATAAGGCAAACAAAAACAAAGGATTCGCAATTTATGGTGTAGCACTGGAACCAAATAGGGCATTATGGCTCAACGCCCTTAAACTCGACCAGCCGGGCGGTATACAGGTAATCGCAGATCGCGGAACCGAAAGCACTGTGGCTGCTCTTTTCGGTATAGAGTCGTTGCCGGAAGCCATGTTGATCGACAGGCAGGGGAAGATTATTGAACGAAGAAATTCTCTTGATGAGCTTCGCAGAAAGATACCCCTTCAGTTACAATTAAAATAATGTGTAAATTGCTCCATTAATCCTGATAACCTTTGACCACATTACATACAAAATTCTATTTCATTTCGGATTTCCACCTCGGAATACCTGACAAGGCAACCAGCCTGGAACGCGAAAAGCGGTTCGTCCGCCTGCTCGATGAAGCCAAAGCAGATGCAGCTGCCATATACCTTATGGGTGATTTATTCGATTTCTGGTTCGAGTATCATACCGTAATTCCAAAAGGCTTTGCACGGCTTTTCGGTAAACTGGCAGAGATCACAGATTCGGGCATACCTGTTCATCTATTCCGTGGAAACCATGATATATGGGCTTTTAATTACCTGGAAACCGAGATGAACATCCATTTGCACCGCACATCGGAAGTTGTTGTACTAGGCAGAAAGAAATTTTTCCTGTCGCATGGCGATGGGCTTGGTCCCGGCGATAAAGGCTACAAGTTGATGAAACGGATTTTCGAGATACGTTTTAACCAGTGGTTGTTCCGCTGGCTGCATCCGGACATTGGCTCACGCCTGGCGCTGTATTTTTCGCGCAAAAGCCGCATTGCAAACATCATAAAGGAAGGACGCATTGAAAAAACCGGAAATTATAACGATGAGCGCCTGGTTATGTTCAGCCGCGAAATGGCTGCCGAAGATCCATCTATCAACTATTTCGTTTTTGGGCACCGCCACCTGCCAATAGATGTTCCGGTTTCATCAAACGCACGCTGCATCATACTCGGCGATTGGGTAACTAACTTCACTTACGCGGTATTCGATGGCAACGATCTCAGCCTGAAATATTATCCACCCTGATCTTTGCCATGAGCACGTTTTTATGGAATTTTCCGGAACTCCGGTACTTCACATCCTACAACAAATCTTTTATACCTCTTTTTATTAAGATTTTCTTTGTGCTGATTGACTAATTAACGGATTGTCAGCATGATAAAATCACTTCTTACTGAATTTCAAGGGTCGGAATTAAGCATTTTGAACAGGTTTACCAGAAATTCCACGTTACCTGATCTTCCATCGGAAAAATACCTGTCCGCTAACAGGCTTAATAATTATTGCTGATGATGATGATAAATTGGTTATCGGCATCTGCAGATTAGCTCCCGCATCAAATCTTTTTCTTCTCCAGGCCATTTCCAACTTGCCGGAGAAAAAACCATGATTCAGATAATTCCAGTCCCCGGATGATTTTCGAATGCCGTATAACGAATCTGAAACTAAGATGCCGGAGGTCTGTATTTCCGTTTTGTCCTTTTGCAGTGCTTTGTTTTGGTTATTGTAGTTTATTCCTATTCCGATAATGAATGAAGGATTAACCTCAAAGTTATATTGCACTCCGACCCCCAAACCAAATGTTTTACAGACATTCGTAGTTTTTCTATAAATGCTTGAATCCTGAAAAAGACTATCCTGTATAATAATTGAGGACAACATTTTGTCGCCGGTAAAATTCTGCTGGTACGGATATAACTGCAACAGTATTTCGTGTTTTCCAAAACTACGACTTACCCATATTCCAGGAATCAAACAAGAATAGGGTTGACTTTTGCCATTGAATCCTGTAAAATACTGATCAGTACCCGTAAACGGTAAAGCAATATTCCATTGAAAACCTGCATGGATTTTATTTGCATTATTTATTTTAACTTCCTTACCAACTGAATCTTTGGCCGCGAACGAAGATGATGCTGGATTTATATTATCATTCTTGTTTGTTGTAATGCCAGATGAATCATTAACGGTACTATTTGTACTGCCATTTTCTGCACTTTTTACAATGCTGGTTTCACCTGCTTCCTCTTGGTTATTGGGAATAAGCGGAAAATTAATTCCGCCAATGTCAGCATTTTCCTTAGATGAGGAAATGGTTATACCTGACAATGTTTCAGAATTAACTTTATTTTTACTTCTAACAGGATTGCTGTTTGCAGTGTTCTCCGGCTCACTGCGGAGCTGTGTTTGTATTATGCTGCCATTACCTGTCTTCTTCGCGGGAACAATGTTTTTTGGAGTATTATCATTAGTACCTGCTTTGGATTTCTGCAGATTATTAATGGAATCTCTTGATAAATCGGATGACAGACTAGAAATAGTATTGCTATCCGAAATTGTGATCTTGTTTTCGAGAGCCACCTGAGGTTTGTCTTCATTTTTTATCTTTGATTTGTCGCTTACATGCATTATTCCCCAGGTCAAAGCTCCTGCAGCAACTACAAGAATAAGCTTTGCAGCCCAGAAATTGTTTCCACCTCCCTTCATCTTCCCTCCGGAAGAAGATGTAGGCATGCCAGCATCAAGCATGGACTTCATCTGGTTCCAGGCTTCATCAACAGGGATATCCGGATTTGGGAAATCCTTGTTCAAATCAGGGTTTATATGTATATTTTCATCATGCACTTTCAGGAAATTATGTTAATTGTAAATAAAAGTTTTAGTTTGGTACGGCTTTCACTTAAATGCCACTTTATGGTTCCTTCACTAAGGTTAAACTGTTCTGCAATCTCTTTTATGCTGTAGCCTTCCAGATAATAGAGCGTACAAACGGCACGTGTCGAAGGAGGCAGCTTCGAAAGATAATAATAAATATCTTTCCATTCCAATTCCTTAAATGGGCTATATTGTAATGTTTGCTCAATATGTTCTGTAATTTCTTCATGCTTCGATTCATTGTTTTTTTTCTTCCAGTGCGTAATGGCAGCATTTCGAACAATCGTATAAGCCCAGTTAAACAGTTCGCCTTTATTGGGATCAAATTGTCCGATACTTTTAAAGACATTCATCATCCCATTGTTTAAAGAGGTTAAAATATCATGATCATCATTAAAGAATTTTTTACATAAGGCAAATAAGCCGGGGTAAAACTGGCGGTACAATTTTTCCTGGCTTATCCGGTCGTTGCGTTTGCAACCTTCGATTATGTCGTACAAATTCTCCAAAATGATTTACTACCCATCCCGATAATCCCGGAATGGGTAGTAAAGTTAGCACTTTTAGTTTATTATGAATGGTGAAATAGTAACGCCGTTGGAGTAGTTCCATGTAATTGTGAGGGTTGAACCGGTTTTACTAATCGTTCCGGCATAAGTAACGCCATCCAGGATGATTTCAAGTATACTCTCACCATCAGCAACAGGAAAAAATCCTGTAATACCTTTTGAATAATCTTCACCTGAGGCGCAAAAATCATCGGAGGGAATTTCAACTCCTGTGAATTCAATTGTATAGGTTGTAATGTTATTTGAAGATAAGTCACCGCGAGTAAACAACAAGGTGTTGTTCAGGCATTTATATTTATTTTTAGTAAGAAATGCCAGATTCAGCCCAACAAAGCCCATGCTATCTGGTATTTTTGTGACACTGACCGCTATCTGATCACCGGTAAGAGTTACAATAGTAGGTGATCCACCCGATCCCGGATTATAGATACTATCCTGAACACTAACGTCCAAAGTCCCTATTAATGTGCCATACATGGCATTAACAGTGTATGAGCCGGCGTTAGCAAAAAGGATAGAAGCAATATTTCCCGATGCGTTTATTATTACATCTTTGTTTGGAGCTACACTCCATTGTACAGTACTGTCTTCGGGGGCCTTACTGAACTTAAAGGACACAGGCTCACCTTTATTAATCTTAGTACTTTTTGAGGCTTCAACGCTTCCCTGACTACTCCCATTATCTTCTTTTTTGCAAGAAGAGAGTCCGATGATTGCCACGGCGATCATCATAATTAACACATTCTTTTTCATGATAAATGAATTTAAGATGTTAATGAATAAATATATTTTTGGCATTCTACCTGGATATACACCTGGTCGGTAGCTAAAGGTTGGGTGAGGAAACAAATATTTAAAAAAAAATTAAAATCTATCCGTCTTTTTGCCGCTAATTCAGTTAATTGTTTTCGTCGGATTTCTGAAGTGTATCTTGTCCTGCCGGAGTTCCAGCAGACTGGTTCCTTAGTTCTGAATGCCTGATCTGGCCGCCTGTTTTTCCTACATACGACATCATCCCTGCTGTAAGAAGGGATAAAGCCATTGCAGCGATAACCAGGTTTTTGGATGCTTTTTCCTTTTTCCGGATGCTGTAGAATGCCATTGCTGATAATACGCCCGAAGGAATCAGAATCCAAAGCGACATGTATGCCATGTTCTCATGATAATCAACGATAGATTCCGAAATCCCGGGAAAAGTTTTAACAACTTCTCCGGCAGGATCACCTGTAAGCAAAGCCAATGCTGACGAAAGTGCAGCAAAAACCAGTGTGCAAAGCCCTGTTTGCTTTACAGTGTCTTTTCTCAGAACCATACCGGCACCAAGAATAAGGATGCCGAAAATGGTGCCTAAAAGAGGCAGGTGATTTACCAAAAGGTGCGGATAGGCTCCGTTCATTGCTTTAGTTTTGAAAGGTTGAAAATGTATTAAAGAGTATCTTATTTTTCAAATGGATGAATTTTTCGGCATAATATTTTATTGATGAACATATTGTAATGTCAAAATGCAAATATGCCTATTTTATCGTTTTCTGATTGAACGCTGCAACTCCGCTATCCAGGAATTTTACAAAAGCATCAATATCCAGGTCGTATACCCTGGCTGGTACCAGCAGGTTTCCATCAGTATCCAGTAACACATAGTATGGTTGTGAATTGGTCTTAAAGCGGTTGATCTGAACTTCGGTATTCTTTTTTCCCAACAACTTCACTTCGCGGCCTTTGGTGTTGGTGTACCATTCTTCCTTTGGCATTTCGATGGTCTTATCATCTACATAAAGGGCCACAAGTACAAAATTTTCCTTCAGCCTTTTGAGTACCTGCGGATCGCTCCACACACGGTACTCCATCTCGCGGCAGTTGGTGCAACCGTGGCCTGTAAAGTCAACAAAAAGAGGCTTATTCAATTCTTTGGAAACTCTAAGCGCCTGGTCGTAATCGAAATAGCCCTGCAGGCCATGTGGGAGTTTTAGGCGATCGGCATAATTTGGTGCTTCGGTTATGTTTATACTTTTTGCAATGCCGCCTCCGCTTCCGGGATTGTCGCGCACGATGGCATTCATATCGAAATCCTGTGTTTCTGTTGGAGGAAGCCATCCCGAGATGCCTTTGAGTGGCGCTCCCCAGAGCCCGGGAATAAGGTATACAACGAATGTGAATGTAAAAATGATCAGCAGCAATCGCGGAAATGATTTAACGACAGGGTAGTCGCTGTCGTGTGGAAACCTGATCTTCCCCAACAGGTAAAAGCCCATCATGGTAAAGATAACGATCCAGAAGCCCAGGTACACTTCGCGATCGAGAATTCCCCAATGGTAGGTCTGGTC
>Ga0315283_10000432_pt1 | contig 30749 bp, 24 predicted proteins | sample YL17G09_0_MG_FD_204541 | JGI IMG/M metagenome (GOLD analysis project Ga0315283, IMG submission 204541) | Sediment microbial communities from Yellowstone Lake, YNP, Wyoming, USA - YL17G09_0 | ecosystem: Environmental > Aquatic > Freshwater > Lake > Sediment | place: USA: Wyoming | collected...
ACGTCGCCGGGCCCGGCGACGAGCTGACCTACAACGTGCGGGCGACCAACCACGGCCCCAGCGACGCCACGGACATCGATTCGGTCGCCGACACCCTGCCCGCGGGCCTCATCTTCGTGAGCGCCTCCCACCGGGGCGACCTGACGCCCGACGGCACCGTGCGCTGGCCGGCCTTCGCCCTCGTCGCCGGCGCCCATCGTGACCTCACGGTGACGGCCACCGTCGATGAGAACGTCCGCCCGACCACCGAGGACGACGGCGACCTCGACAACACCGCCACCGTGCAACACCCGGGCGATCCGAACGACGACAACGACCGCGACACCGCCGTGGTGCCGATCGACCGTCCCGACCTGGTGGTGGAGAAGGACGACGGCCTCACGCTGGTCGGGCCCGGCGACGAGATCACCTACACCATCGTCGTGCGCAACGCCGGCGAAGGGGACGCCCACGACGTGGTCCTCACCGACGAGCTGCCTGCGGAGCTGGAGTTCCTGCACGGCTCCGAGGCCGCCACCTACACCGAGCCGGCCACGGTGGCCTGGCCCGCCTTCGACCTCGCCGCCGGTGAGGAGCGGACGATGACGGTGAGCGCCTCGGTGGTCGACGACGTGGAAGCGGGCACCGTGGTCCACAACGTGGCCTCGGCCCCCCATCCTGACGACCCCCATCCGGGGGACAACAGGGACGACGACCGCGACGACGTCGCCGACGACCCCACCCCACCCCCCACCGACGAACCCGCGCCCGACCAGGACCCGCCCGTCACCTGGCTGCCCCGCACCGGCGTCGCCACCCTGTCCTGGGCCGCCATCGGCGCCGGCCTGATCGCCCTCGGCCTCGCCGCCCGCTGGTGGGGCCGCCCCCGCCCGACCTGACCCGGCCCCACGCCCCTGTGGTTGCCTTCGGTTCGTTCAGCCCGAGAACGTGACCTCGTCGCCGATGGTGATCCAGCCGCCGACGAGCACCTCCGCGTAGGCGCCGCCGCCCCAGTCGGCGTCGAGGGCGGCCTCCGCCTGGTGCCACCGCTCGGCCGAGAGGATCGTGACCGGGCGGCGACCCCCCTGCTCGGCGTTGCCCACGATCCCCCGGTCGATCAGCTCGACCGAGTCGACGCCGTCCATCGGCCCCCGCAGGGCCCGCTTGACCCAGATCCGCTCCAGGTGACCGCCGCCGGTCACGCCAGGAACTCCTCCGCGTTCAGGTCCAGGACCTGGCGGCCGTGGCGGCCGGCCATGGCCAGGAACATGGCGTCGCCCCGGTCGGTGCGCTCCACGATCATCGAGGCCAGCACGGCCATGTGGAAGCCGGCGAAGGCGAAGGCCCGGTAGTCGGCCCAACACCGGTCCGCGTCGTAGCCCGTCACCCCGGCGGCGACCAGGGCCTCGTGGTACCCACGGACCAGCTCCTCCTCATGGGCCCGGCGGTCCTCGACCGAGAGCCCGGCGCCCAGGAAGTAGCTGACGTCGGACAGGGCGGGGCCGACCCCGACGGTCTGCCAGTCGACCACCGCCACCGGCGGGCCGCCCTCCGCCGTGCCGAAGAGGAGGTTGTCGAGCCGGAAGTCGTTGTGGGTCACGGTGTGGGGCTCGGGGCGGTGCTCGTAGTACGAGCGCAGGCGGGCCACGAACCGGCCGCCCATCTCGACCACGTCGTCATCGAGGTCGGCGCCGTAGCGCTCGACGAAGTTGGGCCAGAGCATGGTGAGCATCGCCTGCATGAGGTCCTGGGACTCCGGGGACCAGCGCACGGCCCAGTCGAGATCGTCCAGTGCCGGCGATCCCCACAACGGCGCGTGCAGGCGGGCCGCCTCGGCCAGGACCAAGCGGGCCTGGTCGATCGTGCAGCCTGCCACCTGGTCGCCCTGGACGGCGGGGGCCAGGTCCTCGAGCAACAGCACGAAGTCGCCGGTTTCGACATCGATCTCCGCGTGGTGGCAGCGGGGCGCCCGCACCGGCAGGTGGGGGGCCAGCTCCTGGTAGTAGCGGACCTCCACCTCGTAGGTGCGCATGGCCATGCCCGTGGCCCGGCTGGTCTCGTTCGACGAAGGGAGCTTGGCCACGATCGTGGCGGGCGCGTCCGTCGCTCCGCTGTAGGTGAGGCTCAGGCGCAGGCAGTCGCCCATCTGCCCGGTGCCCACAGGCTGCTGATCCACGGCGGTGATCCGGACATCGGGGGCCAGTGTTCCGCCGGCCTGGAGGGCGGCGGTCAAGGCGGCGGCATCGAGGGTGAGCATCACCGACCATCATGGCCGGGATGGACGAACCGGTTGACCTGCTCGCCCTGGCCGAGTGGATGGACGGCCAGGGCCTCGGCGAGGGGCCGTTGACCGACCGCGAGCTGCTCGGGGGGGGCACCCAGAACATCCTCCTGCGCTTCAACCGCGCCGGACGGGCCTACGTGCTGCGCCGGCCCCCCGTGCACAAGCGGGACAACAGCGACGAGACGATGCGCCGCGAGGCCCGGGTGCTCACCGCGCTCGCCGGCAGCCCGGTCCCCCACCCGGAGGTGATCGCCGCCTGCGCCACCACCGACGAGATCGGGGCCGCGTTCTACCTGACCGAGTTCGTCGACGGCTTCAACCCCTCGACCGGCCTCCCGCCACGGCACGCCGGGGACCCGGCCATCCGCCACCGCATGGGCCTGGCCATGGTGGAGGCCATCGCCGCGCTCGGCGGGTTGGACCACCAGGCCCTCGGCTTGGCCGATCTGGGCAAGCCCGAGGGCTACCTTGAACGCCAGGTCGGCCGCTGGCGACGCCAGCTCGATTCCTACGCGGCCCTCGAGGGCTACCCCGGCCCGGACATCCCCGGGGTCGAGGAGGTGGCCCGGTGGCTGGACGAGCACCGGCCGGTCACCTTCCGCCCCGGCATCATCCATGGCGACTACCACCTGGCCAACGTGCTGTTCGGTCACGACGGGCCCGAGTTGGCCGCCGTCGTGGACTGGGAACTGACCACGATCGGCGACCCCCTCATCGACCTGGGCTGGATGCTGGCCACCTGGCCCGACGCCGACGCCCCCGGCCCCGTGCACCAGGTGGCCGAGGGCGGGTTCCCCACCCCGACCGAGCTGATCGAACACTACGGGCGCCACAGTGACCGCGGCCTCGACGCCGTCGACTGGTTCGCCGTGCTCGCCTGCTACAAGCTCGGCATCATCCTGGAGGGCACCCATGCCCGGGCTTTCGCCGGCCTGGCGCCCCAGGCCACCGGGGACCTGCTCCACGCCACGACGGTCGGGCTGTTCGAGCGAGCCCTGGCCCGCATCGGCTGAAGCCGGACGGCGGGCCTAGACCAGCCAGCCGGTCTCGGCCGCGGGGTCGGTAAGGGCCGGACGGTCGATCCGGAAGGGCGAAACGTCGGCGCCCGCCTCCCCGTCGAGGGCCAGCTCGGCCAGGGTCAGGCCGAACCAGGCGGCGAACTTGAAGCTGTGGGCGGCCCCGAGGGCGACCAGCACCTCAGGGGCCTCCGGCACCCGGTCCAGCACGAAGTCCCGGTCAGGGGTGAGCGTGTAGAGGCAGGTCTTGGACGACCGAACCGCGCCGACGCCCGGGCCGAGCTGGTCCCGCAGGAAGGCCCCGAGGCGCGCCTCGTTGCCGGGGTCGGGGTCGAAGGCGCGGGTGTCGGGGTCGACCGGCGCCCCGCCGCAGTCCTGAGCCGCCTTGATGGCCCCGTCCATCGCCGGGAACCCGTACCAGGACGGGTCGTCCATCCAGATCCACACCGGGTAGCGGTCGGCGGCGAAGCGGTCGGCGTCGTCGACCTCGTACCAGGTGACCTGCTCCTGCAGGACGGTGAGCGGCAGTTCCCGGCCCAGCGGGGCCAGGACCCGGTTCGTCCAGGCATCGGCGGCCAGGACGGCTCGGGCGGCCCGCACCGTCCCGGTGGTGGTGGTGACGACGACGACGCCGGCCTCGACCCGGAGATCCGCGACGGGGCTGTGCTCACGGAGGTCGGCGCCGTGGGCCACGGCGGCCCGCTGGAGGGCGGCAACCGCCCGGCTGGCGGCCACGAAGCCGGTCTCGGCCTGGTAGAGCGCGGTGACGTCGGCGGCCAGGCCCGACCACACCGGCCAGCGAGCCCGCACCTCGGCGCCGGTCAGGACCTCGTAGGGCACGCCCTCGGCGTCCATCGCGGCCGTGTAGTCGGCCACGCCGATGGCCGCGCCGGCCGGGAACAAGTCCAAGCCACCGGTGCGCTCGACGACGATCTCGCCGGTGTCCTGGGCCAGGAGGTCCCAGGCGGGGTAGGCCTGCTTGGCCAGAGCCACGTACCCGGGGGTGTGGTAGCTGAGCCGGATGATGCGGGAGTGGTCCTGGCTGGCCCCCCGGTCGTGGCCCAGGGCGAACTGCTCGAGGCCGACCACCCGGGCCCCGCGGCGCGCGGAGGCCCAGGCCGCCGCGCTGCCGAGGGCACCGAGGCCGATGACGACGACGTCGCACTCCGTCGTCCCGGAGTGGGTCAAAGGGTCTCGCCCATCAACGGGCTGTACCAGCGCCGGATGTCGGCGCTGTCGTCCTCCATGGGGGCGAACCAGCCGTGGGCGTAGGCCCGCGAGGCCATCCCCCGCTGCACCCGCTCACAAGCCAGCCAGTCCTGGCGGTTGATGCGATCCCAGAAGGTGACCACGTCGCCGGGGTCGAAGTCCGGGCGAGCCAGCTCATCGGCCGTGAACAGGAACTCGCCGGTCACCCGGGTGCGGACCGGCCCCAGCGGGGTGAGGAGGAGAGCGGCGGCGTGGTCGGCCGACAGCGACAGAAGCACGTTGGGGTAGACGAGCTCGCCCTTGTGCCGCAACCGCTCCTCGTCGGTGAGGCCGGGAAAGGCGGCGCGGTCCGACGTGCCCGACTCGGTGAAGGTCCACGCCCCCTCCCGGTGAGGCACGCCGTCGTCCCAGTCCAGGTCCCGGCCGCCCCGGAACGCCGGGACCAGATCGCACAGCTCCGGGTGCACCGGTCCGCAGTGGTAGCACTCGTTGAAGTTCTCGGCGATGACCTTCCAGTTGGCGGCCACGTCGTAGACCTCGACCGCGCCGCGCCGCAGGTCGGCCAGGGGGTAGCGCCGGACCCGGTCGGGGATGGGGCCCAGCTGCTCCGCCAACGGCGCGGCCTCGGCCGGGGTGAGGTGCACGAAGATCCACCCGCCCCAGATGTCGAGCCCGACCGGGTGGAGGCCGAAGGCGTCGAGATCGACCCCGTCGACGAACGGTGTGCGCCGCAGCCCACCATCGAGGCCGTAGGTCCAGGCGTGGTACGGACAGCGGATGCCGCCGGCGAAGTGGCCCGGGCAGGGTGCGCCGTCGGGCTCCGGGTCGACCAGGGTCGAGCCCCGGTGGCGACACAGGTTGTAGAAGGCCCCGAGCTCGTCGCCGTCCCGGACCACCAGGACGGACTCACCGGCCACGTCCACGGCGAGGGAGTCGCCGGGCCCCGCGACGTCCTCCTCGCGAGCCACGGCGAACCACTGGCGGGCGAACAGCCGCTCCTGCTCCTCGGACCATACGGCATCGTCGACGTAGGCCGCCCGCGGCAGCGCCCGTTGCAGCCCTGGCCCGTCGGTCACCCCCGGGATGCTAGATACTCGCCCCGAGTGCATGACGACGAGACCCGGATCGAGATGGAAGACGGCGTCCATCTCGCCGTCTCGCTCGTGCGCCCCGACGGCGACGGCCCGTGGCCCGTCATCCTCGAGGCGCTGCCCTACCGCAAGGACGACCTCACCGTCTCCTACCGGGGTGAGTACCGGCGCCTGGCCGACGAGGGCGGCTTCGCCGTGGCCCGGGTCGATGTGCGGGGCACCGGTTCCTCCGAGGGCATCGCCACCGACGAGTACCCCCCCGAGGAGCAGACCGACCTGGCCGAGGTCATCGCCTGGCTCGCCGCCCAGCCATGGTCCAACGGCAACGTCGGCATGTACGGGACGTCGTACTCGGGCTTCAACTCACTGCAGCTGGCGGCCCGGCGCCCGCCCGCCCTGAAGGCCATCTGTGCCATCTACGCCACCGACGACTGCTTCACCGACGACGTGCACTACGTCGGCGGCTCGCTGCGGGCCATCGACCTCGTCGACTACCCGACGTACATGATCGCCATGAACGCCCTGCCGCCCGTGCCCGCGCTCTACGGCGACGGTTGGCGGGATGTCTGGCGCGAACGGATCGAGCAGACCGAGCCGTGGGTCCTGGCTTGGCTGACCGAGCAGGTGGACTCGCCGTACTGGCGCAAGGGCTCGCTACGGGCCGGGACCCGGCCGCCCGAGGCCGACCAGGGCTACGACCGGATCGAGGCGGCGACGATGATCGTCGCCGGGTGGGCCGACGGCTACCGCAACAACACGTTCCGCACCTTCGAGCGGCTGACCGGCCCGAAACGGCTCCTGGCGGGGCCGTGGAGCCACATGTCCACCGCCTCCTCACTCCCGGGGCCGCACCTCGACCTGGTGCCCGAACTCATCGCATGGTTCGGCCACCATCTGCGGGGCGACGAGAACGGCGTCGACACCGCCCCGCCCGTCCAGGTCTACGTCCGCGACGCCGTCCCGCCCGAGCCGGACCTGGCCGAGCACCCCGGCGAGTGGTGGGCCCTGCCGTCCTGGCCGCCTCCGCGGCAGGCCACCGCCTCGTTCCGTGTGGATGGCGAGGGCGTGCTGCTGGTGCCGGAAGCCCACGACGTGGGTGAGTCGGCCTGGAACTCGTGCGCCGGGTCCCTCCCGTGGGGCCAGCCCACCGATCAGGTGGCCGACGAGGCCCGCTCCCTGCTGCTGCGATGGCCCGCCCCGGCCCAAGGCATGGACGTGCTCGGCCAACCGCGGCTGCACCTGCGGGTCCGGTGCGACCGCCCGATCGTGACACTGTCGGTGAAACTGGCCGACGGCCTACCGGGCGGGTCCTCGGCTCTCGTCTGTCGGGGCTTCTGCAACCTGACCCACCGGGAGTCCTCGGTCGAGCCCTCGGAGGTCCCCTTCGGGGAGTGGCTGGACCTGGCCATCGACCTCGATGCCACCACCTGGCACTTCGACCCCGGCCACGAGGTCCGCCTGGCCATCGCCCGCTCCGACTGGCCCAACGCCTGGCCGGCGCCGGAGGTCGGCGTCATCGAGATCGACCAGGCCAGCATCAGCCTCGACCTGCCCATCGCCGAGCGCCCCGACCTGCCGTACCCCCGGTTCACCGATCCGTCGGAGGAGGGGGACAACCACGGCCCCGACCTCGACGACGAGGTCGAGCAGCCCCCGGTCCGCTGGTGGATCGAGCACGACGTCCTCGGCCGCCGCCGCACCGCCCGGGACGACCACGGCTACCGCTATTCGGGCCGCTTCGGCGCCCACATGTACGACACCTACACCGGCGCCACCGACATCTCGACGGTGGACCCCGCCGACGCCGGCGCGGTAGGCACGGCCCGCTTCGAGATCACCTGGCCGGAGGCCACGGTGTCGGCCTACGCGAGGCTCTCGGTCCGCTCGACGGCCGACGAGTACGAGGTCGAGATCGACCTCGACGTGGAGGAGAACGGAACGCCCTTCGCCCGACGCCGCTGGCACGAGCTCATCCCCCGCCACCTCCAGTGACCACAACGAGGCAACGGAGGGGCGGCGGGTCGTGCGTCCCGACGACTCGAGTCAGGAGCCGGAGCCGCTCACCGCGTGGCAGGCGGCTTCGTGGGCATCGGCGACCCTCAGCAGGGCCGGGTCGTCCTGCTCGCACTTCGGCAGGATCCCCCGGCCTTCGGCCTCACCGGACTGGACCAACGGGCACCGGGGGCGGAAGCGGCAGCCGGTGGGGATGTGCTTGGGGTCGGGGGGCTCGCCGGTGAGGATCTGCTGACGCAGCCGTTTGGTCTCGGGGACCACCGAGAGCAGGGCCTTCGTGTAGGGGTGCCGGGGGTGCTCGAGGACCTCCTCGGTGGTGCCCAGCTCGACGATGCGGCCGAGGTACATGACCGCCACCCGGTCGGCGATGTTCCAGGCCAGGCCGAGGTCATGGGTGATGGCCAGGATCGACACGCCGGTCTCCTGGACCAACTTGAGCATCAGGCCCAGGATCTCGCCCCGCACCGAGGCGTCCAGGGCCGACACCGGCTCGTCGGCCACGATCAGACGGGGCGCCAGGGCCATGGCCCCGGCGATGACCACCCGTTGGCGCTGGCCGCCGGAGACCTCGTGGGGATAGCGGAGGAAGAAGTCCTCAGGCGGGCGCAGGCCGCACTGGGCCAGGGCCTGGGCCACCCGCTGCTCCTCGACGCCGTCCAGGCCCTGGATGCGGATGCCCTCGGCCACGGCCTCGTAGATCGTCTGGCGGGGGTTCAGGGCGCCGGTGGGGTCCTGGAACACCATCTGCACGGCCCGGCGGTAGGCCTTGGAGCGCCGGGAACCGACCGGGATCGCCTCCCCCTCGAAACGGACCTGGCCGGAGAACGGCTGCTCGAGGCCGACGATCGTGCGGGCGAGGGTCGTCTTCCCACACCCCGACTCCCCGACCAGGGCCACGACCTCCCCGTGGGCGATGTCGAGGTCGACGCCGTCGCAGGCCCGGGCGTCGCCGAAGCGGACGCACAGGTCCTCGAGCTCGAGCAGGAGATCCGTCACCGCAGCCCGGCCGGCGCACCGGGGGCCAGGACGCAGGCCGCGCTCCGCCCGTCACCCGCGCCCCACAGCTCGGTGTCCACCTCGGCGCAGCCCGGTCCCGCATCGGCGCACCTCGGGTGGAACGGGCACCCCGACGGCAGACGGGCAGGGCTGGGCGGGTCACCGCCGAGGCCGGAGGGACGGTGGCGGTCGGCCGGGTCGCCGATCGTCGGGAAGGCAGCGGCCAGGGCCCGGGTGTAGGGATGGACCGGCGACCCGAAGATCTGCTCGCTGGGACCCTCCTCGATGATGCGCCCCGCGTACATCACCGCCAGTCGACGGCAGGCGTAGGCCAGGACCGAGAGGTCGTGGGTGATGAAGATCATGGTGAGCCGGCGCTCCCGCTGCAGCTCGGCCAGGAGGTTCAGCACCTGGGCCTGGACCATCACGTCCAGGGCGGTGACCGGCTCGTCGGCGATCAGCACCCGGGGGTCGCAGGCCAGGGCCATGGCGATCATCACCCGCTGGCGCTGGCCCCCCGACATCTGGTGGGGGTAGTCCCGGGCCCGGCGGGCGGTGAGGCCCACCTGCTCGAGCAGTTCGCCCACGCGCCGCTCGACCTCGGCCGACCTCGGGTCGTCGTGCAGCTCGATGGCCTCGCCGATCTGGTCCCCCACCCGTTGGACGGGGTTGAGGGCGTGCAGGGCGCCCTGGAAGACGATGGCCATCTCCGACCAGCGCACGGCCCGCACCCGTCCCGGCTTCATCGCCATCACATCGTCACCGTCGAGGCGGATCTGGCCCGTGACCTGTGTGCTCTTGGGCAGGACCCGCAGCAGCGAGCCCCCCAGGGTGGACTTGCCGCAGCCGGATTCCCCCGCCAGGCCCAGGGTGTCGCCCTCCTCGAGCTGGAGGTCGACGCCGCGCACCGCGGGCACGTCCTCCGCGCCCGTCCGGTAGGTGACGTGGAGGTCGCGAAGTTCCAGGATCGGCGCCATCAGCTCGTCTTGTTCCGAAGGCGGGGGTTGAGGATCTCCTCCAGGGCCTGGCCGCAGAGGGTGAAGGCCAGGACGACCGCGACGATGCCGAGGCCGGCGGGCAGGTAGTACCACCAGGCATCGCGGCCGATGGCCCCCGCGGAGAAGGCCTCGTCCAAGGTCCGCCCCCAGGAGGCCCGGTCCGGGTCACCCAGCCCCAGGAAGGCCAGCGTGGTCTCGGTGAGGATCACGATGGGCACGGTGAGGGTGGTGTTGGCCAGGATCAGCGGGGCCACGTTGGGCAGGATGTGGCGGGTGGTGAGGTGCCAGTTGCCCGCCCCCAGCGCCCGCGAGCGGTCGACGTAGAGCCGCTGCTTCACGGTCAGCACCTGCGCCCGGATGAGGCGGGCCGTCGAGGGCCACGACGTGATGGCGATGACCAGGATGATGTTCTGGACCGACGGCCCCAGGATGGCCGCCAGCACGATCGCCAGGGGCAGGAACGGGATCACCAGGAACCACTCGGTCAGGCGCATGAGCAGGGACTCGGGGCGCCCGCCGAAGAAGCCGGCGAGGATGCCGACGAGCGAGCCGAAGAGCATCGTGAGCAGGGTGGCCGTCAGGCCGACGAAGAGGCTGATGCGGGCCCCCCACACGAACTGGGCGGCCACGCTGCGACCGAGGTGGTCGGTGCCCAGGGGGCCGAACTCGCCGGGGCGGGCCCAGGCCGGGTTCTGGATCGTGTTGCTGGCCACCAGGCCGCCGCTGTCGGAGATCAGGGGGGCGATCAGGGCCATGACCACGAACGCCAGCAGGATGACCAGCCCGATCATGCCGGGCCGGCTGGCCCGGTACTGGGCCCAGGTGCGGGCCAGGGCCCGCCGCCGCCGTGTCCAGGCCACCCGTCGGGGTGACAGCGTGACCGCGGTCATGACTCGCTCCGCACCCGGGGATCCAGGTAGGCGTAGAGGAGATCGGCGAGGAGGTTGGCCAGGATCACCGCCGCGCTGAGGACCAGGAACAGGCCCTGCAGCATCGGCAGGTCGGGTGCCCGGATGGCCTGGTAGGTGGCCAGGCCCAGGCCGGGCCAGGAGTAGATGGACTCGACGGCGATGGCCCCGCCCAGCACGAACCCGAAGTTGATGGCGATGAGGGTGACCAGGGGCAGCAGCGCGTTGGGAACGGCGTGGCGACGGCGGACCAGGGCGTCGCGTAGGCCCTTGGCCCGGGCCAGCACGAGGTAGTCCTCGCCCATGGTGTCAAGCAGCGAGGAGCGCATGATGATGGCGTACTCCCCCAGGTAGGCCAGGGTCAGGGTCAGCCCGGGCAACGCCATGTGATGGGCCTGGTCGGCCAAGCCGGCCAGGCCGGTGGCGTCGCCGCCGGCGTCGGTGAACCCGCCGGTCGGGAACAAGGCCAGCTTGTTGGCCAACAGGACCAACAGGAGCAGCCCGAGCCAGAAGTCCGGCATCGAGTACAGGAGCATGGTGGTGCCGGTCGACGCGTAGTCGAAGGAGCTGCCCCGCTTCCACGCCGCCTGGATCCCGAGCCAGGTCCCGATCACCGCGGACAGCACCGCCGAGGTCCCCACCAGGAAGACCGTGGGCCAGATCCTGGACCGGATGACGTCCCACACCGGCTCCCGGGTCTCGAAGGAGAGCCCGAAGTTGAGCTGGGCGGTCTCGACCACGTACCGGCGGAACTGCTCGGGCATCGGCTGGTCCACGCCGAAGTCCTCCGACAGGCGCTGCTGCTGCTCCTCGGTCAGGTTGCGACCCCGGACCAGCGTCCCGACCGGGTCGTTCTCCACGACCCGGAACAGGAAGAAGTTGAAGACGATGACGAAGACGAGCGTGACCAGGGCGCCGAGCACCTTGCGCCCGACGAAACGTGCGCTCACGACGTCGCGGTTCCCCTACTCCCGCTCGTCGGCCGAGCCCCTCCGGCCCAAGGCGAACGCCGCGCCACCGACCAGCAACACGGCCACGATGGCGAAGATGGCCGGGTTGACACCGGAGCCGCCGTCGTCGTCGCCCCCGCCGCCCCCACTGGCCTCGGAGACGGGCTGGAGGTTCACGTAGGTCGGCGACGTGTTCGAGAAGAGCACGGGCCCGATGTCGGCGGGCTGGTGCAACCAACCCTCGAACCGGTCGGTCCGGTAGGCCTGCAGGTCAGGGCTGTAGTCGATGACGGCGTAGGCGGCCTCTTCGTAGAAGAGGGTGAGCATCTCGTGCACGATCTCGACCCGTCGCTCGTGGTCGAGCTCCTGGTTCTGCTCCTCGTAGAGGGCGTCGTAGTCCTCGCTGCACCAGTTGGCGTCGTTGTAGTAGTTCAGCGGGTCCTCGGGGTCGGTCGAGACCTGGTCGCAGGTGAAATAGGAGAGCTGCGGGTCGGGATCCACGAACGGCGTCCAGCCCCAGACGAAGAGGTCCCACTCGCCTCGGCCGATGACCGGGCCGAGCTGGGTGTCGTTGTAGGTCTCGATCTCGGTCTCGATGCCGATCTCGGCCAGGGAACCGCTGACCAGCTCGTAGATCGGCTGGGCGATGTCGGACTCGGTGCGCACCGCCCATCGGAAGTTCAGCTCCTCGCCCCCGCCGGGCATCTCCCGGACACCGTTGCCGTCGGTGTCCTCGTAGCCGGCGTCGTCCAGGATCTGGTTCGCCTGGTCGAGGTCGAACTCGAAGGGCTCGGCGATCTCGGGGATCCAGCCCCGGTCCGGGGACGGGGACATGGCGTCGGCGGGCTCGCCGAGGCCGTTGAGGACCCGGTCCACGATCGTCTCCTTGTCCACGGCGTGGGCGATGGCCTGGCGGACCCGGACGTCCTGCAGGGCCGGGTGCCCGTCGCCGATGCCCCCGGCGCCGGAGTTCATGGCCAGCTCGTCGAAACCGCCCTGCTGGCCCTGCACGACCTCGACGTCCGGATTCTGCTCGAGGCGCTCGACGCTGCCCGAGGGGATGTCGTGGGCGGCGTCGATCTCGCCCTGCTCCAAGGCGGCGACCATGGCGTCGGGGTTGGTGAACACCCGGAAGATGACCCGGTCGATCGTCGGCGCGCCGCCCCAGTAGTTGGGGTTGGCCTCCATGGTCCAGTCCTGGCCGCGGCGGAGCTCGGTCAGGGTGAAGGGACCGGATCCCACGCCATCGGTCGCCTCGTAGGTCCCCAACTCGTCGGCAGAGATGTCCTCGTAGATGTGCTTGGGGACGATGTAGACGTCCATGGTCGGCAGCTTCGGGTCGGGCACCGAGGTGGTGATCTCGACGGTCACGTCGTCGATCGCCGTGGCCTCGAGGTTCTGGGTGGTCGCGAAGTGGTTGAACCACTCCTCGTCCCGGGACCGGTTGATCGTGTAGGCGACGTCGTCGGCGGTCAGGGGCTCGCCGTCGGACCACAGCAGACCGTCCCGGAGGTGGTACGTGTAGGTCAGCCCGTCGTCGGAGGCCTCCCACGACTCGGCGAGGCCGGGGATGGTCTCGAAGTCGTCGGCCGCCTTGTCGGTGAGCGTGGCGTACTGCAGGTTCCACAGTTCGTAGGCGGCCACCGTGTAGCCCACCGTCACGTTGGGGGAGTCGATCTCCTGGGTCAGGCCAACCGACAGCGTCAGCTGCTCGTCGTCGGCTGCCGTGGTGCTGGTCGTCGGCGCCGCCGTCGTGGTGGTGGTGGTGGTCCCGTCACCCTCCTGACCCCCGGCGCCACCCGCGCCGATGCCGAGCAGCGCGCCCACCAGCAACGTGACGATCCCGATACGTCCCCATGTTCGCCCCATGGCGCGACCATAGGCGCTCACATCAGGACCCAGTCGAGGAAGCGCTCGACCCGTCGGTAGTAATCGACCTGGGGACCGGCGCTCAGGAAGCCGTGGCCCTCGGTGGGATAGGTGACGAACTCGAAGGTCTTACCCAACCGGCGCAGGGCCTCGACCAGTTCCTCGGACTGGGCCGGGTGGACTCGGACATCCAGAAGGCCATGGGCGACCAGGATCGGGACCTCGAGCTGGTCGAGGCGATGGATGGGCGACCCGTCGATGTACGCCTGCCGGTCGAGGTGGGGGTGGGGCATCTGGCGCTCCATGTCCTGGACGCCGGCCCGGTCGCCCTGGGCCCACGAGGTCCAGATGTCGCAGTCGCCGTACTTGGTCAGCGCCGCTCGGTAGCGGTGCTCGGGATCGTCGACCACCGCGCAGAGGGCCAGGTACGAGCCGTAGGAGCTCCCGAAGATGGCGATGCGGTCACCGTCGATCCGGGCCTGGCCCGCCAGGAAGTCGTGAGCGGCCAGGCAGTCCTGGGTGTCGCCGATGCCCCAGTCGCCGTGATTGGCGTACTCGTGGTCACGCCCCCACGCGGTGCTCCCGCGGAAGTTGGGCAGGAACCAGGCATAGCCCTTGTCACAGAAGTACTGGGCCACGCCGTACCACTCGTCGCCGTCACGGTCGGTGGGCCCCCCATGGGGGTTGACGACCGCGGGCACGGGCTGGTCCCGCGACGCCCCGGCCGGGAGGTACAGCCACCCCGGGATCTCCCGACCGTCGAAGGACGTGTAGGTCACGGGCTCCGGGACGATGTGGGGCGCCGCGGCGACCGCCGCGGGCGTCGGGGCCAGGACCGTGGACACCTCCCCGCCCGGCTCGATCACCCGCAACTGCGGCGCGGTCGCGAAGGACTCGTGCCCGGCCAGGATCCGCCCGTCGGCGAGCCACTGCGGCTGGCTCCACGATCCGCCCTCGGCCACCACGTCGAGGGCACCGCCGTCGGCATCGACCACGACGAGGTCGGTGACGCCATGGCGGTCCCGGACCCCGATCAGGCGGTCGCCGTCGGGGTGCCAGGCCAGGTCGGACCAGTTGTGGCCGCCGTCGGTGAGCTGGCGCTCGCCCGCGCCGTCGGCCCCGATGAGATGGATCTCGTGCCAACCGGGGCGCTCGGCGGTGAAGGCCAGCCTTGCGCCGTCGGGCGACCAGGTCACGCCCCGGTCGTGGTGCTCGGGGGTCCCGGTGATGGCCCGGTCCTCGCCGGTGGCGAGGTCCACGACGTGGATCTCGGATCGGTTGCGGTCGGCATGCGGCGAGAACACGTAGGCCACGCGGGTGCCGTCCGGGGAGGGGTCGGCCCCCCAGCAGTCCCCGACGCCGGAGGCCACGGGCACCGGCCAGGGGTCGTCGGGGTCGACGTGGACCAGGACCGTGCACCGGTCGCGCTCGACGCCGGCCAGGAGGAGCCCGCCCGCCGTCCACACCGGTTCGCCCCCTTCGAGGATGGCGCGGGGTGGGCCGCCGGCCACCGGGACGACCCACACCTGGTCCCCGTCGCCGTAGGCCACGAGCGCCCCGTCGGGCGAGACCACCGGTCGGGTGTCCTCCCACCAGGCCGCCAACGCCCGCCCCGTCGTCAGGCGACTGGTGGCCCCGGTGAGGGCGTCGATGGTCCACACGTCGGAGGTGTCCCGGTCCCAGATGAAGGCCGCCGTTCGGCCGTCGGGACCCACCGTGAGGTCCCGGGGCCGCTCGGTGGCCGCCACCGCCTCCAGCCGCCAGTGCGGCGGCAGGACGGTGTCGGCCCGGGGTGGGATGGGCAGGCCGCCCCGCTCCTCGATCCCCAGCCAGGTCGGACGGTCAGCCACCTCGGGCCTCCTCGAAGCCGTCGAGCACGGCGAGCACGAGGTCGCCGAGCGTGTGCAGGTCGTAACCGCCCTCCTGCACGAACACGGTGGGGAGGCCGGGGGCAGCGAGACTACGACCCGCTTCGGCGAAGCCGTACGGGCTGACCTCCAGCGGGGCCTCGGGGTCGCCGACCGCGGCATCCACCCCCAGGCTCACGACGAGCGCCTCGGCCCCGTGGGCGACCGCGGCCTCGACCAACTGCCGGACGCCGACGAGCCAGGCCTCGTCGCCCGAGCCGGGCGCCAGGGGCAGGTTGCGATTGGCCCCCGCCCCGGGGCCCTCGCCCTCCTCGTCGGCGAAGCCCGCCGTGTGCGGGAACCAGCCCGCCCCGGGATCAACGTGGACCGATCCGAAGAACACGTCACCGCGGCGCCAGAAGACCTCCTGGGTGCCGTTGCCGTGATGGGCGTCGATGTCCACCACGGCCACCCGGGCCCCGCCCCGGTCGACCAGGTGCTGGGCGGCACAGGCGGCGTTGTTCAGGTGACAGGACCCACCGTAGAAGCCGGGGCCGACGTGGTGGCCGGGGGGACGGACCGCGGCGTACGCCGCCGGGGTGCCGGCCAGGACGAGGTCGGCGGCGGTCAGCGCAGCGTCCACCGCGGCCCGGGCCGCCTCGTGGGTGCCGGCCCCGATAGGGGTCATGGTGTCGACCGCGTACCGGCCGATCTCGGCCCGGATCGCCGCCGCCGGCGGCACCGGGCGGCCAGAGGTGGCCTGCGGCAGCGAGAAGACGTAGGGGACGACGTCGGGCTGGCCGGGATCGAGGTGGTGGCCCGCGGCCAACCACTCGGCGTGGGCCCGACCCAGGAAGGCCAGGTAGTCGGGGGTGTGCACGGCCAGGACCGGGGCGTCGCCGTGATCGGTCGCCGGGTGCATCGTCGCCCCCGCCGCCTCCATCGCATCCCGCAGGTGGTCGCCCCGCGCCGGCGTCTCGTCCGAGGCCAACTCGACCCCGAGCCAGATGCCGCCGCCGACGTCGTGGCGGCGATGGCGCTCGTCCCAGACCACCGGCATGGTCAGCGTCGTGCCACGATCACGGGCCATGAGCGACGGTCCTCCCCTGCCCCGCCCCCGGGCCCGGGCCCGCGGCATCACGATCGGGGCCCGGCCCCCCGGGCCGACCAACTCGATCGTGGACGTGCCCGGCGTCCGGGTCGGCCACATCACCTGCTGGGCGGGCCAGTCGACCCGGACCGGGGTGACCGCGGTGCTGCCCGGCGATCCGGCCGACCTGTGGTGGCGACCGATGGCCTCGGGCTCGGCCGTGCTCAACGGCACCGGCGAGCTGACCGGCGCGCTGAAGGCCCGGGAGTGGGGCCAGGTCGAGACCCCGATCCTGCTCACCAGCACCGGGGCGGTGGGCCGAGGCTACGACGCCGTGGTCGACCACCTCTTCGCCACCGTGCCCGAGGCCGGCGCCGACCACCTGCTGATCCCGATGGTCGGCGAGTGCGACGACTCGTGGCTGGACGAGGCCCGGCAACGGGCGGTGACCGTCGAACACTGCCGCGGGGCGATCGAGGCGGCGACCGCCGACCCGGTGGCCATGGGCGGGGTCGGGGTGGGGACGGGCATGGTCAGCTTCGGGCTGAAGGGCGGCATCGGCTCGGCGTCCCGGTGGGTCGACGAGTTGGAGGCCACGGTGGGGGTGCTGCTGCTGGCCAACCACGGCGACCTGCCCGAGCTGACCGTGGCCGGCGACCCCCTGGGCCGCCGGCTGGTGGCCGAGGGCTTCCGGGCCGCCGGGGACGACCCCGACGGCTCGTGTGTGGTCATCGTGGCCACCGACGCCCCGCTCGACGCCCACGCGTGCTCGCGCCTGGCTCGCCGGGCCGGGCTGGGCCTGGCCCGGGGCGGCTCGGTCGCCCACCACGGCTCGGGGGAGATCTTCACCGCCTTCTCGACCACGGTCCGGGGCGAGCGCCGCCCGTCGTCGACGACCACGACCCGCACCGTCGTGGCCCACCGTCACATCGACCCCCTGTTCGTGGCCGTGATCGAGGCCACCGAGGAGGCCGCCCTCGACGCCCTCTGCGTGGCCGACACGGTCACGGGCTTTCGGGGTCACCGCGCCGAGGGTCTCCCGTTGGGCTGAGCGCAGCACGCTCAACCGGGGAAGGCACTGCGGGGGAGGCCGACCTCGCGGGCGGCGCCGATGCGGGCGTGCTCCACCATCTGGCGCCGGGTCAGCGTGCGCCGGGGCAGCACCACCTGGACGGCCAACCCGTCGAGCAGGGCCGACAGGCGCCAGGCGGCCCCGTGGGTGTCCTTGCTGTCGAAGACCCCCTGCTCCACGCCGGCGTCGATGAGCTCTTCGAGGATCCCCACCCAGGCGGTGTCGAACTCGGCGGAGATGGTGGCCAGCGCCTCGCTGCGCAGGGCTTCGTCCCACCAGTCGATCCAGAGGGCCCAGGACTCGTCCCGGCGGGCCGCGGGCAGGTACTCACGGATGGCATCGTCCAAGCGGTCGACGGGATCGGCGCCCGTGTCGACCGTCTCTTGGAGCCGGGAAACGTCGGACGCGGCCATGGTCCGCAGCATCTCCACCAGCAGCTCGTCCTTGGACGAGAAGTGGTAGTGGACGAGCCCGGAGCTGATGTCGAGGTGCGTGGCCACGTCGGCCACCCGCAGGTGGGCCAGGCCCCGCACCAGGGCCACCTCCCGGGTGGCCTCGATGATCTGGGCCCGACGCTCGTCGACGTCCTTGCGGGTACGGGGTGTCATCAGGCCTCGTCCACGCCCGACAAGGCGGCGAACAGGAGCTGGTGGACGTGGTGCACGCCCCGCTCGTACTCGGTCGAGAGCACGCCATCCGCGGACAGGCCGCCGTCGTAGGTGCGCTGCACCGCCTCGCAGATCGCCAGGTCCTGGAGCACGACCTCCTTGGTGGCCGCGTAGTCGGCATCCCGGCGCTGCTGGTCGACCGAGGGGTGCCAGAGGTAGTCGCGTTCGACGGTGGTGGTCGTCGGCCCGGTCGGGGTCAGGCGGAAGGTGGCGGCGAAGCCGGCGAAGACCGAGACCATCGTGTTGGGGAAGACGGTGAGGTAGCTGCCGTTGTTGAACGACTCCGGCGACAGGTCCCCCGCCACCCCGTCCCAACCGGGGCTGCCGGGGCTCGAGGAGGCCAGCGCCTCCTCGGACGCGTCCCGGGGCACCAAGGGGCGGTCCCAGGCGAACACGACGTCGCCCGCGGTCGCCATGGGGTACTCGTACCCCGAGCCGATCAACTGCGAGTGCACGAAGGGCGTGTGGTAGTTCTCCGAGTAGTTCTCGACCAGTACCTTCCAGTTGAAAGCGGCCTCGTAGCGGTCGGTGCGCCCCAGCTCGAGGTCGTCCAGCCGGTAGGGGCCGAGGCCGTCGACCAGTGGGCCCGGGGCGAAGGGAGCCGCGGCCGGGTCCAGGTTGACCATGACCGTGCGGGCAAAGGTCGTCACGCCGACCCGGGTCAACCCGTAGTCGTCGGCGTCGAAGCCCACGGGCTCGCCCACCCCGGTGGCCCGCGCCAACGTGCCGTCGAGCCGGAACACCCAGGCGTGGTAAGGACAGGACAGGGCCCGAGCGGTGCCGCAGCCCTCGGCCACGGGTGCACCCCGGTGGCGACACACGTTGAGGAAGGCCCGCAGGTCGCCGTCCTCGCCCCGCACCACGACGATCGGCACGCCCCCGGCGACGGTGGCGGCCAGGTAGCTCCCCGGCTTCTCGACGGCGTCGGTGCCGGCGACGCCGATCCACTGCCGGGCGAACACCCGGTCCATCTCCAAAGCGTGGTGCGCGGGGTCCGCGTACCAGTGACCGGGCAACGTGCGGGCCTGCTCCAGCGGCCGGCCGCGGCGGGCGGACAGTTCGGAGGACACGGGGATGGTCATTCGGGACCTCGCTACTGACTGATGACTCAGTCACTCTAGACTTCGCGCCGATGCACGGGGGAGCCATCCAGCTCGTGAAGCTGGTCAAGCGCTTCGGTGACTTCACCGCGGTCGACGGCATCGATATCGACATCGGCTCCGGGGAGTTCTTCTCGGTCCTGGGGCCGTCGGGCTGTGGCAAGACCACGACGCTGCGCCTCATCGCCGGCTTCGAGGCCGCCACCAGCGGCGAGATCCGCCTCGACGGGGACGACCTGGCCACGACCCCGCCCCACCGGCGCCCGGTCAACACCGTGTTCCAGTCCTACGCCCTCTTCCCTCACCTCACGGTGGTCCGCAACGTGGCCTACGGCCTGCGGTGGGCCGGTGCCGGCCAGAGACGGAACGGCGAGAGCAAGGCGGCCAAGGAGCAGCGGGTCACCGAGGCCCTGCGCCTGGTCCAGCTCGAGGACTTCGCCGACCGCAAGCCGGCCCAGCTCTCCGGTGGCCAGCAGCAGCGGGTGGCCCTCGCCCGGGCGCTGATCCTCCAGCCCAAGGTCCTGCTGCTCGACGAGCCCCTCGGCGCCCTCGACGCCAAGCTCCGCAAGGCCCTCCAGACCGAGCTGACCACCCTCCAGCACGAGGTCGGGATCACTTTCGTCTACGTGACCCACGACCAGGAGGAGGCCCTGACCATGTCTGACCGCCTGGCGGTCATGGACAACGGACGGGTCGAGCAGGTGGGCACACCCGACGAGGTCTACGAGGAGCCGCGTACCGCCTACGTCGCTGACTTCCTGGGCGTGGCCAACCTGTTGGAGGCCGACTGCACCCGGGCCGCCGGGCAGGGCGCGATCCGCCTCGGCGCCTTCTCGCTGGCGGCCACCGGCGGCGACCAGCAGTGCACCGGCCCGGTGAAGGTGGTCATCCGCCCGGAGCGGGTCCGGGTGGCCGAGGGCGACCCCGTGGGCGACAACAGCGTGCCCGCCATGGTCGAGCGCCTCGTCTACGTCGGACCGACGACGCAGGTCCACCTCCGCCTCCCCCACGGCGCCGCCCTGCAGGCGCTCGTGGCCAACCACGACGGCCGCCCCGAATGGGCGGCGGGCACGCCGGTGTCGGCCACACTTCCCCCCGACGCCCTCCGGGTGCTGGCCCCTGACGCCGGCGCCGCCCCAACGATCGAACCCGAGACCACGGATGGAGACCCCGACCATGGCTGACGCCGAACAGATGTACCTCGACGGGCAGTGGGTGGACGCCGCCGACGGCGCCCGCTTCGACACCCTCGACCCCGCCACCGGTGAGGTCTTGGCCACCATCCCGGCCGGTTCGGCCGAGGACGCCGACCGGGCCGTGCGGGCCGCCCGCCGAGCGTTCGACGACGGCACCTGGGGCATCGCCGTGGCCGAGCGGGACCGGGCCGACCTGCTGTTCAAGATCGCGGCCATCCTGCGCCGGGACACGGCCGAGCTGGCCAAGCTCGAGACCCACGACACGGGCAAGCCCTACGAGGACGCCGTCTGGGACATCGAGGAATCGGCGTTCATGTTCGAGTACTACGCGGGCTGGGCCACCAAGATCAGCGGCGACATCCCGCCCATCGGCCCCGACGCCATGAGCCTCATCGTCAAGGAGCCGGTCGGCGTCTGCGGCCTGATCGTGCCCTGGAACTACCCGCTGCTCATGGCCAGCCAGAAGGTCGCCCCCGCCCTCGCTGCGGGCTGCACCGTGGTCCTGAAGCCCGCCGAGCAGACCCCCCTGACCGCCTTGGGCCTGGCTCGCGCCGCCGACGAGGCGGGCGTGCCCGCCGGGGTGCTCAACGTGCTCACGGGCCTGGGCCCCGACGCCGGCCAGCCGCTCCTGGAGCACCCCGAGGTGGACAAGATCAGCTTCACCGGCTCCAAGGAGATCGGCCAGCACATCATGCGAACCTGCGCCGACTCCCTGAAGCGGGTGACCCTGGAGCTCGGGGGCAAGAGCCCCAACATCGTCTTCGCCGACGCCGATCTGGCCGCCGCGGTCACCGGGAGCGCCTGGGGCATCTTCGGCAACCAGGGCGAGGTGTGCTCGGCCGGCAGCCGGATCTTCGTGGAGCGCCCGGTCTACGACGAGGTGCTGGCCGGCCTCGTCGACGAGGCCAAGGGGATCCGCATCGGCTCGGGCTTCGACCCCGAGGTCACGATGGGCCCGCTGGTCTCCTCCGAGCAGCGGGACCGGGTCCAGGGCTACATCGATAGCGGCACCGCGGAGGGCGCCCGTCTGGCCTACGAGGGCGAGCGCCCGACCGACCCGGCCCTGGCCGGCGGCTACTTCGTCCCGCCCACGATCTTCGAGACCGACACCCAGGACCTGCGCATCGCCCGGGAGGAGATCTTCGGCCCTGTCGCCACCGTCCTGCCCTTCGACGACGTGGCCGAGGTGACCCGCCAGGCCAACGACACCGAGTACGGCCTGGCCGCCGCCGTCTGGACCCGGGACGTGGGCAAGGCCTTCCGCGCCGCCCGAGCCATCCGAGCCGGCACCGTCTGGATCAACGCCAGCCAGCCCGCCCCCACCGAGGCCTCCTGGGGCGGCTTCAAGGGCTCCGGCGTCGGCCGCGAGCTCGGCCCCTACGGCCTGGACAGCTTCCTCGAGTCCAAGCAGATCTACGTCAAGCTCTCCTAGCCGCGGCCGGGCCGTCGGGGCCCTGGCCGGTTCAAGGATCTCGTCGAGATCAACCCGATCTGAGACGGCCGAACGGTCAGAGGTCCAGCGTCGCGAAGTCCTCGACCGCACTGCCCTTCTCGCCCCGGCGGAAGACCCGCAGGGCGAGGACGGCCAGGCCCACGGCCAGGAGGGTGAACAGCAGCATCACCGTGGCCAGGGCATTCAGAGCCGGCGTCGGGGCCACCCGGACCGTGGAGTAGATCTTGATCGGGATGGTCTGGCTGGACGCGTCCGCGGACAGGAAGGCCGAGATCACGAAGTCGTCGATCGAGGTGGCGAAGACGATCATCAGGCTGGCGAAGATGGCCGGGCCCAGCAATGGCAGCAGGACCGTGCGGATGGCGGCGATGGGTGACGCCCCCAGGTCCTGGGCCGCGTCCTCGAGGTCGGGCCCGATCGTGAGCAGGCGGCCCCGGACGAGGATCACCACGTAGGACACCGAGAAGGTGACGTGGCCCAGCAACATGGCGGGTCGACCCAGCGGGATGGCCGTGTACAGGTTGTCGAAGACCAGGAAGAGCATCGTCCCCATGACGATCTCGGGCATGGCCAGCGGGATGAGCATGAGCAGGTTCGAGGCCCGCGCCGTGCGCCCCCGCCAGCGGGCCAGGCCGAGGGCCAGGGCCACGCCGAGCGGGGTGGCGATGAGCATGGTGAAGAACGCCAACCAGAGGCTGTTGAGCATGGCCTCGCGCAACGAGGGGTCGTGCCAGAGCGACCGATCGGGATCCTCGAACCACCAGCGCAGGGAGAACCCCTGCCAGGTGCTCCGGGACCGCCCCGAGTTGAACGCGAACTGGACGGCGATCAGCACCGGCACCAGCGACCAGATGACGTAGAGCCAGTAGCCGGTGGCCAGGAACGCGGGCCGGCGCCACGGGTTCGACCACCAGGTGCGGAGCCGGGTCACGACCGGTGGAGCTCCCGGGTCGCCCGGTCGGTCTGGACCAGGTAGTACGCCATCGCCGCCATAAGCAGGATCGACAGGATCACCACCAGCGAGGCGCCGGCGTTCTTCTGGGAGCCCTCGAACAGGAAGAACTCGATCTGGTTGCCGATCATGCTGGTGCGGGGCGAGCCCGAGAGCAGGTCGGCGGTGTAGTAGTCGCCCATCATCGGCAGGGCGGTGATGACCGCGGCGGCCAGCATCCCCTGCTTGGAGAGCGGGAGGGTCACCCGCAGGAACGTCCGCAGCGGCCCCATGCCGAGGTCGCGGGACGCCTCGATGACGCTGCGGTCGATGCGGTCCAGGGCCGCGAACAGCGGCAGCACGAAGAACGGGATGTAGCCGTAGACGAGGCCGAACACCACCGTGACCGCTCGGCCCTCGAGCCAGTTCACCGGCGACGAGGTCACGTGCAGGCCGGTCAGGATGTCGTTGACATAGCCGTCCTCCTGCAGCAGGTTGATCCAGGCCAGCATCCGCATGAGGTAGTTGATCCAGAAGGGGGCGAGGATCAGGCCGAGGAGCAGGCCCCGGCGCCGGCCGCCGAAGCGGGACACGTAGTAGGCGACCGGGTACCCGATGAGGAAGCACAGGAACAGGGCGACGCCGACGTAGACGAAGGTGCGCAGGTACACCTCCCGCAGCTCGGCGTTCACCACCCGGTCCAGCACGTCGCCGAAGACCGTGGTGTCCCACTCCAGGGGGTTCCAGGCGGGGACGGCGTTGCCGAAGATCGGGTCGAGGCCGCCGAAGGCCACGGCCAGCACCCCGTAGAAGGGAACGACGAAGAAGGCCAGCAGCCAGGCCACGCCCGGCAGGGCGAGGCCGGGCCACAGGGCCCGGGTGCGGTCCCGGGGCTTCAGGCGCCGGCGCTGAACGTCGACCACGCGTTGTCCCACAGGCGCTCCCCGGCCAAGGACAGCTGGAGGAGCTGGTAGCCGTTGTCGAAGTCCTCGGGCCGGATCACGGTGGTGTCCAGGTGGGCGGGGACCAAGCCGTCCGCCACCACCGACGCCGGTTCGATGCTCGTCTGCGGCGGCTGGTAGCCGAGCCACTCGAAGTTGGTGTGAGCGTTGTCGACGTCGAGCAGGTAGTCGATGAAGAGGTGGGCCAGCACCGGGTTGGCGGCCCCGACGAGCACGGACATCTGGTCCGAGCCGATCATGCCGCCACCCTCGGCGGGGTACCAGAACCCGACGTTCTCGATCGACTCGCCCTCCGGCAGGTAGTACTGCGCGTTCACGACGTCACCTGACCAGGCCTGGTGGATCGTCGCCCGGCCCTCGGGCAGGATCGTGTAGGCCTCGACCCCGATCCGGGGGTTGACGGCGTCGTCCAGCGCCTGGATGTCGGCCAAAGCGGCATCGACGAGCGCGGCGTCCTCGGTGTTCACGTCGACCTCCCCCGCCCTGAGCATGGCCATGCCCAGCACCTCGCGGTCGTCCTCGAGCAGGTAGAGGTCACCGGAGTAGGCGGGGTCCCAGAGGATGTCGTAGGGGTTGTCGTACTCGTCGGGGGTCTGGGTCACCCGGTCCACGCGGTAGCCGATGCCGGTCGTGAACAGCGAGTACGGACGGGTGTACTGCGCCCCCACGTCGTAGAAGGGGTCCTGGAGCTGGGTCCAGACGTTGCCCGAGTTCCCGAGGTAGGAGGCGTTCAGTGGCTGGAGCAGGCGACCGAGGGCCGCCTTAGCGATGACGTCGGTCGTCGGGAAGAACAGGTCGAACGGGGCCTGACCCCCCGACAGGCGGGCAATGGCCTCGTCCATGCTGGTGAAGGTCGTGACGTCGACGTCGACGCCGTACTGGCGGCGGAAGCCCCGGAGCGTCTGGGGGGCGATGTACTCGGCGTAGTTGAAGATCTTGAGCGGACCGGACTCGGGCTCGAGGCCGTCGGCGATCATCGGGATGTCGTCGAAGGTGGGAAGCGTCACGGGGTTGTCCGGTCGGGAGAGCGGCACCGCCTGGCCCCCGCCACCGGCTGCGTCGTCGCCAGCACAGGCCGCGAGCAGGGACGGGCCGGCGGCCACGGCCGCCGCGGTGAAGGCCGACTGCCGCAGAAAGGCCCGACGGTCGATGCCACCGGCGATCCGTCGCTCTCGGGGATGGAACGTCACCAGGGGCCTCCGCTCGACTCGCCTATACTGACTGGGCAATCAGTTAGTGACGCCGTTGTGGATTGTAGGACAGAGGGGGACCCCCAGGTGAGCAGCAGCTACGACGCCATCGTCGTGGGCGGTGGGCACAACGGCCTGGTGGCCGCGGCCTACCTGGCCCGGGCCGGAATGAAGCCCGTCGTCCTCGAGGCGAGGGACAACGTGGGCGGGGCCGCCACCACCGAGACGCCGTGGGGCCCCGAGTTCAAGATGACGGCGCTGTCCTACGTGATGAGCCTCATGCCGCCGACGATCCTCAACGACCTGAAGCTGGCCGACCACGGCTACCACGTCATCCCCATGGGCCCGACCTTCATCGCCCTCCCCGACGGCCGCTACCTCCTGGCCGAGGACGACCCCGAGCTCGACCATGACGAAGTGGCCAAGTTCTCCAGCAAGGACGCCGACCGCCTCGGCGACTACCACGCCTGGATCAGCGGCGTGGCCGACGTCCTCGCCCCCCTGCTGCTGTCCACCCCGCCCAGCGTCGGCTCCCGACGGCCCAAGGACCTCCTCGATCAGCTCCGCCTGGCCTGGGGCCTGCGGGGCCTCGACGTGCGGGGCACCGCCGACGCCACCCGCCTGTTCACCATGTCCATCCGCGACGTGCTCGACGAGTGGTTCGAATCCCCCGAGGTCCAGGGCCTCATGGCCATCAACGCCGTCATCGGCACCTGGGCGGGCCCCGACGAGGCGGGCACGGCCTACGTGATGATGCACCACACGATCGGCGACGTCGGCGACGGGCATCTCGGCAAGTGGGGCTTCCCCATCGGGGGCATGGGTGCGGTCTCCGACGCCATCCGGGCCTCAGCCGAGTCCTTCGGCGCCGAGATCCGCACCAACGCCCCGGTCGAGCGCATCCGCACCCGCGACGGCAGGGTCGTCGGCGTGGCCCTGACCGACGGCACCGAGCTGGCGGCCGACATCGTCGTGGCCGCCACCCACCCCCAGATCACCTTTCTGCGCCACCTCGACCGCAACGAGCTGCCCGACGACTTCGTCCACGACCTCGAGCACTGGCGCAGCCGCTCCGGCACGGTCAAGGTCAACGTGGCCCTGTCCGAACTGCCCGACTTCGACGCCTGGCCCGGTCCGCCGGACAAGGAGAAGCTGAGCGGCTCGGTCGAGCTCTGCCACTCGATCGACCACCTCCAGAAGTCCTTCGAGGAGGCCCGCTGGGGCCAGGCGTCGACGCTCCCCTTCTCCGACGGCGTCATCCCCTCGACGGTGGACCCGTCGCTGTGCCCCGAGGGCACCCACCTCATGTCGATGTTCACCCAGTGGGTCCCCCAGGAATGGTCGACCGAGCCGGACCACGGCGAGCTGGAGGCCTACGCCGACCGGGTGATCGACGGGTACAACGACCTGGCCCCGAACTTCAAGCAGTCGGTCATCCACCGCCAGGTGATCGGGCCCTATGAGATGGAGAACGAGTACGGCCTGATCGGTGGGAACATCTTCCACGGCGAGCTCTCCCCTGACCAGCTCTTCCACATGCGTCCGGCCCCCGGCTACGCCGACTTCACCACGCCGATCTCGGGGCTCTACCAGTGCTCGTCGGCCACCCACGGCGGCGGCGGGGTCACCGGCATCCCCGGGCTGTTGTGCACCCGCCGCATCCTCAAGGACCGCAAGCGCAGCCGCCTCCTGCGCCGGGGCGAGCAGTGAGCCCGATGGACCTGCGCTCCAGCGCCCCCGTCGACGACGCCGCCCTCGAGGCCATCCTCACCCCCGGCGCGCCCGGCCGGATGCTTCCGGCCGAGGCCTACCGGTCCGAGGACGTGCTGGCCTGGGAGCGCCAGCACCTCTTCGCCGAGAGTTGGGTCTGCGCCGGACGCTCGGCCGACCTGGCCGATGCCGGCGACCGCCGGGCCCTGCGGGTGGGCGACGACAGCGTGGTGCTGGTCCGGGGCGACGACGGCGTCCTGCGCGGCTTCTACAACGTCTGCCAGCACCGCGGCCACCAGCTCCAGCCCGAGGACACCACCCTGCGGCGCAACGCCATCCACTGCCCGTACCACGCCTGGACCTACGCCCTCGACGGCACGCTCAAGTTCACCCCCCGTTACGACGAGCCGGCCGGCTTCGATCCGGCTGACCACCCCTTGGCCCCCGTCCGCACCGAGGAGTGGCACGGCTGGGTCTTCGTCAATGCGTCGGGGGACGCCCGGGACCTGGACGACCACCTCGGCGACCTGTCGGCGGAGATCGGGCGCTGGGGCCCTGAACGCCTCGTGGCCGGGGCCAGCCACACCTATGAGATGGCCGCCAACTGGAAGCTCCCGGTCGAGAACTACCAGGAATGCTTCCACTGCCCGGCCATCCATCCCGAGCTCTGCGTGGTCAGCCCGCCCAACAGCGGCGACAACTCCGAGCGCCATGCCGGCCTGTGGATCGGGGGCTGGATGGTCCTGGCCGACGACGCCGTGACCATGTCCCTCGACGGTCAGACCGACGGCGTGATGCTTCCCGGCCTCGACGACACCTGGCGGCGACGGGTCCACTACATCGGCGTGCTGCCCAACCTGTTGATCAGCCTCCACCCGGACTACGTCATGACCCACCGCCTCGAGCCCCTGGGCTCCGACCGCACCTTCGTCGAGTGCCAGTGGCTCTTCGACCCCGAAGCCGTGGCCCGGCCCGGGTTCGACCCGGCCTACGCCGTGGACTTCTGGGACCTGACCAACCGCCAGGACTGGGCCGCCTGCGAAGGCGTCCAGCGGGGGGTCGTTTCCCGGGGCTACCGTCCCGGGCCGTTCGCCGGGGACGAGGACGCCGTCACGCAGTTCGTACGGCTGATGGCCCAGAGCTACCGCTCGGGTCGCTACCCCGCCGGCGTCCCGTTCCCCACCACCGCTGACCAGGAGCTGAGCCGATGACCGTCACCGCGGGCACCGAAGCCGAACTGGCCGTCATCGACGGCCTCATCGCCGAGCAGGAGGCGGCCCTCCTGGCCCGCACCCCCGCCTCGGCCCGGATCATGGACGAGGCCCGGGCCTTCCTGGCGGGCGGGGTGGCCTCATCGTGGCAGGACGCTCCGCCCCGGGCCATCTGGATCGACCACGGAAAGGGCTCCAAGATCACCGATGTCGACGGCACCACCTACGTCGACCTCCACAACGGCTTCGGCGCCATGCTCGTCGGCCACGCCCACCCCGCGGTGGTCAAGGCCGTCCAGGACCGGGTGGCCCTGGGCACCCACTTCGCCCAGCCCACCGCGGACCTGATCCCGGTCAGCCGGGAGCTGAGCCGCCGCTTCGACCAGCCCAAGTGGCGCTTCGCCAACTCGGGCACCGAAGCGACGCTGGCCGCGGTCAACCTCATGCGAGTGGCGAAACGCCGACCCAAGATCCTCAAGATCGAGGGCAGCTACCACGGCCATCACGACGCCGTACAGGTCTCGGTGTACCCCGACCTCGAGGACGCCGGGCCGCCGGAGGCCCCCAACTCGGTGCCCGTGCACCCGGGCGTGCTGGCCGAGGTGGCGGCCAACACCCTGGTCGTGCCCTACGGCGACGTGGCCGCCGTGCGCCACGTGCTGGAGGCCAACCGGGGTGAGGTGGCCGGGATGATCATCGAGCCGATGATGATGAACATCGGCGTGGTCCCCCCGCCGCCGGGCTACCTGGCCGACCTCAAGGAGGAACTGCAGCGCCACGACGTGCTCCTGACCTATGACGAGGTCAAGACCGCCCTGACCGTCCACCCCGGCGGGGCCACCGGCAGGTTCGGGGTCACGCCCGACATCATCTGCCTGGCCAAGTCCATGGGTGGCGGCCTGCCCTGCGGCGCCATCGGCGCCACGGCCGAGGTCATGGCCATCGTCGAGGACGACTCCTACGAGGTCGTCGGCACCTTCAACGGCAACCCCCTGACCATGGCCGCGGCCAAGGCCACGCTGCTCCAGGTCCTCACCGCCGAGGCCCATGCCCACATCGAGCACCTCCGGGACCGCATGGCCGAAGGCGCCGAGGAGGTGCTGGCCCGTCACGGCATCGAGGGCTATGTGAGCGCCTACGGGGCCAAGGGGGCGGTCATCTTCTCGGCCGACCGCATCAACGACTACCGGGACTTCCTGGGCTACGACGGCCGCTACGGCCACATCCACTGGCTGTACCAGCACAACGGCGGCGTGTTCCTCCCGCCGTGGGGCAAGTGCGAGCAGTGGACCCTGTCGGTGCAGCACACCGACGAGGACGTCGACGTCTTCCTGGCCAACCTCGAGACCTTCGCCGCCGCGCTCAAGGGCGTTTCACCGGCGGAGGGCCGCAGGGACGGCGAGGCGTTGTCCCGGCGAACATGAAGGGCGACATCCACGCCGCGCTCGGCCGGGTCGGTCTGCCGATGCCCGTGGCCGACCTGGCCGCTCGCAACTGGGACGCCGTCGTCGTCGGCGGGGGTCACAACGGGCTGACCACCGCGGCCTACCTGGCCAAAGCCGGGAAGTCGGTGCTGGTGCTCGAGGCCCGGGAGCGCCTGGGTGGAGCCTGCACGTTGGAGACCCCGTTCGCCGACGAGGCCTACCGGGTCAGCCCGTGCGCCTACGTCGTCGGCCTGCTCGACGAGGCGGTCATCACCGAGTTGGCGCTCCGGGACTACGGGTACAAGGTCTTCGTCGCCGAGCCGTTCATCTGGTGCCCCTTCGAGGACGGCACCAGCTACGCCCAGTTCCAGGACCGGGAACGCACCGCCGCCGACATGGCGGCCCACGGCTTCGCCGACGCCGACATCGAGGGCCAGTTCGCCTACGAGGACTTCTTCGACCGCATGCGCATCGCCCTGCGCAAGGGGCCCCGTGACGCCTGGGTGGGCGAGGCCCCCGAGCGGGCCGAGCTGGAGGAGTTGCTGGGCCGCGACCCCGAGATGATCGAGGCCCTCTACGACACCCCGATCTCGGAGGTCATCGACCGCCACGTGACCGATGAGCGGCTGAAGCGGGCCCTCTACGGCCAGGGCATCATCGGGGCGTGGGCCGGTCCCCACGACCCGGGCACGGCCTTCGTGAAGCTCATGCACTTCCTGGGCGAGCTGGAGGGCGTCCCCATGGCCTGGGGCTACGTCGAGGGCGGCATGGGCGCCATTTCCTTCGCCATCGCCGAGGCGGCCCGCGACCTCGGGGCCGTGCTCGCCGCCGGCGTCCCCGTCGCCGAGATCGTGCCCGGCGAGGGTGTGCGCCTCGAGGGCGGCGAGCTGATCCGGGCCAGGGCCGTCATCTCCAACGCCGACCCCAAGTCGACGCTCGGCCTGCTCGAGGCGTCGGCCCCGCCGGACTTCCGGGCCCGGGTGGACGGCTGGCGGATCACCAGCCCCGTGCTCAAGGTCAACTGCGCCCTGTCCCGTCTCCCCGACTGGCATGCGGTGCCTGGCGAGGTCTGGCCCAATCAGGCCCCGGTCACCATCGCCGCCTCCATGGACGACGCCCAGCGGGCCTTCGAGGCCTGCACCCGGGGCGAGGTCCAGCCCGGCTTCGCCGAGCTCTACTTCCACTCCGCCTACGACCCGACGGTCGCCCCCGCCGGCAAGCACACGCTCAGCGCCTTCGTCCAGTACGGCCCCTACGAGCTGGCCGAAGGCACCTGGGACAGCCGGCGGGAGGAGATCGGCCGCCAGGTCCTGGGGATGATCGGCGAGCACTGCGACATCGAGGACTGCGTCGACGAGGTCCAGGTCCTCGGTCCCCCGGACATGGAGAAGAAGGTCGGTCTCACCGCCGGCCACATCTTCCACGGGGAGTGCACGCCGGACCAGATGTGGACCAACCGCTTCCCCACCCGCACCTCGATGGACGGCGTCTACCTGTGCGGGGCGTCCACCCACCCCGCCGGCGGCGTCTGCAGCCTCCACGGCCGCAACGCCGCCGCCGCGGGGTTGGCCGACCTGGGCGG